>QWCH01002416.1_pt1 | contig 46318 bp, 38 predicted proteins | sample 1972671 | NCBI WGS metagenome assembly QWCH01 (sample SAMN09866713, study PRJNA288562) | Human gut metagenome isolate term3_stool, whole genome shotgun sequencing... | isolation source: gut | host: Homo sapiens | place: USA: California
CCCCGAAGCACGATGCGGGTACCGCAACCCGACATTATCGAGCATTTTGGCAACGCAGATGCCGTGCCGCAGCCGCCGGAGCGGTGCTTAAGCCGTAAGACGGGAATTGTGCGGTGTTGCCATAAAACCAAAGGGGGGGGGGATACCCAATGCATGAACAGAATGAAAGCCAGCCCAAAGCATTCATAAAAATTCTTTTTGCCCTGTTTACGGCGCTGCTGGTTGTGGTGCTTGGGTATCTCTGTATCCAGATTTACACGATCTTCCACCGAACTTACAAAACCGAAACCGCCATTGCCTACACCATGTCGGATAACATCACGCTGAAAGGCGTGGCAGTGTTCCAGGCAGTGGATGTGCCTGGCAGCGGCAACCTGGGATATGTGGTGCAGGATGGTGAGCGCGTCAGCGCGGGCACCATTCTGGCGGAACAGTATACGGATGATTCCCAGGGAGCAATGCGGGAACGGCTGGACCGGTTGGATCGTGCGATTTTGCTGCTGACAAAGTCGGAAAATTCCTCCGGCAGCGATCTTTCGGTTCTGACCACCCAGACGCGCACGGCGCTGTATAACCTGCTGGACCAGATCGACACAGCATCTTACGGCGCAATTCAGGATGCTGCGGAAGATTTTTTGCTGGCGCAAAATAAACTGCAGATCAGCACCGGCCAGGCGGCGGGCTTTGGCGAGGTGCTGGCCAGCCTGCAGGCCGAGCGGGACGGCATTGCTGCCCAGCTGAACGGCCTGCAGACGATCGAAGCGGATACCAACGGGTATTTTGTCTCATCCGAAAGCGCCGCCCCGGTGGTGCGGGATCCCATGGAGCTGGATGCCATGAGCCCGGCTGATCTGCAAAAGATGATCAACGCAGGGGAAACTCCGTCCAATGCCGACCTTGCCGGGCATATTGTAACCGGGTTTTCCTGGCGGTTTTATGCCGTGTGCTCGGCAGACCTTGCCGAGCGGTTGAACGGCCTGTCCCGCGTGAGCATCAGCGTTCCGGGCAAACAGGAAGAGCCTTTGGCTGCCACCGTAGTGGATGTGACCACCGACGAAGAAACCGGCCTTGCCAAAGTGGCGCTGGAATGCCGCAGCATCAATGCTCAGGTGCTCTGCCTGAATTATGAGGAAGCCGAAATCAGCCTGCACACCTACCAGGGCATCCGCATTGACCGCAGGGCCCTGCATATCGTGAACGGCCAGCGCGGCGTGTATGTCAAATACGGCGATTTGCAGCGCTTCCGCCGCATTACCATTTTATATGAGGACGATACCTACATCCTTGTACCGGAAGGCGGCAAAGTGGGGGAGGATAACGAGCTGCGCCTGTACGATGAGGTGATCGTGGAAGGCAGCAACCTGCAGGACGGCAAGCTGCTGTAAGGACAGAAAACGGGCGTTTTGCCCCATATTCTGTTATATTTGTATTGACAACGAAGCAAAAATGGAAGATAATAAATACTGTATAGTTGTGACAAAAGCCAATCGGGGCTTTTTTTGTGCAATTTATACAACTAAGCAAACGTAAGGAGTAACTGCCATGTCCATGATAGACGGTTTGAGAAACGTCCTCGGAATCAACCAGGATCCCGAAGCAGATTCCTATGTGGATGATAACGAAGAGGATGATATCTTCCCTGGCGGTGGTCAGGGCGGTTCGCCAGCCCCGGAAGAAGCCTACCCCACGCAGGAAACTGCTAAGCAGCACAGCAACAAGGTGGTCAACATCAATGCTACCACCCAGCTGCAGGTTGTACTGGTCAAGCCGGAACGTTTTGACGATGCTGCTGCCATTGCAGACCAGCTGAACGCAAAGCGCACTGTTGTGCTGAACCTTGAATCCACCAACAAAGAAGTCTCCCGCCGTTTGATCGACTTTTTGTCCGGCGTGGCTTACGCCAATAACGGCCAGATCAAGCGTGTAGCAACCAGTACATTCATCATTACCCCGTATAACGTTGATATTATGGGCGACCTGCTGGACGAGCTGGAGAACAATGGCGTCTTCTTCTGATACAAGGACCCGCGGCTTTGTGCCGCCGCAGAACGAGGATGAACACTTTTTGATGCGCCGGGTGGAAGAACTCTGCCGTACCGCCATGCAGCGTGGCATCCCGCGGGCAACGGGCTTCCTTTCGGATCGCGAACAGGCCCTTGCGCAGGCCGCGCTCAACCGTGAGGGCTGCGATTTTGCCCGCTTTCAGGGAGGCTGGCCGGATGCGGAACGCAAAGTGCTCTGCATTGAACCACCGGATTCCTGGCCGGAAGAGCCAGTTGCGGTGCTGCATTTCACAGCACCGCAGCAGGGCGGCAGCGCCGTGCCGGGCCACCGTGACTATCTGGGGGCGATCCTGGGTCTTGGCCTGGATCGTGCCTGTTTGGGGGATATCCTGCCGGATCCGGCCGATGCCCGCAGTGTGTATGCCTTTGTGCTGGAAGATAAGGCGGATTTTATTGCTTCCAACCTGACGGAAGCTGGCCGCAGCCCGGTGCATGTCGAGCGCTGCGATGCCGTGCCGGAAGAAGTCCTGCGCGGGCCGGAACGCCAGACGCAGGATGCAACGGTGCCATCTTTGCGGGCAGATACCGTATTGGCAGCCATGATGCGCACCTCCCGCTCCATTGCGGCGCAGGCGATCCAAAGCGGCAGGGTGGAAGTGAACCACGTTCCGCTGCGCACCGCCCATGAGGATGTGTTTGAAGGCGATATCTTCACCGTGCGGGGCGTTGGGCGCTACCGTCTGGTGGCAATCGGCGGCAAAAGCCGCAAGGACCGCATCTTTATCACGTTTTATTAGTATTGAACATAAAACCTGAATGTGAAACCCATGGGCCGGGGCAGCCCGGCAGCCGTGCCGAACGGTAAAATTTCGGATACCATTCCGGGTGTGTGCCACCCGAAACAGGAGGAATTTGGATGATTGCTTCGGATGATGTGCGCCGCGTGACCTTTGACCGTGCCATGCGCGGTTATCGTTGTGAGGACGTAGACGATTACCTCAAACAGGTTGCGGACAGCATCGACAGCCTGGCCGCAGAAAATGATGACCTGCAGAAAAAGCTGGTCATACTGGCCCAGCGCATTGACCAGTACCGTGCCGACGAAGATACCCTGAGCACAACCATGATCAATGCCCAGCGCCTTGGCGAGAACGTCATCAAGGAAGCCAAGCAGAAAGCTGCCGAGATCATCCGTGCCGCCAACATTAAGGCGGAGGATCGTGAACAGCGTGCCCGCGATGAGGTGGAGCTGGCCCAGCAGGAGCTTGTGACAATAAAGCAGGAAGCGGATGCGTTCAAAAAGCGCCTGATGGATCTGTACCGCCAGCACATCGAAATGATTGCCAAAATTCCGGAGTATCACCCCAACCGTGCAGAACAGCAGGCCGCGCAGCCGCAGCCGGAACCGCAGGAAGCCCCGCAGCAGCCTGCACCCCAGCCGGTAGAACAGCCTGCCCCGGCTCCGCAGCCGGAACCGGAACCCAACCAGCCAATCCCGGAGGATGTCCCGGCTCCGCAGCCCGCAGCCCCGGAGGAAAGCTACCCGGCATATGAGGAACCGGAATATTACGAGGCTGAGCCGGAAAAACCCGCCCAGCCCGAAGAGCCGGAACCGGCTCCGGCACCCGCCCCTGTCCAGCCGCTGGACGAGGAAAAGATCGATACGGTAGAATTTGCCTTTGCCCCCAAAACAAAGCCAATCCTGCCGGACGATGATATGCCATCCGTTGCCGGGCTTTACGGCGGGGATATGCCGGAAAAGCCCGCCAAAAAATCCGGCTCCCGCAGCCGTGGCGCTTCGGCCCGCAGTACGGGCAAAAATGCCCGCAAAACCAAGAGCCCTGCCAAAGCGGAACTTGACGCATTTGATGACATTGATTATGATGTTTGAGGTGCCGCATTTGTGCGTGCGTGTACCCCAAGCATTTTAAGACCTGCCTGAACGGTGCAGAACTGCCGGGACAACCTGGTATACTGCGCTTTGGACAAGCCGCCATATCAGCTATAATAAGGAAATAGAGGAGAGTTGGAAACTTTGCCGCAGAATTACAATGATACCATCCATAAGATGGCTACCCCCTTTGAAATGCGTGCCGGGCTGCCGAAAAAGGAACCCAAAATGCTGGAGGATTGGGAGAAAAACCACATCTACGAAAAAATGATCGAACATAACGCGGATCTGCCGCGCTTTGTTCTGCATGATGGCCCTCCGTATGCCAACGGTAATATCCATATGGGTACTGCCCTGAACAAGATCATCAAGGATATCATCATCCGTGAAAAGAACATGTCGGGCTACTGTGCTCCCTATGTTCCCGGCTATGATACCCACGGTCTGCCCATTGAGCTGAAGGCTCTGTCCTCTCTGGGCGATAAAAAGGCCGGCATTTCCAAGCTGGAACTGCGCAAGATCTGCAAAGAGTTTGCTACCGAGCATATTGATGTGATGAACAGCCAGTTCGCCCGCCTGGGCGTTCAGGGCGATTTCGCCAACCCCTACCTGACCCTGCGCCCCGAATTTGAGGCACGCCAGGTGGAGATCTTTGGCGAGATGGCCAAGAAAGGCTATATCTACAAGGGCATGAAAGCCGTTTACTGGTGCCCGGAGGATCGTACTGCTCTGGCAGAAGCCGAAATCGAGTATGCCGAGGACGAGTGCGATTCTATCTATGTCCGCTTTAAGCTCACCGATGACCCCAACGGTGTTTTGGCCAAGTACGGTATCCCTCTGGACAAGGCATGGATCGTGATCTGGACCACCACCACCTGGACCCTGCCCGCCAACGTGGCAACCTGCCTGAACCCCAGCTTGGAGTATGCCTTCGTCAAAATCGGCGATGAATATCACCTGATGGCTGCTGGTCTGGTGGAATCCACCATGAAAGCCTGCCATATCGAGGATTACGAGGTTCTGGAGCCCCGCGTTCTCGGCTCTGAATTTGAGCTGATGCAGTATCAGCACCCCTTCCTGGACCGCAAGGGCCTGGTTATCCTGGGCGACCACGTTACCCTGGAAGGCGGCACCGGCTGCGTTCATACCGCACCTGGCCACGGTGTTGAGGACTTTGAAGTCTGCGTCAACCACTACCCGCAGGTTCCCGTTATTGTCCCCGTGGACGATGGCGGTTACCTGACCGAAGAAGCAGGCAAAGAGTTTGCAGGCCTTAAGGTCTGGGCTGCCAACAAAGTTATTCTGGAGCACATCAAGCAGTCCGGCCACCTGATGGGCGTGCAGCACATCACCCACCAGTACCCGCATTGCTGGCGCTGCCACCATCCCATCATCTTCCGTGCAACCGAACAGTGGTTCTGCTCCATTGATAAGTTCCGCGAGGAAGCCTATAAGGCCATTGACGAAGTCAAGTGGCAGCCGGCCTGGGGTCATGACCGTATGCACGGCATGGTGCGTGACCGCAGCGACTGGTGCATCAGCCGTCAGCGCGTGTGGGGTGTGCCCATCCCGGTGTTCTACTGCAAGAACTGCGGCAAGTACCACATCACCGATGCTTCCATCAAGGCTGTCAGCGACCTGTTCCGCAAGGAAGGCTCCGATGCCTGGTATAAGTACGATGCCAACGAGATCATGCCCAAGACTGAGGTCTGCGAATGCGGCGCTTCTGACTGGGAAAAGGATCCCGATATCATGGATGTCTGGTTTGACTCTGGCTCTACCTGGAGCGCAGTCTGCCGCGAACGTCCCGAACTGAACTGGCCCGCTGACCTGTATATGGAAGGCGCCGACCAGTTCCGCGGCTGGTTCCAGTCCAGCCTGCTGACCAGCGTTGCCACCCAGGGCGTTGCTCCGTACAAAGGCGTCCTGTGCCATGGCTGGGTCGTTGATGAGCAGGGCAAGCAGATGCACAAATCTGCCGGCAACGGTGTGGAGCCGTCCGAAATCATCCGCGATTACGGCGCTGACATCGTTCGTCTGTGGGTTGCTTCCAGCGATTACACCGTTGATGTGCGCGCAGGCAAGAATATCTTCAAGCAGCTGTCCGAAGCATACCGCAAGATGCGCAACACCGCCCGCTTTATGCTGGGCAACATTGGCGATTTCAACCCTGCCACGGATATGGTTGCCGAGGATCAGCTGTTCGAAATCGACCGCTGGGCACTCAAGAGCTGCAACGGCCTGACCGCCAATGTGCGTGCCGCTTACGATAATTACGATTTCTCCCGCGCTTACCACGCAATCTACAACTTCTGCGTCATTGATATGTCCAACTTCTATATGGACGTCATCAAGGACCGCCTGTACTGCGCGGACGAGCACGCACGCCGCTGCGCCCAGACTGCGCTGTACCGCATTCTGGTTGACTTCACCAAGCTGGTTGCCCCCATCCTGTGCTTCACCGCCCAGGAAATCTGGAGCTACATCCCGAAGCTGGAAGGCATGCAGGAGTATGTCTGCTGGGAGCGTATGCCGGAAGCCAAGAGCGATGAGGATGCCGCTTTTGACGCCAAGTGGGCCAAGATCATTGCTGTGCGTGACGATGTAAAGAAGGTTCTGGAGCAGGCCCGTGCCGATAAGACCATCGGTTCCTCTCTGGAAGCTGCCGTTACCCTGTACTGCAGCGATGAAATGTATGACTTCCTGAACGCCATCCCGATGGATGAGCTGGCCGATCTGATGATCGTTTCCCATGTGGATCTGGTCAAGGGTGAAGGCGGCGTGAGGGGTCTGACCGAGGGCCTGGGCATGAGCGTTGCCCATGCTGCCGGCAACAAGTGCCTGCGCTGCTGGAAGTTCGACACAGCTGTTGGCGAAGACGGCCTGTGCCCGCGCTGTGCGAAAGTTCTTGGTTAATTTCAAATAAAGGGCTATGCCGCATGATGTTAAGCGCTGTTCCAGTGCTTAAGCCTGTAAAACAGGAACTGTGCGGTATTGCCATAGTATGATTTACAGCGGTGCTTTTGCGCTTTTATCAAGCCTTTGCACCGCTGTTTTTGTCAGGGCATTTTGCAGCGCTGCATTGGCCCGGACGACGGAGGCGTTTATGCTGGTTGGCATTTTATCCATTCTTGCTGCGGCAGGCCTGACGCTGGTTGACCAGCTGATCAAACTTTGGGCCACCGTGGAACTGCTGCCGGTTGGCAGCAAACCCTTTATCCCGCATGTGCTGGAATTTTATTACCTGCTCAATGATGGTATGTCGTTTTCCATGCTCAGCGGCAAGCGCACGCTGCTGGTGATCGTTACCGGTGTGATGCTGGCTGTGCTGGCCGGTATGCTGCTTTTGCGCAAAATGCCGCGTTTGGAGCGTGCTGCTTGGATTTTGGTCGTGGGCGGCGGTGTTGGCAACCTGATCGACCGTATCCGCACCGGCGTGGTGGTGGATTACCTGAACTGCCTGTTCATCAATTTCCCGGTGTTCAATTTTGCGGATGTCTGCATCTGTGTCGGCGTGGGCCTGCTGGTCCTCAGCCTGCTGCTGGATATGCGCCGCGAACAAAAAGCAAAACAGCAAAAGGGGAGTGCGCCCACAGATGGAACAGCGTGAACTGACCCTTGCGCCGGAAAGCGTTGGCCTGCGGCTGGACCGCTGGCTGGCGGAACAGTGCCCGGATCTTTCCCGCAGCCAGCTGCAAAACCTGATCGAAGCGGGCAGTGTGACCTGCAACGGCAGCCCCTTGAACAAAAAGGATAAGCTGAAAGCCGGGCAGACGATTCTGCTCACCCTGCCGGACCCGCAGCCCATCGAAGCCCAGCCCCAGAACATTCCGCTGGACATTGTGTATGAGGATGACAGCCTGCTGGTGGTCAACAAGCCCAAAGGCATGGTGGTGCACCCTGCGCCCGGCAACCCGGACGGCACCATGGTCAATGCACTGCTGTGGCACTGTGCGGGGCGGCTGTCCGGCATCGGCGGGGCCATCCGCCCCGGCATTGTGCATCGCATTGATAAGGATACCAGCGGCCTTTTAGTCGTTGCCAAAACGGACGCCGCCCACCAGGCACTGACCGAACAGATGAGCGTGCATTCTATCCATCGGGTGTACCACGCTGTGGTGTATGGCAACCTGAAAGAGGATACCGGCTTTGTGGAAGCCCCCATCGGCCGCGACCCTAAGGATCGCAAAAAGATGGCCGTGACCCAGCAGAACTCCAAATATGCCTACACCGGCTGGCAGGTGCTGGAACGGTTCGGCAACTTTACTTACATTGCATGCAAGCTTAAAACAGGCCGCACCCATCAAATTCGGGTGCATATGGCGTCCATTGGCCACCCGCTGGCTGGGGATGCCGTGTATGGGCCCAAAAATTGTATCCGCAGCCTGAACGGTCAGTGCCTGCACGCCAAGGAGCTTGGCTTTGTGCACCCCGCCACCGGGGAATGGATGCAGTTTGACAGCTCACTGCCTGACTGGTTTCAGGACTACTTAAGCCGTCTGAGAAAGGAAAGCCGCCATGGAGCGTTTGAGTGATTATCTGGTTTTTTGTGATATGGATAACACCCTGCTGACTGCAAAGGAGGGCATTCCCGCCTGCAACCGCAGCGTCATCCGGTTGTTTACCGCCATGGGTGGGCGCTTTACCGTTGCATCCGGCCGTCCGCCGGAGTCGATCCGCGCGGCGCTGGGCGATATCGAGCTTTCGCTGCCAGCAATCTCCTGCAATGGTTCGCTGCTGTATGATTTCCAGACCAACCGTGTGCTGCGTCGCTCCTGCTTGAATCAGGAACAGGCCGCTGCCGCCATTGCCGATATGCTGCAAAAATTCCCGAAGATTGGTGTAGAGGTCATGGCCGGTGCGGGGGAGATGTATGTTGTTCACGCCAGCAGCTATACCCACGCCCACCAGGTGGATGAACACATGGAAAGCGTGGCCTGCCCGCTGGAAAATGTGCCGGATGGCTGGCTGAAGGTGGTGTTTGCCGGGGATCCGGAAACGATCCGCAAAGCGGGACAATACGCCAAAACGCGGTACTTTGGCCGGGATAATTACTTTTTGCCTACCAACCAGATCTACTTGGAAATTATGCCTTCCGGCATCAGCAAAGCAGCCGGAATGGAAGAGCTTTGCCATATCCTGAACGAGAACATCAAAAAGACCATCGTGATCGGTGACTATTATAATGATCTCGAAATCATGAAAAAAGCGGGCTATTCCGTGGCTGTGGCCAATGCGCCGTCCGAAGTAAAAGCAGCGGCCAACGAAGTGACCAACTGCGACTGCACCGGCGGCGCGGTGGGCGAGTTCCTTTACAAGCTGATCAGCAAGGTGGAGGACGTATGAAACACAGGGAAAGTGAGCAGACACAGCTGAGAGTCAGCCGTTTACTGAACCGTGACAGTGTGATGCTGCATGCCGAGATGCCCAGTGTGCAGACGGCGCTGGAAACCTTGGTGGAACTTCAGGAGAGCAACGGCGTGATCACCAACGGTACCGCCTACTATAAAGCCGTGTGTGAGCGTGAACGCGCGGGCGGCACCACCGCCATTGGGGAAGGGCTTGCCATCCCGCATGCCTGCAATGCGGGCGTTGCCTCGCTTGGGCTGGCTGCGCTGACCCTTACCCGCGGGCTGGACTGGGGCGCAGCGGACGGCAAGCTGGTGGATATGATCTTTATGGTTGCGGTTCCGCCGGACCGCCAGAGCGACCACCTGTTGATTTTGGCTCGCCTTGTCAACCTGCTCAGCGACCACCGCCTGACGGAAAAACTGCGTATGGCGGATACGCGAGAGGCGTTTATCCGCATCCTGAACCAGACCGAAGCGGCAATCTTTGCATAAATGAGGCCAAAACGGCAAGGAACACAAAAGCAATCCAGCACCCGATTGCTGAAACAGAGAAAAATATCATTTTATAAGTCTTATTGATACTGCACACCCTGTGCGAATGCCCCAAAGGCAGAACGCAGGGTGTGCTTTTTATTAAAATTGTGCAAAATGTGGAAATTTAGCGCTCTAAAGCGCCGCGATTTGGCGGATTGTATCTTGCAGGGGAATACGATTGATGCTATACTTTAAATCACTAAATCGCTTTTCGGAGAGGACACCCACCCAAGGCTATGCAGCATAGTGGATGCCGGTGAGCGATGCATAGATTTGGGAGGAAGATACCATGAAAAAAGCACTTTCTATTTTGACAGCCGGCTGCCTGGCTGCTTCCCTTGCTGCCTGTGGCAGCACTGCAGCAAGCTCTGCTGCATCGGCCGCGGACAGCACCGCTTCTTCTGCCGCAGAATCCACCGCTGCTTCCGATACCGCCGCTGCTGACGGCCAGACCTACAAGGTCGGCATCTGCCAGCTGGTGCAGCACGTTGCTTTGGACGCTGCAACCCAGGGGTTTAAGGATGCCCTGACCGAGCAGCTCGGCGATGCCGTTACCTTTGAGGAAAAAAACGCCCAGGGCGATTCCAACACCTGCAGCACCATCATCAATGGCTTTGTTTCTGATAATGTTGACTTGATCCTGGCCAACGCAACCCCCGCCCTGCAGGCTGCACAGGCCGGCACCAACACCATCCCGGTTCTGGGCACCTCTGTTACCGAGTACGGCGTGGCACTGGGTATTGATGACTTCGATGGCCTTGTCGGCACCAATATTTCCGGCACCAGCGACCTGGCTCCTCTGGATGAGCAGGCAGGAATCATCAAGGAACTGTTCCCCGATGCAAAGACCGTTGGTCTGCTGTATTGCAGCGCCGAACCAAACAGCCAGTATCAGGTTGATACCGTAAAGGCCAGCTTGGAAGAACTGGGCTACACCTGCGAGTATTATGCATTCTCTGACTCCAACGATCTGGCCACCGTCTGCCAGAGCGCTGCCGATGCCAGCGATGTGATCTATGTTCCCACCGATAACACCGTTGCCAACAACACTGAGATCGTCAATAACATCTGCCAGCCCGCCGGTGTGCCTGTTGTTGCAGGCGAGGAAGGCATCATGAGCGGCTGTGGCGTTGCTACCCTGTCCATCAGCTACTATGACCTGGGCGTTGCTACCGGTAAGATGGCCGCCAAGATCCTGACCGGCGAAAGCAAGGTTGAGGAGATGCCCATTGAGTACGCTCCGGAGTTCACGAAGGAATACAACCCGACCATTGCCGAAGCTCTGGGCATCACCATCCCAGATGATTATGTGGCATACGAGGGCTAAACAGCCAGAACGGCCTGCTTTGATTTGATGCAGGTAACTTTAATACAAAAATCGCGGAAAAGGCTTTTCTTTCCCGCGATTTTTTGATATAATTAAAAAGACTATATCTTTATTGAGGAGTTGACGATCTCTTGAACATTGCAACATTGTTCAATGCCATGCCGGGCGCATTGGCGCAGGGCCTGATTTGGGCCATTATGGCGATTGGCGTTTACCTTACCTTCCGCATCCTGGATGTTGCCGACCTGACGGTAGACGGCACCTTGGGCCTTGGCGGTGCGGTCTGCATCATGTGTATGATTTCCGGCATGAACGTCTGGCTGTCCCTGCTGCTGGCGTTTGGTGCTGGCCTGCTGGCTGGCCTGGTGACCGGCCTGTTCCACACGCTTATGGGCATTCCGGCCATCCTTGCCGGTATCTTGACCCAGTTGTCCCTATATTCGGTCAACCTGAAAATCATGGGAAAAGCCAATCAGGCTATCAACGTGGACAAATATGACCTGCTGGTATCCCTGCGTTATATCAAAGACGTTCCGTTTTACCGCAATACCATCCTGATCGTGGCCGTTCTTATGGTGGTTGTTATCGCTATTTTGTACTGGTTCTTCGGCACCGAGCTTGGCTGCTCCATCCGCGCTACCGGCTGCAACGCCAACATGGCGCGGGCGCAGGGCATCAACACTAATTTCAACATTGTGCTGGGCCTGATGCTCTCCAATGGTCTGGTGGCATTCTCCGGTGCGCTGCTCAGCCAGTACCAGGGCTTTGCTGATGTCCAGATGGGCCGCGGTGCTATCGTGATCGGCCTGGCTGCCGTTGTTATCGGTGAAGCCGTGTTCAGCAAGATTTTTCGCAACTTTGCGCTCAAGCTGCTCAGCGTTGGCATTGGCAGCGTCATCTACTACATTGTTATGCAGATCTGCATCTGGTTCAAAATCGATACCGACCTGCTCAAAATGCTCAGCGCCATCGTGGTCGCCATCTTCCTTGCGGTTCCATACTGGAAAGCAAAATACTTCACCCGCGTTGCGGTAAAGAAAGGCGGCAGCAGCAATGCTTGAGATCAAAAACGTTTACAAGACTTTTAACCCCGGTACGGTCAACCAGAAGGTTGCCCTGAATGATTTGAACCTGACACTGGAGGACGGCGATTTCGTCACCGTAATCGGCGGCAACGGTGCGGGCAAGTCCACCATGCTGAATGCTGTTGCCGGTGTGTGGCCGGTGGATATGGGCAAGATCATTATTGATGGTAAGGATATCACCCGCCTGCCGGAGCACAAGCGCGCCGCTTACATTGGCCGTGTGTTCCAGGACCCCATGATGGGCACCGCCGCCACGATGCAGATTGATGAAAACCTGGCCCTGGCCGCCCGCCGCGGTGCGGGCCGCACCCTGCGCATTGGTATTACCAAAAAGGAAAATGCCGAGTACCACGAGCTGCTTAAAACCCTGGGCCTGGGCCTGGAGGACCGCATGACCAGCAAGGTCGGTCTGCTTTCCGGCGGCCAGCGCCAGGCAGTCACCCTGCTGATGGCAACCCTGAAAAAGCCCAAGCTGCTGCTGCTGGACGAGCACACCGCAGCCCTGGACCCCAAGACCGCCGCCAAGGTGCTGGAAATTTCCAACAAGATCGTGCAGGAAAACCACCTGACCACCCTGATGATCACCCATAATATGCGCGATGCCATCCGCTATGGCAACCGCCTGATCATGATGAACGAAGGCCATGTGATTTATGATGTGCGCGGCGAAGAAAAGACAAAGTTGGAAGTATCGGATCTGTTGCAGCGCTTTGAGCAGGCTGGCGGCGAAGCCAATGACCGCATGATCCTTTCCTGATAAGATTGCGTACAGGATCGGATTTGGATAAATTTTATACCATTTAACTGCCGCTGTGGGCCGGATTTTACCGGTTTGCAGCGGCTTTTTTGTCTTTTGGAGCAGGAAAGAAGGGGCAAATTATCAAATTTCCGTGAAGTCATTTTCAAACCTTGACAGTTATGATATAATACAACTGTATATTGTGACGGAATTGACAGACGGCAGAGTATCGGATCGTCTGTTTTCGGTTCCGTATACACCAAAAGAGAACAGAAAGAACCCAGGAGAGTTCATTGTTTTCTCTGCATGGTATGCGGCCAAGGCTCTTGAAATGAATGTAAAGTGAGTGTGCTTTACACTGGGGGAGTAGCCATAAACAACGCGGCCGCAAGCGCCATGGGAAGTTATCAGGACTGTATAAAGGGAGCACCGCCTTTCCGCAGGAGGTATTTTGGATGCAGCGTTACGACGCCGTTTTATTTGATGTTGATGGAACATTGATCCATTCCCGGCCGGGCATTTTTAACTGCTTTGCCTATGCGTTCCGCAAAATGGGCCTTGACCCGGATGCGATAGATTGTTCCCGCTACCTTGGCCCTCCGCTGCGCTGGAGCTTTGCCCAGCACTTTGCAACGGATGCCGAGGTGGAGCAGGCCGTGGAGTATTACCGCGTGCATTACGAGGAAGTTGGTAGCCACCAGTGCAGCCTGTTCCCCGGGGTGCGTCAGATGATGGATACCCTGAAAGATGCCGGGCTGTACATGGCAACGGCAACCTGCAAACCGGTCGAAGTTGTAACACCCATCCTGAAAGAGCAGGGGCTGTTTGACTATTTTGACCGCATTGGCGGGGCCAGCATGGACGAAAGTGTGGACAACAAGACGGATGTGATCCGCCTTGTGCTGCAGGACCCACGCCTGGCGGGCAAACGCATCCTGATGGTGGGGGACCGCCAGGATGATATGCAGGGCGCAGCCAACAACCAGCTGCCCGCTGCTGCCGTGCTGTACGGCTATGGTAGTAGGGAAGAAATGGAACCCTGGAATCCGGTGCTGCTGGCGCAAAATTGTGAAGAACTGACCCAGTATATTCTGGGCTGAACCCCGCGCGGTGCAAAGCGCTGCCGGGCACAGCCCGCCGCCGGAACCAACCCGGCCCGCGGGCGCATCCTACATAAGGAACAAAGGGAGAAACGAACATTATGAGCCGCAAAACATCCGGCAGCCGGGCATCCTTTAGCCCAACCCAGCGCAAGGCATGTGCTGTTCTGGCAGTATGTGTGCTGGCTGTCATCCTTACATTTATTGCATCCTGGGTTTTGCCGGGCAAGCTGTCGCTGGGCGGCAGCGGCCGCTATGACCCGCAGGCCTATCCGCTGGATACTTCGCTGGGGTCCGTGCTGGCCAAAACCTCTGATGCAGGCACCGATTATGTCTCCTCCACGCTGTTTGTGGGGGATCAGTTTGCCAAGTCCCTGTATGACGATAAAGTCATCACGCTGGATCAGTTTGCAGGCAAGGACGGCCTGACCGTCAGCTCATTGCTGAACGATGCCTGCGTTTACTTTGCGGGGGATTCCAGCGCCTATACCGTCCCACAGGCGGTATCCAAAATGAAACCCCGCCGCGTGGTCATGCTGCTGGGCAGCAACGATCTGGACGGCAGCCTTTCCTATGATAATTTTGCCCGTAACTATAAGCAGGCTGTCATCGCAATTACCGGTGCGTACCAGTACTGCGATGTCATTGTCTGTGCCATTCCGCCTGTGGCAAAAAATGCATCTGATGCCGCCAAAACGCAGCTGATGATCGACCAGTTCAACCAGGAATTGGCCAAGATGTGCAATGATGAAGGCTATAAATACCTGAACTTGGCCGAAGCACTGAAAGACAGCAACAGCGGCTATGCCGAAGCAGCCTATTTGAACAACAAACAGAATGGCTTCAGCACATCCGGCGCTAATGTGGTGCTGAACTACCTGCGCAATCATGCTTACGATACTGCGGATACCCGCCCCAACACGGATGATATTCCGCAGCGTACTGAGCAGGCTGGCGGCAGCGCAGCCGCCACGGAGCCCACGCCTTCGGCGACCCCTACAACGTTCAAATTGCAATACTTGGTGGAAGAAGGCAAGGGCACCCTGCAGGGCAATGACCAGAGCGGCGTAACTTCCATCGAAATGGACGCAGCCGAAAAGCAGACTGTGACCATTACCGCTGTGGCGGCGGACGGCTATACGTTCTATAAGTGGAGCGATGGCCTGACCACCGCTACCCGTGTGGACAGCGCGACCAAGGATATTTCCGTGACGGCAATGTTCAACGATGCCCGTGTGCAGATCAACCTGGATCAGGGCGAAAGCACCATCAAGCAGGGCGAATCCCTGACCATCAACGCCAGTGTCACCTTGGGCGGTAAGAGCTATGATAACAGCGGTGTACAGTGGTCGGTCAATGATGACCTGATGCAGAATGGCGCCAGTTATACCTTTACGCCGAATGCCACCGGGGATTACCGCATCAAGGCCGGGCTGGAAGTCAACGGTACCTATACTTCGCAGGAACTGATGGTGCATGTGCAGGCACCGGCTACCACCGTCAGCATCACCGGTGTCAGCTCCATGCCGGCAGGCAGTACCACAACGCTGCAGGCCAACGTAAGCAATCCTTCGGGGGATACCACCTGGACCTGCGCCCAGAAGCCGCAGTGGAGTGCAACCGGCGATAACGTGCAGTTCAGCGCGGATACCGTTGGCAGCTATACCGTGCGTGCTGCCAACAATGGTCAGTATGCAGAGCTTGTCATCAACGTAACGGAACCCCTTTCGGACCCCACGGTAACCCCGGAACCAAGTGATTCGGGCGATCAGTTTCCGTTCTTCCCCTTTGGCGGCGGAAACTGATTGCAGTCACACAGCGCCTGCCCCCGGCATAGCATAAGCCGGGAGGTGATCACATGTTTGTCTTTGACTGCGAGGCTGGCTATCAGCCGGATAACGGCCAGAACGATGTGACCGACGGCAGTGTGGAAAACTATGATTTTGACTGGGGCCAGCCCCTTGACGCAGAACCCCTTGACGATGCGTTGACGGACGATGAACGGACGGAAGCACAGCACACGGAGTAATTGCTTTGGCGGCAGGGCAGCACCCCGGCAGATATCCGGCAAGAATAGACCGGAAAAAAGGAATAAATCTATGGCAAATTATACTTGTCTTTTACTGGATGTGGATAACACCCTGCTGGATTTTAACGCAGCGGAGCGTGCTGCGGTCGGCATTACGTTAGAGCATTACGGCATGCCCAACGGCCCCGAAGCATTGGAAACCTACCACCAGATCAACCGCCAGCTGTGGGACAGCCTTGCCAAAGGCGAGCTGAACCGCAGCAAGCTGTTTGCGGTGCGGTTTGGCCGCGTGATGCAGGCTCTTGGCACACCGGAAGCCGGCAACGCCCGCGAGATGAACGACTTTTATGAGAACGAGCTGGCCAACCATGCGGATCTGATGCCCGGTGCGCTGACCGCTCTGGAAGAACTGGGCGAAGTTGCTACCCTGGCAATCGTTTCCAACGGTGCTACCCAGGTACAGGAATCCCGCATTGCGGCATCCGGCATTGGCCGCTTTATGGATGGTGTGTATATCTCGGAAAAAGTGGGTGCGGCAAAGCCTTCGCCCAAGCTGCTGGACTATGCCATCCGGGACCTGGGGTTGACCAACCGCAGCCGTGTGCTGATGGTGGGGGACGACCTGCTGGCCGATATCAAGGGCGGTATCAACGCGGGGATCGATACCTGCTGGGTCAACTTTGCCAACGAGGAAAATAAAACTGGCATCCAGCCCAAATATACGGTGCACAGCTATGAAGAACTGTACCGCATTGTAATGGAGCCGGAAGAACTGGAAAATGTCGGCGTGCGCAACCGTCGGCATATGAACGAGGGCTGAAACAGGCCAATGGAATGTGCCGCTGCCGGAGTAAAGAACTGAGCAGCGGCACATTTTCGGGTTTGATGCGCCCTTTGGTGGAAGAGTAAAACAAACTGGCTGCTGCTTTAATGTGAATCTGAAAACAAAGAGCATGACGGATATTTCGCAAATACAAGCAGGATTTAAGGCTTTTTAATGCATAATCCTGCTGTGTTTGTAGAAATAGGGCAATACCGCATAATTCTAAGTGCCGATACGGCGAGCGAGGTGCGGCAGATGCTAAGCCAAAAGCGCAGATAATACTGGATGTCTTATCGAGCAATTGTGCGGTGTTGCCATAGACGATATTTTCGACTTTTCTGATACACCCTGGTGGCCAGGGATACGATAAGGTGTGAAATTATGCTGATCGAACTGCAGGACCTTGGCAAAAGCTTTGGCGAGCACGAGGTCTTAAAACATGTAACAGCCAGTGTGGAACGCGGCGACCGCATTGGTATTATTGGGGCAAACGGCACCGGCAAAACCACGCTCCTGCGTGTGCTGTGCGGCGAAAGCCTGCCCGATGTCGGTGACGCTGCCTTTGCGGCGGGGGCAACCTGCGGCTACCTGGAACAGACGGGGCATCTTGACCCGGAGAAAGACGTTTACGAAACCATGCGCCTTGCGTTCCAGCCTGCGCTTGACGCCATGGCGGAGCTGGAGACCCTGCAAAAGCAGCTGGCAGCTGACCTCCACAACACGGCTATTACGGATAAGATCACAGCCTGCAACGCAGTGATCGATGCCATGGATGCCTATAATATGGATACCCAGATCAAAAAGGTGCTCAACGGCATGGGCTTCCCGGCAGATACCTGGAAGAAAAAGGCCGGGGTGCTTTCCGGCGGCGAGCAGACCCGCCTGCGCTTGGCCCGCTTGCTGTTGGAACGCCCGGACATTCTGATTCTGGACGAACCCACCAACCATTTGGATCTGGAAACGATGGACTGGCTGGAAACCTATCTGAAAGCCTACCGCGGCGCAGTGCTGGTGGTCAGCCATGACCGCTACTTCTTGGATTCTGTCTGTACCCGTATCTGGGAGCTGCGCGGCAAAACCATCACCACCTACCGCGGCAACTACTCCGCCTACCTGCCCCAGCGCGAAGCAGCGGACGAGCGCCTGCAAAAACAGCATGATGCCGATGTGGAAAAGGCGGCCAAGCTGCAGGATTATATTGACCGCAACCTGGTGCGCGCTTCCACCACCAAAATGGCCCAGAGCCGCCGCAAACAGCTGGAAAAGCTGGAAATCACCGAAGCACCCCAGGCGGAAGCCCACCAGCTGAATTTCCGCTTTGAGTATGATATTGAGCCGTATGATGAGTTGGTCATCATGAAAGGCTTAACTATCCGCATTGGGGAACGCACCCTGTTGGAAGCACTGGATTATGTCGTCCACCGTGGGGACAAGCTGATTATTGCGGGCCCCAACGGCACCGGTAAATCCACCCTGCTGCAGGTATTGGACGGTAAGCGCCGCCCCTCCGGCGGTATGGTGCGGCTTGGCACCGGTGCCAAGCCCGGCATCTTTGTGCAGCAGCAGGCCCGCCGCGCAGGCCGCGTGATCGATGCCATCTGGAACCAGTACCCCCGCTTTACCGAGCTGGAAGTGCGCAGCCACCTGGCCAGGTTCGGATACCGCGGCGAGGAAGTGTTCAAGGACTGCGCCACCCTTTCCGGCGGTGAGATGGCCCGCCTGCGCTTTGCGGAGCTGGCCCTGGAACGCCCGAACCTGATGTTTTTGGACGAACCGACCAACCACCTGGATATCTTCATGCGCGAAACGCTGACCGATGCGCTGTCTGCCTACACGGGCACCCTGCTGTTGGTCACCCATGACCGCTACCTGATGCAGACCCTCGGCTGCCCGATCCTGTACCTGGAAGATGGCAAGGCGACTTTCTACCAGAACTTCCAGAAGCTGCATGACCGCGATACTTCCAAACAGCCGGAACCCGCCAAGCAGGAGGATAAGCCCCAGAAGGCAGGCTATGGCAAGGAGCAGCGCCGCCGCCGTGCCGAGGTGCGCACCCGCCTGAAAGCGCTGGAAACCGAGATCGAAGAGCTTGGCGCCCATATTGTTGAGCTGGAAAACGAGATCAACGACCCGGAGGTTCTGCGCGACCACCTGCTTTTGCGGGATAAGTGCGATGAACTGGATGATTCCCGCTTCCACCAGCAGGAACTGTATGACGAGTGGGAAAAGCTGGCAGAGGAACAGGACCGCATGGATGCAGAAAGTGATTCCTGAAAAACGCGTTGAGCGCTGCATCTGGCACACCGGCCCGGAGGCCCTTTTTGCGGCAGATCCGGCTGCAAAAAATGAGAAACATTAAAAACAGTAATGAAACTGTAACTTGCTTTCCTGATAAAAAGCGGTATACTATTTTTGATATTGGGCTTGTGCGGCTGGGCAGGTGCGCTGCATCATCCACCGCCAGCTATTTTGCATGTGTGCCGGTGCTTTGCCGGCTGGAGTAAAACACGCTGTGCTTTTTTTGCTAACCATGCGCAGCAGTAAGAAACAGGCAGGGAATACACTTTGCAGACAACGATCATCATAGCAACACATAAACCGTACTGGATACCGGAAGACCCCATGTACCTGCCGGTACAGATGGGTCATGCCATCCACCCCGGCATTGGCTACATCGGGGACGATACCGGTGAAAATATTTCAGAGCGCAACGGCAATTTCTGCGAGCTGACGGGCCTGTACTGGGCGGCCAAAAACCTGGATTCCGATTATATCGGCATCGTGCATTACCGCCGTTACTTTGCCAGCCGCCTGCACCGTTTTGAGCGCAAAAAGCGTCGGGTCATCGGCCACGAGGAACTCAACGCTATTTTGGCCACTACCAATGTTGTGCTGCCTAAAGAGCGCCACTATTTTATTGAAACCAATTATACCCAGTATATCCACGCCCACCATGAACAGGACCTGCGGGTGACCCGCGCCATCATCGAGCGCAAATGCCCGGAGTATCTGCCGGCGTATGACACCTACATGTCCAAAACGCACGGCCATCACTTCAATATGTTCGTGATGAAAAAGGAACTGCTGCAGCACTACTGCACCTGGCTGTTCGATATTTTGTTTGAGCTGGAAAAAGAGCTGGATATCAGCAGCTATTCCACCAATGATAAGCGGGTGTTCGGCTTTGTGAGCGAGCGCCTGCTGGATGCCTGGCTGATCACCAACAACATCGCCTATGAAGAGCTTGACGTTGTATATATGGAAAGCCAGCATTGGCTGCGCAAGGGGATGGCCTTTTTGAACCGCAAGTTCTTCCCCCACAAGGAGGCTCACAAATGAAACGCACGGCAGCGGTTATTGTAACGTATAACCGCAAGGCAATGCTGCAGCGCTGCCTGCGGGCTTTGTGTACCCAAACGGCCGGTGTGCCGGAACTGTGGGTGATCGATAATGCCAGCACGGACGGCACGGCCGAACTGGTGGCGCAGCTGAACCTGCCAACCATGCACTATTATAATACCGGCAAAAACCTGGGTGGTGCGGGCGGCTTTGCCTGCGGCATCCAGCAGGCAGCGTGTTCCGGGGCAGAGTATCTGTGGATTATGGATGATGACTGCCTGCCGGAACCGGATGCCCTGCAGCAGCTGCTGCAGGCGGATGCCGAACTGGACGGGCAGTACGGCTGGCTTTCCTCCCGCGCACTGGCGCCGGACGGTAAAGACCAGCCCATGAACCTGCAGCGCAGCACGCCGTACAAAGATTTGGCAAGCTTTGCCGGGCCGCGGCAGCCCGCGGTTATGGCCAGCTTTGTTTCGCTGTTTTTGCGCAGCAGCACAGTGCAGCGCTTTGGCCTGCCCATTGCAGAATTTTTTATCTGGTCGGACGATTGGGAGTATACCCGCCGTATCTCCCGCAGCATGCCGTGCTATGTAATTCCCGCCAGCCGGGTGGTGCATGCAATGCAGAACGCCACGGTTGTCAACATTGCCACCGATACCCCGGACCGCTGGCCCCGCTACCGCTACTTTTACCGCAATGATGTGGTGCTTTACCGGCGGGAGGGGCTGCGTGGCTGGCTGTGGCTGATTGCCAAAGATGCCTGGCACAGCGTTCAGGTGCTGCGCCACGGCCCGCAAAAATGTGAGCGGCTGGGCATTATCTGGCGCGGTTTTTTTGCTGGAGTCAACTTTCACCCAACCGTACAAGGCTTACCCACACAGGAGCGATGAACAATACACCACACACAAACTGCCTGACCCTGCGCCTGCTGCATGCGGCAAAGGGGTACAAAGCGGTTGCTTTTGATATTTTCGATACCTTGCTCAAGCGGGATTGCGCCCGCCCGGCGGATCTGTTCGCCCTGATGGAAGTTACCCATCAGGCGGCTCTCGGCTTTGCCGGGGCGCGCGTTGCCGCAGAGGCAGAAACACGCCAGACCCTTGGCCGCGAGGTGACGCTGGCCGAAATTTATGCACATCCTGCCTTGCGGGGTACTGACCCCGCTGCAGAGTGCGCAGCGGAACTGGCTATGATTGCCCCCAACCGGCCGGTAGCCCAAGCCGCTGCGGCCTGCCATGCCCGCGGGCAAAAGGTATATGCAGTTTCGGATATGTATCTGCCTAAAGAGCAGATCGAAGCCATGCTGCAAAAATGCGGGCTGGATTTTCTGGATGGAGTGTTCGTTTCCTGCGAGTACGGGGTGCAAAAGCGCAGCGGTAAGCTGTTCAAGCTTTTTTTGCAGCAAACTGCCTTGCGCCCGGTGGAAGTCTTGTTTGTGGGGGATAGCCCCCGCGCGGATTTTGCCGGGGCAGCGCTGGCGGGTATCCGCTGCTTTTTGCTGCCGCAGCCAACCCCGCTGCCATACACCAAAACCCCGGCGGATGCCGTAGGTGGTGTCGCAATTGCCACCCTGCAAAACTGCTGCCAGAATCTAAGTCCCAGTGCTGCGCTGGGGGCAGAGCTGCTTGGCCCGCTGGCGGTTGGCTTTGCTACCTGGCTGCATAGGCAGCGCGCGGCTATACCGGGGGCAAAGCTTGTATTCCTGGCGCGGGATATGTACCTGGTGCGCCAGGTGTACCAGCTGCTGTACCCAGAAGAAGAAACCTTTTACCTGAAAGCATCCCGCCAAAGCCTTTTGCCCGCCCTGCTGCAATGCCCAATGAATGAGCAGGCGTTGGCACTTTTGGCGGATACCCTGCCGCGCCAGCAGCTGACCCAGCGGCAGATCGCCGCCTATCTTGGTTTTGATTCCCCGAAGGGACACACCACCAAAACCTATGACCTGCGCACCCGCCCCTTGCCGTGCCGCACCAAAGAGATGCTGCTGGCCCTTGCGGCCCGCAGCAAGTTGCCGGAAGGGGAGCCGCTGCGCAGGCGGGCAGAGCAGGCAAGAGCATATCTGGAACAGGCGGGCTTGACGGATAGCCCGGTGCTGCTGGTGGATATCGGCAGTGGCGGAACCACCCAGCGTGTGCTGGAAGAGCTGCTGCACACCCAGCTGTACGGCTGTTACCTTGCCTGCGATGCGCGCCTGCACCAGAACCTGCCGCCGGAGCGCGCCAAAACATTTTTGTTTGACGGCTGCCCGGCCCCCCTGTGGTACTGGGTGGGCCAGCCCATGCTGGAAGTTCTGCTCTCCGAGCCATGCGGCCCCACGGTGGGATACCACGCACAGGCCGGGCAGATGGTGCCGGAAATCGGGAAGGCGGGTGCAGATAACAAGGCGATCACCGCGCCGCTCTGGCAGGGCATGAGGGCTTTTGTTCAGCGCTGGCAGGCTGGCCCGCTGCGGGAAGTGCAAATTCCGCCGCAAACCTGCATCGCAGCGTTTTTGCAGATGGTGCAGGCCCCCCGCATGCAGGAGGTGCGCACCCTGGGTGAGATTACCGTGGAGGACGGCGGCAGCTGGAAGCTGGCTGCCCCAGCCAGCTGGGGCGCCTATCTGCACGCCCCGGCACAGCTGAAACGGGACCTTGCCCAGGCGCGCTGGAAACCTGCGTTTTTGCAGCGCCTGTTTGGCGTGCCGCTGCCATACGGCAAGGTGTACGCTGCACTGAAACATAAAAAGTAAGGGCAATACCGCATAATTCTAAGTGCCGATACGGCGAGCGAGGTGTGGCAGATGCTAAGCCAAAAGCGCAGATAATACTGGATGCTGCAAAGGTGAGCGCCGCCAGTGGCGGAAACAGCGAACCGAAGCAGGGGCAGCGGTCGCAATCATGCCTGTCTATAATGCCGGGGTGCTGCTGCATACCGCGGTGGAAAGCGTGCTGCGCCAGAGCTTTGCGGATTTTGAGCTGCTGCTGGTGGACGATGGCTCCACCGATGGCAGTGCTGCGCTGGCCCATGAACTGGCCAAAAAAGATGGCCGCATCCGGGTGCTGGAACAGCCCAATGCGGGCATCTGCGCTGCGCGCAACCTTGGCTTGCAGCATTGCCGCGGCCAGTGGTTCACCTTTTGTGATGATGATGATACCATGCTGCCCCATGCATTGGAAACCCTGCTGGTCCTTGCCAAATCAACCGGGGCGGATGTGGTGCGTGGTGGCTACCGCCTGCTGCGGGCCAATGCTGCAGGAACGGCTGTGGAGCTGCCCCACCCGCCGGGGCAGGCAATAATCATTCACAAGCCGGCGGGGCAGGGCTACCTGCAATTTTTGCAGCAAAGCGGGCCGCAGTTTGTCTGGAACGCTATGTACTGTACAAATCGGCTGGGCCATCTGCGCTTTGATGAAACCTGCCGCAAAGGGCTGGAAGATTTTGCCTTCAACGCGGCAGTGTTCCAGCAGGCAGATTCAGCCGCATATACGCCGCAGATCGTATATGAACACCTGGAGCGGCAGGGCAGTACCTCCGCCTGTGGGAACCCGGCAGCAGTGCAGGTACGGCTGCAATACCTGCCCCGGTGGGTGCAGGCGGAATATACCGCAGCCCGCGCCTGGTGCCCCCCGCAGCAGCTGCCAAAGGTGTGGAGCGCCCGCCAGGCAGAGTTTGTCACCTTTGTCATGCATCAGCTGCGGGATGGCCGCTTGCCGCCCAAAGCCAAAGCGGCTGCCTGGCGCAGCCTGCAGCAGGCGCTGGCAACCTGCCCCCATAGCAGGCTTGACTTTTGGTATGCACTGCGGCACAATAAAAAACAGGGTGCCGCACTGTTTTTGTTCCGTACCCACCTGCAGGGGCTGTATGCCTGCCTGCCAAACCGGGAGGAGAAACTGCTACAATGAAAACCATCCTTGTTACCGGCGCAGCCGGTTATATCGGCCGCCATGTTGTAAAAAAAGCACTGGATATGGGCTACCGCGTCATTGCATCGGACTTTGCCTTTAAGGGCGTGGACGAGCGCGCAGAATTCTGCGATGTGCCTATTTTCAGCGGGGACAAAAATATTTATGCGGCGTTGGGCAAGCCTGATGTCTGCATCCATATGGCCTGGCGGGATGGGTTCCGCCACAATGCGCCCAGCCACATGAAGGATCTTTCCTCCCATGTTACCTTCCTGAACAATATGGCAGCGGGCGGCCTTTCGGATTTGACCGTGATGGGCACTATGCACGAAGTCGGCTATTGGGAGGGCGCTATTGAGGATGATACCCCCTGCAACCCCCTGAGCCAATATGGCATTGCCAAAAATGCCCTGCGCCAGAGCATGATGCTTTCTTTGCAGGGCAGCAGCTGCAACCTGCACTGGCTGCGCGCCTATTATATTACGGGCGATGAAGCCCATGGCAGTTCCATCTTTGCCAAAATCGCACAGGCAGAGCTGGACGGCAAAACAACGTTCCCGTTTACCAGCGGGCAGAATAAGTACGATTTTATTGATCTGGATGAACTGGCAACCATGATTGTGGCGGCCAGCGTGCAGAACAAGGTCAACGGCATCATCAACGTCTGCACCGGCCAGCCGCGGACCCTGGCTGACCGTGTGGAGCAGTTCCTGCGGGATAAAAACTATAAGATCAAACTGGATTACGGCGTTTTCCCAGACCGCCCGTATGACAGCCCCGGCGTTTGGGGCGACCCCACCAAGATTAACGCAATATTAAAAGATGCAGGTTTGGCATAACGATAACCGGAAAGGGTGACAGAATGAAACGACTGGGTATTTTTTTCTTTTACGAAAAAAACGGTGATGTGGATGATTTTATCACCTATTACCTGCGCGATCTTGCCCGTAACCTGACCGAGCTGATCGTTGTGTGCAACGGCAAGCTGAGCAAGCAGGGCCGCGCGGCATTTGAAGAATTTACTGATCAAATTATTGTGCGCGAAAACAAGGGCCTGGATGTGTGGGCCTATAAAACCGCGCTGGATCATTACGGCTGGCAGCGTTTGAGCGAATTTGACGAAGTGGTCATGACGAACTCTACCCTGATGGGCCCTGTGCGCCCCTTGAAAGAAATGTTTGACGCCATGGCCGAGCGCATCAACCTTGATTTTTGGGGCCTGACGATCCACCATGGGGCGGAGGGCAACCCCTTTAAGGGCAAACATCTTTATAATTACCTGCCGGTGCACATTCAGTCCCACTTTATTGTCTACCGCAAAAAGTTCATCCAGAGCAAAGAGCTGCAAAATTACTGGGATACCATGCCCATGATCGAAAGCTATACCGACTCTGTGCAGCGGTACGAATCGGTGTTTACCAAACAGTTTGCCGATAAAGGCTACCAGTGGGATGTCTATGTCAACACGGACGATCTGAAAGAGTTTACGGATTATCCGCTGCTTGTCTGCCCCACGCGGTTGCTGCGGGATAAAAAGTGCCCGCTGTTCAAGCGCCGCAGCTTTATGCATGATTTTGAGGCATACCTGAATGATACCGCCGGGGAGCCGGTGCGGGAACTGTACGCCTACCTGCGGGACCATACGGATTACCCGCTGGAGCTGATCTGGAAAAACATGATCCGCACCATGCACCCTTATGATTTTACCCGCAACCTGGGTCTGACCCGCCTGATTCCGGAAAGGGTACAGGATGAGGCCTGCGCCGCTGGCGTGCGCAAAAACCGCCGCATTGCGCTGTGCATGCACCTGTATTTTATGGATATGCTGCCCCAAAGCTGCGCCTTTGCCGCCAACATGCCGCCGGAGACTGACGTTTTTATTTCCACCAACACGCCGGAGAAAAAGCAGCAGATCGAAGAAGCGTTCCGCACCCTGCCGTTGCATGCCGTTACCGTAAAGGTGGTCGAAAACCGCGGCCGCGATGTGGCAGCGTTCCTGTGTGACCTTGCCCCGCAGATCCGGGAGTATGATTACGCCTGCTTTATGCACGATAAAAAGGCCATCCAGACCAAACCCGGAAGCGTTGGCGCCAGCTTTGGCTATGTCTGTAACGAGAATATCTGCAAAAACGCAGACTATGTGCTGAATGTGCTGACAGAATTTGAAAAAGACCCTTATCTGGGCCTGCTCTGCCCGCCGTTCCCCACGCATGGCGTGTATTTCATGAACATGTGCTCCAACGGCTGGGGCCCTAACTTTGATAATACCAAGGCCCTGATGAAAAAGCTGGGCATTGACCGCCCTATTTCCGGCGAAAAAATGCCCATTGCCCCCTTTGGCAGTGTATTCTGGTTCCGCGTAAAAGCATTGGCCCCACTGTTTGACCACGGCTGGAAGCACGAGGATTTCCCGCCGGAGCCGCTGCCGCAGGATGGTACCATCAGCCATGCCATTGAGCGTATCTATCCCTTTGTGGCGCAGGGGGCAGGGTATTACCCCGCCCAGGCCATGAGCGCTGATTATGCCGTTGCCCGCTGCGATTCCATGCAGGCATACGCGGGTGGTCTGATCCGCCCGCTTGCCCGCGTGTTTGACTGCACCACCTTTGGCAGTGCCGCTGCCAGCGCCGGTGCTTTTGCCGCGCGCAGGCACTGGTTCGGTTTTGGAAACTATGGCCCGTATGAGAATTCCAAGCGCCGCCGCGCCCGCAACTGGCTGCGTAAGCGGATGCCGAAATCCGCTTACGAAAACATGATGCGCGTTAAGCGCACGGTGTTGGGCCCCCATGACGTGAACTATGAGGATTAAGCCAACCGCTATGAAAAAACGGCTGATTATCTATTTCAATTATCACCCCAACGGGCAGGCTGATGCAGCCTGCCGCTTTGCTGTACAGCAAATGGCCGCAGTGGGGCAGGTGTTCTTTGTCAATAACGGCCCCTTGCAGCCGGAATCCCGCCAGTGGGCGCAAGGCTGCTGCCACACTGTGCTGGAGCGTGAAAACATAGGCTTTGATGTGGGGGCCTACCGGGACGCTGTTTTGCAGATTGGCCTGGATATGCTGCTGCATTATGATGAAGTTGTGCTGATGAACTATACCCTTGCCGGGCCGGTGGGGGATGTAGCTGCCATGTTTGCCGCGATGGATGGGCGCCCGGAGCTGGATTTCTGGGGCCTGACCCGCCACTATGCTATGCGCAGCCGCCGCTTTGGCGGGGCAAAAGCCATGGTGCCGGAGCATATTCAATCCCACTTTGTTGTGGTGCGTTCCCGCATGATGGCAGACTTTTTTGCTTACTGGCAGGCGGCCGCCCTGCCCGCCAGCTATGAAGATTCCGTCCGCCTGCACGAAACGCAGTTTACCGCCCACTTTGCCGCCCTTGGTTACCGGTGGGATACCTTTGTGGATACAAAAGACCTGGCAAGCCTTTTCGTCAACCCCATTATGGCCTGCCCCAAGCTGCTGCTGGCGGACCGTGGGTGCCCGTTTTTCAAGCGCCGCAGCTTTTTTACCCCCTATGTGGATGAATTGCGCCGCACAGACGGCCAGGCCGCCGCAGAACTGTATGACTATCTGAAATCCGAGACTGATTACCCGGTGGATGACCTGCTGCGCGCATTGCTGCCGGTGCAGCCGCTGGCTGCCATGGCGCAAAACCTGCACTGGCATTATATCCTGCCGCAAACGGCGGGGGAGTGTGCGCCCATTTTGCTGGATGCCAACACTTTGGCAAAAGGCTGCGCCCTGCAGCCGGACGCCGTCTACTACCTGCCGCTGCCGCGTGCTGCCGGGGTGGAGGGCTATTATTATGCCCGGTCTATGCCAACCATCCTGCAGCTGGCCCAGGCGGCAGAACTGTTTGATGCCCACCCGCTGGTAGGTGTGCTTGGCCCGGCTCTGCCGCTGTATGCGGGCTGCGCCACCGAAAAAGCCCGGCGCTGGCAGCAGCAGAAACCTGCCGTACAGGCAAAACTGTCTGCGCTGGATTGCCCGCTCCCTCTGGATGAAACCCCGCCGCCGCTGCCCAATGGCGGCTGTCTGTTGGTGCGGGGGGCGGCATTCCCGCAGGGGCTGCCGCCGCTGCAAACGGAGTCGGATTTCTGGCTGGTGCCGCTGCTGGCCCAGTATAACGGCTATGCCAGCGCTACATTTGAAACCGCCGCCCAGTGTGCGGCCCGCGCCGATGTGCTGGATGCCGCCCTTGCTGCCCAGCGCGGCGTTGGCCCAGTATTCCGCCTGATGGGCCGCACCGTCAAAAATGCCATGCGCAAACGAAAGGAGAGTGCCCGGTGAAAAAACAGCGACTGTTTTATCTGGACCTCATCCGCGCTGTGGCGCTGGTGTGCATTCTGGTCATTCATTTCAATGCTGCCGTTACCGGGTATTTTACACTGCCGTCCAAACTGTTCGGCAGTGTGCTGCCCTTTAACATCTATTTGGGGGACTTTGGCTCCTCGCTGTTCTTTATGGTTTCCGGCGCGGCGCTGCAGTATACCAGCCCCGGCCAGGGAAGAGAGCCGCTCAATCTGGCGCGCTTTTACCAAAAGCGCGCCAAGGCGGTGTACCCCATGTTCTGGCTGGCGTGGTGTATATTTTTTCCCATCCGTTTTGTCACAAAGCCGGGGTATTATGCCGCAGCCAAAACGCCCAGCCTGCTGCTGACGGTCCTGGGGCTGGATAATTTTGCCCAGGCCGCGGGCTGGGTTACGATGGATTTTGCCTGCGTGGGCGAGTGGTTCCTGGGCAGCATCCTGTTTTTGTATCTGCTGTTCCCACTGCTGCGCTGGGGGCTGCGCAAACAGCCGTTGCTGACTTGGGCCGTAGTGCTGGCGGCCAGCCTGCCGGTGCATTACATGGGGTGGGATGCCCGCCTGGTAGCAATCCATATCCCGGAATTCCTGCTCGGCATGGCGTTTGTACACTGGAAGCGCCCGGCGCGCCTTGGCGTGCTGGCCGGGTGTGCGGTGCTGCTGTTTACCCCCGCTGCGGCGGATGGCAAGGTGGCCTGTGCGCTGTTCAGTGCCGCGGCGTTCATTCTGCTGGCCGCACTGGGGGGCTGCATCCACTGGGTGCCGCTGCAAAATGCGTGTGCGCTCCTCAGCAAGTATTCTTATGCGGTCTTTCTGACCCACCATGTCATCATTCTGCGCCTGGTGGAAAACTTTGACCTGGCCGCCATGACCCGGCGGGATACCGCGCTCTTGTTTGGCGTTTACCTTTTGGCCGTTGCCGCGGCGTCGGCAGCGCTCTTCCGGCTGGATGCCTGGGTGCGCAGCAGTGCGGTAAAGCTGGCTGCTAAACCGGAATAACGTGCCCTTTGCATTAAGATGAAAATGCCTGCTTTGCTGCGGGCATTTTTTTCTGTGGTGAATTATGATTGAGATATCGCAGCGCCGCGGACACCTGTGCGGCAGAACGGGCAGGGAAAGCCCTGCTGTTTCACCCCCGGAACAAGGAAAGAATCAAAATTATTTCGGCTATGACTGTACAAAAAAAATCCTGTACGTTATAATACTAACAAAACCATTTGATCGCAAACCTAAAACGATATACCATAACTAAAATTGGAAAGGGGCGCATTTTCCGTGGAGCAGTTTTTCGTCAGCCTTGACAAGCTTGCGCGCGAATCCCATCTGACCGTTGCCTACACCCCCAAGGATCTTGACCAGTTCAAGGTCTATACCGCCGAGGTATACCGCCCCGGCATCATGCTGGCCGGTTACTATCAGTACTTTGACCGCACCCGGATCCAGATCATCGGCCTGACTGAGCTTTCCTACCTGAATGAGCTGGACCCGGAAATCCGCCGTACCCATCTCGAAAAGCTTTTCTCTTTCCAGCCGCCGGCAGTCATCCTGACCCGCGGATTTGAGCCGTTGCCGGAAATGATGGAGTTTGCCCAAAAGTACGGCGTGCCACTGCTGCAGTCGGCCGAAATGACCTCCCCGCTGATGAGCTCCCTGATCCAGGCGCTGAGCACCGAGCTTGCCCCCCGCATCACTCGCCACGGCGTGTTGGTGGAAGTATACGGCGAAGGCATCCTGATCCTTGGCGACAGCGGCGTTGGCAAAAGCGAGACGGCCATTGAGCTGGTCAAGCGCGGCCACCGCCTGATTGCGGACGATGCTGTGGAGCTGCGCAAGGTCTCCAGCAGCAAGATCATGGGCATGGCACCGGAGAACATCCGCCACTTTATTGAGTTGCGCGGCATCGGCATCATCAACGTGGCGCGCCTGTTTGGTATCGGCGCGGTCAAAAACAGCGTTGAGGTGGAAATGGTCATTGAGCTGGAAGCCTGGGACCGCACCAAGAATTATGACCGCACCGGCCTGGAAAGCAATACCTATGATATCCTTGGCGTTAAGGTGCCCAGTATGCTGATCCCCGTTATGCCCGGCCGTAACCTGGCCGTTATCCTGGAAACTGCAGCCATCAACAATCGCCAGAAAGAGATGGGCTATAACGCGGCGCAGGAACTGCTCAACCGCCTTGGCTTGCAGAACGATGTGAGCGGGTTCTGAGCCTGGCTGTAAATTATCATTTTATCACTAGAAACGGAAGTACCATCTGTATGCAGATCATTGCGGATCTTCACACCCATACTTTAAGCGCTACCCATGCATTTAATACCTTAGATGAAATGGCCGCCAAAGCCGCCGCCCTCGGCTATGCGGCGCTGGCCATTACCGACCATGGTCCGGCTATGCCGGATGCCCCGCACATGTGGCATTTTGCCAACCAGACGGCTCTGCCGCTGGTACTGCACGGCGTTGCGATGATGTACGGCGCGGAGGCCAATGTGATGGACACAAACGGCGGGCTGGATTTTGCCCAAAGCCGTTTGCGGGCGCTGGATTGGGTTGTGGCATCCATCCACAGCCCCTGCATCCCTGGTCTGCTGACCGAAAAAGAAGCCACCCGCCTGTGGCTGGCTGTGGCCGAAAACCCTTATGTGGATTGCATCGGCCATTCCGAGCAGCAGAATTACCGCTATGACTATGACCTTGTAACCAAAGCATTCGCCAAAAACCATAAGGTTGTGGAGCTCAACGGCAATTCCGTCAATGTGCGGCGGGATGGTATCCCCAACATGAAGCTGCTGCTGGCCGCCTGCCTGAAAAACGGCTGCCATATTGCGCTGGATACCGACGCCCACAGCACCACCCAGCTGCAAGGCAACATGCCCCCGCTGCTGGCGATGCTGGAAGAAATGCAGTTCCCGCAGGAACTTGTGGTAAACGCCACGCGGCAGAACCTTGTAAATGAGCTAAAACTGCACGGCCGCATCTGTGCAGAATATATAGGAGGAGAAATCTTATGAAATACACCATTGGTATCGATCTTGGCGGCACTACCATGACGGCAGGCCTTGTTGACGAAGCTTACAACATTGTGGGCAAAATTACCCGCCCGACCCGCCTGCCGCGTCCGGCGCAGGACCTGGAGCGGGCACTGGCAGATTTGTGCCGTGCTGTTGCCAAAGACTGCAAGATTGATTTTGCAGATGTCAGCTATGTGGGCATCGGTACCCCGGGCAGTGTGAATTTTACCACCGGCTTTGTGGGCTATAACACCAACTTCGGCTACTATGACTGGAACCTGGGGCCTGACCTGGAAGCTCTGCTCGGCTGCAAGGTCTATGTGGAAAACGATGCCAACGCAGCAGCATTTGGCGAATACATCGCAGGCGGCGCAAAGGGCTTCAAGGATGCCGTTGTTATCACGCTGGGTACCGGCATTGGCAGCGGCATTATCCTGGGCGGCAAGATTCTGCGCGGATTCAACTTTGCTGCTGGCGAGATGGGCCATACCGTGATTGTAAAGGGTGGACGCAAGTGCAACTGCGGCCGTTACGGCTGCTGGGAACGTTATGCTTCCTCCCGCGCTCTGTCGGAGGATGCCCGCGAAGCGATGACCCGGCACCCCGAGAGCATGATGTGGAAACTGGCGGGGGATATTGACCATGTGAACGCCAAGATCCCCTTTGACGCGATGGAAGCCGGCGATGCAACCGCCAAGGCTGTTGTGGATAATTGGATCGAATATGTTGCCTGCGGTATTTCCAATGTTGTGAATACCTTTGAGCCGGAAGCCATCTGCATTGGCGGCGGTGTTTCCAATCAGGGAGAAACCCTGCTGGCACCCATCCGCAAGTATGTGGAGGAAGAAACCAAAAACATTACCACCGGCAAAATGCCCGCTATTCGTGCCTGTGTGCTGACCAACGATGCCGGCGTGATCGGCGCGGCAGCCTTGGCAAATTCTATCTGAGCCGTTTGTGAGGTTTGCTTATGAACGAGCAATTTCTTGCAGCTTTGCAGGCAGAAAACCTGCCTGTCAGCCTTGATGAATCCCTGGGGCGGCATACAACGTTCCGCATTGGCGGCAATGCAGACTTTTTTTGTGTGCCCGCCACGGTAACGCAGCTGACCCGTATTCTGGAACTGTGCCGCCAATATCAAGTCCGCACCTATCTGCTGGGCAACGGTTCCAACACGCTGTTTTCGGATGCAGGGTTCGGCGGGGCGGTTATCTGCCTGACGGGGTTAAACTCCCGCTTTTCCATGCAGGCCCAGCCGGATGGCAGCACCAAGGTGCTGGCCCCGGCTGGCATGATGCTTTCCGCTCTTTGCAACACCGCCCAGAAGGAAAGCCTGGCCGGGCTGGAATTTGCCTTCGGCATTCCCGGCACGGTGGGCGGGGCTGTGTATATGAACGCGGGCGCTTACGGCGGAGAAATAAAGGACGTGCTGACAGCTGTTACGTTCTTGGACGAAAACCTGCATCTGCAAACCCTGCCTGTGCAGGAACTGCAGCTGGGTTATCGCACCAGTATTTTTGAGCGGTGCTCCTGGTGCATCCTGGAAGCGGAATTTACCCTGCACCCCGGTGATGCACAGGAGATCCATACCGCCATGCAGGAATATATGCGCCGCCGCAAAGAAAAGCAGCCGCTGGAATACCCGTCCGCCGGCAGTACCTTCAAGCGCCCTGTGGGCCAGTTTGCCGGCAAGCTAATCGAGGACTGCGGCCTGCGCGGTTTCCGCGTGGGCGGGGCAGCCATCAGTGAAAAGCACTGCGGCTTTGTGGTCAACCTGGGTAATGCCACCTGCGCGGATGTTGTCAGCCTGACGGAGCAGGTGCGGCAGATCGTGCTGGAAAAAACCGGCTGCACCCTGGAACGCGAGATCCGCGTGGTGGAATAACCATGCCGCATCTTGATGCCTGCCAGGCAAGGAACGGTATTCCGCCCCGCTGAATGAGAGAGGAACAACAGGATGAACTTTTTGATCGTAACCGGCCTTTCCGGCGCAGGCAAGTCCATGGCGGTCAACGCGCTGGAAGATATCGGATTTTTCTGCATTGATAATATCCCGGCGGGCCTTTTGCCCCGTATCCTGGACTTTGCCCAGCAGGGCGAAAACCAGCTCAGCCGCGTTGCGGTCGTGATGGACATCCGCGGCCTACATTCTGTTCAGGAAACCAATGAGGCACTGGAAGCGCTGGACGAAAAGAAAATGCCTTATGACATCCTGTTCCTGGATGCCAGCGATGCCGCCATCCGCCGCCGCTATAAAGAGACCCGCCGTGTGCATCCCATGACCATCAGCGAGGGAATCCCGGTCAGTGAGGCAATCACCAAAGAACGGCAGATATTGCAGCCCCTGCGGGAACGTGCAAAATATGTGATCGATACCTCTTTGCTTTCTACCGCACAAAACCGGGAACGTGTTTCCAGCCTGTTTTTGCAAAAAGGTCAGTGTGCCATGTCTATCAATGTGGTTTCCTTTGGCTTTAAATACGGTCTTCCGCAGGAAGCGGACATCGTGTTTGATGTGCGCTGTCTGCCCAACCCGTTCTATGTGCCAGAGCTGAAAGAAAAGACTGGCCTGGACCAGGAAGTGGTGGACTATGTGATGAAGTTCCCTGAATCGCAGGAGCTGCTGCGCCGGATAGAGAGCTTTCTGGAATATGCGCTGCCGCTGTATGTTAAGGAGGGCAAAAGCCAGCTGATGATCGCCATTGGCTGCACCGGCGGCAAGCACCGTTCTATCACTTTTGCCCGCAAGATCGGGGAGTACTGCACAAAGCTTGGTTACCAGCCCAGCGTGCAGCACCGCGATGCCCGCCGCACGGCCTGATACATCCCAAATCTCCCGATAAAGAGAGTGTGAACACCAAACGTGAGTTTTTCCCAAGACGTTAAAAACGAGATACTGCACCGCAAAATCGTGCGTAGCTGCTGTGTTACCGCAGCAGCTTACGCGGTTGCCTGCTTTGGCAAGTATTTTGATGACCGCGGCGTGGTTTTGCAGACCGAAAACGAGGGCATTGCCCAGCTGGCACAAAAGCTGTATGCCCGCTGCGGCATTACCGGTACCGTAATTTCCAAGGAGCGCGGCACCGGCCTGATTTATGAGTTCAGCGTAAAAGATCCCGAACAGGTACAAAAAATGCTGAACCTGTTTGGACATACTGGCCGCGAAACCACCCTGCGCATCCGGCCGGACTGCTTCAAATGCCAGAAATGCGGATCGTTTTTCATTTCCACTGCATTTTTATGCTGCGGTACGGCAACCGACCCGGAAAAGGAATATAACATTGAGTTCCTTTCGCCCCGGCACTCGCTTTCGCAGCAGCTGGAGGGCATTCTGGCCCAGTATGAGTTCAATCCCCACCGCGCCGTGCGCAAGGGGGCCAACACCGTATATGTCAAATCCAGCGACCATCTGGAAGATCTGCTGACCTTTATGGGCGCGGGCAACGCCGCCATGCGCATCATGGAACAACGCATGTATAACGATATGCGCAATAAAACCAACCGCCTTTCCAACTGCGAAACCGCCAACATGGGCAAAACCGTACAGGCAGCCGTGCAGGTGCGCCTTGCGATTGAGACGCTGGAAGAGGCCGGCGCGCTGGAAACCCTGCCCAAACCATTGCAACAGGCAGCCCGCCTGCGGATGCAGTACCCCGAAATGCCGCTTGCCAAACTGGCGGAAAAGTTTGACCCGCCTGTCAGCAAAGCAGGGCTTTCCCACCGGTTCAAGCGGATCCAGGAAGCTGCCGCTCGCCTGAACGCCGCTGCATCAGCACAGCCGGAAGAGCAGGAAAATCTTAAAGAACCGGAACCAGCAGGACAGGACATCGCACCATCTCCACAATAAACCACGCAAAGCCGCTGCGTAACTGCTGCGGCTTTTCCGCATTTTACCACAGCAGCAAAGGGATACATTATGCCAGAAACCACGCCACACCAACCGCAAAGACAGTTCACCCACCTGCACCTGCATACTGAGTACAGCCTGCTGGATGGCGCCTGCCGTATTGACCGCCTGTTTGACTATATCAAACAGCTGGGCCAGACCGCCGTTGCCATTACCGACCACGGCGTTATGTACGGCTGCGTTGCCTTTTATGATGCAGCCAAAGCCGCAGGCATCAAGCCGATCATTGGCTGTGAGGTGTATGTTGCCACCCGCACCCGCTTCGATAAGGTCAACCGCATTGACGGCAACAACCACCTGATCCTGCTCTGCAAAAATGAAACCGGGTATAAGAACCTGATCAAAATGGTATCCGCCGGTTTCTTGGAGGGCTTTTATTCCAAGCCGCGCATTGACCATGACCTGCTGGAACAGTACCACGAAGGCCTGATCTGCCTTTCCGCCTGCCTTGCCGGTGAGGTCCCTCAGGCGATTCTGGCAGGGGACTATGAGCGCGCCAAGCAGATTGCTCTTTACTATAACGATCTGTTCGGCCAGGGCAACTATTATATTGAGCTGCAGGACCACGGCCTGGAAGAAGACACTACCGTTCTGCCGCAGCTTATCCGCCTTTCGCGGGAGACAGGCATCCCCATGGTTGCCACCAACGACTCCCACTACATCACCCGCGAGGACGCCAAGATGCAGAGCATTCTGCTGTGCATCCAGACCGGCAAAACCGTCAACGATGTGGACCGCATGGAGTTTCAGACCGAGGAATTCTATGTAAAAAGCACCGATGAAATGTATGACCTGTTCTCCATGGTGCCGGAAGCCTGCGAGAACACCAACAAAATTGCAGAACAGTGCAACTTTGACTTTGTGTTTGGCGATACCAAGCTCCCGTATTTCAAAGCTCCGGACGGCATGGAAAACCAGGAATACTTTGAAAAGCTCTGTTATGAGGGCTTGGAACGCCGCTACCCCGGCAAGGTAACGGATGCCTTGCGTGAACGTCTGGAATACGAGATTGGCGTGGTTAAAAAGATGGGGTACACCAACTATTACCTCATCGTGTATGACTTTATCAATTACGCCAAAAGCCGCGATATCCCGGTCGGCCCCGGCCGTGGCTCCGGTGCGGGCAGCCTGGCGGCCTATTGTGTCGGTATTACGGACATTGACCCCATCCGCTACAGTTTGATTTTTGAACGCTTCCTGAACCCGGAACGTGTCTCTATGCCGGACTTTGACGTTGACTTTTGTTACGAGCGCCGCCAGGAAGTGATTGATTACGTCAACCGCAAGTATGGCCGTGACCATGTGGCACAGATCGTGACCTTTGGAACTATGGCCGCCCGTGCCGCCGTGCGCGATGTCGGCCGCGTGATGGGTATGCCGTACCAGGACGTGGATAAGGTGGCCAAGCTGATTCCGACTGAACTGAAAATGACGCTGAACCATGCGCTGGAGGTTTCGCCGGACCTGAAAGCAATGTATGACGCTGAACCCCAGGTGCATGAGCTGATCGATACCTCGCTGAAAGTGGAGGGCATGCCGCGTCACGCTTCCACTCATGCGGCGGGCGTTGTGATTACCCGCGAACCGGCTACCGAGTATGTGCCGCTTTCCACCAACGATGGTCTGCCGGTTACCCAGTTCAACATGGTGGAAATTGAGCGCCTTGGCCTGCTCAAGATGGACTTCCTTGGCCTGCGCACCCTGACCGTTATCCATGATACCGAAGCCGCCGTGCGCCTGCATGAACCGGATTTCCGCATTGCCAATCTGGATTATGACGATGCCGCTACTTATGCTATGCTGGAACGGGGCGAAACAGAGGGCATCTTCCAGCTTGAATCTACTGGTATGACCCAGGTGCTGGTCAGTATGCACCCCCGCAGCCTTGAAGACGTCATCGCCCTCATCTCGCTGTACCGCCCCGGCCCCATGGATTCTATCCCGACCTATCTGCGCAACCGCAGGGAGCCAGATAAAGTCACCTATAAAACACCCCAGCTGGCCCATATCCTGGATGTTACCAACGGCTGTATCGTTTATCAGGAACAGGTCATGCAGATCTGCCGCGAGCTGGCAGGCTTCAGCTTTGGCCAGGCTGATAACGTGCGCCGTGCCATGAGCAAAAAGAAGCATAAAGTCATGGAAGCCGAGCGAGAGCACTTTGTGCATGGCTGTACTGAGCCGGGCAAAGAGTGCGCCGGGTGTGTGAAGAACGGAATCCCGGAAGCCGTGGCCAATGAGATCTATGACGATATGGTCAGTTTTGCTTCTTATGCGTTCAACAAATCTCATGCGGCCTGCTATGCCTATGTGGCATTCCAGACAGCCTATCTCAAGTGCCATTACCCGTGCGAGTTCATGGCTGCGCTGTTGACCAGCGTACTGGACAGCACCGCCAAGGTGATTGAATATTCGTCCGAATGCCAGCGCCTTGGCATCAAGGTTTTGCCGCCGGATATCAATGTATCCCGCGGCGGCTTTACGGTGGACGGGCAGAGCATCCGCTTTGGCCTGAACGCCGTCAAAAGCGTTGGCCGCGATTTGATTGAAGCGGTCATCAAAGAGCGCGAAAGCCGCCCATTCCGCAGCCTGTACGATTTCTGCAAGCGGATGCGCAGCAACATGCTTAACCGCCGTGCGCTGGAAAACCTGATCAAAGCCGGTGCCTTTGATACCCTGGAACCCAGCCGCCACGGCATGATGGAAAGCGTGGAAACGGTACTGCGCATTGTTGAAAACGATGCCCGCCAGAATCTGGATGGCCAGCTGGATTTGTTCAGCGCCATGGCCGGTGCCGAGGAAGCCCCCCAGAACGATGATTATCAGGTGCCCAACCTGCGTGAGTATGATTCCGGTGAGCTGCTGAAAATGGAAAAAGAGGTCTCGGGCCTGTACCTGTCCGGCCACCCGTTGGATGCTTACCGGGAAAAGATCGAAAAAATCTCCACCTGTACCATCGCTCAGCTGCAGGGAGAGAATGCCAGGGATTTTGATAACCAGACGGTTACCCTGGTATGTACCGTGGTCAAAAACAAGATCATGACCACAAAGTCCAATACGTTGATGGCCTTTACCACCATTGAAGATCTGACCGGCACAATGGAGCTGTTGGTGTTCCCCCGCGTGCTGACCAGCTGCCGTGCGTATTTGCAGGAGAACGCCGTTGTTGTCACCACTGGCCGCGCTTCCGTTAAAGAGGATGAAGGCACCCGCCTGATCGTAGAAAGCGTACTGCCGGTCGATGGTTATGATCCATCCCAAAGCTTTGGCCAGAACCGTTCCCAGCGCATCAGCGCGGCAGCGGGGGATACGGCTGCCCAAAGCATATGGCTGCTGGTGCCCTCGCGGGAATGCGCCCAGATGCACAAGGTGGAAAACCTGCTGCAAAATATTTTTGACGGCCCCACACCCGTATATTTCAAATTTGAAGATTCCGGCCAGCGGGTGCGTGCGCCGCAAAGTATGTGGGCCATGGATCACCCGCTGCTGCGCCAGGAGCTGGAACGCATCCTGGGTGCTGACCATGTAAAGTTCACAACGGCACAAGCGGCAAAATAAATCCATGTACTTTGCGCGTTTTATCCATAAAATTGGGCCGCTGGTATGGTATAATAGCAGGCAGGGGAGTATGTTAAAAAATAGGCAGGTTGCCCGGTGGTACGCCGGAAAATGCCTGCCGGGGAAAACCAGTTTTGCGTTTTCTTCATTGGGCCGCTCTGCGCGGCTCAACTATAACAGGAGGACATTTTTATGGCTAAGGAAATCAAAACCATCGGTGTACTGACCAGCGGCGGCGACGCCCCCGGCATGAATGCAGCGGTACGCGCCATTGTCCGCGCAGGCATCTCCAAAGGCTACCGCATGATGGGCATTCAGCGCGGTTATAACGGCCTGATCAACGGCGAATGCTACGAGATGAACGTCCGCAGCGTGTCGGAGATCATCCACCGCGGCGGTACGATTCTGTATACTGCCCGCTGCCTGGAGTTCAAAACCAAGGAAGGCCAGGCCAAAGGCCTTGCACGCTGTAAGGAACTTGGCATTGATGCCCTCGTGGTCATCGGCGGCGATGGTTCTTTCATGGGCGCCCGCGCATTGGCGAACCAGGGCATTCCCTGCGTTGGCATTCCCGGCACCATTGATAACGATATTGCCTGCAGCGAGTATACCATTGGCTATGATACAGCCATGAATACCGCGGTAGAAGCCATTGATAAATTGCGTGATACCACCCAGAGCCATGACCGCTGCAGTGTTGTTGAGGTTATGGGCCACCATGCAGGCTATATTGCGCTGAACGTCGGCATTGCTACCGGTGCTTTGGCTGTGCTGCTGCCGGAGCGTCCGTTCGACTTTGAGCGTGACATTCTCCAGCGTATGCGCCAGACCCAGGTTACCGGCAAAAAGCACTTCATCATCATTGTGTCGGAAGGCGTTACCGATGCCCAGACCCTGGCCAACCAGATCCAGGCTGCAACAGGTGTTGATTCGCGTGCAACTGTTCTGGGCCACATCCAGCGCGGCGGTTCACCTACCGTGCGTGACCGTGTGAATGCCTCCCTGATGGGTTACCATGCAGTGGACCTGCTGGATAAGGGCATTTATAACCGCGTGGTTGCCCTGTCCGGCGGTAAGATCGTGGACTATGATGTCAACGTGGCGTTGTCGATGCACAAATACCTTGACCCGATGGAGATCGAAGTGGCACAGGCGATTTCCATCTGATGCGGTAAGTCCGTGCGGCCCTGTATATGGGCCGCATTTTTTTGTAAAGGTGCATATTTTGCGCCGTGCAGGCAAGAATTTTCGCATAATGAAAAAAAGTTCTTGCATTTTGCTGCACCTTGTGCTACTATACTATAGCAATACACACGCATTGCGTTGTTTTTTTGTGCCTTTTTTGCCGTAACACGTAAAAAGGTTAGAAAACAAGTACGCGATGCGGAGGGTAAAAAACTAAATTTTGGAGGAAATTAACTATGGCAGTCGTATCTATGAAACAGCTTCTCGAAGCCGGCGTGCATTTCGGTCATCAGACCCGCCGCTGGAACCCCAAGATGGCAAAGTACATCTTCACCGAGCGCAACGGCATCTACATCATTGACCTGCAGAAGACCGTAAAGAAACTCGATGAGGCTTACAACTTTGTCCGCGATGTTGCTGCTGACGGCGGCGAGATCCTGTTTGTTGGCACCAAGAAGCAGGCTCAGGAGTCCATCCGTGACGAGGCTACCCGCTGCGGCATGCACTATGTCAACGCTCGTTGGCTGGGCGGCATGATGACCAACTTCCGCACCATCCGTAAGCGCATCGACCGTATGGAGCAGCTGAAGACCATGCAGGAAGACGGCACTTTCGACCTGCTGCCGAAGAAGGAAGTTGTTAAGCTGGAGCTGGAGATGGCTAAGCTGGACAAGTACCTGGGCGGCGTTAAGAACATGAAGACCCTGCCGAAGGCTATGTTCATTGTTGACCCGCACAAGGAGCGCATCGCTGTTTCCGAAGCTCGCAAGCTGAACATCCCCATTGTTGCTATCGTTGATACCAACTGCGATCCCGATGAGATCGATTACGTCATCCCCGGCAACGACGACGCTATCCGCGCTGTCAAGCTGATCTCCGGCGCTATGGCTGATGCTGTGCTGGAAGGCAAGCAGGGTAAGCAGGATGCTCCCGCTGCCGAAGAGGCCGCCAAGGCTGAATAAGCCCGATCCCGCCCGAAACTGTTTGTACACCTAAATTCAGAAAGGACGAATGAACATGGCTGTTTCTGCAAAGGACGTTATGGAACTGCGCCGCCAGACTGACTGCGGCATGATGGAATGCAAGAAGGCTCTTGTCAAGGCTGATGGCGACATCAATAAGGCTATCGAGATTCTGCGTGAAGAGGGTCTGGCTACTGCCGCTAAGAAGGCTGGCCGTATCGCTGCTGAAGGCATGGTTTACGCTGTTGCCACCGCTAACGGTGCTGTTGTTGTTGAAGTCAACGCTGAGACCGACTTTGTTGCCAAGAACGATAAGTTCGTTGAGTTCACCAAAGATCTGGCCAATGTTGTTGCTGAGCAGAAGCCCGCTGATGTTGAGGCTCTGATGGGCTGCAAGATGGGCGAAGGCACTGTTGACGAAGCTCTGAAGGCTCTGATTCTGGTCATCAAGGAGAACATCAAGGTTCGCCGTTTTGCTTCCTATGAGGGCCATTGCGCCGCTTACGTTCACGGCGGCGGCACCCACGGCGTTATCGTTAAGTTCGATACCACCGATGAAGTTGCTGCTAAGCCGGAGTTCGTTGAGTTTGGCAAGGATATTGCAATGCAGATCGCTGCTGCAAACCCGAGCTACCTGAACCGTGAGGCTGTGCCTGCTGAGGCTATCGAGAACGAGAAGAAGATTATCATCGCTCAGATGGCTAACGATCCGAAGGCCGCCAACAAGCCCGACGCTATCAAAGAGAAGATGGCTACCGGCCGTCTGGGCAAGTTCTACAAGGAGAACTGCCTGGTCGATCAGGCTTTCATCAAGGATGGCAACATGGACGTGAACGCCTATGTGAACGCTACCGCTAAGAAGCTGGGCGGCGATATCAAGATCGTCGAGTACACCCACTTCATCAAGGGCGAAGGCCTGGAAAAGCGCGTTGACGACTTCGCTGCTGAAGTTGCCGCCGCTGTTAAGGGTTAATTAGCTGATTGCTTTCTGAAAGAGCACTTTGAGAGTTTACCTCTTAGGGTGCTCTTTTTTGTTTGCTTTTGAGTGGTAAAATTTGGAACGCTATCTCCAGAAAAGCCACCTGCCTTTGTTCAGCTAATCCGATTTTTGTGTCTCTTTCACGCATGTGATTATCCTCAATTTCTGCCAGTATCCTATCCGAAACTCTACCACGACCAATGGCATCGTCCTTGATTCGTTCCTTGGTAGCGGCTCTACGCTGATTGCCGGTGAGAAAACAGACCATGTGTGCCGGGGCATTGAGTTTGACCCGAAGTTCGTGGATGTCATCGTGAAGCGGTACGCCTGTATGCTCTCTTCCATTTTTTCTTTGGCGATCTCAGCACGGTTGACATAATCCTGAATGGCGTTTACGGCTAATCTAAATACTTCAGTAATAGCCCAAATGGCCGCGGCCTGACCAGCAGTTGTCAACATCTGCAGGCCAATACCTTTAATGGCGTTTGTCAGTTTGCCTGCGCCGGTTACAGAACTAAAAAAGTTCTGCACGGAGATATTGGCGTCGTCTGTGTGGGCTACAAAGTCTTGGAGAACGACAGACGTATCTTTCAAATTGTCATTTATGGCATCTATTGGTTTTATACCGTTTTTAACCGCTTCCATAAAAGCCTGCAAGGCAACGACATCATTGTCTAAGTCTTTCGCAAAATCATAGTCATTATTGAAATTACCGGTCAGCCAAGAAAATAGAGTTCCTTTTTTTGTGCCGCCCAAAAGATTAGCTTCAGAAAAGGCTTTTCTAAAATCTTTAATAGAATCTTTTGCCCTTTTTCCATTAAGAGTTAAAAAAGTTCCAGTGTTCAGATCGTTACCTGTTCCAAACAAGTTAAACAGATTCAAAATCAGGTTGTTCTACTAATTATTGTGTGGTATAATCAGTATAAGGTTATAAAACAACTTGTTTGGGAGATATAAAAAATATGAACTTTAACGAAAGACACTATTACGTTTGCCCTGTTTGTGGCAGGGATTTTTCTTCTGTAGAATCTTATCCTAGTTGCGATTTTTGTAATAACCATGAAGTTATAAGTTATCCAGGCGGAGAATGGAAAGAAATCAGAGTCAAAGTTAGTAAAATGTCCCCATTGGAATTTCAGGAAAATTTGAAATTAGAGCCTGTAAATAAATTTTATATCGACCTTTACGCTGGCGACAAGAAAAAACAAAATGAAGAAAAAGAGTGGGCAGTATGTGAAGAGCTTTTCCATAAAAAATATGTCTACAACAACCCTCTCTTTGACAAAGCCAAGTTTGACATGCGTGCCGAGTGGGAATACGAAAAAGCCGTAGAGATGGAAGAGGGCTACCGTAAGCGCCAAGAAGAAAAGAACAAACCTCGCTGCCCTAAGTGTGGCTGTACCGAGTTCCAGATGGTTCCCCGCAAGTGGTCTCCTCTCACCGGGTTCCTGACGAACAAGGTGGACCGGGTATGCGTGAAGTGTAAGACGAGATATTAAGGATAGTCCTCTTATATATCTAAAAACATAAAAAGGAGTACAAACACTTTCTGCAACATATATGACATCCCTATAGTTGCAAAAAAACATAAAATAGCCAAAGCAAAATCTCCACCGTCCATAAAACATCACCTCTCAAAAATACCAAAAGCCCCGGCCATTAAAGGTCAGGGCTTATCTTTATTGTATGCTGGTAAAATCAATCGTTCCATGCGTACATCGTAAATATAAAGTGGCTTTTTTGTGCTGAAGTTGAAGTCTTTTCTTGTCCAATCCTCCCTAAAGGAATATAATAAAAAAGACAAAATTCAAAAGGAGCTACCGACATGAATTCCACGCAAGACAGCACAGCAACCCCAAAGTCACTCTTTGCACGGTATCAGGAGCACATCACCAGCGCAATTTTTATCGGCCTGGTGTTTGGTATCCTGACCGGGCTTTTCCTGGCAAGCCGCTTTGATGTGGTCCTGACCGTTACCACATTGCTTGGCAGCATTTACATGAATGCGCTGAACATGATGATCTTTCCGCTGGTGTTCTGCTCCATCGTGGTGGGCATTACCAGCATCGGCAACGCCAAAACCACCGGAAAAATCACCGGCGGTGCCATGATATTCTTCCTGTTCACTACAGCGCTGGCAAGCTTTGTGGGGCTGATTATCCCCAGAGCCATCAATCTTGGAAAAGGCGTCCGGTTTGAAATGGCAACCTCCGATATCGAGGCCAGCAAAATGACCAGCATTCTTGACACCGTCAAAAACCTGATTCCCGCCAATCCGGTGGCTGCTTTTGCCAACGGCAATATGCTGCAGGTGCTGACTTTTGCGGTTATCATCGGCTTTACCCTTGTTGCAATCGGCGAAAAGGGCGAGCCGCTTCTGAAAGTGATTGAATCCGGCAACGAGGTTTGCCTGAAAATCATCAGCACCGTGATGTACTTTACCCCCATCGGCGTTTTCTGCACCATTGTTCCGGTGGTGGAAGCCAACGGCACGGAAACCATTCTTTCCCTCACAACCCTGCTGGTCGTTCTTTATGTTACCTTCTTCTCATTTGCCGCTATCGTGTATGGCAGTTCCGTCAAGTTCCTTGGCAAGGCAAGCCCGGCAAAGTTTGTTAAAGCCTGCCTGCCGGCAGCTCTGAATGCCTTTGGCACCTGTTCCAGTTCGGCCACCATCCCCCTCAGCAAGCAGTGCATGGAGGACGAGATGGGCGTATCCGATAAAATCACCAGTATCGCTATCCCTCTGGGCGCAACGGTCAACATGGATGCTGTTTCCATCGTGTTGTCGTTCATGATCGTGTTTTTCGCCAACGCCTGCGGTGTTGAGGTCAGTACCTCCATGATGATTGTGATCCTGCTGGCAAATGTGATCTTGTCCGTGGGCACCCCCGGCATCCCCGGTGGTGCAATCGCTTCGTTCGCCGCGCTGGCTACCATGGCGGGTCTCCCGGCTGGCGTGATGGGCGTTTATATCAGCATCAATACCCTATGCGATATGGGCGCTACCTGCGTGAACGTTATTGGCGATATGGCAGGCTGCGTGGTGCTGAAAGAGAAAATTAAGCTGGATGACTGACACAGTTCCCACAAAACAAAATAACAAGTTACATTTGGGCGGGCAGCAACGAAAAACAACTGCCCGCCTTTTTGCTGCCTGCTTTGCTTTCAGCGGAAAAAGATGCTAAAATAAAGCAGTTGAAAAATCACACCGGAAGGGGAGCGCACAAAAACGCAAGATGGACGATAAAATAAAGAATACCTCAAAGCCCGGCGTGGCATATTATCATCTGCCGGGGCTGTTTGAATTTTATGGGCTGTACCGCATGTTCCTGCCGCTGTTCTATCATCACAGAGAATATTTTTACAACTGGTGCGCCATCGGCTCCATTTATGGGGCCCTGGGCGACTGCATCTGGGGTGGCGGCCGCACAAGTTTTGGCGTGCAGGACCCCGAAGATGTTATGGATCTGATGCGCGAATATGGGATATCTGCCCGGCTGACATTTAGTAACTCACTGCTGCGTGAAGAACACCTGGCGGACATAAAGTGCAACGCCCTGTGTAAGCTGTTTGAAAATAGCGGCGGCGCACAAAACGGCGTTATTGTCCATTCGGACTTGCTGCTCAGATATCTGGAAAGCCGTTATCCGGGGCTTTACTTTGTTTCATCTACAACCAAGGTGCTCACGGAATTCCCGCAGTTACAGGCGGAATTGAATCGGGATGACTTCCGCTATGTTGTGCCGGATTTCCGGTTAAATAAAGAATTTGAACAGCTGAACAACCTGCCCCAGCCCCAGAAAGATAAAGTGGAATTCCTTTGCAATGAATGCTGCTGGTTTGGCTGCAAGGACAGAAAGCGCTGCTATGAAAATGTAAGCCGCAAAAACCTTGGCGAAACCTGCCCCGACCACCGCTGCGCAGCCCCTGGCGCACAGGAAGGGTATCGCTTTTCAAAAGCAATGGACAACCCCGGTTTTATTGGCATCCAGGATATTCAAAATATCTATCTGCCCATGGGCTTTTCCAACTTCAAAATTGAGGGCCGCGGGCTTGGCAGTGCCTTAATTTTGGAGTTTCTACTTTACTATATGACAAAGCCGGAATACCAGCTGCGCGTCCGCGAAGAAATTTATCTCAATAATATGCTAGACCTGTTCTGAATGGGGAAACGGCGCAATCGCTTTATTCAATATTTAAGGCAATACCGCACAATTCCCGCCTTGCGGCTTAAGCACCGCTCCGGCAGCTGCGGCACGGCATCTGCGTTGCCAAAATGCTCGATAAGACATCCAG
>QWCH01001565.1_pt1 | contig 46131 bp, 38 predicted proteins | sample 1972671 | NCBI WGS metagenome assembly QWCH01 (sample SAMN09866713, study PRJNA288562) | Human gut metagenome isolate term3_stool, whole genome shotgun sequencing... | isolation source: gut | host: Homo sapiens | place: USA: California
GCAACAATTGCTCGGTCTTCATGATGCAAAGATAACAAATACTTATGAAATTATGTGCATGAGAGGGGAGGGGTTGCAACTGGGTTTTACGACTGACCCGTAAGTTTCTCATGGGATAAGAAGGCTAAGAAGGTGTATATTCGCCAGCAGCGTCCTATGCCAATAGCAGACAAAAATGATGCTATTAGTATGTCGGTAGAGGATAACTATATTTCGCCATTAATAGCTGCGTTGAAGGTGGAAGGAGTTAGTCCTGATTCCAGCAGTGTTGTTGTGAAAGTTAGTGATTTCTATAATGGACAAGAAACCACTATCAATAATGTTTTTGATAATATTAATTTAGGCACTTCTGCTATCAAAAACCTTTCACGTATTCTTTGTATAAAGTCTTTTGATAATAATATAACAGCCAATAGTGAGCTAACAACAAAGGTTACTGAAGGTAAGACATCAGTGAATATAACAGTGAATGTTAGTTCATCGCTTATGTTATTACCAGAAAAGCCTATGCGTGGGCGATTAGCCGATCCTCGAGTAGGTTATTTTACTACAGCCTTACAACGCTATGGGGATTATGACCAAGTGGCTAGCAAAGAAGAATATGTTACGCGTTGGCGTATGGAGCCAAGAGATGAAGATAAGGAACGATATCTTAGAGGTGAGTTAGTAGAACCGAAACAACCTATCGTATTTTATATAGACCCTGCTACACCAAAGCCATGGCGTCCTTACCTCATTGCTGGTGTAAACGCATGGCAAAAGGCTTTTGAAAAGGCAGGATTCAAAAATGCTATTTATGCAGAAGTGTTGCCCGATTCGGTAGATCTTGATAATATGAAATACAATAGTATTACATATGCTGCTAGCGAAAAGAAGAATGCAATGGGTCCTTCCCTACTTGATCCACGGTCAGGTGAGGTGTTGCATGCAGATGTGATGTGGTGGCACAATGTTTTGGCAACCGTAACAGAGTGGATAAAGGTTCAAACAAGTACTGTTGATCCACGTGCCCAGCTCAATGATCTACCCGAGGCATTGGTTGGTGATGGTTTGCGTTTTGTAGCTACTCACGAGATAGGTCATTCGCTAGGTTTGCGTCATAATATGATAGCCTCATGGACTTACCCTACAGAGAGTCTTCGTAGCAAGACATTTACCGATGAACATCAGAATACCGCCTCGTCAATTATGGACTATGCTCGTTTCAACTACATAGCACAACCAGGCGATGGAGTTACTCACCTTTCACCAGCTCTTGGGGCTTATGATATGTTTGCTATAGAATATGCTTACCGCTGGTATGGCGACATCACACCAAAGGAAGAGTTGCCTTATCTTAATAAGTATTTGGCAAAGCACACAGCAACAGTCTATAAATTTAGTGAAGCCCAAGATGTACGCGACTGTATAGACCCTCGTGCCCAAAATGAAGATTTAGGCAATGATGCTATTAAATCTTCCAATTATGGTATTGCTAACTTAAAGCGTATCGTGCCTAATATCATTAAATGGACCACTAATGGTAAGGAGGGGCAGTCGTATGAAGCTGCATCAAAACTCTACTATGCAGTGATCAATCAATGGAACTCTTATCTCTACCACGTACTTTCTAATATAGGTGGTATATACATAGAGAATACTACTGTAGGCGACGGCAATAAGACATTTACCTTTGTTGAAAAAGAAAAACAACGTGCAGCTACTCAATTCTTGCTCGACAACGTTCTTACTTTCCCCGCATGGCTCTTTGGTAACGATATTCAGCGTTACACCTATTTGTTGCGTAGCACTCCTCTAGGTATGGAAGAACATGCCCCTAGCGTTATACTTCGTAACTGCCAAGCATTTATTCTTTGGGATTTGCTAGGTAACAATCGTCTTATGCGTATGACGGAAAATGAGTATGAGAATGGAAAGAAAGCCTTTACCACTGTTGATTTAATGGATATGCTCCACAAGCACATCTTCGCCGTAACAGAGCGTGGTGGTATCCCTGATGCTATGCAGCGCTCACTCCAAAAGAACTTCCTAGATGCCCTGATTACTGCTGGTGCTGAAAGTGAGAGCGTGAAGATCAATAAGAAACTTAGTGGTATGTCTTGGCTTTTTGAGAGCGAAGGTGGTTGCCCATGGAATAAGCTAGATATAAGTGCTTCGAGTGGTCCTCGTAGATTCAACTTCTCTGGATCTCAGCTCACTCGTATTTCTGATGCTCTCTCTGTAAAACGTGGTGAAATGTTGCGTATAAAGACTTTGCTTGAAAAACGTAAGAATACCTCTGATACAGCAACTAAGTATCATTATGCGGATATGATTATGCGCATCAATACAGCTTTGGGAACAAAATAAGAAAACAGATATATTATTCACTTAAATACAACAAGAAACATGGTTAAAAAATCACTTTTACTATTTCTTGCTTTCTTTTCAGTAACTACATTGTGGGCTGCTGATGTGAAGGAGATAACAGGTACCATATCCTCGGCAGAGGATAAGGAACTACTTATCGGTGTAACAATTACCGTACCTCGCAGTGAACTAAAGCGTGTGGGAGCAGCCCAAACGAGTCTTGGAACAACTACTGATGTAGATGGCAACTTTACCATAAAGGTTCCTACAGATGTTAAGGTGCTAACGGCTTCATACATTGGCTATGAAGATGCTATTATTACGCTCACGGATGGCAAGAGCCATTATGATGTAGTGATGAAATCGAAATCGACAACACTAAATGATGTTGTAGTAACAGGTTATCAAACTGTAGAACGTCGTCGCTTGACAGCAGCTATTACAAAGATAGACTTAACTGAAGCTGCTAAGGGATCGAACCTTAGTGTTGATCAGGCATTGGCGGGACAAATTGCCGGTGTATCGGTAACGAGTATGTCAGGAACCCCAGGTGCACCTGCTAAGATCCGTATTCGTGGTACAGCTTCACTCTCTGGTACACAAGATCCATTGTGGGTGCTTGACGGTATGCCATTAGAGGGAACAGATATACCTAAACTTTCAGGCAATTCTGATAACGATATTACTAATATTGGGCAGTCTTCGATTGCAGGCTTGAGCCCCAATGATATAGAGAGTATTACGATCTTAAAAGATGCCGCTGCTACAGCTATCTATGGCGCACGTGCAGCTAATGGTGTGATCGTGATTACTACAAAACGTGGTCGCGAGGGTAAGCCTGTGATGAACTATAACACACGTCTATCTATATCACCTCGTATTAGCAGTGATCGATTGAACTTGCTCAATGCTAGCCAGAAAGTAAATTTAGAACTAGAAATGGCTCGTCAAACCTATGACAACTATGGTACACCAGTATCTTTGTATAGCGGTAATGGCGATGTTTATGCTATTATTAAAAATGCGGGCGAACTAGAAAACTATCAGGCTAAAGGCTTTGATGCACTTTCAGCGGCTACGCAAGGTAAGATAAATGCACTTCGTAATGTAAATACTAATTGGAACGATATTCTCTTTCGCAGTGCTTTTACTCAAGAACATAACTTTAGTATCTCGGGTGGAGGAGAACGTGTAACTTATTACAACTCTGTTGGCTATAGCGATGAGAATGGTAATGTACAAGGTGTGAGCAACTCGCGCTTTAATTTGACAAGTAAAACACAGTATAAAGTTAATAAAATCTTGAAGATTGGTTTTTCTCTCTTTGGTAACTTGCGTAAAAACCACTCTTTCCTCTCGGATACTTATGGTTTGAATAATCCTGTTTATTACTCTCGCATTGCCAATCCTTATCAAATTTTGCAAAATGAGGACGGTTCTTATGCTTACGATTACAATGCTGTAGCAAATGGTGATCGTGATTTGACACGTGGCTTCAATATATTTGAGGATAGAGCAAACTCACAGAACAAAACCACTACAACTTCTATCAACGCTATCTTCGATGCAGAACTTCGTTTTAATGATAATTGGAAGATAACTACCCAATTGGGCTTGCAATACGATAATAGTAAGCGCGAACAGTATGCAGGGTGGAATACTTTTACCATGCGTAATGCTTATCAAAATAGTAGGTATACAAATAAGGGCGTTACTAAATATGTGATACCTGAAGGTGGAAGAATGCAGACCAACCATAGCACTACCACGCAGATGACCTATAAGTTGCAGGGAGAATATAAGAATACCTTCAACGATATCCACTTCCTACAGCTTATGGCAGGTACCGAATGGCGTAAAAACTGGTATAAGGCTGATGCCGTAACTGCTTATGGCTATAATCCACAGACACTTACTTCTATTCCGCTTGTTTTTCAGGATGAAAAGCAAGCCCGTCAATATCCTTTGAATAATTTTACCAAGCAAACCAATGCTTATATTTCTTTCTATGCTACGGGTTCGTACACCTTGCTTGATCGCTACACCCTTGGTGCTAGTGTGCGCTCGGATGGTTCCGATTTGTTTGGCGTTGATAAGAAGTATCGCTGGTTGCCTATCTACTCTATGAGTGCTTTATGGCGTGTAAGTCGTGAGAAATTCTTGAGCAGCGCTACATGGATAGATAATCTTGCCCTTCGTCTTTCATACGGTATTCAGGGTAATATTGATAAGAACACCTCACCATATCTTGTTGGGTCATACGCTAATATTAGTATTCTCCCAGGTTACAATGAGACAGGTATTAATATTCTTGGTGCGCCAAACGATAAACTTCGCTGGGAAAAAACAAAGACATGGAACGTAGGTATTGATTGGAGTATTCTAAAGTCTGCCATCAATATGAGCATTGACTACTATTCTCGTAAGGGTACCGACTTGATAGGCACACGTATGCTCCCACTAGAAAATGGTTTCCAGAGCATGACTATCAATTGGGCTAGTATGAAAAATGAAGGTGTAGAGTTTAATCTCCAGACACGCAATATAGCTACAAAAAACTTCTCATGGTACACCACCTTTAACTTTGCTTATAACCAAAATAAGGTGCTTCGTATGAGCATTGCTGATAATCAAACCACACCTAGTCTTGAAGGTTATCCAGTAGGTGCTATCTTTGCTATCGAAACAAAGGGTATTGATCCTAAAACAGGTAGAATACTCCTTGCCGATGCGAGCGATCCTAATGGTGTTACGATAGATAAGAAGTATCGTTTGAAAGACGAGTGGGGCATTGGCTTCTATTCTTCTGATGTGAAACCTACAGAGGAACGTACTTTCTATAAATATATGGGAACCTCTGATGCACCTTATACAGGTGGTTTGATGAATACCTTTAATTATAAGAATTGGGAACTTAATATGAATTGGGCATTCTACTTTGGTGCTAAAGTACGTACAGCACCTTCGTATGCGGTAGTGGGGCAGAACCCTGGTCGCAATACGAATACTGATATTCTTAATCGTTGGACACCCGATAATACCACTTCTAGTCTGCCTGCATTGTTATCACCTACAGGGGATTACTTGCCAGATTACCGTTGGTTAGAGTCAAGTTCGGTTTATAATAACTTAGATATTTGGGTGCGCGATCTTAACTATGCACGTATGCAGAACTTACGCTTGTCTTACCACTTACCAGAGGAATTTGTACGTAAGCTAGGACTAGGTGCGGCTACAATAGCAGTAGAAGGTAAGAACTTGTTCGTGATTAGCTCTGATTATCACAATTATATCGACCCAGAGTCGCAGAGCAATCTCTATTCTACCCCTGTGCAGAAGGCTTTCACCTTCAATCTTAATGTAAACTTCTAAAGAGAGAAAACAATGAGAATAAATATCATAAACAAAGCTACCGTGGCTGTGGCTGTCTTTACTTGTGTGGCAGCTTTCAGTTCTTGCGATAAGTATCTCGATATTCAACCTGTGGGAAAAGTCATTCCAACAACTGTTGACGATTATCGTGCTTTGCTCAATGAGGCGTATCAAATGCCACAGATTGATCGTGCTGTTGTTGATTTCCGTTCCGACATTGTGGTAGTGCGCGACAATGATACTGATATGAATGACTATCACAACATTCAGACTTGGAATGATAATAACACTTTGGCAGGTACACGCGAATTTGGTTGGGAAGTATATTACAGCCCTATCTATACAGCTAATGCTATTATAGAAGCACAAGGTAAGATAAAAGGTAATACTACGGATATTAACCAATTAGTGGGTGAGGCTTATCTCTTACGCGCTTATAATCACTTTACGTTGGTCAATCTCTATGGGCAACCATATACAAAGAGTGGTGCGCCTGAAACGAAGGCAATACCTATTAAGACTAGTACTGATCTTGAAACAACCCCAGAACGCAATACTGTTGGTGAGGTTTATACACAGATACTCAGCGATATTGCCGAAGCTCGTAAACTTATCACACAAAGCAGTTGGGAAGAACGTTATAAGTATCGTTATTCCACTGTTTCTGTTGATGCGCTTGAGGCACGTGTTCGTCTCTATATGGGCGATTGGCAGAGTGCATACGATGCGGCTGAACGTGTGTTAAAGGCTAACGATAAGCTAGAAGATTTCAATAATGCTGCTTCTTTACTTCCTACTAGCTTTAAGTCGGTAGAGGCTATTACTAGTGCAGAACAGTTCTATACAGGAACCAATGCTAGTGCTACACGTGCTCCAAAAGAGTTTATAGCAGAATACGATACAATCAATGATCTTCGTTATAAGAAGTTCTATCAACCAGTAAAGGATAAGCCCTATTTTTCTACTTTAAAGGCAAACACTAGTAGCGAGTATCGTTGTTCTTTCCATACTGCCGAGTTTTATCTTATAGCAGCAGAAGCAGCAGCTCACCTTAATAAGGATGCAGAGGCACGCACACGCTTGCTAGCTTTACTAAAGAACCGCCTTAATAGCACGCTTTATGCTACTAAGCAGTCGACTATCAATGCTATGAGTGGTGCTGCATTGTTAGCAGAGGTAATGCAACAACGTAAACTAGAGCTAGCCTTTGAGGGGCAGCGTTGGTTCGATCTTCGTCGTACCAATCGTCCTGCAATCACAAAGACGATAAAAGCTACTACTTACAACCTTCTGCAAGACGATCCACGTTATACGCTCGCTATTCCCGTTTCGGCAGTAAGTGCTAACCCTCAGTTGAAAAACTAAGGTGAAATCAAGTAATGTGATTGCAAGCCAATCATAGCGATCTTATCATAAAAAAACGGTGAACTTGCTAAAAGTTCACCGTTTTTTGTTTAGTAGAATTTGTCAAATGCTTATAACCCTTTCAGTGCAGCAATAGTAGCGTAAGGGTCTTTGCTTCCAAAGATGTAGCTACCACTTACAAGAATGTCCGTACCCGCATTAACGAGTAGTGGAGCTGTTTCTCCATTTACACCGCCATCTACTTCTATGAGCGTATTGCATTGCTCTTTTTCGATAAGTGCTTTTAGCTTTTGTACTTTTTTCACAGCGTGCGTAATAAACGACTGACCACCAAAGCCAGGGTTAACACTCATTAGCTGCACAATATCAATATCGCCAATAATATCCTCTAATACATTTACGGGTGTCGAAGGATTTAGCGTTACGCCAGCCTTCATCCCTGCTGCTTTGATAGCTTGCAACGTGCGGTGTAGGTGTACACACGCTTCGTAATGCACATTCATAATAGCAGCACCACAATCGGCAGTTTGCTGTATGTATTTCTCAGGACACTCTATCATAAGATGTACATCCATAGGCTTTTTCAAAGCTTTACCTACAGCTTTCATAACAGGAAATCCAAATGAGATGTTTGGCACAAAGCTACCATCCATAACATCCATGTGAAGCCAATCGGCATCACTATTATTAATCATTTCAATGTCTTTGTCAAGGTGAAGGAAATCGGCTGACAATAATGACGGTGATACGATAACAGACATAGTTCGTTTAAAGATTTATATTAGCCATCTACCTCTTTTTATAAGGTTGTGGCAAATTAATTTAAGTTTATTCTATCGTCAATAATATGCTATTTTTACGGTATACGACGGTATACGCAAAGATTTCTTTAGCATACTATGCTTTCTTCGTTTCAAAGGTACATAATATTTTTATATTAAGCAATTTATCTTTTCATGGAATAATAAATGTGTAACACTTTATTTATAATTATTTGAAAGAGAATATTCTACCAAATAAAATTATTATCTTTGCGTTATAAATGATACTTTAGGCGAAAATCGCTAAGCACATTTGTTTAGTAAATGAAGAAAATTTAGTTTATGTTATTTAATAAATTATTTAAGAAAAAAACTAAGCCATTTATGCCACAAATTATTAAAGTGTGTGGTATGCGTGAAGCTCAAAATATTAGTAGTGTAGTATATAGTGGAGCTAATATGATAGGTTTGAATTTCATTCCTAATAGTCCTCGCTATGTTACCCAACTGTCTACTCATGCAGGAATTATTCCCGATGTTGGCAGTCTCGATTATAGGAAAAAGACTAACTTGGCACAGCTATTAGCAGAAAAACAAGTGAGGCTTTGTGGAATTTTTAAAGATGATATGCCTCAAACGATAGTAACACGTGTTGTTAATTTCCATTTGGACATCGTACAGCTTCATGGTTCTGAAAGCCCTATCATGATGGATAATCTTCGTAGCTCTCTTGATCCTGATATTCACCCAGGTATTCAACTAATGAAAACCATAACGATTGTTTCCAAAGCCGACTTCGCTCAATGTAAACCGTACGAAGGACATGCTGATTATTTTCTCTTCAACACCAAAGCCGATAATACTGAACGCTTTGATTGGCATTTGCTAAAAGCCTATAAGGGCAAAACTCCTTTCCTATTGAGTGGTGAGATAAGTGAACGCGATGTCGAAGCTATTCAAACTATCCAGCATCCGCTATGTATAGGTATCGACCTAGATAGCCAGTTTGAAACAGCTCCAGCACTGAAGGATACTGCTAAGATAAAGCATTTTATAGCGCAGTTGCGTAAGGCAGAAGTGTAAACAGAATTGGTTGCAAATGTAAATGAGTTTTATTACTTTTGTCAATAATTATGGTAGATCAATCTGATTTTTCATCCAAAGAAATCATTGATGATGGTTTGTCGTGGTATGCTGTGCGGCTCTTTACGTTACGTCTTAAAGAGGTAAAAGCCTATTTTGAAGCTCTTGATTATGAGTGCTTTGTCCCTATGCAGTATGTGGATATAGAAAAGCCAGAAGGTGGGGTAAAACATGAACTTCGTCCTGTTACGCATAACTTCATTTTTGTGAAGCAGACCATGAGTGAGGCTAGTTTTAAGAAAGCTGTATTTGGTGCCAACTTTAAGATAAATGTTATTCGCAAGGTGGACGATGTAACCCAGTTTGCCCTCATACCGTCTAAACAGATGTACGACTTTCGTATGATGTGCAACCCCGAGATAACGCTCCGAAAGTTTCTTTCAGAGAGCGAAGCCCAGATGAAGGCTGGCGATCCTGTTTTGGTGAAATATGGTGCGATGAAAGGAATGACGGGCAGGCTTGTTCGGTCTAATAAAAAGTATTATCTTCTCAAAGAAGTACCAGGTATGGGTGTCATGTTAAAAGTGTCGCGGTGGTGTTGTGTGCCAATTGAAGAAACCGTGTAACAGAGAAAATATTTAATATGTTTTTAAAAGGTAACCTTTTAGTGAGCAAAAGATGACCTTTTGATATGCAAAAGGTAACCTTTTACAAAGCAACTAATCAAGGAAAATAAAGATAAATCTAAGTTTGTGCAAACTTACTGATAATAAGGAGGAAACGAAATAATTTGCATAAAACTGCTCTGTTCGTAAAGGGCAGGAAAGTGCGGATTTAAGCAGAAGTTCAGTTACTAAATCATTACCAAGATTGGGAATAGGTAACGAAATGCAGAGGTAGGTAACTGAAATTATTTTCTTTCGCGTGTCTGTTACTTCGGTCGGCAGTTTTCTGCATAAGTGAAGAACGCTTTAATTCGGGTAACTTTGCCCATAAAAATTAAAGCGTATGAAAACAGAAAAAATGAAGGTGTTGCTCTACCTCAAAAAGAGCGGTATGGACAAGTCGGGTAAGGCTCCCATCATGGGACGTATCACGGTTGGAAGGAGTATTGCGCAGTTCAGTTGCAAACTGTCTTGCAACCCCGATTTGTGGAGTCCTCGTGAGAGTAGAATGAGTGGCAAGAGCCGTGAGGCAGTGGAAGTGAACGGAAGGTTGGAAAGTCTGCTGCTATCCGTCCAAACAGCCTATCAGTCTCTGCTATCCAAAGGTTGCCCATTTGATGCAACTGATATAAAAGAGGAATTTCAAGGAAGCGTTCAATCTAAGTGTATGCTTATTGAAAGACTGGATAGACTCATCAAAGAGAAAGAAAACCATATCGGCATTGACATCAAAGAGGGAAGTATATTTGGCTACCATTCCACTCGTACCCATTTGCAGAACTTTATACAAAAGAGGTATAAGGTTGCTGATTTGGCTTTCTCACAGCTTACCGAACAATTTATCTACGACTTCCAACAATACTTTATGGGGATTTGCGGGTTTCAAGAAAGTACGTTCTATAATGCCGCTACCCATCTGAAAACGGTGTGCAGATTGGCTTATCGTGAAGGATTAGCCGATATTTTATTGTTTGACAAAATCAAGGTAAGCAAAGGCAACAAGAAACTACCCAAAGCACTTGACAGGTGTTCGCTTGATAAACTAATGAACATACAGTTTGGAGAGTTGGAGGAGGAAATGGAAACCGCAAGAGACTTGTTTATCTTTGCCTGCCATACGGGTGCTGCCTTTTGTGATCTGATGGAATTAAGTAAGACACATCTTATCCGTGATGATGAGGGAAGCCTTTGGCTGAAGTTCAACAGGCAGAAGACAGGCGTACTTTGCCGTATCAAGTTGTTGCCCGAAGCGATTAGGATAATAGAGAAGTATCGAAGCGATGAAAGGGAAAGCTGCTGCCACCTATGAAGTATGCCACCTATCAATCGTATCTTAAAGCATTGCGCCTAAGAGTCGGCATAGCCTTTCCCTTTACCAAGCATACGGCAAGACATACCTTTGCCACGCTCATCATACTGGAACAAGGAGTACCAATAGAAACGGTAAGCAAGATGTTGGGGCATAGCAATGTGAGTATGACCGAGCGTTATGCAAAGGTTACACCCCAAAAACTCTTTGAGGAGTTTGAGCGTTTCCTTTCTTTCACGGAGGATATGCAGATGAGTATTTAGCAATAGTAGTATTAAAACTAAAATCATGATGAGAAGTACATTCAAGATACTGTTCTATATCAACAGACAGAAAACAAGGGCAGACGGCAATACCGCCATTCTCTGCCGTATCACCATCGATGGTAAGCAGTCAGTCATTACCACAAACGAAGAATGCAAGCCTGCGGAGTGGAACTCAAAACAAGGAATAACAACGGACAAGAAAACCAATCTTCGACTGCAATCATTCAGGGAACTTGTAGAAAAGACCTATCAGGAACTGCTCCTAAAAGACAGAGTAGTAAGCGCTGAACTGCTTAAAAACAGATTGCAAGGGATAGCGACCTATTCCTCTACCTTATAAGGACTTGGTAGAGCAGAACTGCAAATGGTAAAGGAAGGTGTGGGCAAGTCAAAGGCAGAAGGTACATATACTAACCTTTGCTATGCAAATAGAATGCTGTGCGAGTTTATAAAGGACTTAGAGAGTAAGGATATAGAAATCCGAAGTATAACGGAGGAACTGTTTGAGGAATACCGCTTCTTTCTTAAAAAGAAAGGATTGAAAGGGTCTTCTATCAACAATTATCTTTGTTGGCTGAGTCGTTTGATGTTCCGTGCGGTAAGCCAGCGCATCATTCGTTATAACCCATTTGAACATGCGGAATATGAAAAGGTGGAAAAGGCAATTCGTTTTCTTAGCAAGAGTGATGTAGCAAACCTGATGGCAATGAAGATGTGTGATAGCGATGCCGAACTTGCAAGGCGGATGTTCACCTTCTCTTGCTTTACAGGTTTAGCCATTACGGATATGGAACAATTGAAGTTTGGGCATATCAAGAACGCAGCGGACGGACAGATGTATATAAGAAAGGAGCGTCAGAAAACAAAAGTAGAATTTATAGTGCCGTTACATCCCATAGCCAAGACGATTATCGAGCAGCAAAGGCAACTACAAGCGGTGAAAGAAGAAAGCAATAACACGAATATGGATAATCGTCTTCACGATGTGCCTAAGCGCAGGTGTTCCTATCGAGAGCATAGCCAAGATGATGGGACACGCATCAATTGCAAGTACGCAGATTTATGCGCAGGTAACGGACTGCAAGATTTCGGAGGATATGGACAGACTCATCGCCAAACATCAGGAAAAGAACAAAGAAAACGATACAATGGAAACGGAAGCTATTACCATAGGGGCAATGACGATTGTCAACGCAAGCAGAAACGAAAGCATGGAAGAAACGGCATGAATACAGAAGACAGATTGCAGACAGGGACAGATTCTCGACAGAGCATAGCACGCAGCTATTTTGAATGGGGAAACGGTATGCAGGTTGTCCGCAGGAGTACAGGCGATGTAGCCATGACCGAGGGCGAGCTTGCAAGGTTCTTCGGAGTTACATAGAGAAAAGTCAATGGCAGACTTCGGACGATAACCGAAGAATCCGTCCTGCATCCAGAAGAAAGGGGCGCAGACGAAAGGAAAATAGTCACGGATAAGGATTACGTTGTTGTCAGTAGTTGCTTATGTGTGTTACTACGATATGACTACATACTACCAACAAGTGAACGGAAAGAATATGTTTCTATTAACTATAGAATAGAGTCAGAGGGGGTTATGAACCTTCAGATATTTCAATCTATAAAATGGAGGAAACGGCATGAAAACGCGGAACAATTCACAGACAGAAGTAAAACCACATCAAGACAAAGAATGCAGTTACTATGAATGGGGCTGTAATATGCAAGTCGTTCGCAGAGAAAATGGAGAAATTGCCATGAAGGAGGACGAACTTGCGAGGTTCTTCGATGTAACGTGGAGAAAGCTCAATAATAGACTTCAAGAGATAATCCGCAATCCCAACTTGCACCCTGATGAAAGGAGTGCAGGTGAGAGGATAATGGTCAGAGATAAAGACTTGGTAGGTTATGCAGCACTTTATCCACTCCCAATCATCATTGCCCTGTCCTTCCTGTTGGATAGCACAGAAGCCCACTTCTTCAGAAAGTATATCACCCATGAGTTACAGCGACCATCCACAACCATAACACCGATATTCCTTTTTGGAGGTACGCAGCATTGATTTATTCCTATCCTTTTTCTTTAACTGATATTATCCTACTACATAACTACAAAAAGGGTAAAGCGGTGAAAGAAAAGATATTATGGAATCGTTATTATATTGCGAATTATCTTACTACCAATCTACTACTAGCTATAGTAAAATAGGAACGATTGTTTATTTTGGAAATATTTCAAATACTTCTTTGTTAGTTTACTATAGAAAATACCTACTATTGGGTATTTTGTGTATCTTGCTTTTTTCTGTAACTTTGTTACAATTTTATAATCTATAAATATTTAATATATAGGAGATGAAAAAAATATTATTATTACTATCAGTTATTGCTTTTTTCTCTTGCAGTAACGAGGAAATCTACAATGAAAAAGAGAATGTGAGTCAAAATCTGCCTGAAGAAAAATTCAATATTACACAAAGTGATATTGAGAAGATTGTTACTGATTATTGCTATTCGACACGGACAAGGGCAAAAGGAAGCTCTTGCGAAATTGCAGAAATTGACACTATTAGTAACAATGCTAATAGTGGAACCAGAGCAACAATTGACAGACCACATAACTTATTGTATGTTGTGAGAATGTCAGATGGATCAACCGTAATAGTAGGTGGTGATAAAAGAGCAGAGCCAGTTTATGCACATTTTGACAATCTTAATTTGAAAATAAATGAAAAGGGAGAATTTGTTGGTGATAGTATCCCTGAAATTATTGGTAATCTAATGGAAAATTATATAGTTGATGTAAAAAATAAAGCAACAGCTAATAACCAAGTAAATAGCTATTACAGTAATAGGCAACAATTAAATACCCGAGCTGGAGATTCCAATGACGAAGTTCTTCCTAAGTTAGCCTATAGATTTACAGATGCATATAAATACAACGAGAACCACAAGTGTTACAATACTTTTTCTTCACAAGATATAAGACCCTGGACTATTCATGCTCTTTGTATTGCAATACCTGATGGAAAAGAAATTAGAAGTTTTGACAAATATCAGCTAAAGGCTTCATGGAAACAAGCAAAGAAATTAGATGTTACACAATTAAAAGGAGATATGTATACAGATTTCGTTGAGATGTGTAATAGAATACCACAAATAAAATGGGTGGAGAACACAGAAATATCAGGATTTATAGCCTTTGAAGCTGTAAAAAACTTCTTTTCGGGTGCAGATGGAATCCCAAGTCTTTCTTATGATACTGATTGGTTTAATATGCTTAATAACTTAAGATTAGAAACAGGCATTTCATATATATATGGATATCGTGACAGAAGACATCCTACTTTTTTTAGACACACTTCATATCATAATTTTAGTTTCTTTTTAGCTGATGGATACAAAAAAATCAAAGGAGATTATTATATCCATGTAGTAGGACCTATTGGTAATTATGGAATTGTATCTGGTTATGTATTGGATTTTAACAGAAAAAATGCAGGTCGCTTCGAACATTCACATTGGACAGAATGGTATGGAGTCCCATATAAGACAAATACACTTAATATTCACACGACTAAATATTTACCGCAATGATGATTAAAAGATTTCTGCTATTTATAGCTGTAATTTTAATGGTTTCCTGCTCTAACGAAGATGGGAGTAAAATACCAAGCATTACCCCAAGTAAGATAGAACTATCCACTGCACATCTAGAAGGCTTTTTCCAGTTTATGGAAGGTGATTATGCGATGTATGAGTTTAGGATTGATTATGGGAAGAATAACACTGAAGTATCAAAAAGAATAACCAAAGAGATTTTATCAAAGGAACAGACTGTCGTAGAACTTTCTGATGGGAATAAAGCCACAATTTATTGTAAAAATGGCATACTCCAGAAAATAGAATTTGACTTTATGACAATAAGCAAGGTACAGACAGGAAAATATAAAGTCCAATTGAACAAAAATAGTATCCAGCAAGTACCTGTAGCAATTTCCTTTGGATTTAGTGTTCCTGATGGAATGTCCACTATTGGAATAACTTTTAAATAGCAAAAGATATGAAAAAAATATTTTTATTTTTATCCTTAGCACTTCTTGTTTCATGCAATCAAGAAGAGCTTCCTCAAAAACAGACAACTCCAATTGTTAAAGAAAATAGTTTTAAGGTCGGGAAAAATGATATAGAAAAAGTAGTTAATGGCTATTTACAAGCGGGTAATACAAGATCTACAAATAATGCTTGTATGATTGTTGGTATTGACTCTATTAATGCGCAAGATAATACGACAAGAGGAATACCGAAAGAGAGTAATCCACAGAACTTACTGTATTTTGTCAAAATCTCAGACGGCTCTACTATCGTTATTGCAGGTGACAAGAGAGCAGAACCTATTTATGCGCATTTTAATAACATCGAGTTAAAGTTTCTTCATGGAAAGTTGATAGAGCAAGAAAAATTACCAGAATCTTTTCTTTTTATGCTCGGGACAGCAGCTACATCAGTTTACAACCGAATGACTCCGGATGCGCCCATAAATTGTCATTGGGACCAGCCTGAAACAAGAAGCTCAAAAAAATATGAGGAATCCGTGCCCCAAAAATGTAATGTAAGGTGGGGACAGGGTGATCCTTTCAATTTACAGTCACCTTCATCAAATGGGAAATATGCTTCTAATGGACGAGCTGCTGCAGGCTGTGTACCTATTGCAGTTGTCCAAGCATTGACAGTGCTAAAGAATGATTTTGGTGTATTCAAAGGGTATGGATTAAAGACCTCTTGGAGCAAACTGAAGACAAAGGAGTATGGTTATTACTTTACTTCTCAAAGTGAAAAAGACGACATTTCAAATATTATAAAAAGAATAGCAGAAAATATTGGTACATCATACGATAAGGACGGCTCTGCGGGGACTGACACTAAAAAGGCTATGAAATTCTTAGGCGATTATTTAGGTGGAATGTTCAGCTATGATACTGATTGGAATAATATTAGTAACAATATGAAAAATAATTCATATGGTCTTTCGTTCTTATCGGGCAAAAAGCGCAGTAATGGATGGTTATGGAAAAAACTGGGAATTGATATGCCAAGTTCTGGACATTGTATGCTTCTGGATGGGTACAAAATAATGAATGGGCAGACCCTGTACTATATAAATTTTGGCTGGAATGGGTCTGGAAATGGCTACTATCTATATGATGATAAGACATGGAAAGAAGATTCTCCCAAGCAGTATGACCTTATGATGAAAGTTTATAATTTCCATATAGATACGGATTATGATGATTTTTAAGTTATAAAAATATTTGCACTATATATTATCCTTTTAGTTTCTTATATTACGATAAATATGGTCTCCTTGATAATAGATGAGGAAGGATATATCAATATAAAAATCACCTTATAAATAGTTACAGGTTGTAATGCTAAATCTAACAGAGTCGTATCAAACTTTATAAAAATATGATACGGCTCTAATTTTAGATTAGAAGATTATCCCTTTAAAAGTGGAGTTTTGACATATCATTACGATGGTGGTGCTGTGTTAAAGAATGCCACAGAGGCAATTAACGAGGGTGGTAAGAATATTCTGTTTTATAATAACGCTTTAGGACAGATAAGGAAATAACACGTTATTGTTAAACTTTTGTTTTTATTTTGTTTTATAACCTATAAATTGTACTTTTGCAAAGAATGTTTATATTTCTTCAATACATACATTATAACAAAATATCTACTATGGAGTTTAGAAAAAGCTGTATAGCTCTTTGTACATTATTGTCGGCAATGACAGTGCAAGCACAAACACAAAAATGGTTTAATAATGTAAAGCTTTCTGGTTTTGCGCTCTTGCAATATCAATATTCTGGTCAAGCCAATGCTAAAGCCAACTCGTTTAATGTTAGAATGGGTCGTTTGTCTTTAGACGGTAGGTTTATGAAAGATTGGTATTGGAAGACCCAAATACAGTTTAATGGTAATACAGCCACTTTAGGCGCATCGCCACGTGTGGTAGATCTTTTTGCAGAGTGGCAAAGATATGAGTGCTTCCGTGTGAAGTTTGGACAGTTTAAAAATCCATTTTCATTTGAAAATCCTATCCACCCTATCACGCAAGGCTTTCAGGGCTATAGTCAGGTAGTATCAAAACTTGTAGGCTTTAGCGATAGATCAGGAATGCAGGCTTCAAATGGTAGAGATATAGGTTTGCAGGTGCAAGGCGATTTTTTAAAGAATGCTGCTGGCAGAAACTTGCTTCACTATCAGGTGGGTGTGTTTAACGGTCAAGGCATTAATGTAAAGGATGTCGATCAGCAGAAGAACATCATAGGAGCGATATGGGTAATGCCAATAGAGGGTATGCGCATCGGTGTTTCAGGTTGGAGAGGTTCGTATGCACGAAAGGGTACATGGACAGATGAGGCTGGTGTGAAGCAATCAGGAGTAAGATCATTGCCACAACGTCGTTATGCTTTCTCTGTAGATTATGTTAAGGACGATTGGACTGTGCGCTCAGAATATATTCACTCGACAGGTTTTGGCTTTGCAAAGCCACTAGAGAATACAAAGAATGCGAATGCTACAGATTGTAATCTTAGCACATTAGGCGATAAGGCGCAGGGTGTGTATGCACTCGTGATAGCACCTATCATAAAAGAAAAATTGCATGCGAAAGTTCGCTATGATATGTATCAACCATCGAAAGGTGCTGAACGCCAACGTACGCAGTATGATGCAGGTTTGGATTATGCCTTTAATAAGAATATTTTAGTGAGTGGCATTTATTCATACGTGCATGACAGAAGTTTGGAAAAGCCAAATTACTCGATGATTGATGTGCAGTTGCAATTTAAGTTTTAAGGAAAGTAAGGTAAAAAGAATATTAATATATAAAGAGGTTTCATCGGATTATCTTAGAAAGAAGATTGTTTTTTTTAAAACTTCTTTCTAGGATAATGCAGAGAGGGAGAGTGGTGAGGCACTTTTAAAGGAAAAAATATGGTAACACATAATCAGTATACTTTTTTTAGTAACAAGGAACATTTAAAAAGACAGCGTAGGCGTAAATATTTTAAAATAGGTTTGCTAGTAGTGTTGATACTTATTGCCATTATAGTGTATGGCTTACTTTTCTATATGGGCTAATAGCGTTTGCTCAAGAAAAACATATTACTCTGTTGTTTTACTAGGCTTTTTTAAATGTAGGTGGTAGTGCGAACCGTCATATTCTATTCGCATAATGCGTCCCCTCAATTCTTTATGGTGTGATAATGCAAGAGCGGCATGTCCCATAGTTCGTCGCAAGTTTATCTCTACCATAGGATGTAAGAAGAATTTTGGTTGGTTAGGTTGATCTTTGTTATCGTTAGGAACAATCATCATATCCACTCCAAAAGCTCCTACATAACGTCCTTTAATATGTTTGAATAATACTTCTTCAAGCTTTAGCGTGATATAAGTTAGCTGCTGAATATCAATGTATTGAGAGATAATAGAAAGCTTTTCCGTTTCTGTTTGTAGAAGGCTTCCTGTATAAGCACCGTTCGTTGTTTGGAATAATGATAGCCCTTGGTATACTACCTTGTCAGCATAGGAGAAAAACTCCATTCCGAAGTCTTTTATTTTGTGATAAAAAGGCTCTATCATAACGCCGCATTGTCGGCGCATAGTATTGTATGCCCAGTTGAGTGCATGGCTATCCAAACGCTCATCAATATATCTTATTCCTCTGCCACTACTGCTCCATGGCGCTTTTAAAATGGCTTTCTTAACGATTTTAACAATAGGGTTTATCTCTTTTGGGTCTGAGAGATAAGCTGTTCTACCTATGATGTTGTTATAGGGCAGCCCATGATAGAGTTCGTATAAAATGGGTTGAGCAAACTGTCGGTTGCTCATTTGTCGGAGCGCAAAGAGTTGCTGCTCCGTAGGCATTATCTTTTCGGATAATCCCATATTAAGCAATTCCTGTTTTAAACTTTCATTCCAGCCCCAAGGTCTTATCTCGGTAATATCACTCTTTATCGCAGCTAGCAGCTCTTCTGAAACAAGATGACACCGCTTTATAAACTTAGCAAACCTTTGTAAATGCTTTGTTGCAGATGCGAGGTTGTTTACTAAGATTAAATCGCCATCCTCAGCCCATAGTGCAGGCAAAAAGCCTAGATCTGCCTTTAGCTGTCGGGCAGCGTGAGGTGCTATGAAATGCTTTGTGTTGTTGGCTAAGGCTAAGTCGTGTTCTGGGTTAAATATGTGTAAAATCATTTTTGCTTTGTATTGATGTGCAAAGATAGTTGAAAAGAATGTAATGAGCAAAATATATTCTTTCTTAAAAACATTTTTTGTAATGTACGGTTTGCAAATAAAAGAAATTAATAGTACCTTTGCAGGTAAAATGATTAAATAAAAGGAATAGATATACAATGGATGCTTTCTTCCGTACACATACCTATTTGGTGGAGCATATCAATGCGCCTGTTCGCCGCGCTTTGATGGATAAGATCGACTGGAACGATCGTATGATAGGCATAAAGGGTACGCGTGGTGTAGGTAAAACAACGTTTTTGCTGCAATACGCCAAGGAAACATTTGGCACTAATGCTGATCATAAATGCCTATATATTAATATGAATAACTTCTACTTTCAGGGTAGGGGAATAGCCGATTTCGCTGGTGAATTTTATAGAAAGGGCGGAAAGACGTTGCTTATTGATCAGGTATTTAAACAGCCTGATTGGAGTGCAGAGCTAAGAAAGTGTTACGATAGCTATCCCGATTTGAAGATCGTTTTTACAGGTTCTAGCGTGATGCGCCTGAAGGAGGAAAACCCAGAACTGAATGGAATTGTAAAAAGTTACAACCTCTTAGGGTTCTCATTTCGTGAGTTTCTTAATTTGAAAACAGGCTTCAACTTTAAGAGTTATGCCCTTGAAGATATTTTGTCAAATCATGAAACAATAGCACGGGAAGTACTTTCAAGGGTTAATCCTTTAAATTATTTTCAAGATTATATTCATCACGGCTTCTATCCTTTCTTTTTAGAGCATCGCAATTTCTCTGAGAACCTTTTGAAAACAATGAATATGATGATCGAAGTAGATATTTTATTGATTAAACAAATAGAGCTAAAATATCTCACTAAGATCAAGGATCTTTTTTATCTTTTGGCTTTAGAAGGTCCTAAAGCCCCCAATATAAGTAATTTAGCAAATAGTATCAATACGAGTAGGGCTACTGTGATGAACTATATTAAGAATTTAGCCGATGCTAGGCTGATCAATATTGTTTATCCGTTGGGACAGTCGTTTCCTAAAAAGCCTGCTAAGGTGATGTTGCATAATACCAATTTGGTGCATGCTATTTATCCTGTTCAGTGTGATCGTCAGGAACTAATGGAAATATTTTTTGTTAATAATATTTGGGCACATCATCTTATTAACGAGAGTAAGAAAGTGGGTACTTATATTGTGGATGCGGATAAGAAGTTTAGAATATGTGATGCGAAAGGCGCAAAGATAAGAATGAACGCCGATACGTATTATGCCCAATATAATAAAGAAATAGGTTTTGGCAACTGTGTGCCGCTATGGCTTTTTGGTTTTCTTCACTAGAAACAGATGCAAGGAGGAAACAGTGTCGAACTGCGATATAACAACAAAAACATTATAACACAATCATTTAATAACAAAAAAATGGCTAAAGAAAAAAAGTTTATCACTTGTGATGGTAACGAGGCCGCTGCTCATGTGAGCTATATGTTCTCTGAGGTTGCAGCTATTTATCCTATCACTCCATCATCCCCTATGGCTGAACATGTCGACGACTGGGCAGCTAGAGGTCGTAAAAACCTTTGGGGACAGGAAGTAAGTGTCCAGGAAATGCAGTCTGAAGGTGGTGCAGCAGGTGCTGTTCACGGTTCACTTCAGTCAGGTGCTCTAACCACTACATTTACCGCTTCACAGGGTCTTCTTTTGATGATCCCTAATATGTATAAGATTGCAGGTGAGCTTTTACCTTGTGTTTTCAACGTATCTGCACGTACATTGGCAAGCCATGCGCTTAGCATCTTCGGCGATCACCAAGATGTTATGGCATGTCGTCAGACTGGTTTTGCAATGTTCTGCTCTGGTTCTGTTCAGGAAGTAATGGATCTTTCTGCTGTAACTTACCTTTCAGCGTTGAAAACATCTGTACCTTTCATCAACTTCTTCGATGGCTTCCGTACTTCTCACGAGTACCACAAAGTAGAGCTGATGGATGAAAACGATATTCGTCCATTGCTCGATATGGAAGATGTTAAGCGCTTCCGCGATCGTGCAATGAGTCCAGAGCGTCCTGTTACACGTGGTACTGCTGAAAACCCTGAAACATTCTTCACACACCGTGAAGCTAGCAATAAGTACTACGATGGTGTGGCTGAAGTTGTAGAACACTACCTAGGTGAGATTGCTAAGATCACAGGTCGTGAACACCACTTGTTCGATTACTATGGTGCTGAAGATGCTGAAAACATCATTATTTTGATGGGTTCTGCTACTGAAGCTGCTAAGGAAGCTATCGACTACCTTGTAAAGCAAGGCAAGAAAGTGGGTATGGTGGCTGTTCACTTGTTCCGTCCATTCTCTGTTAAGCACTTGTTTGCTGCTGTTCCTAAGACTGTTAAGCGTGTTGCAGTACTCGATCGTACTAAGGAGTCAGGTGCAGAGGGCGAACCATTGTACTTGGATATTAAGACAGCCTTCTACGATGCCGATATTAAGCCATTGATCGTTGGTGGTCGTTATGGTTTGGGATCTGCCGATATCACTCCTTCACACATCATCTCGGTTTATAACAACCTCGAGTTGCCAGAGCCTAAGAACCACTTCACAGTTGGTATCGTAGATGATGTTACCTTCACTTCTCTACCAGAAGTAGAGGAAATTCCTCTAGGTGGTGAGCATACTTTTGAGGCTAAGTTCTATGGTCTTGGTGCCGATGGTACTGTAGGTGCTAACAAGAACTCTGTTAAGATTATTGGTGATAACACCGATAAGTATTGCCAAGCTTACTTCTCTTACGACTCTAAGAAATCGGGTGGTTTCACTTGTTCTCATCTTCGTTTCGGTGATGATAAGATCCGTTCTACCTATCAGGTAAAGACTCCAAACTTCGTTGCTTGCCACGTTCAGGCTTACTTGAATATGTACGATGTAACACGTGGTTTGCGTAAGAATGGTACTTTCTTGTTGAATACTATCTTCGATGGTAAGGAATTGATCGACTTTATCCCTAACAAGGTAAAGCGTTACTTCGCTAAGAACAATATTACCGTTTACTATATCAACGCTACTAAGATAGCACAGGAAATTGGTTTGGGCAACCGCACCAATACAATCCTTCAGTCGGCATTCTTCCGCATTACAGAGGTTATTCCTTTGGAATTGGCTATTGAGCAGATGAAGGCATTCATCGTAAAGAGCTATAGCAAGAAGGGTCAGGACGTAGTCGATTTGAACTACGCTGCTGTTGATCGTGGTGGTGAGTACAAGCAATTGGAAATTGACCCAGCATGGGCTAATCTTACCGATAATAATAACGACACCGACGATGCTCCTGCTTTCATCAAGGAAGTTTGTCGCCCTATGAATGCACAGGCTGGCGACTTGTTGAAGGTTTCCGACTTCGTTAATCATGGCACTGTCGACGGTACATGGCATAGCGGTACTGCTGCTTATGAAAAGCGTGGTATTGCAGCTTTCGTTCCTTCTTGGAATGCTGAAAACTGTATCCAGTGTAACAAGTGTTCATACGTTTGTCCTCACGCTGTTATCCGTCCATTCGTTCTTGACGAGCAGGAAAAGGCTGGCTTCGATGATACTACAATCTCTGTTATTGCTCCTAAAGAGTTGAAGGGTATGGAGTTCCGTATCCAAGTTTCAGAACTCGACTGTACTGGTTGTAGCAACTGTGCCGATGTTTGTCCTGGTAAGAAGGGTGAGAAGGCACTTACTATGAAGCCTTTCAATGCTGCTAGCAAGGAGACAGAGCATAACTCTGCACAGTGGCAGTATCTTACAAAGCAGGTAAAGAGCAAGCAGAAATTGGTTAATACACGTATGAATGTGAAGAACTCACAGTTTGCTCAGCCATTGTTCGAATTCTCTGGTGCTTGTGCTGGTTGTGGTGAAACTCCATACGTTAAGTTGGTTTCTCAATTGTTTGGTGATCGTGAGATGGTTGCAAATGCTACAGGTTGTTCTTCTATCTACTCTGCTTCTGTGCCTTCTACTCCTTACACTACCAACGCTGAAGGTCAAGGTCCTGCTTTCAACAACTCATTGTTTGAAGACTTCTGTGAGTTTGGTCTTGGTATGGCACTTGGTAACAAGAAGATGCGCTCACGCATTAAGTTCTTGTTGTCTCAACAGGTAGAAGACGATCATGTACCAGCAGAATTTAAGGCTGCTGCACAAGAGTGGATCGAGAATATGAATGATGCCGAAGCTTCTAAGGTTGCTAGTGCTAAGCTAAAGCCATTGATAGCAGAAGGTGCTAAGGCTGGTTGCCCAGTATGCAAGGAATTGCAGATATTGGATCACTACCTCGTAAAACGTTCACAGTGGATTATCGGTGGTGACGGTGCTTCTTACGATATTGGTTACGGTGGTCTCGATCACGTTATTGCTTCTGGTGAAGATGTTAACATCCTAGTACTTGATACTGAGGTTTATTCTAACACTGGTGGTCAGAGTTCTAAGTCTACACCACTTGGTGCTATTGCTCAGTTTGCTGCTAAGGGTAAGCGTGTACGTAAAAAGGATCTTGGTTTGATGGCTACCACATACGGCTATGTATATGTTGCTCAGGTTGCTATGGGTGCCGACAACGCACAAACCTTCAAGGCTATCAAGGAGGCTGAAGCATATCCAGGTCCTTCATTGATCATTGCTTACTCTCCATGTATTAATCATGGTTTGAAGGTAAAGGGCGGTATGGGTCGTTCACAGGCTCAGGAGGCTCGCGCTGTAGAATCAGGTTACTGGCACTTATGGCGTTACAACCCATTGTTGGCAGAAGAGGGTAAGAACCCATTCAGTCTTGACTCTAAGGCTCCACAATGGGACAAGTTCCAAGAATTCCTAGCTAGTGAGGTTCGCTTCTTATCTGTAAAGAAGGCTTATCCAGCAGAAGCCGACCAGCTATTCAAGGCTTGTGAAGATATGGCTAAACTACGTTATCAAAGCTATATCCGTAAGAGCAAAGAAGATTGGAGTGAGGAAATTTAATCTGTAAGAAACTCGCAAAACCGCTTATCTCTTCTTCCTTAGTGTGGGAGAGATAAGCTATATATAAACATAAAAGAGGGGCAATGGTTGTTTTTCCATTGCCCCTCTTTTGTGCTAAAGGGTATAAAGGATTTTGCAATTATTCAATGCTTTTGTTAAAGAATTGCAAGCAGATGTTTGTTGTACAAAGTGGTTAAAAGTTGTAAAATGACGCAGATAATACAAATTATTATCTATATCTTTGAATCAAAATATTTAATTGATTGTTTATTAAAAGAAAATCAGGAAGCGTATGAAGAAGGTTTATTGTGTAGCAACTCTAGCAGTTGCAGTAATTTCGTTTGCAAGTTGTGGTAATAAAGCAAAGTTGGCAGATAAGGTAGATACAGCTATAGTAGTTCCTACAGCAACCGATTCTATCGTTGCGGAGGCTCCTACCGATGCTCAAACGTTGGCAAAACAGTTGGCATCAAAGCTTTCTGCTAAGGACGGTGCTGGTGTTGCAGCACTTCTTGCAGGCGCACAAACTAAGGTTGTAACGTTGTTAAAGACCAATCCTGTTGCAGCAAAGGAATATGTTACTCAACTTCAAGAATGGGTAAAGAACAACGATGAAGCTGTGAAAAGCATTATTGACAAGGCTGGTGATAGTGCTGTGGCACAAAGTTTAACTAAGGCTGTTTCTGCTGTTAAGGCTATTGACCCTAGCGATCTTGCTACCTCTTTGAAGGAAGCTGTTGCAGGAAAGGCTGCTGATATATAATTGAGAGTTGAGAGATTAGAGATTAGAGTTGAGAGGTGAGAGTTGAGAGTTTCCCGTCCTAGTACTCCTAGAGTGCCTAGTATTTCTAGTACTTCTAGTATCCCTAGCGCTCTTAGAAAAATTCTCAACTCTCAACTCTCAACTCTTAACTCTCACCTCTCACCTCTCACTTCTCCCTCACTTTATCTTATTCTGTCGGCAGCTCTCACTAACGCCTCATCGGCTAAAATGCTCTTGCGTGCGATAAATAGCAATGTGAAAACTATTAATGGCAGATAAGCTGCAAGCTTTACTTGAAATATTCCAGCACTGGCAAGCATCTGATAAAACACGCCATAAACGGCATACCATCCCAACATTAATAGCATAGAGAACATACACGTACGTGCTTGACGCTTACGATTGCGGAAATCGAAGATCGCAAAAAGGTTGATAGGGCAGCTAATGGCTAAGATACCAAACAACGCCCATACACTAAACGTTTTCTCGCCATTTGCATGCTCTATCCAAAGGTTATAAACCTCTTGGTTGGCTAGCATAGCCTTTGCCTCAATGTGGGCAATGGGTAATGCCAAGCATACAAGTGTAGCAACGATTGCTAATAGCAAGAAGATAGTTTGTTTACGCTGGATCATGGGAGGGGTTAATCTTCGTATTCTTCCTTAGCATCCTCTGAAGGATCGCGCCAGTAGACACAGTTGTTTACAAATTCCTCTGTTGCTAGCAAGGTTGGTTTTGGTAACTTTTCGTAGTAGCGGCTAATCTCAATCTGCTCGCGGTTTTCGAAAACTTCATCTAAAGAGTCATTATATGAGGCAAATTCAGCTAGCTTCTTATTCAAGTCTTGCTTTATTTCTAATGAAATTTGGTTGGCACGCTTTGCAATGATAGCAACACTTTCGTAGATATTGCCAGTATCTTTCCAAAGTTCCTGAACATCTCTGGTAACCGTGTTCAACGGTGCTTTTGACTTCTTGTAATCCATTCTTGTAAATCTAATATTTTATAAGTCTTATTTTTTTTGTTACCTAAGTTTTAATCTTTTGCGTATTGCTTACACTTCTTGATATACGCTTCGGCTGTTTTACGCTCTTTAGAGTCAGGATACTGATTGATAAATCCGTAACATTCGTCTTCAGCATCTTGGAAGCGTTGCACCTTCTTCTGTTCGATACTCATTTGTGCTAGCTCATACTTACTCTTCATAATCAATATGGCAAAGTCTTCGCGAAGTTTGCTATAAGGATAATCGTTGATAGCGTTTTGAGCCGTGATAATGCAAGCTTCGTAGTTGTTGCCACCGCTTGTGCAGTTGCCGAAATAAGAGCCGAGATTATAATAAAGCTTTGCGTTTAAAAATTCTTTCTTTACCAGCTTATCTTGAAGCTCAAACATACGGTTTTGTGCCACTTCCTTCATTTTTCCGTCAGGGAAAAGATCCAAATAGTCTTGGTAAGCCTGAATGGCAGCAATGGTAGGGGTTTGGTCTAAGCGAGGCTCTGGCGTACTTTCATACAAACATTGTCCAATATTAAACTGTGCCATCTCTGCATATATCCCCTTTGGATAGCTTTGATAATACTTTCTGAACGTTTCAGAGGCAGCCTCATAGTCTTTCATACCATATTCAGCCTTTGCCAGCATATACAGACATTCCTGACCATTTTCTGTTCCCTTTTGTATGGTTACCAATTCTTGCAAAAGCGGAATGGCATTGCCAAACTTACCTTTAGCAAATAGTTCCTTTGCAAACTCGTATTTATATTCTGGGTCTGTGCTTTTATATACAGCATTATATTCGTGGGCGCAGCTAGAAAATAAAAGTGCCACACAAAATGATAAAAGAAAGCTTTTCTTCATATTTACATATTTGAACTGCAAAGATAAGGATTATTCCGCTAATACGCAAAAGGTTAGCTTCTGTTTTTAGAGATAATAACATTAGCGTGGATACACCAAGCTTTCTTCGCTGATATTCTCCAATATTTCTGTTAAAAATTTCTTCGCTTCCCACTTTGCCATCGGCAAATTGTTCATTAAGTAGTTGCCACAATCGTGTGGGGTAGCACCGGGAATATCACCTTCAAAGTGGGCTATAAACGTGAAACAACGGCGCAGCAAGTCGATAATATCCTTCGACTGCAAGTCGCCCTTCAGAATGAGGTAGTTGCCTGTTAAGCAGCCCATTGGTCCCCAATAGATAACACGCTCTTTCCATTCCTCGTCATTGCGTAGGAAGGTAGCCGCCAAATGTTCTATAGTGTGGATACTATCTACATGAAGGGCAGGTTCGCGGTTGGGTTCTTTCATACGCACATCAAAGGTGGTAATTACCTCGTTGCCCACATAATCCTTACGACTCACATACACCCCACGCTTCAAGCAGAGGTGGTTAATGGTGAAAGAAGGTATTTTGTCCATATTTTTCTATTTTCGTTTAAAGCGTTTTTAAGAAGTGTTTCGTAACCTCAAAACTACCTTCTGCTATCTTGCTCCAGAAGTTGAAGTACTGACTAGCGTTGGTATCTTTTAAAGGAATATCGCTGATAACGCGGAACGATACAAAGGGGGTTTTATAGATATGGCACACCTGTGCAATGGAACAGCTCTCCATATCCACAGCCATCGCCTCGGGAAAGCGATCGATGATGCTCTGCATCTTCTCTTTCGAATTGACAAACCATTCGCCGCTCACCGTCAGTCCTGCATGAATAGGAGGAATATTGCCACCCATCTCGTTGAGTGATAAAGCCTTGTCAATATATTCCTGACTCGTTTTAAAGCGAGCAGGCATTCCCATAATCTGTCCAAACTGCTGTTCGTCGCCACAATAAGCATCGTGATAAACACACTCCTTAGCCACCACCACTTGGGTTACTTCAAGCTTACTGTCAGCCCCACCAGCACAGCCGCTAGAGATAATAAGATCGGGATGATAATTATCTATCATCTCCACTGCACCGATAGCCGAATTTACCTTACCAATACCACATTGCTGTAAGATAATTTCTTTCTCTCCGAGTATGCCAATGACAAAATCTTTAAAATTGATACGTTCTGTTTTTGTGTTGTCAAGAATGGATTTGAGCTGTGTAAACTCCTTGTCCATTGCTACGATAATTCCTATTTTCATGCTGCAAAGATACGAAAAAGATACTTGCTGCACCTTGTTGCATACTATATTTTTGTATCTTTGCAGTGTTTTGATAAAAAGTTAGCAATAAATAAAATTCTCAATATGAATACTTGGAAAAAGTTTTTACCCGACGTCATCGTTGTGGTATTATTTGCAGTTATTTCGTTTGCCTATTTCCTCACTCCCGTAATACAGGGAAAGGTATTATATCAACACGATACCTCGGCAGGTGTAGGTGCTATGCAAGAACTTTGGCAATACAAAGAAGCCACTGGCGAGACAAGCCGTTGGACGAACTCCGTTTTTGGCGGTATGCCTACTTATCAAATGTCGCCATCGTACCATTCCACCGATAACCTTTCTCAGGTTATGCAGGCTTACCACCTATGGTTGCCCGAAAACGTGTGGTTTGTGTTTGCTTATTTGCTAGGTTTTTATATCCTTCTGCGTGCCTTCAGCTTTCGCAAATCGTTGGCAGCACTCGGAAGTATCGTGTGGGCTTTCTCGTCTTACTTCTTAATTATTATTGCTGCTGGTCATCTTTGGAAGGTTATGGCTTTGGCTTATCTACCGCCAATGATAGCAGGTATTGTGCTTACCTATCGTGGTAAATACCTTTGGGGCTTCCTCGTTACGGCTATTTTCACCGCATTTGAGATTAAGGCCAACCACGTGCAGATGACCTATTACTACCTTTTCATCGTATTCTTTATGGTACTGGCTTATCTTTGGAAAGCTGTTAAGGAGCAGCAAGTGGCAAGTTTTGTAAAGGCATCTGCCGTATGCTTGGTGGCAGCAGCTATTGGCGTAGCTATCAATCTGTCGAGCCTCTTCCATACTTGGCAATACCAAAAGGAGAGTATGCGTGGCAAGAGCGAGCTGGTAAAGAAAAACGCAGCCAACCAAACCAACTCTGGTCTTGATCGTGATTACATTACTCAATGGAGCTATGGCATTGACGAAACGATGACTCTCCTTGTGCCTAACGCAAAGGGAGGAGCAAGCATACCTTTGTCGCAAAACAAAACTGCAATGGCAAAGGCTGACCCTGAAATACAAAGTTCGATACCACAGCTATACGATTCTTTCCCACAATACTTTGGTACACAGCCCGGTACTAGCGGTCCTGTTTACGTAGGAGCGTTCGTATTGTTCCTCTTTATCCTTGGGCTGTTTATCGTAAAAACGCCTATGAAGTGGGCGTTGTTGGCAGCCACTGTATTATCGGTGTTGCTCTCTTGGGGACATAACTTTATGGGCTTCACCAATCTTTTCATCGACTATATGCCCATGTATGCTAAATTCCGTACCGTAGCAAGTATCCTTGTTATCGCCGAATTTACTATACCATTGTTGGCAGTGTTTGCTTTAAAAACGATTATCGACGACCCCGAAGTGCTAAAGCGAAAGGCACGCTTTGTATATCTAAGTACTGCCTTTACGGTGGGTGTGGCTATTATTATAGCTTTCTTCCCCGATATGATGGGAACCTTTGTTAGTTCGCAAGAGCGACAGATGTTGGGTGCTGTTCAGGGTATGGACAACAACACTTTGCAAACCATTTTAGCCAACATCGCCACTATGCGTGCCGCACTAGTTACTTCGGATGCTTGGCGCACGGTAGTTATTATTATAATAGGTTTAGCACTCTTGTATGCTTTCAAGCTAGGCAAACTAAAAGCCGACTATATGGTGATAGCCATCACTATCCTTTGTTTCGTGGATATGTGGCAGGTGGACAAACGCTACCTTAACGACGAGATGTTTGTACCTAAGAGTGAGCGCGAACAACCACAGCAGAAAACGGCTACCGACAATGCTATCTTGCAAGATAAGGGCAAAGATTATCGTGTACTCAACTTTGCTTCCAACACCTTTAATGAGAACGAAACATCTTTCTTTCATAAGAGCATCGGGGGCTATAATGCTGCTAAACTGCGCCGTTATCAGGAGATGATCGACAGATATATAGTTCCTGAAATGCAGCAAACCATGAAGGCTGTGGCTAACGCACAAGGCGATATGAAGGCGGTGGAAGGCAATAAGGTGTTCCCTGTGCTAAATATGCTGAATACGAAGTACTTTATCTTCCCATTGCAGGGTGGACAAACGATGCCTATCGCCAATCCATACGCTATGGGTAATGGCTGGTTTGTTAGTGAGGTTATCTTTGCTAACGATGCCAATGGCGAGTATGAAACGCTTGGCAAGATAGATCTTCGTACGCAAGCGGTGGCAGATGCTAAGTTTAAGGAGGTGTTGTCGCCTGCTGGTCGTAAAGCGAGTGTTGAGGCTGCTCCTAGCCTTGTGCGCCTTGATAAGTACGCACCTAACCACCTAGAATATACCGTTTCTTCAAGTAAGGGTGGAGTAGTGGTGTTCTCTGAAATCTACTACCCTGGCTGGACGGCGACAATTGACGGAAAAGAGGTGGAGATTGGTCGTGTTAACTATATCCTCCGTGCGCTCAATGTGTCGGCAGGCAATCATAAGGTAGTGTTCGATTTCCATCCTACTAGCATCACCATTACCGAGACCATTGCATACATTGCTATGGCTGTCCTCTTGCTGATGATTCTCTTTGTGGGATATAAGGAGTGGAAGCGTAGGGCTTAGACAAAGATAGGCAAGACTTTATTCTGCTGACAAGATTTACAGGATTCTGAAGAATCTCTGTCTTGTTAATCTTGTCAGAACAACTTCAGGGAAGCCCTCTCTGTTTTGTCCTATTTATTTTTATTGATACAAAGAACCCCTGTAAGTATGCTAACAACTTGCAGGGGTTCTTTTGGATTACCCTATTTTCGAATAGGATTGGATTTTATCGGAAATGATTTCTACTTTTTCTTTTGATAACATTATGGGTTCACTTTTTGGACAAGACGAACAGCGTTACCTGAAGGATAATCCCATAAATCTCCTCTATAAGATACAACACCTCCCATAGTAATGTTTATGTGCGCAACAATTTTTAGAAGCCTTGAAGAGCTTGCCCAATAGTTAAAGTGGCGGTAGTTCTGTTCTGTTTTACAGATTTCTTTTTTGCCTGATGTTTTATGCCCATTGTTCCAACCTGTATATGGCAAGAATACACATCCTTCCTTTGTAACAGCTTCGGGTTTCATAAGGTGTTTTGCGGCATCAATGTCAGTATCGAATGACCACTGAGTTCGGAAAATTAGCAGTGAAGGATTATAGAAGAAGCTTTTTGCCTTATCACGGATCATACCGTCAGGGAAGATAACCAAGCCCGGAATATCCTCTGTGCGTTCAAGTGTTCCGTTTTCATTTAAGTCTAGCCAAGCTGTGGTTACAGGACGGTCTAACCCTGCATTTTCGAATTTACGTTTTTGAAGGAGGTATTCCCATTGATCCCATGTGAGCGTAAATGTAGGTTTTCTGTCCACTTGAACATAGGTAGTACCCCAATCTTTATCCGTCCCCTGATATTTTGTGTAAGGAGCAGGATCAAAGTATTTGCCCTTGTCAGTATCCACTGCGGCAGGGTGTTCAGGGTCGCCAAAAAAGAACATATCAAAGTAAGGATTGCGCTCACCTGATACATACCATTTGCCATCTTGACCCTTTACGCAGCTCCATTCTCCAAAATATCCTTTAGGATCGGTATAATCGGTAGGTTCTACAACATCCCACTGATTAGGTGCAAAACGATAAGAACCCTTTTGCACTGTGTATTTACAAGTAACGGATATTGCCTTGTCCTTGCCTGTATGGTAAAGTTTGCCAGCCTCTACATTCTTCTTTATTTTATAGCTATATAGCTGTATGGGCAAATAGCTTTGAAGGTTGCCTTTGGTGAAGTAAACCTGAGTACCCTTACTATCAACGGTAAACTTACTGTAAGCTGCTCCTCCTACAGGCTGTACAAAGGAGTTAGCCGCTGTTGCTCCTTTCATAGGTTCTACGGGATTGTCCACGAGGTCGTCGCTGTAGCTATTGCTTGTATAGATGTCGAACATGATAATCGTTTCTCCAGGAACGAGCGGCATATACACATCGTAAGGCGATGAGGTCGATGCCGTTGGTGCAAACATAAGGTTATACTTTGTGTGTGCGTTCTGATGGGTAGCTAGGCGGTATGGACTTGTAGGAGATTCGCCCGAAGCTTTTCCTGTTGCAGCATCAACCGATGCTGTAAGGAATACATTCTTACCATGCATAGCAAGCAAATTATAGGTGTTTCCTAGCGTACTATTGTTTTCGCCTTTCACACTAAAGTGGGCTACGGCAAACGCATTCTTCAGCTCCACCTCGTCGTTCACGAAAGCATGATCGCCCGAGACCATAACGCTTGCTGTGCCACTCAAGGCACAATAGTTTTTTAGTTCGTTGCGGGTGTAGGTAGTGTTCTTCGTGAAGTCAAAGTCTATTTTTCCATTTTTAATGCGATCCTTGCTCGTGTTAGGACCTAGGTAGAAGAAGCGGAGAGCTTGTCCTGCCTTAATACCCTTTATCGTGCCTTCAAAACGTCCTTTAGCACTGTTTTCTCCTTCTTTGAGCGTAAGGACATCGAGCGGATTACCCTTATCGTCTACCACAAGGAGTTTGTCATTGGCTTCCCATTTCCAAGGGTTTTCTTCATCATCGCTCTCTGTAAGGGTGGCGCGTGTTCCTGTCTTAGGCTTATCGCCTGGCAGTGCTAGCTTGTCGGTGCCAGCCACTACTGTGAGCATTACCCCCTTTGCGGTAGGCTTATTCTCCATAAAGTCGTTATTGTTGGAACATCCTGCCAATAACAGAATTGCTGCTGCCATCGTAAGCAGCCTTAGCTTGATAATGTTCTTTTTCATCTTTTTTCTTTTTAGTTTTTGTTTTTTTGTTACGTTTTTAGTAGGTTTCTCCTTCTAAAGGAGCGTTTTGGGTATTAGACCAATTGTCATACTCGTCGTCGGACGCTTTGTTCCAACTACTTTTGTCGCTCGGCTGTGACGCTTTTACGCCATTTGATGTAGCAAAGTCGGCAAGACATTCCACTGCTACTGGCACTTCAATAGCTTGTGGCTTAACATACTTTTTTTTCATGTTTGTATTATTTGGAAAATTTTAAAATAAAAATCGATAGCACAATACCACCTTACCGTCAATGTTGGAATAGCAACGTTGACGATAAGATATGCTATAGGGTGCGTCTGCAGGGCTTACCTAAGGAGTGTGGTGAGCCAACACAGCAACGCACAGACAAAAAGCCCTCTGGTGGTGCTTCTTGCTAGCCTATGTAACCAGCCGTATGCAGTGTATACGCTTGGTAGTTTGTAAAATGTTTGAAGAAATAATTTCTACGGCATATTTCGTAGAAGAATAGCTGTATATGCTTATTGGCGTTTGCAAATAGCTTGAAAAAGCTAAACGATTTGCCCCCCCCGAATATTTATACGCTTATATTGCATTCTTTTAGTGTTTTTTATAATTCGCTTGCAAAGTTATAAATAAAATCTGTAACAAGCAAATAGAATGCCAAAAAGTTTTTGGGCTAGTATCGCCCTCTACTACTGGCGTGATGTTTTCTTATTCCTCCTGCCGTAAGTTTAGTAAGGCTGTTTACGCACATTAGTTTTATATCGTTTTTCCTTTGAGAAGCGCAAAAACTATATTACATTTGCATTAGCAAGCTAATAAGTTGTTTGCCTGCTGCTGATGCTCGGTATGTGCATAAGTAGTAGGGCTTTGTATATATATTCAGTTATTGATTAAGGTATATTATTATGGATTTTCGCACTGTCGTTTCCGTTCCTCGTCCTCCTTTTCAGCTAGATCCTTTAGAGCGTATTCTTTTTGTGGGGTCATGTTTTGCGACCCATATTGGTGAGCGATTTCAAGCCGAAAAGTTTCGCACTAAGGTCAATCCCTTTGGCGTGATGTATAATCCTGTGTCTATTCTCCATACGGTGGAGCGTATCGACGAAGCGTTTGATACGGCTGTGTTCACCCTAGGCACTAACCATGTGTATCGTGAAAACGCCACAGGCGAGATCGTAGACAATTGCGAGAAGCGTCCGCAACGGCTTTTCACCGAGGAAGAACTCACGGTGGAGGAGTGCTTCGACGCACTGTCGGAGGCTTATCATAAGTTGGTATATCATAATAAAGAGGTGAAAGTGCTTATCACCGTTAGCCCTATTCGTTATGCTAAATATGGTTACCATGAGAGTCAGCTGTCGAAGGCGGTACTACTCCTTGCTGCCGACCGCCTTGTGAAAGCCTTTCCCGAGCAAGTGTTCTACTTTCCAGCTTACGAAATAGTGAACGACGAACTGCGCGATTACCGCTTCTATGCGCCCGATATGTTACACCCTAGTGCGCAAGCAGTGGAATATATCTGGGAGCGTCTCCAGCAGTCGTGCTTCTCGCCTGCCTTGCTTCAGTTTTTAGAGGCGTGGCGACCCATTAAGGAAGGGTTGGCACACCGACCTTTTAATTCCTCTTCGCTAGAATATCAGCAGTTTTTAGAAAAGATAAAAAGCAAAGCTAAAGCCCTACAGCTGCAATATCCTGCCTTGAGAGTTTAGAGTTGAGAGATGAGAGTTGAGAGTTGAGAGTTGAGAGATGATTTCCACGAATAATCCCCACAATATCAAGGTGAAGATATTGTGGGGATTATAAAACTGTATTTGATACAGTGCTGATAAAAAGATTTAAAAGCCAAAGAAAAGATATTATTGGCTTAAAAATATATTCTTACAAAGAAGAAGCGTTCCTCTATTCTGGCTGTGCAAAGCGATCACCTGTTTGCTTAACAAGCTGCTTCTTGAAGTACTCTGAATAGCCAGGACGAGCAACAGTTTCGCCCATACCCGCTGGAGTAAGAAGGAATTTGCCGTCCTTTTCAGGCTTCACAGCCATATCGTTAAACTTAACGATGAGATAAGTAGCTAGTTTGCGCCAGCTATCCATCATCTCGCTAGCCTTAGCATGTGAATAGTCGCTTAGAAGTGCAAGAGCAGCAGCCTTATCGGTATCATAGAGCGCTTTAGCCTTTGCTTCGATCTCTGGTTGTGATTTTAGGAATGATGCTTCAAGGTTATCGCGTACTTCTTTCAAGGAAGGGAATAGTAGGGCATAACGAGGATAAACCATATTAGCCACCCAATTGCATACCCAAAAAGCATTCTTATCCGAGAAGGTTACAGCGTTTACATTTGGCGTATTGAAGCACTCTGGTTGGGTGGTTACACCACAATAGATAGGCACGTAAGCCACCATATTACCATCATCGTTACCCCACCAAATAACGCCGCCTATCTCGCGAGGTAAGAAAGAGCGCAACTGTGCGATATAAGAGAAAGCCGTTTGCTGTGTAGAGGTAGGACGCTCATTGAAATACTTCTTACCGTCTACCTCAAAAGCCAAAGGTGTTGGGCGATAAGGCACGTTCCATGGACCTGCAGCAATGTCATTATCAAGAGCAAGTGCAGTACCCTCATAGTGGTCGCGCATACAAGCAGCCATAGTAGCTACATCGAGCTTCTTATTTGGTTCAATCCAAAGTGGCATATCTTCTGCATTAGGGTCTTTGCCCAATGCCCATGGCAACCACTGGCTCATATCCTTAAAGTGATTGAAGAAGCTCCATACACGTGCATCACACCAACGGCGACCACCAAAATCAGGCTTAGCATACACCATCTTCCAATTGAAGTCGGCATCTTTACCTTTAAACCAGCCCTTAGTACGAGCAAACTTAATGCAGTTTTTAGAAGTTATCACCTCCGTATTATATTTAGAAAACTGACCAATACGGCTCTGATTAGCGTGTGCAGAGATCATTCCGTCTGGAATACGAACAGCCACCCAAACAACCTTATTCTTAGCATCGCCACCACAACCTTGCATCTCTAGGATCCAAGCTTCATTAGGATCGGCAATAGTAAAACTTTCACCACTTGACAAATAACCGTATGTTTCTACCAAAGAAGTCATCACCTTGATAGCTTCACGAGCAGTTTTAGAGCGCTGCAAGCCTAGATACATCAATGCTCCATAATCTATCTGTCCCTTCTTATCCACCATTTCTTTACGACCACCGTAGGTAGTTTCTCCGATACTTACCTGATACTCGTTAATGTTACCAATAACGTTGTAGGTTACAGGGGCTTGTGGTATAAAGCCATGCGACTCGTGTGTATCATAATCAATAATTTCATACTTATCGCCCTTTTGGTGTGTACCACCAGCATAATGGCAAAGATTAGTAAACAAGCCGTAGTCGTCGGCATTGTAAGTAACAAGTACTGAACCGTCAGTAGTAGCTCCCTTAGTAGCGATGAAATTGGTACATGCTAAAGCATAACTCGTCATCGATAATAGAAAGACTGAAAGCAATGTTTTCTTCATATTATTAATGTTTTAAAATTTAAGTAATTATCTCGTTTTATACAAGTTTTCGAGTACCATAAAAAGCGATGAGCTTACCGTCAGCACACTGCTTTATCTCCACCATTCCCCTTATCCATTCCGTGTGCGACTGTTCGGCAACAAGTGGATAAATCTGCGATACATAGCCATCCACAAGCTCGATAACGGCTTGCTGAACTACCCCTGTGGGCGTTTTTATGAGATTAGCGGCTATACGTCGGTTCATATACTGCTATCGGGTTTGAGGAATACCCCTTTCGCGCATAGCATCTTGTGGCGAGCGCAAAGGTTGTAATTGATCTCCATTCTTGTCTATCGGACGGTGTTCGGGGACAGGGTCAGGTGAGGATACAGGCGCACCGCCAATGGTTCGGATAGGCTCTTGTCTGCTTAATGAGTCGCTGCGTTGTGCATCACTACTGTTTTTATGAATATGCATACGCACAAGCGTAATATTTTTCAGAATAAGAAGTTTAAAAGTCGTAGTAGGTTGCTGTCCTCTCAACATTAAGAAATATCCCTTCACTGCCTTAATGCCAAGCGTATCGCTATTCTCTATCGTCAGCGTTTGACGTCCATCGGAATAGATATGCTGTGTTTGCGTAGCGATGCTATCATTGCTAAAGGTAACCGAAAGTACAGCCATTGCATCGCGCATACCTTCTTGAGCAATGTATTGTGCATCATAGCTGAATACAAAACGATCGCCTTTATGGAAAGAACTATCAGCTTTTTGGGCAAAGCTATGCTGATTAACCAAGGCGTATGGCGAGAGGAGTAAAGTGTGATTACCGCGCCATATATCGGTGGTATCACCCTTCGACTTAATCGTTCCAAACTGGTTTAAATCGCTTTCAGACGCACCTTGCAAACGAGCTTCTGTTTCATAACGTTTAGAAATATCTTCATAGATAGTTTTCAATTGCTCGGTATGTCGTATATAATATTGTAAAGAGCTATCAAACTGTTGCTGCGTGATGCCATACTTATTGAGAACAGCCTTTTCGTAAGCACTTTGTCTTACAGCAGCATCACCTTCTTGATTAGCCATCGACTGTGCTAGGTGGTAATCATAAAGCACATCTTCCATTTCATCGGGTTGTAGATATTTCGACGGAATGGAAGGCTTACACGAAGCTAACCCTACAGCGAGGAGTAGCGACCATAGGCAAGCGAAAACTATTCTATGACACTTACTATTCATGCACTGATTCTGTTTCTGCTTTAATGGTATCGTGCTTAGGTGTCCAGCCGTTGAAGTCTTTGCGATAAAAGATAAACAAGAGGAACACACCAACAGAGATACAAGAGTCGGCAAAATTGAACACAGGGGAGAAAAATACAAATTTCTCACCTCCCCAAAATGGAAACCATTCAGGAAAATGACCATGAAAGAGTGGGAAATAAAACATATCTACTACCTTTCCCATTAGCATAGGTGCATAGCCATTACCCCATGCCACCACTTGCGAGGGGCTAGCACTAGGCATATAATAAGGTAGCGATTCGGTAAATATCTGCCCATACACCAGCGAGTCGAAGATATTGCCTGCTGCACCAGCGGTAATCATAGCCAACACAACGATATATCCCATACGAGCTCCTACCTTTATACGCCTAAATAGATACCAAGTTAAAACGCCTACTGCCACAATGCGGAATGCGCTTAAAACAAGTTTGCTTCCTATCTCCATACCCCATGCCATGCCATTATTTTCGACAAAGACAAGCTGAAACCAATCCGTAATATGGATTGACTCGCCAAGGTTCATATTTAGTTTGATTGCTACCTTAATCGCCTGATCAATGAGTAGCAATCCTACTATCAGTGCTAAGGCTATCATAGCCTTTTTCTTTTCTGCCTTCATTAATGATTCTTATTAGCTTCCTTTGATGCAACGCTAAGTGTTGCATGCGGAACAGCTCTCAATCGCTCTTTAGGAATGAGTTCGCCTGTAATGCGATCCACTCCATACGTTTTGTTACTGATACGCACAAGTGCAGCCTGCAAACCTTGAATAAACTTTTGTTGACGTTGTGCCATCTGTACTAGTTCTTCCTTTGTTTGGTTAGAGCTACCCTCTTCAAGTGCTTTATACGTTGGCGATGTGTCATCAACATCGTTGGTATTCTTGTTCCGAAGCACTTTCATCGTTTCCTCATAGTCGGCTTTTGCTATTTCCAGCTTTCTGTCGATTAGCTCCTTAAACTCTAGTAGCTCATCATCGGTGTACCGCTTCTTTATTTCCATAAGAGTTTTAAATGAAAGGTTATTTTTTATATTTTCGTTACTGTAACGTGGAGGTTGAACGCATCAAATTCAGCCTCAACGCCATCATTATTAGCTATTTGAATATCATCTGCTAGTACTTGCGTTTTGATGAAATCGGCAAATTGTGCCACTGCGGCATTCATCTTCTCATTAGGCTCTACAACGATGTTTATACGATCGGTGATCTCTAAACCTGTTTCCTTACGGAGGTTCTGAATGCGGTTGATCAATTCACGTGCCAAACCTTCATTGATCAAGTCGTCGGTCAACTCCACTTCAAGTGCAACGGTAAGATTACCTTCATTGCTTACCAACCAACCTGGAATATCTTCAGAGATAATATCTACATCGGCAGCGAGTACGGTGATAGGTTCACCGTCAATATCAAACTTAAATTCACCACTCGTCTCGAAGCTAGCTATTTCTTCTTGTGTCAGCGTGTCCATACGTGCAGCTACCTGCTTCATGAGCTTGCCATACTTCTTACCCATAACGCGGAAGTTGCACTTTACCTTTTTTACCAAGATGCCAGCACCCTCCACAAACTTCAAATCCTTAACATTTACCTCCGTCTTAATCAAGTCGGCTACAGCTTCTATGTGCTGCTTTTGTTGTTCATCAATAGCAGGGATCATGATTTGCGACAATGGTTGGCGCACCTTCATATTTACCTTACGGCGAAGTGCTAATACCATTGAGGTGATGCGCTGTGCCATATCCATACGCTCTTCCAAATCTTGATCAATTTCAGCCTCGCTCACCGTAGGCCATTTAGCAAGGTGTACACTTTCGCAACTTCCGCCAAGATCTTTGTAAAGTTCATCAGCATAGAAAGGTGCGAATGGTGCCAATAAGCGTGAAACGGTCATCAAGCAAGTATAAAGTGTGCAATAAGCACTCTTCTTATCCTCGCTCATCTCCTTACCCCAGAAGCGTTTACGGTTTAGGCGAACATACCAGTTGCTCAAATCGTTATTAACGAAAGCATCTATCAAACGACCAGCACGCGTAGGATCGTAATTGTCCATTTCAGCAGTAACGCCCTTCACAAGTGAGTTGAGTTTAGAGATAATCCAACGGTCTATCTCTGGTGCATCTGTCGACATACTCACACTTGCTCCTCCTTCATAACCATCTACATTAGCATAGAGTGCGAAGAAGCTATACGTATTATATAATGTGCCGAAGAATTTACGACGACTCTCATCAACCCCCTCTGGGTCGAACTTTAAGTTGTCCCAAGGCTCACTATTGGTCATCATATAGAAGCGCACAGGGTCGGCTCCATACTTATCCAACATTTCAAAAGGACTAATCACATTACCTACGTGCTTACTCATCTTATTGCCCTTAGCATCAAGCACCAAACCAGTAGAGATAACGTTCTTGAAAGCCACCGAGTCGAATACCATCGTTGCAATAGCATGAAGGGTAAAGAACCAACCGCGTGTCTGATCAACACCTTCATTGATAAAGTCGGCTGGGAAGAATGCTGGTGGAACGGCAATACCTTCGTAGGTGGAATGTACCAACTTTTCGCGATATTCGTCCTCTGTCATGCCCAAACGTTCAAGACCGTCCTTATTGATAGTGCCTTCAAATGGGTAGTGGAGCTGTGCGTATGGCATAGAACCGCTATCAAACCATACATCTATCAAATCGCTCTCACGGTGCATTGGGTCACCTTGCTCATTAACAAGCACAATATCATCAACAAAAGGACGGTGAAGATCTATCTTATCGTAGTTCTCCTGACTGTAATCGCCCACTACGAAACCGTTATCCTTCAAAGGATTGCTCTGCATAACGCCAGCAGCAACCGCCTTTTCTATTTCGTTGTATAGCTCTTCTACCGACCCGATACATTTCTCGCCACGTGCATTATCACGCCAAATAGGCAATGGAGTACCCCAGAAACGTGAACGGCTTAGGTTCCAATCATTCAAGTTTTCGAGCCAGTTGCCGAAACGCCCTGTACCCGTCGTTGCTGGTTGCCAATTGATGGTCTTATTCAGCTCCACCATACGTACCTTAGCAGCCGTATCTTTGATAAACCAGCTATCCAAAGGATAATAAAGGATAGGCTTATCGGTACGCCAACAGTGAGGATAGTTGTGGATATGCTTCTGAATGTTAAAGGCTGTACCCTCTTGCTTCATCTCCATGCAAATAACGATATTCAGGTCTTCTGCCTTTTCTGAAGCTTCTTTATCCCAAATACCGTTTGGATTATATATTGGGTTGTAGCTATTCTTTACATAGTCGCCTGCATGATGACCATATTTAGCCTCATCGACACAAGCCTTTACGAAGTTAGCATCAAGCTCTTCGATATTATAATATTTACCCTGAAGATCCACCATTGGGCGGGTCTCGGCTTGCTTAGAAATCAAGTAGAGGGCTGGGATATGCGCGTCCTTAGCCACCTTAGCATCATCGGCACCAAAGGTAGGAGCAATATGCACGATACCTGTACCGTCTTCGGTAGTAACATAGTCGCCGAGGATCACGCGGAAAGCCTCGCTAGCCATTTCTACAAACTTATCGCGACCTTCCTCGCTGGTAAACACTTTCTCTGGATGAGCTGCAGCATAAGCGTTAACAAAGTCGGGTGCTAAGTCACCTATTTTCTCCACTGGCTTTACCCAAGGCATAAGTTGCTCGTAGTGAATACCTTCTAGGGCTGTACCCATTAGTTTACCAACAACTTTAAAAGGCACCACTTTGTTACCCTGTTCAAAAGCTGGCAATGCGCCTTCCTTCACTTCGCCTTCTGCCTTGAAGTAAGCAGAGATAAGTGCCGTAGCTATTACTAACGTTACAGGATTACCATTATAAGGGTTGTAAGACTCAATAATAGCGTATTCAAACTTAGGACCCACACAAAGGGCGGTGTTAGAAGCCAATGTCCATGGCGTTGTTGTCCAAGCTAGGAAATATGGCTTACCCCACGTTGCGCCTGCAAGTCCTGCACGCTTAACAACCTCTGCCCAGTCGTCGGCAGGAATGCCAAATTGTGCTGTAACCGTAGTATCTTTCACATCACGATAACAGCCGGGCTGGTTTAGTTCATGGCTAGAAAGTCCTGTTCCTGCTGCTGGTGAATAAGGCTGAATGGTATAGCCTTTATACAGCAAGTTCTTGTTATACAATTGCTTCAAAAGCCACCAAAGGGTTTCGATATATTTGTTATCGTAAGTGATGTAGGGATGATCCATATCTACAAAGTAGCCCATTTCCTCTGTTACCTGACGCCACTCTGCTGTAAACTTCATCACATTCTCACGACACTTATGGTTGTAATCCACCGTAGAGATATATTTCTCTGAAGCAGGGTTGTCAATATCTTTTTTTGTGATGCCTAGCTCCTTCTCTACACCTAACTCAACAGGCAAACCATGGGTATCCCAGCCAGCTTTGCGCTGAACCTGAAAGCCCTGCATGGTTTTGTAACGGTTGAAAGTATCTTTAATAGAGCGTGCCAATACGTGGTGAATACCAGGGTGTCCATTAGCCGAAGGGGGACCTTCAAAGAAAATAAACGCTGGTTCACCTTCACGTTCATCAATACTCTTGTGGAAAATATCGCTCTTTTCCCACGCTTCCAATACCGTCTTGTTAGTTTGCACAAGGTTCAAACCCTTATGCTCGGCGAATTTCTTTGCCATAATCTTATCTCGTTTTATCTTATTTTCTAATATCTTGCAAAGATAACATTTTAGCACGAAATGACCAAATTTAGATGAATGAGTTGCTTAAAACTTACAAAATTGTTATTTAATAACGAATAATACGAATATTTGCGTTAATTTGTTAGCTTAACAAAGGAGTATATACAAATAACAAAATATTAAAGGGGTGAAAGCAATAAAAAAGTGCTAGACGCTTCTAGCACCTCCATTATTACTAAAACAATATTATTGAAAGAGGTATGTTATCACAACTACTCTACCAACGTTTCTGCTTAACGCACTATTACTAATAATTATAACTAATTTATGACTTACCTTTATTTCTATTGTTTTTAAAAAGTATTCACCAAAAACCCTATAACAGCTTTGCTAAAGCAGAGTATTTCATCACAGCTCTGCTCTGACTCAATAGTTTGTAAAATTCACAAGCCGATCGCTTTAAATACGCTTGCTTTAGATGATGTATACACCCCGCCATATCGCTATCAGCCACTTGCAAAGGCACTGCCACAACGCCTTCTTCGCCGTGAATAGTCGATTCGGCTAGCACCGTAACGAGCTTGCTCTGCTTGATGAGTTTTAGTAATATACTCACATCGTTTAGCTCTAAATGGATTTTAAAGTTCTGACTATTGGCTTGTATAACATCATCAAACGCACTTCTAGCTTGTAATCCTTTGGCTGGCATTGCTAGTTCATAGAGTTTTAGGTCGTCCACCGACAAACTTTCATACCCAGCCAAAGGATGATCAGCACTCATCACTACCGACAAATGGTTGTTAAACAATATGTGGCTATCTATTTTATCATTCTTCTCGGTGGGCTTAAAAGCTAAAACAAAATCGACCTCACGATGTAGCAGCATATCCATCAGCTCGCCCATGGTTTTATAAACAATATTCAGTTTTACTTTAGGATGTAGCTTCATAAATGCTAATACCGTTTCGGAAAGCAGCGGACTAAAACTATAAGTAACACCTATGTTTAGCTCGCCTGTAATCACATCTTTTAAATCTGCCATTTTCTGTAAGCAGTCCTCAGCATCAATAACTACCTTTTTAGCATAGCGTTTAAAATGATCGCCAGCTTCTGTCAACGACACTTCATGGCTATTGCGCTCAAACAATACCACATCTAGCTCGGCTTCCAACTGCTTAATTTGCTGCGATAAGGTGCTTTGGGTTATATATAAAGCCTTAGATGCCTCCGAGAAGTTTAACAACTCAGCAACTTTCAAAAAGTATTTTATTTGTCGAATTTCCATAAAGTTTAGAACTCTTTAATCAAGATAACGCGTTACGCGGAAAGCTATGTTATTTAAAATAAAAATGGGAATAGTAACACCTAAAACCATTCCAAGTATGTCGAAGGCGCATGTTAATCCGTTTGATGTGCAAAGGTACAAATAATGATGGAATAAAGGCTCGTCCTCTGTAAATAAGCACATCACCAATCCTTCTACCGTACGATAAGCATACATTCCGGGAATCATAGGAAGAAGCGAAAAGAAAGAGAACGTTTCGGGAGGACAGTGGGCTTGCCTAGCACAATAAACGGCTAAGAAGCCTATACCCAAAGCAGCTACAAAACTCGCTACTACAAGACTAAACGAGTGCCATTCGTTGTGCATCATTACATAACGAATGGCATGACCTACTGCCGAAAGAACAGCACAATATTTATAAGCATTCTTAGGGGGATTACTAATACTAGCAAATCCTATTCCTGCCAAAGCGGCATAAAAGGCATCTTCTAGCACAGCGAGGAAAAATGTAAAACCCATATATAGATAGTTATAGGGACTATGTTTAGAATAAATTCAAATTCAATAACAAGATAGCACCCGCTAATCCCACAGAGAGACAAAACGTTAATACCATCGCATTCATAAATCGGCTGAAAGCCACCAGATACTGTCCCACCATCAAGTCGCTAATGCTATTGATATAAGGGATACCAGGTATAAGATAAAGCACACAAGTGCCTAAGGCTATTTCGGGCTTATTCCCTAAATGGAAGATATGTCCCGATGCGCCTATTACTGCAGAAAAGAAAGCACAAAGCAGAAAAACAAGTTTCACATCTACATGAGCTTCAAGCAGTACTTGCTTTAAACGATAACCTAAGAGAGTAGCCACAAACACTATTGCCATAGCGATAGCATCGCCACCAAAGATACGGCAGAAACCTAAGTTGGCTAAAGATGTTAGCACCATCACTACCCACTTATTAGTAAGGGGTGTAGAAACAATCTGATGAAAAACGCGTTGTGCTGCGTCGAAGGTTATCTTCTCATCGGCAATAGCCCAAGAAAGTTGGCTAAGTTGGGAGTTTTTATAAAAACTAAGTCCCGTCTCGGGTGTCTTTTTCATATACACTTGGGATAGTCCTGTATCTTTATCAAACACAGCCAACTGAATGCAACCAGGAAGAATTGTCAATTCTATATTAATATGCCATACTGTTGCTATTCTGTTAACATTGTGTTGGATACGGGTGCAGGTTGCCCCGCACCCATACAACCATGCAGCATATTCGGCTAAAAAAGAATATTGGACTGGTGATAAAGCCGAAGTATGTACATCACAGTTAGTCCTCTGGCCACTCATAAGAGACATAGTCATCGCTTATTTCAAATAGCCTTGTTTTACCTGCTTCCTTTCTACATTTTATTATTTCATACATTGAAAAGATAACACCTAGTAACACCATCAATGAAATCCACATCATAGCTTGATACTCCATAATTATTAGTAATATATATTTGTGATGCAAAAGTATAGCGCAATTACCATAAATTTACGCTTTGGTATTTGATAATACCTATAACAGCTATCGCGTATCGCTGTAACTTTACAAAATGCTATTAAGTAGTCGTGTGTTTCAGTAAAACCACGCCTGTTTTAGTTACATTTTTTCAAGAATACCTATAAAACCATTCGTTTAATGATAATATTTAAAATATAAGTCGCTATATATTATATATTGTAAAACTATTTTTTTACCTCTTTCGATAAAAACATACACTTTTTCTTATTTTACAACCTTTAAGCCCACTATTTATTCGTAAGAAAAAAGCAAAATACCTACTAATATCAATCGTATCTATAGATAGCGGCACAGCTTAAACTCAAATGAGGCGTGTTTCTTTTTACTTTTTTTATACAATAGTCCGTTAAAATTTTGTGGTTTGCGAATCTTTCGTCCCTAAGCTAGCAGGAATTGTGGCAGAAAGAAAATATGACAGGTCTCTAAAAAAGAGATAATTAACGTGAGTTCGATGAATTATAAGTGTCTATAAATTTGGTGATTAGCGAAATTTGTTGTAACTTTAAGGTGTTGATTTACAAATAATTACAAACAAAAATCGCTATGATCACCGAGGACAAAGTTACTGAAATATTTTGTATGGCAGATGATTTCTGCAAGTTTTTTGATGCAATGGTGGCAA
>QWCH01001028.1_pt1 | contig 46045 bp, 43 predicted proteins | sample 1972671 | NCBI WGS metagenome assembly QWCH01 (sample SAMN09866713, study PRJNA288562) | Human gut metagenome isolate term3_stool, whole genome shotgun sequencing... | isolation source: gut | host: Homo sapiens | place: USA: California
ATAAAAAAGTTAAAATAAAAGTTTTGTATATAAATTAGGCGATAGAAATATCGTCTAATTTTATGTAACAATTGCTTGACATTGTAGGGTAAATCAACTCTTTTACATATCATAGGAGGGGTAGATAGCCCAAGCGATGGAAAAGTTTATATAGATGGAAACGACATATCCCAATATTCATCAAAGGAGTTGGCCTTATTTCGCAGGAGAAAAGTAGGATTAATCTACCAATTTTATAATTTAATTCAAAATCTAACTGTAAGGCATAACATAGAACTTCCTTTAAAGCTAGATAAGAGAAAGATTCATGAAGATGTTTTAGAAGATTTAGTCAAAAAACTTGGCATAGAAAGTAAACTTGATTCTTTCCCAAGTGAATTATCTGGAGGTCAGCAGCAAAGAGTTGCCATAGCTAGAAGCTTAATCTACAAACCATCAATAATCTTAGCTGACGAGCCAACAGGCAACCTCGATAGGAAAAACTCCAAGGAAATAATTGAGACCTTTAAATATTTTAATAAGACCCTAAAACAAACTATAATCCTAATCACCCATGACGAAAAAATTGCCCTTGAGGCAGATCGAATTGTGACCATAGTCGATGGGAAAATAGTGGGAGATGAGAAAAATGAATAAGAAAAATTTTCCTATTTTCATTTCGGTTTTTATTGTTTCTTTGTTTTTTACGGTTATACTTTATTATTCATATTCTAGCATATCTTTTACAAATAGAGAATTTAGGGCTAACTATTATGAGGAGGCCTATATAGAAGGAGATATAAAGGAAAATGAACTAGAAATAATTAAAAGTAATGAATATATTAAAGAGGTTGGTTTTGAGTCGAGTGATTGTATATCAGGAAAAATTGATGATAAGATTTTAGCAATATCTCTTTTTGACCAAGCTATTGCCAATATGAAGGGTGATTATGATTTAAAAGAAGGAAGGTATCCTAATAATTTCGATGAAATTGCCCTGAGTGAGAGCCTTATAAAAAACAAAAATTTAGCTATATCTGATAAAGTAAACGTTGAATTCGGAAAGCGAACTTTAGATGACAAAATTGTAAATCCAACATATAGGCCTACAAGTGATGAAGAATTTATAAAAACAATAAGTAAGGAAATGAAAATAGTAGGAATTATTAAGGATAAACCTAATAATATAAGTGGTGCAAATATTCTTATTAACCCAAATTATGAAAATAAACTGACAGCAGTAAGATTTAAATCACTATATAAAGCCTACGACAATCAAGATATAATCGAAGAAGATTTGTCAAATAAACTGGGTAGGAAAATCAAAGTTGAATTTGAACCTGCTATTGTTGAGCGTTATTCCTTATATGAGAATAATATAGGAAGAATAGGAAAACAACTACCAACAATTTTTCTTGTGATTTTAGCCATAGGAATATTTGTGTTTTTTAATAAAAATATATTTTTAGTATGGTCTTTAGAGAAAATCAAGGTCCTATCAATGTATAAATCAATAGGAAGCACAGATTCACAAATACTTTCCTTGCTTTTTAAAGAAGCGGTCATCATATCGATATTACCATTATTGCTAGGACATATTTTAGGCTATGTAGTAATTAAAAAATATTTTAGCCTAATTAATAGTAAAATGGGCATTGATGTGCCAACTTCTGTAGATTTCAACATTATATTAAGCTTTCTTATAATATTGATTTCTTTACTAATTATATTTATATCGCTTGCAATTACTTTAAGGAAAATAAAGAAAATTGAAATCATAGATGGTCTAAAAGGTCTAATAAACTTCAAAAAATCAAAAAAGAAAAGAGCTAGTACTATTTTTAAAGAACTAAGGATAAATAATCTCGCAAGTATTAAGTCTCAATCATATATTTCTACAATAGGCGTCTTAATAATTTCGGTTCTATTTATTCTCATATCTTTTTCAAGTTATATGGTAGATTTAGGTTTTTATCAAGATGATTATAATCTAATTGTTGATTATTATAGCAAAGATCCAAGATTACCAGAAAATTTAATTTCAGTTGACGAAAAGATTAATTCAAAAAAATCATTTATTTATCAACAAAGAAACTTATTAATGGATAATAATTTAGAATTTTCTGAAGAATTTTTTGCAAATAATTTAGAAGATTTTTTATTAGAAAATACTGGCGCTGATGAAGACAATATAATTCTAGCAGAAATAGTAGGTCTTAGAGTAGAAGACCTTAATACCTTAGGAGGTAATAAAGGAGAATTTATTCTATATAATATGATCCAGTCTAACCCCAATGAGCCATTAAGAGATGCTAAGATGGTTAAGTTTTTTAAAAATCCTAAAAAATTAGATTTAATAACAGCAAGTGGAAACAGAACTTCAATTGATATAAGTAAGAACATATATGATTTAAAAGATATAACATTAAAAATTAGTCGAGGTGGTGCCTACATTTTTACAGATTTTGATACTTATTTTAAACTTTTGGAGGATACAGGCAATGGCAATCTAGTAAATTATCCTTTTACTCTAAAAATGGATGTGAATCCTGATGAAATTTATGATAGCAAAGAATCTATTAAGAATTTTTTGGATAAAAATCCTAGAACTGATGAAAGTTTTGAAGTTCATAGTGATGGTGATAGGAGCGAGGAAGATGACAAACTTTTGGGTGGACTTTTAAGTATAAACTTCATCTTAGGAGCAATAATTCTTGCTTTGAATTTCACAAATGGCTATGCTTCCATAAATTCAAGTTTGATGGCAAGGAAAAGAGAAATAGGCAACTTGTATTCTATAGGAATGGAAAAGAATGATTTAGAAAAATTATTAAAGCAAGAATTTGTTTTTGAACAAATAAAATCATTTGCTTTAGCAATATTATTGACCTTTTTTGGTATTACAATAATGTCAATAATTTCATCTAGATATAGTTTTTATGTATTCTTAAAATACAACAATCACCCAGCCTTCTTAGGCTTTTCGATACTTGTTTATGCGATAAATCTATTAATCTATCACTTATCTTTAAAAAGAATTTTAGACAGACCAACAATTGATCTAATTAGAACAGAATAAATCAATGAGAGCAGCTCTTTACGGGGCTGTTTTTGTTTTTTAAAATAAATAAATCCTAAATTAAAATCATAAAGTATATTTTTGCATATTAAGTAAATTTATTTTATAATAAAATAAAAAGGTATATATATGGAAAATTTTAAAAAATATACAATAGAAGATTTAAGTCCAGAGCCACTTTTCATTGTCGACATAAGTTGGAATCATAAGGGACTTAAAGTGAATTTAGAAAGCGAGTCAGGTTTATATAAAGTTGGTCTTTTATTTGATGAAACTGTCTACTTATACCAAGACACAGCAGAATCCTATAAACCAAGCTATCGGATTAATTCATCTGACGAATATTATCCATTTTATTATAGTGAAAAATCAGAAATGATCGATAGATTAAAAGAAGATGTTGAATATGTTAAAGATGATAAAATAATTCATTTTGTGATAATTGGTCTTGATGATGTTGTAGATGTCTTGACAACTGATATGCCAAAAATTTTTAAATTATAAAAGGAGGATACTATTTTTTTAAAAAAAACAGTTAAGAAATTTTTTGTAGATGATGGAAGCTATGACATTTTATGGTTTATATTTGGATTGTTAATTTTATTTGTTTTTGCATTTCTTAGTATGCCTTATTGGATTTTTTGTTTGGGTCTTGGGGTACTTACGAGTGCGATTTTTAGATATATTACAACAGATGCCCTGTTTTATGATGATTTTAAAAATTTAGACAATAGAAAAGATAGACTTAATTATATATTGAGTAAAAATATTTTTACATTATTTTTTCTAGCAGGTTTTATATTGTTTTTATATATTTTATCATTCCTAGCTACAAAGTTAGGTTTTGTAAATGAAAATGAAGTCAACCTTGGTTTGGTTTTTAAGTTTTTAGTCTATATACTTGCGTCTGAAAACATTATTTTAATGCTTAACAACAAAATGATTCCTTCGTATAAATCTGGTCATAAAAGAAATATTAAAGAAGATATAATAATCGGTACGGAAAATTTAAAGTCCATGATACCATCCTTATTTGTAAATATTATTCTAATTATTTTTATATTTATGTTTAAAATTGACTTAACTACCTTTGCTGGAATAGTGTATCTTCTTGCGTCAATTTTTATTTTTGCCATTTACAAAACTTGCTAGAATTATGTAAAGTTGATTTTGTTTTTAGGATAGGAGGGATTATGTCTGATACAATATCAATTATTATAGGTGTTTTCTGTATTTTATTGGTGACAGTATTTAGGTCTCAATTTAAGGGGAAAATAGGGGAGATTGTTTCTGCAAAATTTTTAAATAAATTAGATAAGGATAAGTATAGGGTTTTAAATGATATTAAGATTGACAACCCATCTAATCACACAAAGACAAGCCAGATTGACCACTTGGTTATTTCAAAATATGGAATTTTTGTTATAGAAACTAAGGCTTATAAGGGGAAAATTTATGGTAAGGAATATTCGCGTAATTGGACACAATATTTAGGTAGTAAAAAATATGAATTTATGAATCCTATTTTACAAAATTATGGTCATATAAAAGCACTTGAGGCTCTTTTAGAAGATGCCTATCCAAATATGAAGTATTTTTCTATTATTGCCTTTTCTCCAGAAGCAAATCTTAAAGATGTTGAGGTTAAGGATGCCAAGCTCTGCAGGATTTCACAAGTTGGTAAGCTTATTGAAGAGCTCTCTGTTGAGGAGATTTATAATGAAGAAGATTTGGAGAAGATTTTAAGCATTATAAATTCTAATAAGTCACACCAAACAGATATTTCTCATGTAATGGACATTAATAAGATTAAGAAAGAAAATGAAAAGAAAATTGAAGAAGGAGTCTGTCCTAAATGTGGAGGAAAACTTGTTGAAAGGGAAGGAAAATACGGAAAGTTTTTAGGTTGTTCTAACTTTCCGAAGTGCAGGTTTGTTCTTTCTGGTAAAAAAGAAAAGTAAATTATTAGATAATGCTTAATTGTATGAGAAAAATTATTAGTAAAAATTTATATTTTATTTTATACGTAGGATCTTTTCCTTTGTTGTTTTTGTGCTTTATTTTATGCACTAAAATAGAATTTATCCCACTTTTTAATAATATTTTTTTGGGCATTTCTATATTTGTATTTTTTGCCTATAATATTTTCTTTATTAGTAAATTTACAGACCTTAATATTAATTTTTATTTAAAACTATTGTCAACTCTTCTTATGATTGGACTTGGTCTTTTGGCTGGCTATGTGGTTTTGATTATGAGTATCTTTGCTTTTAAGGATAGTATTCCTTTTACTTATGATGGAGAAAAATATTATCTTTTAAATGAAGGTTGGGTTGATTTTGATTATGTTGTTTATAGGAAAGACTTTATAACAATGGATAAGATGACCTTTGAAGATAGTGAAAAGACTTTTACAAATTTAAGTAAAGTAACAAACAAAGAAGCCAGAGACCAACTTAAATTTTATTTTCATAAGGATAAGCAAGTCGTAAAAACTAATAATAATCAAGAAGATATAGAGCAAAAAGAAAACCTAAGTAATTCTGAATTCTTAAATAACTTTGGACTCGAAGATGTTAAAAAAATCCCGAATTCAAGCTATGGTCTGTTAGAAGTTGATAGGGCAGGGGCCAGGTCAAGGTGGTTTTTTGTTGAGATTAATGATGATAAAATACAATTTATATCGGAGATTCCTGATACTAGCCCAGATATTTCTGGATCTGTAAAAGAAGATGGGTCTATATTACTCGTTTGCAAAGATATTAATGGCAATGAAGAACAATATAAATCAAGTGATTTTGGAAAGACCTTTGAACCTGTTAATAAAAAATAAATTTGATTTTAGGATAAATCTGCATATAATATTTTTAGGGAATGAAGTACTCCCTTGATAATTATAATCTAAAACGCGTTGGCTGATGACTTCTACATTTTTGTAGAGTTATCAGCTTTTTTATTGGAAAGGAGATTTTATGATATTATCACTTGGACTTATTGTTATTGTGGGCATGGTCTTTGCGAAAATTTTTGATAGGTTAAGGCTACCCAGAATAATTGGTATGCTTCTAACCGGAATTATCTTAGGACCTCAAGTATTAAACTTACTTGATAAGAATATTTTAGATATTTCTGCCGACCTAAGAAGCATAGCCTTGATTGTTATTTTATTAAAAGCTGGACTCAGTCTTGATATAGGAGACCTCAAAAAAGTAGGACGCTCTGCTGTTTTACTATCTTTTTTGCCAGCAAGTTTTGAGATTTTATCCTATGCGATTTTCGTACCAAAACTTTTAGGGCTACATTTGGTTGATGGACTTTTAATGGGAGCTGTTATGGCAGCGGTTTCTCCAGCTATAGTTGTGCCTAGGATGGTGAAACTTATTGATGAAGGTTATGGAAAAGACCAGTCCATTCCACAAATGATCTTAGCAGGGGCATCTTGTGACGATGTTTTTGTTTTGGTTTTATTTTCATCATTCTTATCTATGGCAAAGGGCAGTGAATTTTCTTTTAAATCACTATTTAAAGTTCCTATTTCGATTGTATTAGGAATAGGATTGGGCATTGTCATTGGATATTTGTTGTATTTATTTTTTGAAAGGAATTACAAAAATGGAGCCTATATAAGAAATTCATCTAAGGTTATTATTATCTTGGCACTTTCATTTTTGCTTGTAAGTTTAGAGGGACTTGTAAAAAATATTGTTCCAATATCAGGACTTCTTGCTGTAATAGCTATGGCTTCATCTTATAAAATAAAGGCTAATGAGGAAGTTGTTGAAAGGTTATCTGAAAAATTTGCAAAGCTTTGGATATTTGCAGAAATTTTACTCTTTGTTCTTGTTGGCGCTGAGGTAGATGTTAAATACATGACAGCTATTGGTAGTGTTGGAATACTTTTGATATTTTTAGGACTTTTGATAAGGTCTATAGGTGTATTTATTTCTGTCAGTGGAAGCAAGCTTGATAAAAAAGAAAAAACTTTTACAATCCTTGCCTATACACCTAAGGCTACAGTCCAAGCTGCAATTGGATCTGTTGCCCTTGCAAATGGAATTTCGTCAGGAATGGCAATCTTATCCATAGCAGTCCTTGGAATAATTATTACTGCACCCTTAGGAGCTATTTTGATTGATAAGTCTTACAAAAATTTACTAAAAAAAGCTTCGAACTAAAGGTATAATGCTAATAAACATTAGGAGGAGAATATGGCAGAAACAAGTTTAAAAGTCACTTTATTAAATTATACAAAAGACGGTGAAGAAACAATTGCACAAGCAGGGAAATTATGCTATTCTCCTGTTGGAGTTGAAGAAATTTCCAAAAAACAAGACCAAGAATCAATTGCAAAATACGTAAAAATGCTTGCAAGCCTTGGTCACTTAAGCCCAATAGAACATATTTCCTTTACTTTCGCAGTTGAGGGTGTATCAAGAACTCTAACCCACCAACTTGTTCGCCATAGGCTTGCTTCCTACTCTCAGCAATCGCAGAGATACGTAAAATTAGATGGGTTTGAATACGTAATTCCACCTCACATAAAGGAAGACCTAGAAGCAAGGAAAATTTTTATAGAGACAATGCAAAAAGATCAAGAAGCTTATGACAAACTTGCAGAAATTCTTACTAAAAAACATTATGATGTCTTAATTAATAAAGGCGAAGAGGAAAAATCTGCAAAAAGAAAGGCGATTAAGATGGCCATCGAGGATGCTAGGTATGTTTTTCCAAATGCTTGTGAAACAAAAATAGTTTTTACCATGAATGCGAGGACTCTTCTTCACTTTTTCAATCTTAGATCTTGCAATAGGGCCCAGTGGGAGATAAGGGATATGTCAGATCAGATGGTGAAATTAGTTAAAGAAATTTACCCTAATGTTTTTGCATCAGCAGGTCCATCTTGTGTGTCAGGTCCTTGCCCTGAAGGTAAAATGACCTGTGGCAAAATAAATGAAGTTAGAGAAAAATTTAAAAATATTTAAGGGCCTTTGGCTCTTTTATTTTGCCTTAAAATGGGTATAAAATAAGAATAAGGATAAAGAAAGAAGAGGTTTCTATGTCTTATATAGAATTAAATGAAGTTAGTAAAAAATATAAGTCAGGTCAATCTGAAATTCTTGCCAATGACAGGATAAGTTTCAATCTTGAAAAGGGTAGACTCTTAATAATAGTTGGCGCTTCAGGTGCTGGTAAAACTACGCTTTTAAATATAATCGGTGGTATGGAGCAGGCGAGTAGTGGAGATATACTTATAGATGGTAAAAATCTTAGCAAGCTTAATGAAAATGAGCTTACAAAATATCGAAGAGATGATGTTGGGTTTGTATTCCAACACTATAACCTAATACCAAACCTAACAGCTTTGGAAAATGTAGAACTAGCAAGTGAAATTTCAAGCGAATCATTAAAGGCAGATGAAATTTTAGACCAAGTTGGACTTTCTAAAAGAGAAGGGAATTTTCCTTCCCAACTTTCAGGTGGTGAACAACAGAGGGTAGCCATTGCTAGAGCTTTGGCAAAAAATCCTAAATTACTCCTATGTGATGAACCAACTGGTGCCCTAGATTATAAAACAGGAAAAAATATCTTAAAACTTCTCCAAGATGCATCTAGAAAATTCAACTCAACTGTAATAATTATAACTCATAACTCGCTTATAAAGCCTATGGCTGATGAGGTGATAGAATTAAAAGACGGTAGGATTTTGAACGCTTATACAAATGAAAAACCTGTTTCTGTGGAAGAACTCGAGTGGTAGTATGAATAAGACTTACTTAAAAAATATCCTTAGGGATATTAAAAAAACAAAAGGAAAAGTATTTTCTATAGGGGTCATGGTTGGGCTAGCCACTATGGTTATTGTCGCCCTAAACCTTACAGGACCTTCTATGCGCAAAAGCCTTAAACAATCCTTAGATACATACCATCACCCTGATATAATAGTGAAATCTACTTATCCAATGGATTATGAAGATAAAATTCTTTTGGAAAACGACAGTGACATTGAAGACATTTCTTATATTAAAACTATAGATCTCATGGATGGCGAAAAGATTATAAGGTTAAAGTCCTATGATAAAAATTTCTCTAAAATCCATCTTGAGAAGGGTGATTTAATTAAAAATGACAAGGAAATCATTCTTGATAAGACCCTTGAAAAATATTATAAAATTGGTGATACCATTAATTTTTCTTATATAAATGATGACCAAAAGGAAAATTCTAAGATTAGAAATACTTCTTTTAGGATAGTGGGATTTTTTGCAACTAGCGAAAAATTCATGGAAGATATGCGTGACATATCACCTCTTGGAAAAAAAGAAATTGAGGGATTCGCCTTTGTTAACCCAGAGAATTTCGCTAGCGATAAGTTTAATGAAATTAATATTTCCTATAAAAATTCAACCGATATGGATAAGACCAGCGATGAATATATCAGTTTTATTAGAGATAAAAAAGAAAAAATAGAAGATGATATCTACCTTAGACCGAAAGAAGTTTTAGAAAAAATCAAAACTGAAGCTAATGAAAAAATTTCTGATGCAGAAGGTGATATTAATGAGGCAGAAGATAAGTTAACTAGCACAGAAAGAGATTTACTGGATGCTAAAAAGAAACTGGATGACGGTTTTAATAAATATGAAACTAATAAGGCTAATTTTGAAAAGAGAATCAAGAATGCTGAAAATAAGCTTAGTAAGTCTAGGCAAAAATTAGAAGATGGACAAATTAAACTTGAGGAGGGCAAAGAAAAATTAGCTACTTCAAAGAAAGAATATGAGAGCAAGATACAAGAAACTGAGAAATTACTAGACGATAAGTTAAAGGAATTAAATGCAGGCAAAAGTCAACTAGAAGAGAAAAAGTTAGAGATACAAAATGGTCTTGATAAAATTGATAAGACCTTTAGCGAACAAAAAGAAGCCTTGGTTAATCAAACTGGTGGCGACTTATCTTTATCAACCGCTATGCCTAGTGAAGAAGAGATGAAATCAAAACTTGACGAACAAAAAGCTCCACTTCTTTCTGCCCTTAAAGAAATTGAGGCAAAAGAGACGGAAATAAATGCGAGTTTTGTAGAATACAATAAGGGCAAGGCTGATTTTGAAGCGAAAAAACAAGAGGGTCTTACAAAAATCAAAGCTGGCCAAGCAGAAGTTGACAAAAACCAAAGAGAAATAAATCAGGGATGGACTAAGTACTATGAAGGAAGGGATAAGTTAGCCTTTAATAAGAAAGATGGCAAAAAGAAATTAGAAGATGCCTACAAGAAACTAATTAAATCAAAGGCTGACTATGAGAAAGGACTTAAGGAATTTGATGATAAAAAGCTAGAGGCAGAGGAAAAAATCCATGATGGCAAAAAGAAAATTTCTGATAATAAAGAAGCTTTGGTAAAACTCAGAGATCCTGAATACGATGTCGAAACTATTTTCGATAACCAAGGAATAGATACTTATTATAAAAATTCCCTAAACATGGATTCACTTTCAAAGGTATTTCCGGTATTTTTCTACATGGTAGCCATGCTAGTAACACTAACAACCATGCAAAGATATATCCAAGAGCAAAGGCTAATAAACGGCACTCTTAAATCCTTAGGTTATGCTAACAAGATGATAGCTAAAAGATTTTATATTTATGGGTTAATTCCAACTGTAATTGGATCTATAATAGGAGGTATTTTAGGCAGACTTATAATTGTCGGAGTAATCTTTGACGCCTACTCAACGGGCTTTGAAATACTTCACGCAAGCTATGTAAATTCGATAACAGTTATAATTGCATCAATTATTTTATCATCATTACTAGTTAGCCTTACAGTTTTCTTCACTTCAAAATCAACAGTAAACGAAACACCGGCAAGGCTGCTTATGCCTCTTGCACCACAAGGTGGAACAAAAATTTTGCTTGAAAGGATAAGACCTATTTGGAAGAACCTATCTTTCATGCAAAAAATCACTGCAAGAAACTTATTTAGGTATAAGTCAAGAATGTTTATGACAATTTTTGGCGTTGCAGGATGTACAGCCTTAATATTTTTTGGTTTTGCGATGATTGATTCATTAAAAGACACAGCATCAATCCAACAAAATGAACTTCATAATTATAAGGCAGTAGCAATTTTAGATGAAAAGGCTAGCGATACTGACAGGAGAAATTACCAAGAAAAAATATCTTCTTATGAGATTTTGGAAATAAAAAATAATTCTGCAAACCTAGAGAAAGATAAAATAAATCTGGATATATCTGTTGTTGTACCAAAAGATAGTAAGAAGTTTAAGGATTTTGTGAACCTTAGAAAGGATAGGAAGTCTCCTGTAGACTTAGAAAAAGCAGGTGCAGTCCTAACAGAAAATGCTAGCAAAAAACTTGGAATCAAAGTTAATGATAAAATAAAAATCAAACTTGATGATGATCTACTCGAAATTAAAATTGGGGGAATTGCAGAAAATTATGTTGCAGACTACTTATATATTTCAAAAGACTATTATGAAAACCTCAGCAAGAGGGCTATAAAAGTAAACGCAAATTATATTAAAGGTAATCCTGATCAGATAATTGAGAAATTAGAGAATACGGATTCTGTCCTCGCTGTTATAAATACAGGCAAGGCCTATGCATCAATGGACGCCTTGCTAGCTAACTTAAACCTTGTAATTGTAGTAATAACTTTGATTTCTTCAATACTTGCCAGTGTTGTATTATACAATATTACTGATATAAATGTTAGCGAGAGAAAGAGGGAATTAGCTACTATCAAGGTTTTAGGTTTCTATCCTAAGGAAGTAACTTCCTACATTTACAGGGAAATATTTATCTTAACAATTTTAGGAATAGTATTGGGCTTTGGACTTGGTTATATTATGTTTAGGTACATAATTGATTTAGTGGCACCAAGGAATATAATGCTTGCTTATAAATTGCATCCACTAAGTTTTATAGTGTCAGCAGCCATTACCCTAATCTTATCTCTAATCATTTTAATTTATGTTCATAGAAAATTAAAGAAAATTGATATGGCTGAAGCTATGTCAAGTGGCGAATAATAAAAGGCGGGAAACCGTCTTTTATTTTGTCATACTAGATAAAAAGATAAATTTTGTTATAATTATTAGTGAGGTGGAATATGAAAATTATTTTTGTAAGACACGGTCTTACTATGGCAAATATAGAAAAAAAATACTCAACCCCGGAAACAAAACTTGAAGAATCCGGTTTATATATATTAGATAAGACAAAAGAACATTTAAAAAATTACGAAATTGATGAAGTTTATACTTCAGGATTAATACGTAGTCAAGAAACTGCAAAAATTTTGGGTTTTAATAAGTACTTGGTAGATGAAAGATTAAATGAAATGGACTTTGGAGATTTCAAAGGCAAAAGTATTTTCGAAGTCAGGGAAGATTATAAAAATTTTTTTGAACAAGAAAAAGAAGCTTACTTTGATTTACCTTATCCTAATGGTGAATCGAGGAGAGATGTTATAAAAAGGCTTAGCTCATTTTTAGATGAAAAATCGAATAATGATAAAAACATACTTTGCATTAGCCATGGCATCGCAATAAGGTCAAGTTTGTTTTGGATTTTAAAAGACCTTTCCAATTGGCAGTCTTTTTGGATAGATAATGGTTCGCTTACAGTTTATAATATCAAAGATAATAAAAAACTAATAGAAAGTGTAAATATCATATGAAATTTATCCACTTGGCTGATTGCCATCTTGGTGACAGCTTTGCATTTAAAAGTGAGCTATCGGATAAAATTAGGGCCAATAATAAAAAGTCACTAGAGAATATTTTAAAAAATAACAAGGATGTTGACTTCTTATTAATAGCTGGCGACTTATATGAAAGATCTTTGTTTACGCTTAGAGATTACAAAGAACTTTTCAAACTTTTTCACGACTTTGGAAAAGATATTTTTTATGTAGCAGGCAACCACGATTATATTGGAAGTGACAATTATGATATTCTAAAGATGAAACCAGCCAACCTTCATATCTTTTTTGATAAGGAGCTTAGTTACTATGAAATAAATTCAACTAGGATTTATGGCTTATCATATAGTGATAGAATCTATAAAGATGAATTTCCTTATGATATAAATTTAGATGATGATTTTTTTAATATTTTATTAGTCCATGCTAGCATAAACAAATCAGAAGATAAGTATCTAGACTTAAATTTAGATAAATTGAAAGAAATAGGTTTTGACTATGTAGGGCTTGGCCATATTCATAAGTGGGGTAATTTTGGCAATAATATTTACTATGCTGGATCTATTGAACCAAGTGATTTTTCAGATGTATATGATTATGGATATATTCTATATGATCAGGGAAAAATAAGCCATGTTAATTCCTCAATTATGAAATTTTATGACATGAACTTATACTTTGATGATTTTGAAAATGAGAGTAACCTTATAAAATTTATTAATTCAAGACTTGACCCAAACAAGGAAAATTATTTGCGTATAAATCTAGATAGACAGGTTAATATTAACAAATTAAAAAAAGAAATCAATGCAGATTATATTCAAATAAAAATTGATGAGAGAGCCTCACTTTATGATTTGGTTGATTTTTATCCGAATTCTCTTCTGGAAAAGTATAGGGAAAAATTTCCTCACAAATTAGATGATATTCAAGCGAGGGCCTTAGAATTAGGCTTGGATGCGATATACAGGAGCAAGGATGACTAGGATTTTTATTGAAGAATTAAATATAAAATCTTTTGGTAAATTTCAAGACAAAACAATAAGGTTGAATCCATCTTTTAATCTAATATATGGGCTTAATGAATCTGGAAAAACTACTTTAAAAAATTTTATAGAAGGAATGTTCTACGGTTTTGATGAGGGGAAATTAAGAACTAGTTTTTCAAATAAAAGAGAAATTTATAGACCAAAATCGTCTTACGTCTATGCTGGGGAAATGAAGCTAACAAAAGATGGAGATAGGTTTCTTTTGTATAGGGACTTTGATAGTGGCGATTACAGGGTCACAAATTTAAGTGAAAATAAAGAAGTTGATCTAAAAAAATCAGACCTAAACGCTCCAGGTAAGTATTTTCTGGGGGTGGATTATGATATTTATAAAGCTTATATCTCATCAGAACAAATTCAAAAGATAAGCACCGATAGCAAGAAAAAAATCCTAGAAAAACTTTCAGCAAATGATATAGATTATAACTTTTCTATAAAAAAATCTTTCGAGATACTTGATAATAGGCTAAAAGAACTTGGAACGGAAAGAGCCTACACAAAGCCTTACTATAAGACAAAAGAAAAAATAGAAATTCTTCAAGAAAGAATATCAGAAATTGATAGGCTAAAAAAAGATTTTTATAAATCTTATCAAAAATTAGATGAGGATAAGAATCTTTTAGCAAGGTATGAACAAGAATGTGAGCATAAAAAGAAATTAAACCAAACCTACAATAAAAAAAGATCGGACGAAAATTTCAAGTCTTACCAAAATTGGTCCGATAAACTTTTTAATATTGATAAAGAATTAGAATCTTACGATGATATAAAATTTCTAGAAAAAGATAAGACAGACTTTGTAGATGATAATAAAGATTATAAATTAATTTATATCCTTACAATACTTGTACTAATTTTGATTGCGATAATATTTAGCAAATTTTTCATCTTGCTATTTACTATTCCTTTTATCTATCTTATTTTTAACGAAAGTTACAAAGATGAAGGAAAGATTGCATCTGAGTATAATAATTTAAGGCATCGATTTAATGAATATGGAAGTCTTATTTCTGAGAGAGAAAAAATCGTGGAAGTCCTTGATATATTAAAAAAGCAGGATTTAGATTCCAATCAAGATGTAGATGATATTGATTTTGACTTTAGCGCTTATGATAATTTAAAAGAATTAAGTGATATTTCAAACCTTGAAAAAGAAATAAAAGATTTAAGTGCCATTATCCATGTTAGGGAAAAAAATCTTTTATCAATTGACAATATCTTACAAGATGAAGCAACCTTGAGAGATGAGTTTAACTATCAAACTGAAAAGTTTAATAAGATTAAGGAAGAAATAGAAGCTATAAATCTTGCTAAGAATATGATTTTACAAATTTCAGATGAAAATAAGGCAGATATTCATAAGTTAAATAATGATATTAAGAATATTTTAGCTGAATCAAGCAAATCAAAGTTAGATATAAGTTTTGATAATAATTTAGATATTAATATTAAGGATAAATTAAATTTCACATACACTGATGATCAGTTATCTAAGGGATGTTATGACCAGGTGAACCTTGCGATGAAGCTTAGTGTGGCAAAAGAAAGTATAAAAGATTCGTTTTTGATTTTTGATGATGCCTTTATAAATTATGATATTGAAAGGTTAAGAAGATTTTTATACTTAATTCTCGATGAATCTTTATCTAGGCAAATAATTTATTTTACATGTCATAAGAGAGAAGAAGAGTTTTTTGAAGCTGAAAATATATATGTGAATTTTATACAGTTGGGGGATCAATGATATATGCTCTGGCAGACCTTCATTTAGATTATACAGAAGCAAAATCTATGGAGGTTTTTGGCGAAGCCTGGAAAAATTACCAGGAAAAAATCTTTGCAAATTGGAAAAATAAAATAAAAGAAGAAGACACAGTCTTGGTGCCAGGTGACATTTCTTGGGCGATGGATATAAAAAATGCCGAAATTGATTTAGCCAAAATTGATAAGCTCCCTGGTAAAAAGATTTTGATGAAGGGTAATCATGATTTTTGGTGGTCTTCGCTAAATAAACTCAACCAACTTGGTCTAGAAACAATAGAGTTTTTACAAAATAATTCTTTCGAAGTTGAAGATTATTTAATTTGCGGAACTAGGGGTTGGATTAGTAGAGATAGTAGGGATTTTACTGACCATGATGAAAAGATTTATAAAAGAGAACTTCTAAGGCTTGAAAATTCTATTAGAAGCACAAAGTCTGATAAAAAACTTATTATTAATCTTCACTACCCACCAATAAACGCTGACGGATCGTTGAATGAATTTTTTGATTTGGCCAAGGAGTTTAAAGCCCACACGCTTATTTATGGCCATCTTCATGGCAATGGGCACAGATTAATTAAGGAAGGAATATTTGAAGGGGTCAAATTGGTTTGCGTATCAGGCGACTATGTTGATTTTGACCCGGTTAGGATAGGATAATGCAAAGAGAAATTGAAGTAAAAGTTTTAAATATTGTACCAAAAGAAATGGAAGAAAAATTACTAAGCCTTGGGGCTGAGAAATTATCTAGGGAGTTTCAGACAAATTATACTTTTGAACCTACAGATGGTGAGTTTAAAAAAGGCTACCTAAGAATAAGAGAAAGCCAAATTGATGGCAAGAAAAATCCGATTGAATTAACTTTTAAAGAAGTAAAAAACGACAGAGATGTTAGGATTAATAACGAATTTACAGTTCATATTGATTCTGTAGCTATGATGACTTCTATCTTAGATAAGATGGGTATAAAATTAAAATATAAGGGAGAAAAGGAAAGAATATCTTACAGGTATAAGGGACAAAGATTTGATATAGATACTTGGGATAAAAATACTTATCCATATCCTTATATGGAAATTGAATTTACAAATCAATCAAAGATAGATGAAATTATTAACGATTTAGGCATTGAAAAGAGCATGGTTACAACAAAGTCAATATCAGATTTAATAAATGAATTATAATTTTGACAGATAGAAATATACTGGTATAATTTAAAAAAATCTAAGGAGAAAGTATGATTTCTATAAAAAATTTATTAAATTCGCACGATTTGACAAAAAAAGATTTGCTCGAAATTATCGAACTAGGAAATGCTATTTATAAGAGTCCAGCCGATTTTTCTCATTCAGCAGATGGGAAGTTATTGGGGACTCTTTTTTTTGAGCCTTCAACCAGGACTAGATTATCTTTTGAATCTGCCATGCTAAGGTTAGGAGGATCTGTAGTAGGATTTTCTGATGCGAGTGTATCATCTGCTAAAAAGGGAGAGAGCTTACAAGATACAGTTAAAACTGTTAGCCAGTATGCTGATATTATCGCTATGCGTCACCCACAAGAAGGTGCTGCCTACCTTGCAAGCCTTGCAGCTGATTGCCCAATTATAAATGCAGGTGATGGTGGCCATCAACATCCAACCCAAACCCTAACAGATATGCTTACAATTAGCAATTACAAAGAAAGTTTTGAAAACCACGTTATAGGTATCTGTGGCGACCTCAAATACGGTAGGACTGTTCACTCATTGATTAAAATATTAAATCTTTTTGAGGGAAACAAATACATATTAATTTCTCCAGAAGAATTAAAGCTTCCACAATATGTAAAAGAAGAAGTTTTTGATGAAAATTCTCAGTATGAAGAAGTAAGAAGTCTTGATGAAGTAATCGATAAGATTGATATTCTATATATGACAAGGATTCAAAGAGAAAGATTTTACTCTGATGCTCAATACACAAGACTAAAAGATTCATATCTTTTAGATAAGGAAAAAATGGAAAGGGCTAGGAAGGATATGATAGTTTTGCATCCACTTCCTAGAGTAAATGAAATTGCAAAAGAAGTCGATGATGATCCAAGAGCTGTTTATTTCAAACAGGCAAAATTTGGTATGTATGTTAGAATGGCACTTATTATAAAGTTATTGGAGGCAAATAATGATTGAGATTACAAGTATTAAAGACGGAATAGTAATAGACCATATTAGAGCAGGACTAGGAATGCAAATCTATAATCTTTTAGATTTAAAAGATTTAAAAGATGAAGTGGCAATAATTTTGAATGCTTCTTCAACAAGATTTGGCAAAAAAGATATATTAAAAATCGCAAACAATATTGATATAAACCTAGATGCTGTTTCAATTATAGACCCAACAGCAACTGTTAATATCATTGAAAATGAAAAAGTAGTTAAGAAACTAGAATTAAAGCTACCTGAAAAAGCAATTGATATTTTAACTTGTCAAAATCCAAAATGTGTATCAACAACTGAAAGGGAAGTTCAAAGTGAATTTATCCTTATAAATAAGGAAGAAAAGACCTATAAGTGTGCCTTCTGTGGTCACATTTATGATGTGGAAGAATAAAGATGAAGCAAATTTTTACCAAATTTTACGGCTTCGATGACGTAAAAATTTCTAAAAATGATCTTTATGTTGAAGACGGAATTATCGTAGAGAAATTTTCAAAGGAAGAAGCAGACGAGATTATTGATTGCAATAATCTCGCCTTGATGCCTTCTTTTACCGATATGCACGTTCATTTTAGGGATCCTGGTTTTACCTACAAGGAAGATTTAGAAACAGGTTCCTACGCTGCTCTAAAGGGTGGTTTTACTAATGTGCTTTTGATGGGAAATACCAAACCAACTGTATCAAGTCCAGAAATTTATGAAGATATTATGAAAAGGGGCAAAGATATAGACTTGATAGGTATTGATCAAGTTTATACTATAACAAAAAATTTTGATGGAAAAACTCTTGACCACTTGGATACCTTGCCAGAATCAGTAAAGTTTATTTCAGATGATGGACATGGTGTTGATGACGATGCCATAATGTATTTGGCTATGGTTAAGGCAAAAAAACTTGGCGTAAATATGACTTTGCACGAAGAAGTTGCTAAAGTTTCTGCCATTGATTATGAAGTAGCAGAAGATGCTATGACCCTTCGTGATTGTTACTATGCTTATAAACTTGATATGCCAGTTCATTTTTCCCATGTTTCTACCAAGGGGGCAATGACTGCAATCAAGTATTTTAAGGACTTGGGTGCTAAAATAACCTGTGAAGTAACTCCTCACCACCTATATTTTTCTGAAAAAACTAGAGATGAAATGAAGGTAAATCCTCCTATAAGGAGGGAAGAAGACAGGCAGTTTTTGCTAAAGATGATTAAGGAAGGCTATGTTGATGCAATATCAACTGATCACGCTCCACATTCTGCTGAAGAAAAGAAAAATGGGGCGCCAGGTTTTATTGGAATTGAGACAGCCTTTTCTACCTGTTATGAAGTTTTAGTAAAGTCTGGAATAATTTCTTTAAATCAATTAGTTAAGATAATGTCTACAAGGCCATCAGAACTTTTAAATATTAAAAAAGGTAAGTTAGAGCCTGGATATATGGCTGATTTTACCTTAGTTGACCTTGATAAATCTTATGAATATAAGGAAGAAGATATTCTATCTAAGTCTAAAAATTCACTTATGATTGGAAAGACACTTTATGGTTCAATTGAAAGAGTTTATAGGGGAGGAGAGTTAAAATATGAAAATAATAGATAAATTATATGATAGAGTCGAGAAATTAGGCTTTGTTTGTGTAGGTCTTGATACTTCTATGGATTATATTCCTGATTCTATGAAGGATGGAAAATCAATTCATGATGCAATTTTTGCCTATAACAAGGAAATTATTGATGCGACTAAGGATGTATGTGCTATTTATAAGCTCCAAATTGCCTATTACGAGTCTTATGGACTTGAAGGCATGCTTGCCTATAAAAATACTTTGGACTACCTTAGGAGTTTAGATTTATTAACTATCGGAGATGTTAAAAGAAGTGATATAGCTGCATCTGCAACCATGTATGCTAAGGCTCATTTTGAAGGAGACTTTGAAGTTGATTTCATGACCCTAAACCCATACATGGGTATGGATTCAATTTCTCCATACCTACCTTACTTAGAGTCAGGTAAAAAAGGAATTTTTGTACTTCTAAGAACTTCAAATCCAGGTGCTAATGACTTTGAGGTTTTAGAAACAAAGGGTGAAGAGCTTTTTTATACAATTGGCGATAAGCTTAAAGAAGTAAATGATAATTATATAGGACAATCAGGTTTCGGCCCAGTCGGCTTGGTTGTAGGCGCAACACACAGCGCAGAAGTCGAAAAAATCAGAAATAGATATGACAAGATGTTTTTCTTGATACCTGGTTTTGGCGCACAAGCAGCTGACAGTCTAAATGTATATAATCTCATGATTAACCTAAATGCAGGAGTTGTAAACTCATCTCGAGCCATTCTTAAAAATTGGATGAACTATGAAGATGGCAAGACAAATGTTGGCAAATACGCCAGAGAAAAAACAATAGAAACTTATAAGGAAATAGCAAAAAATGCAAACCTATAGACCGTGTAAAGTTTTAGAAAATATTGAAATAGCACAAGGAATCTTAAAGATAAGTCTAGATATCAACTTAAATGCCAAACCAGGACAGTTTTTTATGTTAAGAGCCGATTCCTTTAGGCAAGATCCAATCCTTGCAAGACCCTTTGGAGTATGTGAACAGCATGATGGAAAATTAGTTTTTTTAGTCCAAGTTGTAGGTAAGGGGACAAAACTAATAGCAGATCTAAAAGAAGGTGATGGGGTATCGGTCCTAGGCCCACTTGGCAAGGGATTTGAAAAAACAAATGATAAAAAGATTGCTATTGTAGCTGGTGGTATAGGTATCGCACCACTTTTAGAATTGGCTAAAAACTTAGATACAAAAGCTGATTTTTACGCTGGTTTTGCAGATGAACCTTATTTTGTTGATGAATTTACATCTTATGTAAATAAAGTTGTAACAAGTTCTGAAAAAAAAGAAGGAAAATTTATTTTAGATAAATTAAATCCTGAAGATTATGATTTAATTTATGCTTGTGGACCAAATCCGATGTTAAAGGCTCTTTGTGAGAAAAATACAAGGGCAAAGATTCAGATTTCAATGGAAGCCCATATGGGATGTGGAATTGGGGCTTGCTTGGGATGTACTGTTGAAGATGTAAATGGTGATTTTATCAGAGTTTGTAAAGATGGACCAGTTTTCGCTGCAGAAAGGATATTTAAATGAGCTTAAAAGTAAATATAGGAGGCGTTGAATTTAAAAATCCAGTCATTGCTGCAAGTGGCACGTTTGGTTTTGGTGAAGAATTTAAGGACTACATAGACTTAAATAAATTAGGTGGAATTTCATCTAAGGGTCTAACTATAAGAAAAAATCTCGGAAATCCAGGCATAAGAATTTACGAAACACCTGCTGGTATTATGAACTCAATAGGACTTCAAAATCCTGGTGTCGATCATTTTATTGAAAACGAATTAGTTTTCATGAGAAAATATGACACTGTTGTAATAGCAAACCTGGGTGGCCATTCTTATGATGATTATATCCAAGGGGCGAAAAAGCTTGATAAAGCAGATATTGACATGATTGAACTTAATATTTCTTGCCCAAACCTAAAAGAAGGGGGCATGGCTTTCGGAACAGATCCTTATAAAGCTAGAGAAGTAATAAGCCTTGTAAGGGCGGAAACTAACCATCCATTAATTGTAAAACTTTCGCCAAATGTGACCCATATAGGAGAGTTTGCAAAAATTGCAGAAGAATGTGGTGCCGATGCAGTTTCCCTCGTCAATACTTTTAATGCTATGGCTGTTGATATTAAGAAAAGGAAATTTGTTTTTAATAATAAAACTGCTGGACTTTCTGGTCCTGCCATTAAGCCAATTGCTCTAAGAATGACTTATGAAGTAGCCCAAGCTGTTGATATACCAGTCATTGCTATGGGTGGAATTATGAATGTTGAAGACTGCCTAGAGTTTATGATGGTAGGTGCGAATGCAGTTCAGGTTGGTACAGCAAATTTTTCAAAACTCGAAACTATGATTGAAATAATTGATAATCTCGAAAAATATTGTTCTGATAACAGTATAGATAATATTAATGATATAGTTGGAATTTTATAGGAGAAAAAATGGAAAAAACAATAGAATTATTAAAAAAATCTAATGCCCTACTTGAGGGACATTTTATCTTATCTAGTGGTAAACACTCTGATAAGTATGTGCAATGTGCAAAATTAATCCAAAATCCAAAGTATTGTGAGGAAGTTGCAAAAATAATTGCAGAGAAGGTAAAACAAGCTGGTATTAAAGTAGATCTTTGTGTTGGACCTGCTATGGGTGGAATTATTATTGCTTATGAAGTGGCTAGGGCTCTTGGAGTTGACGCGATTTTTACTGAAAGAGAAAATAACGAAATGACTCTAAGACGTGGTTTTGAAATTAAAGAAGGTCAAAAAGTAATAATTGTTGAGGATGTAATCACAACTGGTAAGTCCTCTTTTGAAACAGTTGATGTTATAAAAGCTCATGGTGGTGATGTAGTAGCCCTCACTTCTATAGTAAATAGGTCACATGTAGATGAAATAAACGGGCTTCCACTTATCTCAGCAGTAAAAATTGAGGTAAATGCATGGGATCCTGACGAACTACCAGATGATTTAAAGAACATTCCAGCTATCAAGCCTGGTTCAAGAAAAATGAAAGCTTGATAAATAGAGCATTAAGCATATAATTTTATTAATATATATTTTATATATAAGGGAGACTTATGGTATATAAAAAGAAATTGATTAGTAATTTTATATTCTTGATGCTTTTAATTTTACCTTTTTTTGCATTATTAAATATATCTTTTGCAGACGAAGCTAAGGTAAACAGAAGGGATACCCTCTTATTAGGCTTAAAGCAGATTTCAGAAGAAGCCATGAATTTAAAAGACATGAGAGATATAAGGTTTGATAAGTTAAAAAAAGATTTAGACGAATTTACGAAAAAGGGTTCTGAAAAAATTGCAGATAAAAATGATTTTTATCCCCTAAACCCAACTCAGTTTTCTAGCGAAGAATTAGGCTGGGGGCTTGCTGGCACCAACTTACTAGGTCTTCAAAAAGACTTTAAGGATGCAAGTGAGGAAGAGGGAGTAAATCCAATTCTACTTATGGCTATGGCTAAGCACGAAACAGGTAATGGGACAAGTGAACTTTTTCTAAAAAAGAAAAATTTATTCGGATTTAACGCAGTTGATCACGATCCTTACAACTTAGCCACAGACTTCAAAAACGAAAGAGCCTCCATATTTACAGTTGCTAAACATTTGAAGAATGAATACTTAAATGAAGACGGTAAGTTTTATAATGGTATATCTACAAAGGGTATTGGCAAGCTTTATGCAACTGATCCTGATTGGTCAAAAAAAGTAGACTGGATGATGATTGAAGTTACAAGAGCGATGATTAGCAGCTATGAAGAATATGAACAGAGATAGAGAAAGGATAAGTAATGAATACTAGAGATTATCTTGATGGAAAATCTCAAGATGGATTTGAATTTTTTGGCTCTCACAAAAGAAAGTCCAAGGATTATATTTTTAGAGTTCTTGCACCGAATGCCAAAAATGTTTATATAGCAGGTGACTTTAACAATTGGGAAAAGAGTTCTCTTAGAAAATACCAAACAGGTGTTTTCTCAATAACATTTAACCAAGTAAATGAGGGTGACCGTTATGAATATCTTATAGAAGATGTGGAAGGTAATTTTTATAAAAAATTAGACCCTTATTCTAAAAAAATATGTTTGGAAGAGGGATTAACAGTTATAGACAATTCTGCTTATAAGTTTAAGTATAAGAAAATAAGTCAAAAACCAAAAAATATTTACCAAGTCCACCTTGGATCTTTGTTTAGGGACAAGGAAGATAAGAAAAAAGTTTATGAAAAACTTGTCAATCACATAAAAGATAATAATTTTACCCATGTGCAAATAATGCCAGTAAGTGAATATAAAAATTACAAGCAGATGGGCTATTCTTCTTTGGGACTTTTTGCTTTTTCAGAAAGGTATGGAAGTCTTGATGATTTTAAATATTTTATAGATATACTTCATAAGAATAAGATCGGAATTATTGTAGAACTTGATATAGCCGAATTTGCCCCTGATTTTTTAGGTTTAGACAAGTTTGATGGAACAAATCTTTATAATTATGACTATGATAATATAAAATACAATTATTATGGTTCTATAAATTTTGACCCTGGCAAAAATTTTGTAAAGTCCTACCTATTATCACTTGTAAATTATTATGTAAAAGAACTAAGAATTGACGGTATTTATTTCTCATCTGCAGAAAATATGATTTACTGGCAAGGTGATAAAAATAGGGGAGTTAATAATTCTTGGCTTGAATTGATACGAGGAATTAACGATTTAATAAGGCAAAATAAATCTTATTCAATTGCAGGCATAAATGGAGTATATCAAGAATTTGATTTAGGGTTTGATTTGATTTTTGATAGTGAACTTAGAAATATTGTCGAAGTTTTTCAAAGGCAGCCTATAGAAAGGGCAGGCTATCAAACTTATATTAATAACCTTATAAAAAATGGCAATTCAAAAAAAGTATTAGGGTTTTCTTATGTTGATAGTTACCTTAATGAAGCAAATCTTGCAATGAAGATGTTTTCTGATGATAAAAAGATTTCACAACTTAAAACTTTATTTACATTTTTAATGACTTTAAAGTCATCTAAGTTTATTTTTATGGGTGACGAGCTTGCTGATATGAGGACATTTTCGATTTATAATAATTTTGATGTTAGTGAGATTATAAATAAAAGTTTTAATCAATATTATAAGGACTTGGCGAAAATTTTCTTAAATACCAAAGCCTTATATGAAGATGAGTCTAGTATTAAAATTTTAGATGTCGATGGTTATAGCATTTACGCCTATGAAAGAACCCATAAAAATGAGAAATATTTGGTAGTTGTTAATTTCACAGATATAGGATATGAAATAAATAGCCCTTATAATCTTGAAGAAATAATTAATACAAATAATTTAAAGTATGAGGGTACAGGTAATGTAAATGGTAAAATTATAAGAGGCGAAGAGATTAGAATCGAACCTTTTGGTTCTGCGATCTTTAAAATTAAATAAATATAAATTTAAAATAACAAGGAAGACTTATTCCTTGTTATTTTTCTATGAGTTTATATTCTCTTTCAATATTGTGAGCCACTTGGGTAAATCTTTCAAGAACAACTTTTCTGGGTATTATTCCTAAAAAATATCCATTTTTCATTGTTACACAAACAAAGTTATTGTCTATTAGAAGTGAAATTACATCTTCTAATTCATAATTATCAAATAATATTGGTACAACCTGGTTCATAGCTTCCTTAACTGTATGGGCTGCTAGTTTTTCTTCATTAAAAATTGATATGTTATCAAAATTTTTTACAATTTGTGGTATTGAGATTAAACCACGTATGCAGTTATTATCATCAATTACAGGAATAATTTGATAACCTGAGCTTGACAATACAAGGCTTGCATGAAGCAAGGAGTCATTTTCATTTACAACAGCTACTTGACTAGCAGGCAACATTAGGTTGGCGGTTGGTCTATTAAAAAGTTTGGCAAATTTTTTTCCTATCAAAATAAGCTCCTCATATTTTATCTAATTTTATTATAACATAAATCTTATTTTGAGTATAAAAAAACTCCAAGATAAACTTGGAGTTATATGTAAGCACACCCAATATCGAACGATTAGTAAAATATAGGGTCTAAGATTTCTAGCTCATGCTAGGTGGCCTTACGGCACACACAAGGGTCTGCTTAATGCTGCTAGGTTCCCCTCCTGACATGGTTCACAGTCTTATGTTGCGTAAGATCTATCAATCAACACTAGTAATCATAATCTTTTATTTTGCTAAAAGTCCTCCATTGGGACTTAAACCCTGCTATAGCGGATTGCAGGTTACAAGGCACCGCTAGTTCCCCGTCTAGTGCATGGCGGAGAGCATGGGATTTGAACCCATGATACATGAAAAACTGTATACACGATTTCCAATCGTGCTCCTTCAACCACTCGGACAGCTCTCCATATTACAATAACTTACTATACCATAGTTTATTTGCATTGCAAAAGAAAAAATTCATTAAAAATTCGAAACTGTGGTATAATTATTAGGTAGAAAGGAAGGCTATGACTAAAGCTTTATATAGACAATATCGACCAAAAGTTTTTGAACAAGTCCTTGGTCAAGATAAGGTCATTAATGTATTAAAAAATCAAATAAAAAATAAAAACTTTTCTCATGCTTACTTATTTGCTGGAGAAAGGGGTTGCGGTAAAACATCTGCGGCAAAGATTTTTGCAAAAGCAATTAATTGCTTAAATCCTAAAGATGGATCTCCTTGTCTTGAATGTGAAAATTGTAGGGCAATAGAAGAAGAAACAAGCCTTGATGTTGTGGAGATGGATGCGGCTAGTAATAGACGTATAGATGATATTAGAAATCTTAGAGATAATGTTATTTATCCACCTGCAAATCTTAAATATAAGGTCTACATAATAGATGAGGCCCATATGATTACAAGAGAAGCTTTCAATGCTCTTTTAAAAATCATGGAAGAACCTCCTAAGCACTTGGTATTTATCTTAGCAACAACTGAAATAGATAAAATTCCAAAAACTATTTTATCTAGGGTCCAAAAATTCGAGTTTAATAAAATCGACTCATCAAAAATAAAAGAGCAGATTAATATTATTCTTAAGGACCAAAATGTTAAGATGGAAAATGAAGCTATTGACCTTATAATTACAAAGGCCAAGGGCGCTATGAGGGATGCCTTGAGCATTTTAGATCAAGTTTTATCTTTTGATAAAAAAGAATTTATGCTTAAGGATGTTGAGTTTATTCTAGGTTCTGTTGGCTTCGAGAAGATTAATAAACTTGTGACTAGCATTATTGTAAAAGACCAAAGGCAAAGTTTAAATGACTTATTGGATATAAGAAATGACGGTAAGTCAAATCTTGATATAGTTGATTCTCTCATAAATTTCTATAGGGACTTAATGGTTTTGAAAGTCAGTGGAGATGACATGGATTTTGAAAACCAAGATAGGCTAAATTTCCTAAAAGAAAAGGTTAATGAAATAAGCTTAGATAGGATTTTAACTAGTCTAGATGTATTAAATGATTATTCCATAAAAATCAATAATTCATCTAACACAGACATTTTAAGTGAGGTTTTAGTTTTAAGGTTAATTGATACTGTTGATACAAATAGTCTAAGATCAAGGGTTGAAAAACTTGAAAGATTAGACCATTCAAATATAGTTGATACTATTAATAGCATTATTAATGTGAGGTTGGAAAATTTTAATCCTGTCACAAGTAAGCACGATAGAACTTATGATCTTGAAGAGATTAGTTCAAACAAGTCTGATGATGTTGTTGATAATCACATTTCAAATGTAGGAGAAATTGTCACTAAAACTTCAATTGGAAATGATATAAGTGAAGGTAAAGATGGAAATGATATAAGTGAAGATAAAGAATCTTCAAAATCCACAAGTATTGATCCACACTTGATGCACGATATTAGAGAAATGGTGGTTTCGACTTCTGGAACTATGTTAAATACTATTTTTAACGATGAAGGTTTTAATTATGAGTACAATGGTTCTGATTTTGTGCTTATAATTAAAGATGAGTTTTATAGGATTTTTATAGAAACTAAAATTGACGAAATAAGTGAAAAGCTATCAGCTATTTTAAATAAAGATATAAGTTTTTCTCTTGAAACTAGAGATAGTAAAGAAGCAGAAAATATAGAAAGAGATTCTAAGCAAAGCCAAACAATAGATAAATTAAAAAAAATCTTTGATGAAGAATTAAGTATAAAATAGGAGGAAGAAATGGCTAGAAATTTTAGAGGCGGAATGCCAAATATGAATAATATGATGAAGCAAGTTAAGAAGATGCAAGAGGAAATGGAAAAGGCTCAACAAGAGCTAGAAGAAAAAGAATTTACATCTTCTGCTGGCGGTGGCGTTGTTGAGGCAACTGTGACAGGCAAAAAGGTTGTAACATCTATAAAAATAAACCCTGATGTTGTTGATCCTGATGATGTTGAGATGCTTCAAGATTTAATAATGGTTGCGATAAATGATGCAGCAAGCCAAGCAGATAAATTTAATGAAGATAATATGGGTAGATTAACTGGTGGAATTAATATTCCTGGTTTAATGTAATGGCAATATTACCAGAATCACTAAATAATTTAATAGAACAATTTCAAAAATTACCAACTATAGGCAGGAAGAGCGCTGAAAGACTTGCTATGAGTATAGTTGACGAAGATGCTAAAAGTGTAGAAGACTTTTCAAAATCTTTAATTGAAGTAAAAAAAAGAATTCACCACTGCAAAATTTGTGGAAATCTAACTGAAGAAGATACTTGCAATATTTGTAAAGATTTTACTAGAGATGATGAATATCTTTGCATAGTCGAAGATGTGAGAAATCTTATAGCAATCGAGAAGTCAGGTGCCTATAGGGGGAAATACCATGTCTTGGGTGGACTTATCTCACCATCAGATGACATTAGTCCTGATAAGTTAAATATAGATAAACTAATAAAAAGATTAGATACTGAAGATATAAAGGAAATTATCCTGGCTATATCATCAACTATAGAAGGCGAGACAACAATACTTTTTATTACCAACCTTCTAAAGGGAAGAAATATTAAAATTTCAAAAATCGCTCAAGGCATTCCAGTTGGTTCTCATCTAGAATATTTTGATCAACTCACTCTAGAAAGAGCTCTGGAAGACAGGAGAGACGTAAGTGAATAAGATAAAAAAATTGTTATTGATAATTATCCCGATTTTATTATTAAGTGGATGCTTATTATTTAAAAATAAGAAATCAGACAAAATCGATAAAATTGAAAAAGAAGTTATTGAAGTTAATAAAAAGCCAATACTTAATAAGATAGATATCAAATCTGCAACTTTTGCTTCCGATATTGTATTGGATGAATTAAGCAAAGATAGCGAAAATACTTATGAAACTACTAAAATTAACAATCTTACACAAATTGAGTCGCTGGATTTTGATATAGCTATTGTACCTGCATATCAGGTAGTAGATTTATATAATAAGACTGATGGCAACATTAAGCTTGCTGCAATAACAGGTGTGAATAATCTACATATTATCAGTGATAAACAAATTAATGGTCCAAAGGATATGGCAGGAAAAACAATTATGGTGCCAGAATTAAACGATTCAATGAACAGGTTAATTGATACAAAGTTGGGATTTGTTAAGACTTTGATGAGAATAAATACAGAATTTTATTATAGCCAAAAAGAATTGGTTAAAAATTTAGATTCTGCTAATAATATCTTGGCAATTCTTTCTGAACCATACTATTCCAAAGCTTTAGCAAAGAAAAATTACTATTCTTTTGATGCAAATAAAGCCATCTCAATGCTACCTAATTCTAAGGTTGATTCGAATGGAGATTTCTTATCAGAAGTTATAATAGTTAATAAAAATTTTCTTATGGACAACAAAAAAAGTGTTGATAAATTTCTATCAGATTATAAAAAAGCTCAGCAATCAATAGATTCCAATACTGTTTTATCACAAAGCATCATAAATAATTATGATATAACAAATGAGGAAGCAATTAAAATATATAAATCGATGGAAAATACCTACATAGATTCTGATACTATGTCGGGGGTTTTTGAAATATACATGGACAAGCTTGAAAATCTTGATAGCAACATATTTTCAGGCAAAAGACCAACAGACGATTTATATTATAATATCAAGTGAAATTTTTGGTCCGATAATTAAATAGCAACAAATTAAAATGGAGGCAAGTCGCCTCCATTTTAATTTGTTACGAATTTTGTTACGATTCTTATAAATATCGCTACGCTTCTTATCATTCATGATTTTTAAAAGGTCTAAATTTACACCTTTTAATCCTATATTTAAATTGGTGGAGATGAGTCAGATCTAACCCTTAATAAAGTTAGAAATGCAAAAACTAAAGAGGGTGTAGAAAATTTAAAGAAAGAAATTTTAAAATCATACGAGCAATCAGTAAGTCCACAAGAGAGAGCTTTAAGAGCTGCTAAATCTAAAGCACTTATGGAACTAGAAAATGCTGGCATTAAGTCTAAATTCTTGTTAGATAGAATCAAAAGTGCAAAGACTCCTGAAGGTGTTGAAAGTCTAAAGAACGAACTATTAAAGGCTCACGAAGCATCTAAATCAGAAGAAGAAAAGAAGCTAGATGCTGCAAAGGCACAAGCTATTAAAGATTTAGCTGAAGCAGGAATTACAACCGATGAAGCTAAAACTAAAATAACTGAATCTAAAACAGTAGAAGAAGTTGAAGTTGCAAAAAAAGCTTTACTAGAGTCTAAAGAAAAAGCTCAAAAAGCCAAAGATCTAGAAAAAGAAGCTGAAGGCAAATCAAAAGAATCTGAAAAGATTAAAGGCGAAGTAAAAGAGCTTGAAAACAAGACAGCTGAAAATGAGAAAAAAATAAAAGAGCTTGAAGAAAACGGAAAAGCTAAAGAAGAAAAGCTACAAACACTAGAAGATAATCAAGCTAAAGCAAAAGAATCTATCGATAAGCTTACAGAAGATATTGACAAAAAAGCAAAAGAGCTGGCAAGTGTGGAAGAACAACTAAAGACACTTGATGGCAAAACAAAAGCCGAAATTGAAGCGTTACAAGCACAAAAAGCAGAGCTAGACAATAAGGTTAAGTCTTTAGAAGAAGCTAAAACACAAGCTGAAGCAAAGACTAAAGAACTTCAAGAAGAAATTGAAACCAATAAAAAGGCAGCAGCCGAAGCGAAACAAGCACTAGATGCTGAAATTAACAAGCTAAAAGAAGAAAACGCTAAAAACGAAGAAGAAAAAGTTAAGGCAAATAAAAAGATAACAAGCCTTGAAGAAGAAATTAAAAATATCAACGAGATAACAACAAAATTAAAAAGAGAAATAGCTGCTGCAAATGTGGGAAATAACGAGAAAATGTTCGATCTTGGGTTGTCTGTTAGAACAATATATGAGGGTGATACCACCGTATATGGCACAATAAACAATTATGTAAAGGAAAATGATTCATATACAGGAAAATCATATTATGGTACTTACAATATAATATTAGATCCAGACGATTCTGATGTAAAAAATAAAGATGACTATTATAATACAAGATTGAATTACGATCTTATTGACTACTATCAATATAACCCATGTGTTAAATTTAAAGCGAGTCTTCCTAAAGGATTGGCATTTAAAGAAGGAATGAAAGTTTATATTTTTCAACGCATACCAGGATTTGGAAATTCAAGCGTATATACAATAGTAAGAGCAGCAAAAAAAGTTAAATCAGAAGAAAACTCAGATGCCCCAGCACCAGCTGAAAAAAATCCAGAAGCAAACAAAGATGTTAAGGAAAATGAAGGTACAACTCCTTCAAAAGAAGTAACACCAGAAGAAAAAAAGGAAAATAAGAAGGAAGAATCAACAGCACCAGCTGAAAACAAAGCTGAATCCCCTGAAAAAGAACAAAAAGAAGATAAGGGCGAAGACAAAGCCGACACTCCAGCACCAGCTGAAACAGGGCAAAAATAAAAATGAAGTTAATTATCGCAGAAAAACCTTCAGTCGCAAAATCTATAGCCAATGTATTAGGTTGCAACCAACAACAAAATGGTTATATAGAAGGTCAAGCTTGCATAGTGACATGGACAGGGGGTCATCTAGTAACTCTAGATGACCCTGAATCATATAACCCGTCATGCAGCCAATGGAATAAGGCTGACCTACCAATTATGCCTAGACCTTTTAAAACCAAGATAATATCATCAAAATCCCACCAATACAAGGTGGTTAAGAATTTAATAAACGATAAGAGGATAGATAGCGTTGTCTGTGCTACAGATGCAGGTAGAGAAGGAGAACTTATATTCAGGCTAGTGTATGACAAAATAGGAACTAAAAAGCCATTTACAAGAATGTGGATTCAGTCAATGGAAGATCCAGCACTCCTAGATGAGTTTAATAAAGCAAAAGATGGACACGCCTATGACAATTTAAGTGAAAGTGCCAAAGCAAGGCAGGAAGCTGATTGGTTAGTAGGAATAAATCTAACTAGACTGGTATCGATTGAAAACAATAAAAAATTTACTATAGGAAGGGTGCAAACTCCTACTTTAAATTTGATAAATGCAAGATGTGAAGAAGAAGAAAACTTTAAACCTCAAAAATATAACACAATTCAAGTAGATATAAGCCTTGATGGCAAGGTTATAACATTTGAAACTGAAAGAATCGAAACGCAAGAATCAAGTTATAAAATGTCCTCGATGTCTAGCGAGCTTGAAATTGAAGAAGTTATTAGTGAAGAAAAAACCACTAAAGCTCCTAAACTGTATGATTTAACTAATTTACAAAGAGCTGCTAATAAGAAATATGGTTTAAGTGCTAAGCAGACACTAGATATAGCACAAAGCCTTTATGAAGCTAAATATATATCCTACCCAAGGACAGACAGTGAGTATATAACATCTGATATGGTTGAATCAGTAAGGCAGCTTATAGGCAGTCACGTTGATAGCGATATGTTTGACAATGTAGAAAAAATCGCTAATAACAAGAAAGTTAGCGACCATACAGCACTATTGCCGACAATATATTCAATCGATAAAAAAGACGAGATCAACAATCTCGACAAGAATCATATAAACATATATACGCTTATTTATATGCAGCTTTTAAAAGCAGTTTCCAAAAACTATAGGTATATGCAAACGAAAATAAAAGCTATTAGTGGCGATATAGACCTATACACTGTTGGAAAAGTAGACATGGATCGAGGATTTAAAAAGCTAGAAAGCAAAGATGATGCTGCAAAATCAGAAAATGACTTAAGTGGATTAGAAGAAGGTATGTCATATCCAATAACAGACACCAGGCTAATGGATAAAACCACAAAACCACCAGCTTACTATAATGATGATAGTCTACTAAAAGCTATGAAAACAGCAGGATCAGGCTTATATGAAAAAGGCTTAGAAATCGAAAGAACAGGTCTAGGAACAACAGCGACTAGAGCTGATGTAATTGAAGGACTAATAAAGAATGGTTATATAAAAAGGTCTAAAAAAGATATTGTAATCACAGAGCTAGGCAAACAATTATTGAGTGTAGCACCTGAAAAACTTAAAGAAGTAGAGCTAACTGTTAATTGGGAAAATGAATTAGCAAAAATTTCCGAAGGCGAAAAAGATAAAAATAGTTTTATACTAAAAATAGAGAACTATTTAAAGGAAATTGTTAAATCGTACGAAGGTGATGAAAGTATGAAGGTAGAAGAAACTATCATTGGAACTTGCCCTTACTGTAAGGGTAATGTTTACATTAATGATAGATCCATAAATTGTGAAAACTCTAAGTATGGAAACAATAAAGGGAATTGCAGGCTAAGCACACTTAGGATTATATCAGGTCATAAGCTTGATGAAGATGAAGCGAAGTCGCTCATAGAAAATGGAAAAACACCATTAATAACAGACTTCAAATCTAAGAAAGGAAATAAATTTCCTGCCTATGTAATTCTTGCAAGTAATGGAGCATATCCAACAACCCTTGAATTTCCAGACAAAAAATCTTAAGGGGTGATTAGATGACTGATAGAGTTGCAAGTCAAACAAGTGCTATGACTCAAAAATTAGCAGAGGTTCTATTTAGAACATTTCAAGATGAAAGCTTGAAAATGATTAGAGCGTCAAAGCAAAAAACAGCTGATTTAATAAAAGAATCAAAACTGAAAAAGTTTGGTGAGTACGACTTGGAAAAACTAAATAGATTATCAGGATCATATGGATTAGGTAATATAAACCTTGATAAGTCATATTATGGAGTGTTTGAAGAATTTGCTATAAAAAACAAGATGCCTTTTGCTAAAACAGAAGATGAAAAAGGCAACTATATTATATATTTCTCAAACAAAAATAAAAAAGAAATGACATACTTTCCTAAGTTTGTCTTAAACAAGAATGAGCTAAATAAGAATGATATAATCAACCATGCAAAAATGGGAAAATTAAAGCAAATACTTGTAATAAACAATCTTACAGAAGACGAGATGAAAATTATCGATCTTTTAAAAGAAAGCAACGACCTTAAATATGCTAAAGTTGAAAACAGACTGGTTATCTCAAAAGATGATTATGAAAAATTTTTAAATGAATATAGGGAAGTAAAAGCACTAATTAAAGGGAAAGATGGAAAAGATTTTTTAGAATCACTTAATAATAAAAAGCTATTAAATGAAGTGATTAAATATAAGGATAAAAAAGACATCGAGCAAAACAGGCACTACATAATTGTAGATGCTGCAAATCCTAATAAAACAATTGACTTATACAAAGAAAAACAAAAATATTTAACCAATAAAGATAATCTTACAGAAGACGAGATAAACAAAATACTAAAGCAAAGCTGGTATATGACCACACCTGTAATCATGACAGATATAGAATATACTAACTTGTTAAGAATGAATCCAGGTGAACAGATTGAACTGCTAAACACTAAGGCAAAATATATCTTCATAGAAGAAATACGAGATGAACTTAACCCTGAACAAATATCAGAAATTGATATTAACATCAATATAAAAGAAGAACAACTTAGCAATTCAAAAACATTTTCAGCAAAAGACTTTGATATTATCTTAAACTCAAAAGATGATAGTAAGGATATAAGTACCGAAATAAGTAAGGATAGAAGTAGATGACCAAAAGAAAAGATTATGATGGAGTACCCGTATATAGGGAAACACCTGGTGATAGAAAGAGGATAATTAAATACTTTTTCATACCTACATTTGTCATTTATCTTTTCTTTCTACTACACTTGTCTTATGTTGTAAATTATATTAATACATCTAAAGGATTAAACGCTATTAATGAAGCATTTGAAAATATAACTAATTCACCATTTAATATTTACTTTGATCCTGGGATTGTATTTAAAGGATTAATAGTGTATATCCTAGTTTTTGCCTTTTCAACTATGTATTTTTTATCAAAACCATATAAATATAGGGCAAAGGTAGGAGATGAACAAGGGTCAGCTAAATGGAATGACAATATCAAAAAATACAATAAGCATTATTCTTTTCCTAAAGGTGAAACTTATTCAGAAATAACATATAAACTAGACGACAAAGAAGAAATTGCAAAGGATTGGAAAATTAAACCAATCGAGAAAAAATATGAGGATTGCAAAAATAAAAATCTACAACAAGAAGGCTATGTTATAAGTCCAAACATGATTTTATCAAAAAATGTTAGCTTATCAATGAGGGGCAAAGAAACATTCAGAAACAATAATATTATTGTTATCGGTGGTTCAGGTACTGGAAAATCTAGATATTTTGCTAAACCTAACTTATTAAATGCTAATGCCAGCTTTATCGTTACCGATCCATCAGGAGAGCTGCTACAATCACATGGCAAGTATCTACAGAGTATGGGATATGATATAAAGGTTTTTAACCTTGTAGATATGGACTTATCGCACACATATAACCCATTTTCATACATTCGTGATGAGAATGGAGTTTATCAGATGATAAGCACCTTTATATTAAATACAACCCCAAGTGGTCAATCATCATCAGATCCATTTTGGGAAAATGCTGAAAAAATGCTACTAACTGCAATATGCTTTTTGCTATATGAATCATACGTAGACGATAATGGCAATAAAATAGATGGTACTTTTGCAGAAGTGACCAGGCTTATTGGATATGCAATACCTGAAAAAGAAGGGAAAGAAACAAAGCTAGATTTAATATTCAAAGAAGTAGAAAAGGCTAATCCTGAATCTATTGCACTTTTTAACTATAGAAACTTTAAACAGGCTGCTGGAGATACAGCAAAATCTATCGTAATATCAGCACAAGCAAGACTTTTCCCTTTTTCACTACCTAAGATTAAAAATCTAACATCATCAAATGACATTAATTTAGAAACAATAGGAGAAAGAAAAACAGCCTTGTTCGCAATTTTACCATCAGCTGATACAACATTTAACTGGATTGTATCGCTTATGTACTCTCAACTTTTTGAAACCTTATATTATAAAGCAGAGCATAGAGCGAGCAAGTCTTTAGTTATACCAGTTAGGTTTATACTAGATGAGTTTGCAAATATAGGTAAAATTCCTGATTTTACCAATAAATTGGCAACTATGAGAAAATACGATATATCGTGTTCTGTGATTTTACAAAACCTGAATCAGCTTGAAAAAATGTACGAAAAAGACCACAAGTCCCTAGTAGGTAACTGTGATACAACAGTTTTTCTGGGATCTGGAGAAAAAGATACAATGGAATATTTTTCAAAGATTCTAGGCTCGACAACAATATACAAGAAATCTACTGGAGAATCGTTAGGTAGAAATAAATCATATTCAAGAAATGAAGACGTTATAAAAAGAGAATTGATGACCCCTGATGAAATAGGAGTCATGGATAATGAATTGTCGATTATCACCATAAGAGGTGAACGACCATTTAAAGATGAGAAGTTCCCATACGAAAAGCACCCGATGTATAAGTATTGTGGTGACGGTGGTGGACAGGAGCTTTTCTTGAATCCTGAAGTTATAAAAGAAATGGCTAAAGCCTATGAAATTAATAAAGAATCACCATCTAACAATGATGAAGAAATAAAGAAAATAGACGAGCAATTGTCTGACTATAAAACAATTAAAGATTGGTCAAATGAAGACATCAATATTGTTGATTATATACTATTTTCATAAAATTAAAGGAGTACAAATGAAAAATAAATTAATACAATTACAAGATAAAATAGAAAATAATAAAATATCACTAAAAATAAAAAGAAAAATTGTGGCTTTTCTTAGTCCGATGCTTGTAATCTTATCCCCTTATATTGCTTACGCTGATATATCGGGTGTAAATTTGGACGTTGATGAAAATACAGCCTTTGCTGGCATGATCAACGTTGTTATAAAGATAGCTAAGTATGTAGGTATTTCACTAGTAATTGTCGGTATAATAACTTTCCTAGAAGCACAACACAGTGAAAATCCTGAAAGAAAAACTACATCTATTAAAGTATTTACTACAGGTGTAGTTTTAGTAGGAATAGAGTACCTTCTAAAAGCTACAGGATTGGTTCATTAAGAAAGGCTAAAAAATGACAGCTAGTTTTTTATATAAACTTTGGCGACTTTGTTTTTTAGATGTTACAGATATTGTTAGAACCCTTCTAGGGATAAACCCTCTAGAAGGGGGATTTGAACTTAGATATGGAGCTGGATCTAATGGTGAGGTTGTAGGAACTGATATAGCAAGTCTTTATAACAATTACTTTATACCTATGGCACTGTCTTTCCTTATAACTGTAGTAGTTATAATTTTGCTGCAAAAGATTGCATTTGAGGGAGTAACTAAAGAAGCTGGCATGAAGGTAATGATAGGCTTTTTAATAAGCTTTATGGTGATTACCAATGGATTAAAAATAGGCAGAAATGTTATAAAATTAGGAAATGCAGCAGCAATTAAAATATACGATAGTTCTGCAATCTTAACGGGTGAAGCAGTAAACTCTGACAAGACAGATGAAGCAACTGGAACAGAAGGCGATCAAAGTCTTAATAACTTGAATAACTTTCTAAAGACTATAGATCCTGAACTAGAAATAGCAAAAGATGGTGAGGGATATAAATTCAACTCTGATGGAAAATTTTTAGGCTTCCTTCAATCATTAGCAACAAGAACAATATCAAGTATGTTTGCTGGGTTGCTAATACTATTTTTTGTACTTGGTAACTTTGTCTGTATTGGAGTGATGGGATCAGTTTTAATAACAAGAATGTTGGAACTAATATTGAAGGTATTAGGAATACCAATAGCTGCTTTAGAGTTTGCATTAAACGGCTATAATTCATCTTCTATGAGATATTTAAAATCTTTAATAGCAGTGTCAATACAAGGTGTTTTTATTGTATTGATCCTATGGTTAAAAGCAAGAATGTCATTAATTCTTATAAAAATCATAGGGGAATCAACAAGAGGTGTTTATGGTGGAATGATATTCATAGTTCTAACATTAGCAGTAACAGCAGCTTTTACAGGTATGTTAATAAAATCCCAACAATACGCTAGAGAAGTGGTAGGTGTCTAGATGAAAGATATTAAAATACCTAAAGAAGTAAGTGCATATGAAGCTAAGTTAATAGGTTCACTTACAGCTAGACAAGCTGCTTCATTATCTGTTGGTACTGTCACTATGTTTTTAGCTTATATCTTTTTAAGGGACTATTTTTACGCTCCGATAATAATAATAGTATGCAGCATAATATTAATCCCTTTTATAGGTTTTGCCTGGTTAAAACCATATGGTGTAAAAATTGAAAAAATTGCAAAATTGTTTGTTACATCTAGGCTTAGATCAAGCAAAAGAGGATATAAAATAAGCAATTCTACACTTAGAACAATAAAAAGCATATTCATAACAAATTCTAAAAAACAAAAATCAAAAAAGACAAAAAAAGATAAATATGACGAAAATGAAGCGAATATCTTATCTAAAAAGGTTGAAAACAACCTTAATAAATTGAAGAAAAAACAAGAAAAACAATTTAGCAAAGAATATAAAGGCGTAAGAAAGTAGGTTAAATGAGCAAGAAAAGTATATTTTTGACTTCTAAGTCAAGTAGAAGAAAACTTAAGCCTTTCACCCTACTCGATAAGGGAATATCAGTAGATAAAAAAGTGATTAAGTTTTTCGATATAAATGAAATAAAGAACGATAAATTAATAGAATTAATTAAGAGTTCTGAAAAAGTTAGTATTACAGTTTCTACCAACAAAAAAGATGGAAAATATTTTAATCAGAATATATTAAGAACTGAAGGCGATACTGACCTGGATTTATTGTCATATGAAGATGCTGATATAATGGAATTTATATCAAGCATTTACAATAATGATGACAGGTTAAATCAAGTATATAACAATAAGATAACAAATGTATATGATGAGATCGATGTAATTGCTCCTGATAGATTGATTGAAAATGATTCATATATTGAAATTGACAATCAATATATAAGAGCATATACAATTATCAATCCAATTATCGATATAGATGAAATTAGGCAATTTATGGACTCTAATATCGAAAAAATATATACGGTATTTTTTGAAAAACTAAAAGTTGATGATTTAAAAGCTAATCTTGAAAAGTATTATAGCATGGAAATTAATAAGCTAGAAAAATACGGTGCTAGAAGTGAGATTTTAAATCAGATAGAACAAATTGAAAATAAGCGTGATAAATTTCTCAAAGAGCTTGATGAAAACAAAGGAGTTATATATACAAAAAGTGCTATATTAACCATAAAATCTGATAGTATTACAAGTCTTGAAAAAGACGAAGATATGATTAGAAAATATTTGCTAAACGAGGGGTCTATTATAAGACCCCTTTATACTAACAATTTATTAGCACTAAACTCTCAAGCTCTAGGAGTAAGCTATATAAACAACAAGTCAGTCTTTTCTTTTGATAATGAAATTGACTTAAATTTAAGAAAATATTTGTCAATGAATGAGTTTAAAAAGAACTTTTATAAAACAAAAAGTAGACTTAGTACACAAGACACCATTTTCTTAGATGATTTCATTAAAGATGGGATATTACATTTAGGAAATGGTAAATACTCAAAATCTTTTAAAATAAAATCTATAAACTTTGAAACTTTAGATGAGGAAGAACAAGAAAAAATTATTTTAAGATACCAGGAGTTTTTAAATTCATTCACCAAAGAAGTAGAAGTATATGTAACAATAAATAATAAAAAAATATATATCGAAGAATTTACAAAGGAGATTTTATTAAAAGATAAAAATGATAATAAGGATTATCTAAGAAAAGAATATAATGATATGCTTTTAGATAAAATCAGTAAAGGCATCAACTCAATACAAAGAGAAAGATATGTAACACTAAGTCTAGAAGCAGACTCATACAAGGAAGCTATTGAAAAATTCAACATCTACACTGACCTGATGAAAAGATCGATTAAAACTATAGGATCAGGAGATAAAAACAATTCTGATCTAGAAGTGTTGACCGAGGAAGATAGGATAGAAATTTTATTTAACTTGTTGAATCCTGAAAAAGGCAAATATCTAAAATATTATAATATTAAAAAAATGAGAAAAGAAGGACTTACAGTAGCTGATATTATAGCTCCTGATTTTATAAATATAACTCCTAATTACATTAAAATCAATGATTATTACGTATCGTTCTATTTTATATCAGAGCTGCCTAACTTGCTAAATCCGAGCTTTTTTGCTGGTATTAATGAAGAATTTAATGAGCAGATACTAACGACAGTAATATACAATCCTTACGAACAAAAAGAAGCTGTTAAGCTAATATCATCACAATATCTTAATTACAATGCAGAACTAGAATCATTAAATAAAAGATCTAAATTAAATAACTCACTTTTTATAATCCCACCAAAGCTTGAAGTTGCGATAGAAGAAACCAAAGCTCTATTAGATGACGTTACTGTCAGAGATCAGAAACTTTTCAAAACAAACGTTGTAGTAGGTGTATATGGAAAAACTAAGGTAGAAATGGATAAAAACGCAAGTCTTCTAAAAGATTATTGTGATAGAAAAATGGTAAACCTAACAATAGCAAAGAATATGCAAGAATATGCTTTAAATTCATGCTTGCCGATAGGACAAGATATGCTGCCTATGAAAAGATCGCTTACAAGTGAAGCTGGAGCTGTATATATGCCATTTAAAACTCAAAATATACTAGATCCTTCAGGAATGTACTATGGTGTAAATCCTGCAAATAAGGATTTAATACTTGTAAATAGGAAGAAGTTTAAAAATGGCAATGGTTTTATTTTAGGAAAACCAGGTGGTGGTAAATCATTTGCTGCTAAAAATGAAATTTTAAATACCATTTTAACAACAGATGATGATGTTATAATTGTCGACCCAGAAAATGAGTATAAAGACTTGTGTTTATCACTCAATGGAGAATATATCCCTATCGAGCAATCATCACCATACCATATGAATCTTTTTGACATAGAAGAAAACGACAAGGAAGACGGTGGTCTTGAAGGTTCTATTAAAGAAAAAGTTGGCTTTATAACAGGTTGCATTGGTCTGATGATGGAAAGAGCATTAACTATTGAAGAAAATGCTATACTAGACGATTGTATTACTCAAATATATAAATCGTGGTTTAAATATGTGAGTGAACAAAAGCAAAATCAACAAGAAGTTAATTATAAGTATTTTCCGACACTAACAACCTTAAGGGAAAAGCTGGCATCACTTCAAGGTAGAGAAAAGAATGAAGCATACTCCTTAATAACTGCTCTTAGAATGTATACAACTGGTTCTTTAAATATGTTTGACCAACTATCAAATATAAACCCTAAAAATAGGCTAGCTGTATTTTCAATAAGAGGACTAAACAATGAAGGAGTGCTTAAAAAGCTTGCGATGAACATTATTATGGATCAGCTTTGGCAAAGACTTCTCAGAAATGGTAAAAATGGTAGACCTACCTGGATATACATCGATGAAATATACCTATTATTCGACAATGCAAACTCAATGAATTTCTTAAGGAATTTATGGAAAAGAGCTAGAAAATATAATGGTTTTCCAACAGGAATTACTCAAAATGTCGATGACTTATTGGCTATTCATGATGCCAGGACTATGTTATCAAATGCTGATTTTGTTATGATGTTAACACAATCTTCTATAGATAAGTTAGGATTAGCAAATTTATATAACCTAGGTGAAACATTACAAACCTATATTACCGACTCTGAACCAGGACATGGATTAATTCATACAGAGTTTGGAACTATACCATTTGAAAATAAATTTCCTAAAAATACGCATATGTATGAGGTAATGACAACTAACCCAGCCGAAAAAGCTGAAATCCAAAGGAGAAAGCAAAATGAAATTGAGAGAGCTAATAAAGTCAAAGAAGCAAGCAAATAAAATATTAAGAAAAGAAATAATAAAAGAATCTGATAAGTGGGAAAAAATAAGGAAACAAAATAGAAATGACAAAGAATGATAAAACTACAATAAACGGTGATGATCTAAGAGCTTTAATTCCTTTTTTAGCTTGTAATTCGGATTATTCATTTGCTGTTATCAATTCAATTTATCATGAATATAAATATGATAGAGGACACAAAACAAGTCCTCTATACATATTTACTGAAAAAGAATTTAAAAATTATATAACAACAAAAAATCGAAAACCAAGCAATGAAAAGCCTTATCTAACTCCTATTTACGACATAAGCAGCGATCAAACTGTTTGGTTTAATTTATATACTGATAAAAACTTTGATGCTTATAAGCCTAACAATCCAAGTCAAGTGAGAGAAGAAATAAAAATAATATTTAACTCTTTAATTGAATTTTATAATAGGCACATGATAGTAGTAAAATTTGATACTAATGAGATATATAAAGATTCCTATAAGTATTATAACCTGGAAGAAAGGGAGCTAATATTTTATGATTATAAAGGTCTAGTGGAAAAAATATATGTTCTACTTGAAGTCTTAGTAAAAAGTGTATTTATGACAGACAATAAGATATTAATTAATTTAGTGTTTTATGAGGTTTTAAATAGGAAGGTCGTTTTAAGCATTATTGATAATGAATATTCTGATATATCGATTAATCAATTACAAAATATATATGAATATAGCAGAATAATTCTAGATTTTATAAACACACTGCTTGCTGACCCAGGATATATAGAAAGTGGAGATCCTGATGAAAATTCTGTAGTCGATCAACGAGAAAATATTAATAGTATTATATTTTCAGATAAGGATATTATAGAAGTTTTTAATGAAATTCAGGATTATAAAATGAATTTACTATTAAATAGTCTTGATGAGATAAATATACTACAGTCATATAAATATTGGAATTTAGGGGATAAAAATAAGTATATAGCAAGTATAAAAGATATTGATAGTATGAAGGATCTATCTAATAAACTAAATTCTTATTCGGACGAAAAAGTAAAAGCGATTTTACTAAATAATCAATATAATTTGCAAATAATAAGGAGTAAAAAGAATAATGTCAAACAAGCCTGATTACATTAATAAAGAAGTAGAAATAGATAATGATATAAACTCTAACATATACAAAAACCAAAGTGAAATTACAAAAAAAGATGTAATAATAGCAGCTTCAGGACTGACTGATAGTGGCGAATTAAAATCAACTGTTGAACTATATTGGGATCTAGATGAGCAAGGAATTAAATCTAACTATAAGGAGCTTGAAGTTACGGAAGCAATGTTAAAAATAAACAATATAAGTGGATTTATCCAGGTGGAACTTGTCTTTGATAAAGGTGAATTTCAATTAAATATTTTGCATGAATTTTTAAGTGAATATTTTTCACCAAATGCAAATATAAATAGATCTTTAGAAGTTAGAATAATACCTAAAAGCATGGAAGGCGAGGTTATGATTATTGCTGATAATCCTATTATGATGTCTGTATCTAGTTTTAACTTAAATGATCTAGATACTATTCAATTGTTGTTTGATGAGTCTAGTATTGAAGTTGGATATATAGGAAGCAAAGATATTAAGTGGGAAGTTGAAACTTTGCCAATTAATTTTAAAAAATCAATTATTTAAGGAGATGTTATGAATTTAGTAATATTAAAAGGTAAGTTAATCCATGATCCTGAAATGCACGAACTTAGTAATTGCGAATTATGTGTATTAAAAATTGGAGTAATGAAAAACTTAAGCAAAGAAAAAATACAAGAAAAAATAGATAACGGAGAATACATTTATGATATATTTACTGTATTAGTATTTAATAAATATGGTAAAGTAATAAAAGAAGCTTTAAAAAAGGGATCAAATGTTTTCGTCGAGGGCAGACTGTCAAAAAACAAAGTAGAAAAAGATGGGAATACCTACTATAATACAAGTATAGTAGGGAAAAGAATAACATTCTTAGATAAAAATAGTGACACAACTGATGCAACAGAAAGCAAAGAAGAATTCTTTGAAGATGATTTTGAAGAAGTAGATCCTGGTGAATTTGGAGTGGTCTATAATGAATCTATACCATTTTAATGGTATAAACACCTTCTAAAAAAAATAAAATCGCTTAGAACTCAAAATACGAATTTATAAATTAATAAATTACTGAGGGAATTATGAAATACACTCTATACAATAAAAATATTCCTGTGGTGGATCTAGATATTGATGAACACTCTTTGTATGTAAAAAACATAGGAGAAATTTATAATCAAGAATATAAACCTTTTGGAATTAAAGAAATTAATAAAAATGAAATATACTCATGGTTGAGCAATAGAAAAATCCCAGCTAGTAGGGACAATATTGAAGAACTGTTAGATAGCATCGATATTACTACAACCAATTTATTAATTTTTAAAGCTTTCGCATTAAGCTTGTCAGATCAATATTGGCTAAAACCTGAAAATCAAAATATCAAATGGGAAGATATAAACTTTTTTGATAATGATTTTTCTGATGATTTGGGAAAATTCATATTTGGAAATGCTAATGAAATCAGTAGTTTGAAAACACCTGATAACACATCAGATGGTGATTTAAGAAAGTCCTGGAAAATAATAGATGGAAAAAGAATATTGATTAAAGCAGGAAGACCCCCTTATAATCAAGAACCTTTTAATGAAATCTTGGCAAGTGAAATATGTAAAAGATTAAAATTTGATTATGTAGAATATAAAGCTTATAAATTAAAAAACAAAATCTATTGTGGATCGGAAAATTTTATAGATAAGAATACTGAATTAGTTAGCGCCTGGGATATATATAAAAACTCACAAAAACCTAATCATATTAATAAATATCAATGGTATATAAGCCTTTGTAAAGATCTTGGCATAGATGTGAAAAAATCAATAGATGATATGATTGTTCTTGATTATATTGTCGCAAATGAAGATAGACATTTCAGAAATTTTGGATTAATCAGAAACATTAATGATTTGAAGTTTATTAAACCAGCTCCTATATTTGATACAGGCTATTCTATGTATTGCCAACAAGGAGATAATATGATAGGCAAGGTTGATAAATCTAAGCCTTTTAGGGATAAGCATGAAAATCAAATAAAGCTTGTTAACCTCAAAAATTACGATTTAAGCTCTTTAAACGATATAGGCGACTATGCTTATGACTTATACTCTTTAAATGCTCATATGGAAGAAATAAGCACAAAAAGAGCTAATATATTAGCTCATACAATATCAAATAGGGTAAAAAAATTAGAAAAAATTCAAGAGCTAGAAATTTTTCAGCAAAAAAATAAAGGTAGAAGTAGATGAAAAAAGATTATAACTCAATAAAAGAATTAAATCAGTATGTCGCTGAAAACATAAAAATTCTGCCAAAAGAAACATATCAAAGCATAGTCGATGACTTTGATCTAAGATTTACTCATGAGTCAACCAAAATCGAGGGTAACACTTTAAGTATAGCCGAGGTTAAAACTTTGCTTTTCGATAAGGTATCGATAGGGGGCAAAGATCTTAGAGAGCTATACGAAGTTACCAACAACCAAAAAGCTTATAAGCTTATAAAAAGTCGATTAGAGCAAGGTGCAGCACTCGATGAGGAACTGATAAAAGATATTCACCAAGTAGTTATGGAAAATATAATCGAGGGTGGCTTGTATAGGAGCTACAATGTGAGGATTACAGGAGCTGACTTTTCACCACCCGACTGGACGGAAGTAAGAAACAACATGAAGTGGTTTATGTCAGACTATGAAACCAAAAAACCCACTTTAAATCCTATCGAGCTTGCTGCTTTTGTTCATGCCGAGTTTGTTAGAATCCACCCTTTTCAAGACGGAAATGGCAGAACTGCAAGATTGCTGCTAAATTTTATGCTAATGAAAGCAGGCTATCAGCCTGTGATTATAGAAGCAAAAGATCGACCAGTTTACTATGAAAGCCTAAACGACTTTGCTGTGACAGGCAACCTGGAGAGTTTTTATAATCTTGTCCTGGATAAAGAAGAACTTGTCCTGGAAGACTTGAAATCAGAAGTCTACAAGGTGATGAAACAACAAAAAATCTACAGGAAACAACAAAAAATCTAATTTCAGTTAGTGGGTTTTTTGG
>QWCH01001561.1_pt1 | contig 45945 bp, 44 predicted proteins | sample 1972671 | NCBI WGS metagenome assembly QWCH01 (sample SAMN09866713, study PRJNA288562) | Human gut metagenome isolate term3_stool, whole genome shotgun sequencing... | isolation source: gut | host: Homo sapiens | place: USA: California
TGAAGGGCTTGCCGCCTGCAATTCACAGACAGCAAGCCCTTTCGGCTGCTTGAACAATTTTTACTTCAAAATATTGTCTAACTTTTCGGGGTCACTTCAGAGGACCTGCCGGCTTTTGTGCTGCATTGAGAAAAAGAGAAAAAAGAATGGTGACAAATTAAAATATGCTTTACAGCAGCATGACGCCCGCATCCTCGCAGGTCTTGCGCGTGGCTTCGTCCCACAGGGAGACCTGTACCTCGCCGATGTGCGCGGTGCCGATGAGCAGCATGCACAGGCGGCTCTGGCCGATGCCGCCGCCCATGGTCAGGGGCAACTCGCCATTCAGCAGCATCTTGTGGAAGGGGAGCGCGCGGCGGTCGTCGCAGCCGGCGATCGTCAGCTGGGAGTCGAGGGACTTGGGGTCGACGCGGATACCCATGGAAGAGATCTCGAACGCATGGCCGAGCACTTCGTTCCAGTAGAGGATATCGCCGTTGAGCTCCCAATCGTCATAGTCGGGGGCGCGGCCGTCGTGCTTGATGCCGGACTTTAAGATCTTGCCGATCTGCATCAGGAAAACGACGCCCTTCTTCTTGCAGATCTCATCCTCGCGCTGCTTGGGTGTCAGGTCGGGATAGAGGTCTTCGAGCTCCTGCGTGGTGATGAAGAAGACCTCACTGGGGAGCTTGGTGTGCAGGGAGGGGAAAGCGACATTCAGCGCGCTGCTCGTCTCGCTGACGGCGGAGACGATATCGCGCACGGTGCGCTTGAGATAAGCGACGTTGCGGTCCTCGGCGGAGATGACCTTTTCCCAGTCCCACTGGTCCACATAGATGGAGTGAAGGTTGTCGACCTCTTCGTCGCGGCGGATGGCGTTCATGTCGGTGAACAGGCCCTTGCCGACCTTGAAGTCGTAGCGCTTGAGCGCAAGACGCTTCCACTTGGCCAGCGAATGAACGACCTGGGCATTGGTGCCGACGTCGGGAATGTCAAAGGAGACGGGACGCTCGACGCCGTTGAGGTTGTCGTTCAGACCAGAATTTTCATCCACGAACAGCGGAGCAGAAACCCGGCGGAGATTGAGGGCATTGCTCAGATTGACCTGAAAATTGCTCTTGATGAATTCGATGGCGCGCTGCATTTCATAGACAGACAGCGGGGTGTGGTAGTCCTGCGGGATATAGACTTTGCTCATACCGGTTTCACTCCTTAAGAAAAAGTATGCGCTAATTATAATCAGGCATATTAGGAAATTCAATAGTGAAATTTTAAGTAGTTGAGCTTGCAAAATGAGAAATTTTTGTCGACATGGTCAGCAATATGGAAAAACTTAATCCTTTTGCCCGTTGCAATCTGAAAGCACGCGTGATAGACTGCATAATGAGATAAAATGCAGATAGGAGGCTCTTTTGTGAGAACACTCTTGAAAGGCGCGGACATTCTGCTGCGCAAGGAAAACGGATATGAAACGCTGCACGGCGCCTATCTCGGCGTCGATGAGGCGAAGATCGACTATATCGGTGAGGAAAAACCCGAAAAGGCCTATGACCTTGAAAAGAACATGAGCGGCAGGCTCCTTGCCCCGGGACTCATCAACTGCCACAGCCATATCGCCATGACGCTGATGCGCGGCATCGGCAGCGGACTGCCTTTGCAGGACTGGCTCTTCAAGGCCATTTTTCCGATCGAGGACAAGCTCGTGCGCGAGGATATCGCTGCGGCGAGCCGCTTTGCCCTGATCGAGATGATCGCGGGCGGCACGACGAGCTTTTCCGATATGTACTTTTTCCCCGAGGAGACCGTCTGGGCGGTCGAAGAGGCGGGGATCAAGGCGAACCTGAACCGCTGTGTGCAGTGCTTTGACGAAAACCAGACCGTGGAGCAGAACACGCAGATCCCCGAATCGCTCGCGCTTTTTGAAAAGTACCACGGCGCGGCGGACGGGCGCATTCACATTGACTTTTCCATCCACGCGGAGTATACCTGCAAGAGCCATATCGTCAAGGCGTACAGTGACCTCTGCCGCGAAAAGGGCGGGCGCATGCACATCCACCTCGCCGAGACCGCGCGCGAGCAGCGCGAGTGCATCGAGCGCTACGGCAAAACGCCGACGGAGTGGTTCGAATCGCTCGGCACGTTCGATTCGCCCACGGCGGCGGCGCACTGCGTCGCGGTGACGGAGCGCGACATGGACATTCTGAAGGCCCACGGCGTCAGCGTCATCCACAACCCGACGTCGAACTTAAAGCTCGGCAGCGGCTTTGCCCCCATCCGCCAGATGATGGACAAGGGCATCAACGTGACGCTCGGCACCGACGGCACGGCCAGCAACAACAATTTAAATATGTTCGAGGAGATGCACCTCGCTGAGATCATGCACGACGGCTATCACAACGACCCGACGCTGATCTCCACGCAGGAGGTGCTCGATATGGCGACGGTCAACGGCGCAAAATTGCAGGGCCGCGACGACACCGGCGTGCTGGCTGTCGGCAAAAAGGCTGACATCATTGCCATTGATCTGAGCAAGCCCCACCTCTATCCCAATTTCGACACGCCCGCGCTCCTGACCTGCTCGGCGCAGGCGGGCGACGTGTGCATGACGATGGTGGACGGCAATATTTTATATGAAAACGGTGAATTCAAGACGCTGGACGAGAACAAGGTGCGCGCCGACATGGAGCGTGCCGTTGAGCGCCTTTATAGAAAGTGAGAGAGAAGAAACATGGAGAGAGCGGACAAAGACCTCGCCTTTTTGCTGCGCTACGAGAATGTCGCGTGGTTTGAAGACGGCGAGGTGCGCATCTTAGACCGGCGCATTTACCCCGCAAAGGTCGAATTTGTCACCTGCCGCACACATCAGGAAGTCGCGCGAGCCATCACCGACATGGTGACGCAGAGCGCGGGCCCCTACACGGCGGCGCCGATGGGCATGGCGCTCGCGGCGTGGGAATGCCGCGGCAAATCGGCGGACGAGCAGATGGAATACCTCAAGAAAGCGGCTTACACCATTTCCCACGCGCGCCCCACGACGCAAAAGCGCATGACGCTTCTGTGCGACATCTGCCTGAAAGAGGCCGAGCGCGCGCTTTCAGCGGGGGAGAATGTGGCCGAGGCCATCAAGAATAAGACCATCGAGCTCAACAACGTGCGCTATAACAGAATGGCGAAGATCGGCTCGTACTTAGTCGATATGTTCCCCGACAACGGAACGGTGATGACGCACTGCTTCGCCGAGACTATCGTCGGCACGATGCTTCGTGAGTGCCGCAGCCGCGGCAAAAACATCCGGCTGTTCTGCCCCGAAACGCGCCCGTATTTTCAGGGCGCGCGCCTGACGGCGTCCGTCTGCCACGACATGGGCTTTGACGTGACGGTCATCTCCGACAATATGCCGGCGTTCGTCATGCAGAACGAAAAGGTCGACGTTTTCACCACCGCGGCGGACGCCATCTGCTGTGACGGCCATGTCGTCAATAAAGTGGGCACGTTCCAGAACGCCATCGTCGCCAAGTACATGGGCATCCCGTACTTCGTCACCGGCGCGCCCGATCAGGGACACGAGACGGTGGACAGCATTCACATCGAAATGCGCGACCCGAACTTCACGCTCCAAGCCATGGGCGTGCGCACGGCGATGGAGGGTGTGAAGGGCTACTATCCCGCCTTCGATATCACGCCGCCGCATCTCGTTTCGGGCGTCGTGACCGACCTTGGTATTTATTCTCCCTACGATCTGCACCGCTATTTTACGGACGGCAGCATCGGCAGGGACAATCTGGTGATCTGAATGGAACAAAATCTGGACATTCTTCGTCAGGAGATCGTGGACAAATCGCTTGAAGCGTTCCGTGAGGGCCTGTTTTCCGGCACGAGCGGCAACATGAGCTGCCGCGTCGCGCCCGATGAAATGCTCATCACGCCGACGTCCGTGCGCTATGACATGCTGCGCGCGCAGGACATCGTGCGCATGAAGCTCGACGGCACGGTGCTCGAAGGGGTATTGCAGCCCTCGAGCGAGTGGCGCATGCACGCGGCGGTCTACAAGGCGTATGGCGAGACGAACGCCGTCTTCCACACGCACTCACCCTATGCCACGGCGTTTGCCGTCGTGCGGAAGAGCATCCCCGCGGTGTTGATCGAATCGTGCATCTTTTTGGGCGGCGACATCCGCTGCGCGGACTACGCCGCGCCGGGGACTGAGGCCGTCGGCACGAACGCCATCCCCGCGCTCAGGGACCGCGGCGGCTGCACGCTCGCCAATCACGGCGTGCTCGCCGTGGGGAAGGACCTTGCGCAGGCATATCTGCGCGCGGAATACATCGAAGATGTCGCCAAGGTCTACACCTTTTCCAAGGTTCTCGGCACGCCGGTGGAGCTTGCCTCTCTTTAACGAGAAAAACAGTGCGGAGACCGCACAAGGAGAATACAAATGAAAAGCATACTGAAAAGAAACCGCATTCTGGCCGTCATTGCGCTGATCGGCCTGCTCGCTTCGCTCGTGCCGCTTATTTCGCGTGTGCAGGCGGAGAAGAGCAACAAGTATTACGACATCGTCCTCGACTACAACAGCATGCGCTCGATGGCGCGCCAATCCTCGCAGTCAGAGGACGAGTGGATCGATTTCTTCAAGTCGCTCGGCGTCGACAAGGTCGCGCTCAGCGAGGCGAGCGCCCTCAACCTGCACAATAACGCGGCCATCCCCGTCCACGCGATGACCGTGAAAAAGGCGGCGGAGAGCTACGGATGGGAAGATCAGTACCCCGCCGAGGTCGCGCAATGGCTGCGTGAGAGCACCGATGTGAGCGACGCGATCATCTGGACGGAGACCGCCGCGAGCTATGAGTGGATCCTGAACGCTTTCGAGGCCCGTTTTGAGGACTTTGAGGCCAAGACGTATCTGGAGGGCGAGCACGGCTTCATCTTCATCCAGCAGCAGAAAAACGGCATGAAGGGCGAAAAGCTGCTCGACCTGTGCCTCGGCATCTGGCCGGACACGGTGGAGCTGTTTGAGCGCCACGGCTACCAGATCATCCCGCGCTCTGTGACGGAAAAGAACATGAACGGCACGAAATTTGCCGAGGCCTATATCGAAGTGCTCAAGCACTTCAACGCGCCGTACTTTATGAACAACGGCGACGAGCTCGTCGGCTATGAGGATGACGAGAGCCTGGAGCTTCTGACGCAGTATCTCAACGAGAGCGGCGCGAGCGTCGCCATGATGGAGCAGAACGACCAGAGCCAGAACCTTGTCTGGCCCGGCGTTGAAGAACTGCTCGACAACACGGGCTATCGCGGTGTGCGCGTTTTCAACGAGTGGGCCTACATCCAGAACCGCTATCAGTACTGCGGCTACGAAGGCCCCGAGGAGATCACGAACACGTTCTTTAGAGCCATCGCCGAGCGTAATTGCAAGATCATCTTCCTCAAGATGATCTTAGAGCCGGATAGCGATGTCAGCTGGGACGCTGACGAGAAGAAGTGGGTCTACATCACCGACCCTGCCGACTATGAGCAGATGCTCACGGACCTCGACGCGCGCTTGGAGCCCCTCGGCTACACGCACGCGACCGTGCCCGCGATGGAGCTGAAAGCGCCGTCCATGGCGCTCAAGGTACTGCAGGGCATCAGCACGGCGGCGCTCATCGTGATCCTGCTTGATCTATTCTTCTTTATCGGCAAGCGCTGGCGCACGATCCTGTTTGCCGTCGGCGCGCTCGGCCTTGCCGGCCTCGCGGTGCTGAAGCCCTCGGTGTTCCGCCTGATCCTTTCGATGTCCGGCGGTATCGTGATGCCGTCGATTGCCGCTGTCGGTCTGTGCCGCGTACTGCTCGAAAAGAGACGCAGCGAGCCGCAGATCAAGTTCGGCAAGCTGCTCGGCTTTACGCTTGGCACAGCCATCGCGACCATTCTGACGGCATTCTGCGGGTCGCTGCTCGCATCGTCTGCGCTCTCGCAGCTCTCGTATATTCTCGAGATCGACCTGTACCGCGGCGTCAAGCTCATGCAGCTTATCCCCATCGCGCTCTTCATGCTCGCCTATCTTCTGGTCTACGCCTATGAGGAGACCGGCGCGCGCGAGGCCGTCCTCGCCCACGCGGGACAGCGCGGGGAGAAGAACCGCGTCAAGCGATTCAACGCCTATTTCGGCGAGCTGATGCAGACGCCGATGAAACTCGGCTGGTTCCTTGCGATCGTCGTCATCGCGGTGGCGGCGGTGTTCATGCTGCTGGTGTTCGCCTACTATATGTACCGCACCGGCAACTCGACCACGACGTCGGCAAGGGAGCTTGCGTTCCGCAACTTCCTGGAAAATACGCTCATTGCCCGCCCGCGCACGAAGGAAATGATCGTCGGCTGGCCGATGCTGATGCTTTTCATCTGGTCGCTGCGCCGCAGAATGAAGTTCCTGCCGATGATCTTCGGCACGGGCATGACCATCGGCCTTGTCAGCGTGGTCAATACGTTCCTGCACATCCGCACGCCGTTTTTGCTGAGCCTGCTGCGCACCGGCTGGGGCATCCTCTTCGGACTTCTCATCGGCACAGCCGTGGTCATTGTGGCGGAGCTCATTTACCGCCTTGTGCGCAGGATCTGCGGGGTGACGAATGGTTAACATTCTGATCTCGGGCTATTACGGCTTCGACAACATCGGCGACGAGTCCATCCTGCGCACGCTCGTCTCGTCGCTGCGCGAGCACATTCCCGACTGCTCGCTCACGGTGCTCTCGCACAATCCCGCCTCCACGCGCGAAAAATACGGCGTCGAGGCGGTGGACCGCATGTCGCCGGTGGCGATTTTGCGCGCGGTGAAAAAGTGCGACATGCTCATTTCCGGCGGCGGCAGCCTTTTGCAGGATGTGACGAGCAGCAAGAGCTTACACTATTACCTCTCCATCATCCGCTGCGCGGAATTCTTCCATAAAAAGGTCTTCATCTATTCCCAGGGCATCGGCCCCATCGACCGCCCCGGCAACCGCCGCGCCGCGGCGGCGGCGCTCAAGCGGGCGGACGGTATCGTCGTGCGCGACGAGCGGTCTGCGGCGCTTTTGGAGGAAATCGGCATCGCGCGCGACAAGGTCGTCATCACGGCGGACCCCGTCATCCGCATGAAAAAGCCCGATGGCGATGTCGGCGCGGAGATCCTGCGAAAGGCAGGTGTCTCGCTGGATGGCCGTCTAACTGTCGGCTGGGCCATCCGTGAGCGGGACACAGACAGCCGCTTTGTCAAAGAGCTTTTGCGCTCCATCCAGATGATGAAGGACAAGTACAACGCGCAGTCTGTGCTCATCCCGTTCCACTATGAAGAGGACGGCGAGGTCTGCCGCCACATCGCGGCGCAGCTGCCCGATGACACGGCGGTGTGCCTGAATGAAAAGTACCTCTCCGAGGATATGCTCTCCATCATCGGCAACATGGACCTGCTCGTCGGTGTGCGCCTGCATTCGCTCATCTATGCCGCCATCATGGGCGTGCCGCTCATCGGCATTTCGTATGACCCCAAGTGCACGGCGTTTTTAAACTCCGTGGGGCTCGACAAGCTGAGCACGAAGGAGAACTTCACGGCGGAGCTCTTCCTGCCCGAGGCCGGGCGTGTGCTCGAAACGGGCAAGGAGCAGGTGCAGTGCGTCGAAGCGCATATGGCCAAGCTTTCGCGCAAGCTCGACACGAACGAGAAAATGATCTGCGCGATCATGGAGAAATCGAGGAAACATACCATGCAAGACCCTCAAAACAATACGGAAAAGAAGGATAAATCGGGCGTCCGCACGGCGGGCGCGATCAGCTTCGTCTTTCTGCTGACGCTGTTTGCCAAGCTCCTCGGCGTGGTGCGCGAAATGATGCAGGCCAATATCTTCGGCACCGGCATCGACGCGGACCTCTACACCGCGTCGTATAACTCGACGCTCTATCTCTTTACGACGATGTGCTACGCGCTGTGCATCGCGGCGGTGCCGATTTTGACGAAGGAATTTGCTGCCGACCGCAAGCGCGGCGAGAAAGCGGCCAACAACCTGTTGACCATCACGCTGCTCGGCTCGCTTGCGGCGGTCGTTTTGTGGCAGATCTTTGCCTCGACGCCGCTCGTCGGCACGATCTGGGACCTTGACGCAGCCGAGCTGCCGCGCCTTGCGAGCTATATCCGCATCATGGCCTGCGCGCTGCCGGTCGTGGCGGCGGCGTATCTGAACGTCGCCATCTTCCAGGCGACCGACCACTATGAATTGCAGGGCAGCATGAGCATCCCGTACAACGCATTCCTTGCGATCTTCCTTGTGACGCTGGGCGCAAAGTGGGGCATCAAGGGCGTCGTCATCGCGAGTTCGTGCGCGTGGCTCTTGCAGCTTGCCATGAGCATCCCGTATGCGAAGAAGGAACATTATGTCTACCGGCCGATGCTCGACCGCAAGGCGGACTATGTCGGCACGTACTTCAAGACCGCGCTCGTCACGGTGCTGACGACATCGATCTTCCTGTTCTGCTATCTCATCGACACGGCGACCGCCACGGCGCTCAACGACAGCGCCGTCAGCGCGTTCTACTACGCCGACAAGCTCTTCACCCCGCTTACGACCAGCGTGCTCTACAGCATCAGCGCGGTCATGTTCCCGCGCTTTAACCGCGAGTTTACGAAGGAGGACTCGAAGGGGTACCTCGGCTACATCTGGAACGTGACGGAAAACACGCTGCTTTTCATCCTGCCAGTCTGCGCGATGATGTGCGCGTTCGGCACGGATATCATCCGCGTCATCTTTGAAAGCGGCAGCTTCACCGCTGAGTCGACCAAGATGACGGGCAGCATCTTCGCCCGCTACGCGCTCGGCATGAGCGCCTTCGCCGTGCTCGACCTTTTGAACAAGGCCTACTACGCGATGAAAAAGACGCTGGTGCCGCTGCTCATCAACCTCGGCGTGCTGGTGCTGAATCTCATTTTGAACCGCTTGTTCTACACCGATACCGGCGTCGCGCTGGCAACGTCGCTTGCGCTGACGATCGGTGCCATCGCGATGACGATCCAGCTCTTCCACGGGACGAAGATCGTGCGCCTGGTGCCGCTCCTCAAGGGCCTTGCCGCCACGGCAGCGATGGCGGTCGTCCTCTACGGCGGGCGTTCGCTTCTCGTCACGGCGGATGACAGCAAGCTGATGCTCGTCGTCAAGTGCGGCCTGACGGGCGTTGTGGGGTGCGTTATTTACGTGCTGGTCAGCATGATTTTGAAGCAGAATATCATTGCTGATACGATTAAGAAGTTCAAAAAGTGATACTTTTTGGGATTTATCCCCACACCGTGTGGGGGGACGCGGGAAAGGGGGCCATTCTCTCACGTGAGAGAATGGCCCCCTTAAACCCCCAAGAGAACGCGAGGGGAGGGCCCCTCGACCCCCGACATTGCAGGTCTGGGGCTTGAAGAGCTGCACGCGCTGCGCAATCAGGTGCGGTGTACATGGCTTCGCCATGAGTCCCTGCGAGTCGTTACCAATCGCAACCGCGCCTTACTATCGTGAGGCGCGAGTGACGGTAGAACGGCGGCAGACTGCTTACCGAATGCGGCATTGCTGGCGCTCGCCGCATTGTGGAGACTGGCGGTAGACGGAAATTAGGCTGTAGTCCTACAAGATCAGCAGAGCGGCAGCGGATGATAGAAGAAAGTCAAATCGTATAGCAACACTAACCGCGGCAACGCCGCGCGCAGGAAGTCGCATTCCGGAGGCACAAAGGTCATTCAAGCTTTGGACTGCCAATCTAAGCCTTTCTCTTGGGGTTTCAAAGGGGCCATTCTCTTTTGCAAAAGAGAATGGCCCCTTTATCCCGCTTCCCTGCGCGGCGCAGGGGAACAAAGTACAGCGTTGCCGCGCTGTGATATGTTACCCTTGACGTTTTTTGAAGGTTAAGTAACCTTCAAGCATCAGGCTCGCCGCGACGGCGTCGACGGTTTTCTTGCGCTCCTTGGCGCGCTTGCCATTATTCAATAGAATATTGTGCGCGTCGACGGTCGTGCGGCGCTCATCCCAGAGCGTGACGGGGAGCGACGTGGCCTCGCGCAGCATCTCGGCAAAGCCCTCGGCCTTTTCTGCGCGGGGGCCGCGCGTGCCGTCCATGTTGAGTGGGTGGCCGAGCACGAGCTCTGAGACCTCGTGCTCGGAGATGAGCGGCAGCAGCTTTTCGATGACCGCTTCGGGCCGGTACGCGGTGATAACGGTCGAAAATCCAGTGAGCGTCAGCGTGCGGTCAGAGATCGCGACGCCGGTGTGCGCGTCGCCGTAGTCGATGGCCATGATCTTCATAAAATTGCCTCCTGAGCGTTTCTTTTGACTGCCAGCATACAGGATTTTCACCCAAAAAGCAAGCGCGGGGCAGGGAAGTGGCGTGCGGAAACGGAAAAAAACGCGTCAAGAGAGGCAGCGGGAGAGAAAAAACAGGGGAAAGAGCGCAAAATCTGCGCGATTTTCTGCAAAAACGTGCAAAAAGTGCTTGACGGCTGGACATGACATGTGGTATCATCTTACTTACCTGTGAAAGAGGGCTTTCTTTTTGCGCGCTTTTGCTTCTCGGCACGCAAGGGAAAAGCACCCCTCAAATTTGAGAGCAGGGAGGCAATCGCCAGCTTCATGCCGCTTTTGGCAAACGGAGCTGAGTAAATAAGGAGGTGCCGTTAGATGCGCATTAAGATCACGCTCAGATGCAACGAGTGCAAGCAGAGAAACTACAACACGATGAAGAACAAGAAGAACACCCCGGACAAGCTTGAGCTGAACAAGTACTGCCCCTTCTGCAAGAAGCACACCGTCCACACCGAAACCAAGTAATTAGGAAAGGCTGTTGAAACATGGCAGAAGAAAAGAAGAAAAAGGACCGCAGCAAGTGGTTCCGTGAAATGAGAAGCGAACTGAAAAAGGTCGTATGGCCCACCGCATCCACCACTGCGAAGAACACCGGCACTGTGCTGCTGTGCTCTCTCGCCGTCGGCGCCTGCATCTGGATCTTCGACTACGTGGCCGTTTCCGCAGTGCACCTGCTGATCGGTCTCGCGGGCTGACAGGAGAGCAGTCATGGCTGATAATGCTAAGTGGTATGTCGCGCATACTTACTCCGGCTATGAAAACGCAGTCAAGACGGCCATCGAGAAGTTCGTCGCCAACCGTCATCTGGAGGACATGATCCTCGACATCCAGATCCCGCTGGAGACCGTCACGGAAGTGACCGACTCGGGCGATATGAAGGAAGTCGAACGCAAGGTCTTCCCGGGCTACGTGCTCGTCAAGATGATTATGACGGACGACACCTGGCATCTGATCCGCAACATTCGCGGTGTGACCGGCTTTGTCGGCACGGCGAACAATGAACCCATTCCTCTGACGGAAGAGGAAGTCCTGGCGCTCGGCATGGAACGGCGAGAGATCGTCGTGCGCTACAATGTCGGCGATCAGGTCAAGATCACCGACGGCCCGCTTTCGTCCTTCCTCGGCACGGTCGAAGAGATCGACGCAGAGAAGAACAAGGTGTGCGTGGTCGTGTCCATGTTCGGACGCGAAACGCCGGTCGAGCTGGAGCTCGATCAGGTCGAGGTCGTAGAACCGTAATCACCGCTAAAAGCGATGAGCCGCGTATGCGGCAAACGTGGGAGAGACGTTCAGTCTCGCCAAGGGCGGCCGGAATCGCCGGTCGTTACCACATTCAATATTAAGGAGGTGCCTCTCATGGCACAGAAGATCACCGGTTACGTTAAGCTGCAGATCCCTGCAGGCAAAGCAACTCCCGCACCCCCCGTTGGCCCCGCGCTCGGTCAGCACGGCGTCAACATCGCTGCGTTCACCAAGGAATTCAACGAGCGCACCAAGAACGACATGGGCCTCATCATCCCCGTTGTCATCACGGTGTATGCCGACCGTTCCTTCTCCTTCGTCACCAAGACTCCTCCCGCTGCCGTCCTCATCAAGAAGGAATGCAACATCGAGTCTGGCTCCGGCGTCCCCAACAAGACCAAGGTCGCTACCATTTCCAAGGCCTCTGTCCAGAAGATCGCTGAGATGAAGATGCGTGACCTCAACGCGAGCACTCTCGAGTCCGCGATGAGCATGATCGCCGGTACCGCACGCTCCATGGGCGTTGTCGTCGAAGAATAAGGAGGGTGTGAACAATGTTTAGAGGTAAAAAGTATCAGGATGCTGCAAAGCAGATCGAAAAGAACACTCAGTATGACGCCGCAGAGGGCTTCGGCCTGATCTGCAAGACCGCTTCCGCGAAGTTCGACGAGACCGTCGAGCTGCACGTCAAGCTGGGCGTCGACTCCTGACCAGCAGGTCCGCGGCGCCATCGTCCTCCCCAACGGCACCGGCAAGAACGTCCGCGTTCTCGTCTTCGCCAAGGGCGACAAGGCTGAGGCTGCCAAGGCTGCCGGCGCTGACTATGTCGGCGAGATGGACCTCGTCGAGAAGATCCAGAAGGAAAACTGGTTCGACTTCGACGTCGTCGTCGCTTCCCCTGACATGATGGGTGTTGTCGGCCGTCTCGGTAAGGTGCTCGGTCCTAAGGGCCTGATGCCGTCCCCGAAGGCCGGTACCGTCACTCCCGACGTCGCCAAGGCTGTTCAGGAGTCCAAGGCCGGTAAGGTCGAGTATCGTCTCGACAAGACCAACATCATCCACTGCCCCATCGGTAAGGTTTCCTTCGGCCCCGAGAAGCTCGCTGAGAACTTCAACGCTCTCATGGGTGCTATCATCAAGGCCAAGCCCGCCGCTTCCAAGGGCCAGTATATCAAGTCCTGCGTCGCCGCCTCCACCATGGGCCCCGGCGTCAAGATGAACACCGCAAAGATCTAAGAAAACTTAAAGAGGGGGACGCTGTCCCCCCTTTAGATTCCCCCTCACCAGTTTGCGAACTGGTGTCGCCGCGCGATCGCGGCTGAGCCGCGGTATTTTTCTGACGCGCATGTCGTCAGAAAAATCAAATTGGATTATTTTTGGCGCGCATGTCGCGGCAAATTGTGATTTAAGTTGATTTGCGCTGTGCGCGGCGCAAATATGGGGTATTTTGCGGAAAAAGCGATATTTGGGGTTGACAATGCTGCCAACTCTGGATATACTATTAGAGCGTTCCAAAGACAGCAGGTGAGATTCGTCTCGTAAGTCCTGCCGAGGATGGCAAACATTTATTGATTGCTTTACCGTCCTCATGTCCTGCATGAGGACGGTTTCCTTTTTAGAACGCCTCTTTCCCTTGGCACGCGAGGCGTGCCGCAAAATCCAATGGAGGTGAACTCAAGAAATGCCTAACGCAAAAGTTCTGTCTGAAAAGCAGGCGATCGTGGCCTCTCTGACCGAGAAGCTGCAGGGCGCAGCTGCCGGCGTTATCGTTGACTACAAGGGCATCACCGTCGCGGAAGACACCGAGCTCCGCGCTGAGTGCCGTAAGAACGATGTCGAGTATGCAGTTGTCAAGAACACCCTGCTCCGCTTTGCTTTCAACAACGTCGGCCTCAATGAGCTCGATGATCAGCTGAACGGTACCACGTCTCTTGCCATCGCTGCCGATCCCGTCGCCCCCGCGCGCGTGATCGCCGACTTTGCCAAGAAGCTCAACGGTAAGTTCGAGATCAAGGGCGGCTTCATGGACGGCAAGGTCGTCGACATGGCCACCGTCAATGCTCTGGCCGCGATCCCCGCACTGCCTGTCCTGCAGGCACAGGTGCTTGGCACCATGCTGGCTCCCATTTCGGGCCTGGCTTGCGTCCTCAAGCAGATCGCCGAGAAGAACGGCGCTCCCGCCGAGGAAGCTTCCGCAGAGTAATCGTCTGCACCCGACTCAAAAACTAAAACAAATATCTTAAAATTGGAGGATCATTACAATGAGCGAGAAAGTTACCGCTATGATCGAAGAAATCAAGGGCCTTACCGTCCTGGAGCTCTCTGAGCTCGTCCACGCTCTCGAGGAAGAGTTCGGCGTTTCCGCCGCTGCTATGGCTGCTCCCGCTGCCGGCGGTGCTGCCCCCGCTGCCGAGGAGAAGACCGAGTTCGACGTCGTCCTCGCCGGTTTCGACGCTGCTGCCAAGATCAAGGTCATCAAGGCTGTCCGCGAGATCGCTGGTCTGGGTCTGGCCGAGGCCAAGGCTTTCGTCGAGTCCGCTCCGAAGGCTCTGAAGGAGGGCGTGTCCAAGGAGGATGCCGAGAACTTCAAGAAGCAGCTCGAAGAGGCTGGCGCGAAGGTCGAGATCAAGTAATCTCACCCTACTGCGAGGTTCAAAAAGCCCGTGTCTCACGACACGGGCTTTTTCTTTTTGACTGTCTTATGGAATAGAACATCTGTTGACATAATATATGCGCGTGTACGTCAAAAGGACGTGCGCACCGTGGACTCGGACGGGGCAACGATGTCGATGATCTGATTCTGCGTGTAAATGCCGTAGTGCTTCCACGATGCGGGAGCGTCCGTTCCATCGGGTATAAGATGGACATCAATGGCACGGGGAAGATAGTCGAGCAGTTTGGACCGTTCGAACGTGCAAAGATAGGTGCCGCTGTGGACTTCGTCTGCGTCAAATACGCAGTAGGATTCGTTGCGCACCTGATAGAGCAGGTAATTTTCAAAGATGAGCTCGATCTTGGCGTTTTCATCGGGGCACAGCGGCGTACAGTGCGCGAGAATGTCGTCGAGGGCGGCATTTCCTGTGGACGGAGTCTGTGCATTTGGCTCCGCTTTAACGCAGCAGATGGTGAAGTGCAGCTCGTTTTCATCCTCCTCACACAGCGTCAGGAGAAACGGTGCACGGCGGCCGGCGTCCACAAGGCGGCCTGCTTCGGCGAATGTGGTGCAATGAGACATGGGAGTCACCTCGTTTTGTAAAGTATGGAAAATACTGCTCACCGTGTGACGGTCAGGCAGTAAAATGATAACCGGTTTGTCTCCTTGTTGTTCCAGAGGTCAGTTTCGCCGAGCTCGCGCAGATCGTCTACGACGAATTCATCGAATCGCACAGCAGCGCGGTGAACGACGGGACGCTCCTCGAACAAGTAGAAGCCGCCCTGCCAGACGTGCCAGAGCTCCACGCAGGGCGCGGATTCGAGGGCAGAGCCAATGTAGTCGATCAGCTGCCGCGCGCGGCCCTCGGTATAGTAGGCCCAGTCGAGGCAGACGGCAAAGGCTTTGTCGGTATAGAGAAAACTGTCTGGGTAAGTGCGCAGCGCGAAGTTGTCGTCCGCGCCGCCGTCGTCGATCGTACCGTCGCCCACATTGATGGCGAGGTAGTCGTACTCCGGTGGAGGAAAGACCTCCGGCAGCGGCGCGTCGGAAGCGAAAAAGATGCAGGCGCTCATCATGATCCTCCTGTAATGCCTCATTTTCCTTTTGGTACGGCGATCATATCATAAAAGATATGAACAAATCTACTGCGATGCTGTTACGAGACCCTTGCGCCGCGGTGCGGGAAGAACGCGCGCCGGTGAGGAAAAGGCTGGAACAGCCATAATATAAACCGCTCGAGCGCTTGACTTTTTTGTGCAGCGGCATTAAAATGTATAAAACATAAGAGCAGGAATTTTCATGCGTTGTGTATCCTGCGTACAAATTCTGATGAGAGACAGGCTGATGCCCGCGTGAGCCGAGGAATGCTTACGCGGTTATTTTTTCACCTGGATGGGAGAAAACATGAAGAACACCAAAAACTTTGCGAGCCGGTGGGGCTTTATTCTGGCATCCGTCGGTTCAGCGGTCGGCATGGCGAATGTCTGGGGCTTTCCCAACAAGCTTGGCAGCAACGGCGGCGGGGCATTTTTGCTCATTTATCTGCTGTTTATTTTCATTTTCAGCTACGTGGGTCTGCCCGCGGAATTCGCCATGGGCCGCCACGCGGCGACGGGCACACTCGGCGCGTATGAAAAGGCATGGTCGACGCGCGGCAAGGGGGCAGGCAAGGTAGGAGGCCTTCTTGGCTGGCTGCCGCTCGCGGGCTCGCTGTGCATTGCGTTCGGCTACGCCGTCATCGTGACATATATCTTAAAGGCGCTGGTGGATTCGCTCGTCGGCACGCTGATGACGACGGACACCGCGTCGTGGTTCGGCACGTTCTCCTCCACACCGTATTCCGTCATTCCGTACCACATCATCGTGGTCGTGGGGACGCTGCTGACGCTCTATTTGGGCGCGCACAGCATCGAAAAAACCAACAAGATCATGATGCCGCTGTTTTTCATCATCTTCCTGATCCTCGCGGTGCGCGTGGCGATGCTGCCGGGCGTAAGCGAGGGCTACCGCTTCATGTTCACCCCGCGCTGGGAGGCGCTCAAGGACCCGATGATCTGGATCTGGGCGATGGGACAGGCGTTCTTCTCCCTCTCCGTCACGGGCAGCGGCATGATCGTGTACGGCGCGTACCTCTCGAAGGACGAGGACGTCGTCGGCGTCGCGCAGCACACGGCGCTGTTTGATACGATCGCCGCCGTCGTTGCGGCGCTCGTCATCATCCCCGCATGCTTCTCCTACGGGCTGGACGTCGGCGCGGGCCCGAGCCTGCTGTTCGTTACGTTGCCGACCATTTTACAGGATATCCCGATGGGGCGGCTGTTCGCCATCATCCTCTACCTTGCGATGATCTTTGCGGGCGTGAGCTCGCTGCAGAACATGTTCGAGGCCGTGGCGGAATCGCTGCTGCACAAGTTCCCCAAGCTCAGCCGCACGGCGGTGCTGGCGATCCTGTGTGTGCTGTGCCTCGGCATCGGCATTTTCATGGAGCCCATCAGCAAGTGGGGCCCGTGGATGGATCTTGTTTCCATCTATATTATCCCCATCGGCGCGACGCTCGGCGCGATCTCGTGGTTCTACGTGATGAAAAAGGACGAGCTGCTCGCCGCCGTGAACACCGGCAGCAAGAAAGAGCGCGGCGCGCTGTGGTACAACGTGGGCCGCTTTGTCTATGTGCCGCTTGCGGTCATCCTGTGCTGCGTAGCACTGTTCATGCACGTGGCATTCTGAGTTCCCCCTGAACAAAAAAGAAGAACAATATGAAAACAGGCAAGAAAGTGAGCATTACCATACTTTCAGTGCTGATATTGGCCTTGTGCGCCTCGGCTACGGCGGCGGGAGCTTCCGTGACGGCGTTATGTTTAGCGGCGACAAAGCCTACTACCTCTTTGGCGGGCGCGATGTGACCGGCCGCATCGTCAGGATTACCATGACGCAGAACGGCGAGACCTGCACGATGGAAAATGCGGAGGGAAAGACGCATTTCCTGTTCTGCACAGAGCGTTCTCCACAGCTCGGCGATTATGACTTCGACCGCAGCACGCTGCGGTTTTACGACGAAGACGGGAACGACATCACCGCGGAGTACAATTTGAGCGGCGGTAGAATCGCGTAAAATCGACATAAAAAAGGAAGTGCCTATCGTAAGGGCACTTCCTTTTTAAATAAACTTGTTGACAAATCAACATTAATGCGCTATGATAGACGAGCTTGTTGATTTGTCAACAAATAGGAAAAAGGAGAATTACCAATGGAGGAGCGCTTTGAGACCTTTACCGTCCTGATCACGCGTATCAGCCGCAGCATCAAGCGCATCAAGGCGGACGAAATGGCGGACTTCGAACTGAAAGGGCCGCATGTGTCCTGCCTCTACTACCTCTCCCAGCAGGATGGCATGACAGCCGCCGAGCTCTGCGAGCGCTGCGACGAGGACAAGGCGGCCATCTCCCGCTCGCTGGACGACCTCGAGAAAAACGGTTACATCACCTGCGCAAGCGGCGCGGGCAAGCGCTATAAGAGCCCACTGCGCCTGACGGAGCGGGGCAAGGCGGTCGGCCGCGCGATCGGGGAGAAGATCATGCGCATCGTCGAGGCGGCATCTGAGGGCCTGAGCGAGGCCGAGCGGCAGACGATGTACCGCGCGCTCGCGCTCGTGAGCGAGAATTTGGAACGGATTTATACCCATAAGAAGACCGCGGGCGACAGAGCCGCCCGCGACGAACAATAACGGAGGAAAAGCATGAGTGTTCAGATCATTGTGGATTCGACGGTCGACATGCCCGAGCGCATGAAGGACCGTTTTCGCATCGTACCGCTCACGGTGCATTTTGGCGCGGAGGAGTTCATCGACGGCGTGACCATCGACAAGCACCGCTTTTATGAGCGGCTTGTCGAGAGCGACGAGCTGCCGACGACCAGTCAGGCGTCGCCCGCGGCATTCGACGCGATCTTCTCCGACGTTGCGTCGGTGGGCGACAGCGCGGTCGTTGTGACGCTCGCGTCGAAGTTCTCCGGCACGTATCAGAGCGCGTGCATCGCCGCGGCGGAGTACGACAACATCTACGTTGTGGACAGCAAGAGCGCGGCCATCGGCTCGGGCATCCTTGCCGAGTACGCGCTCGAGTGCGCGGACAAGGGCATGGACGCGAAGACCATCGCCGAAACGCTGGAGAAAAAGCGCGACGAAATTTGCCTCATCGCGCTGCTCGACACGCTCGAATACCTCAAAAAGGGCGGGCGCATCTCGAAGACTGTCGCCTTTGCGGGCGGACTTCTCAACATCAAGCCGGTCATCACCGTCGTCGACGGCGAAATTCAGGTTATCGGCAAGGCGAGAGGGTCGAAGCAGGGCAACAACCTGCTCGTGCAGAAAATTCACGAGAGCGGCGGCATCGACTTCGACGAGCCGATCATCCTCGGCTACAGCGGCCTGAGCGATTCGTATCTCAAAAAATATGTCGAGGACAGCCGCGACATCTGGCAGGACAAGGCGGACTCGCTCGACTCCACGCTCATTTGCAGCGTGATCGGCACGCACACTGGCCCCGGCGTGGTGGCGGTCGCATTCTTCAAAAAGGGCTGAGCCTCTATAAAAATCAGAAACAGCAGGAAGCCGGCGTATCGCACCGGCTTCCTGCTGTTTTTTCTTAAATATCCTCTTTGAGTCAGCGATTAAAAATAGCAACGGCGCTTTCAAACGACACCGGTACTCGCTGTACCTTGACAACAGACGGCACGGCGAATTATAGTGATTCTATAAAGGTATATTGATATTCAACGGCTATGTCTTGCGTGAAAGCGGTGCTTTGCGCTGGTATCGGTTTGCCCGTGAAACAGGTTGAATGGGAAAAGGAGAATGCGGCATGCAGTGGACGGACGAGAGCATTGCGTTTTTGCGCGACGCGGCGGCGATGAACCGCTATTATGAGACCATCGCGGAGAGGATCACGCCGCAGCTCCCAGAAAACGCGCACATCTGCGACGCGGGCTGCGGCATCGGCGAGCTGAGCCTTGCTCTGAAGCCGTACTGCCGCCATGTCACGGCGGTGGACGCCGACGAGCTGGCCATCAAAACGCTGGAAGCTCACCTGATAAAAGGCGTCACCGCGATCTGCGGCGATGTGGAGGCGCTCACGCCGAAAGAGCCCTACGACGCGATGGTGTTCTGTCTCTTTGGCCGCACGGAGGACACGCTGCGCATCGCGAGAAAGCAGTGCCGCACAAAAAGGCGTTGTGCCTGTTCACCATTGAGACGGCGGCTATTTCGAAGGAGGAAGCAGTATGAGACGCCATCTTTTGATCTGCGGGGAGCGCGGCGTCGGCAAGTCGACGCTGATCCGCCGCCTGCTGAAGCATAGCACGCGGGAGGTCGGCGGCTTTGTGACAAAACGGCTGCCAATCGCGGACGAAAACGGCTTTTTTCCGATTTACCTCTATCCCGCATCGCAGAAAGAGGACGAGCGGCACAATGAAGCGGCGAATCTCGTCGGAACGTGCGACAGCCGCTCGAGCATCCGCCATCCGGAGGTGTTCGACACGCTCGGCGCACAGCTCATTAAGTCCGCGCCGGAAGGCGGCATCATTTTGATGGACGAGCTCGGCTTTCTCGAAAATGACGCCAGGGCGTTCCAGTCTACGGTGATGCGCGCGCTGGACGGCGAGACGCCGGTGCTGGCCGCGGTCAAGCCGAAGGACACACCATTCCTGCGCGCCGTGCGCGGGCATGAGAACGCGGAGCTTGTCTTCATTGACGAGCAGAACCGTGACGCGCTTCTTGAAAAGCTCCTGCCGCACATTTTGCGGTGGAATGAAGCTTGAAGCAGCAAGCTCGCCGTGTAATAGAGAAGAAGTTTTCAAGCGAACACTTGTTTGACTATCAAAACCGTGCTATAATACCGCCATTGAGAAATTTGCAGAGGAGAGGGGACAGCGCATGGAGCATCTGCTTGCGGGACTGAACCGCGCGCAGCATGAGGCCGTCACGGCGACGGAGGGGTATGTCCGCGTCATCGCGGGCGCGGGCTCGGGTAAGACGCGTGCGCTGTCGCACCGCTTTGCGTATCTTGTCAACGAGCTCGGCATCCTGCCGGGGAACATCCTGTGCGTGACGTTTACGAACAAGTCAGCCAACGAGATGCGCCAGCGTATCCACGCCTTGACCGGCGACAACGACACGGGCTATATCAACACGTTCCACGGCTTCTGTGTCTCCGTTTTGCAGGAGGACAGCCACGCCGTGCAGTACCCGAAGAGCTTTCTGGTGCTGGATAATTCCGACATCGACGCGCTGCAATATGAGCTGATGGAGGTGCTGTGCGGCTATCACGGCAACCTCTTCATCGTGGGCGACCCGGACCAGACGATCTACACCTGGCGCGGCGCGAACGTCAAGTATCTGCTGGATTTCGACAAGGTTTTTCCAAATGTGCAGACCATCATGATGATGGAAAACTACCGTTCCACGCCGGAGATTTTGGCGGCGGCGAACTCGCTGATCGCAAAAAACGGCCACCGCATCAAAAAGGACCTGCTCCCGACGAAGCCCTCGGGCGAGAAGGTCGTCTGCCACTTTGCCGACACGCAGGAGGCGGAGGCGCAGTGGATGGCGGGCGAGATGCAGCGGCTGCATGATCGCGGCGTGCCGCTGCGGGATATGACCGTCCTCTACCGCGCGCACTATGTGACGCGCGCGGTGGAAGAGGCGTTGATGCACGAAAAAATTCCCTATACGATCTACTCCGGCGTGCAGTTTTTCGACCGCATGGAGATCAAGGACGCACTTTCATATTTGCGGATGATCGCCTATCAGGACGATCTGTCGTTCCGGCGCATTGCCAACGCGCCGAAGCGGAACCTCGGCAAGCGGCGCATGGCCTTTTTACAGGAGACGGCGGAAAAAGAGGGGACGAGCCTCTATGTAACGCTCAAAAACCACCTCGAAGACAGCGTGTTCAGCGGCACGAAGGCAAAGCAGTTCGTCGATCTGATCGAGCGCTTTTCGCACTCGTATCAGGGTCGGCCCATCTCTGAGGTGCTCTCGGATATTCTGGACAAGAGCGGGTATGAAAAGGCGCTGCGCACCGAGGGCAGTCAGGAGCGGCTGGACGATCTGGCCGAGCTCAAGCAGTCCATCTACGAATACGAGACGAGCTGCGGCGAGGAGAGCACAATGGAGCATTACCTCGCCCACATCGCGCTTTTCAGCAACGGCGATGTCGCCGAGCAGGGCGACAAGGTGAAGCTGATGACCGTCCACGCGGCGAAGGGCCTCGAATTCCCGTATGTGTTCCTCTGCGGCATGAACGAGGGCATTTTCCCCTCGCGCAAGGTGCGAACGCTCCCCGGCATGGAGGAGGAGCGGCGGCTCGCTTTCGTTGCGCTGACGCGCGCGGAGAAGGGGCTTTACCTCTCCGAGGCCGACGGGTGGAATTTTGACGGCTCGCCGCGCTATCCCTCGCGCTTTCTGCTGGATATCGACCGCGAGCTTCTGCCGTTCACGCACGAGGTCGACGAGACGCTTCTGCGTGAAGCGGCGGATGACGTCGCGCGGCGAGACAAGTATCTGCGCGAGGACGACGGCGACGGCACGCTGCCCATCGGGCAGCGCGTGCGCCACGCGGTGTTCGGCGAGGGAACGGTGCTGGACGTGGACCTGAACAAGGGCGCGCACGTCATCCAGTTTGACGGCATGGGAACGCCGCGCAGCATTTCGCTGCGCGCGAAGCTCGAAAAGATCGGGCCATAAATCGGTTGACAGATTTATTTTGGAGGGATTTTATTTTGGCGCACAGCCCTGGGTCTATCCGCGGCCTGTGCTCATTATCGCAATGTATTTGAGCGGCGGCCACAAGACCGTGAAGAACATCTTAAAGCGCGGTGCGTTCACCGTGAGCATGGGCGACGCAGAGCATGCGGCGGCCTGCGACTATGTGGGCATCGAGTCCGGCAACAGCGTGCCCGACAAGATGGCGCGCGCGGGCTTCCACGTGACGAAGAGCGAGCATGTGGACGCGCCGGTGATCGACGAGCTCCCGCTCGCGCTCGAGTGCAAGCTCGTGAGCTACGACGAGGAGACAAGACTCCTGACCGGCGAGATCGTGAACGTCAGCGTGGACGAGCGCGCGCTCGACGAAAACGGCAAGCTCGCTGTCGAAAAGCTGCACGTCATCACCTTTGACTATGCCAACCACGGCTATTATGTCTTGGGCGAGAAGGTCGCCAGCGCGTTCGAGGACGGCAAAAAATTCAAGTAGATCCGGCGAAACAGAAAGCGCCGCGTCCCGTGTTTTCTTCGGGACGCGGCGCTTTTTTGCCGTTTCGGTCAGGATTTCGACTTTGTTTGTGCAAAACCGACGCATTAGTGTTAAAGTCTCGTTAAAAACCGTCCCTTTTACTACTGGCACGGGCGCGGGGCAGATGGTATAGTAAACAGGCATGTGTTTTTTAGGAGGATCAATATGTTTTCTGCCTTTTTTCGCAGCCTGAAGCAGGAATTTGCAGGCTACAACTCGAAAAAGCTGCTCGCCGACATGATGGCGGGCCTGACGGTCTGCGCTGTCGCGCTGCCGCTGGCATTGGCGTTCGGCGTTTCATCCGGCGCGAGCGCGGCGTCCGGGCTTGTCACGGCCATCATCGCGGGCGTGGTCATCGCCATTCTCGGCGGCGCGTCGTACCAGATCTCGGGCCCGACGGGCGCGATGAGCGCGGTGCTCGTCGGCATCGTCGCGGAATACGGCCTGCAGGGCGTGTTTTTTGCCTGCTTTGCCGCGGGCGTTCTGCTGCTGCTTGCGGGCGTCTTCAAGCTGGGTCGCTTAATTAGCTTCATCCCGATGCCCGTCATCATGGGCTTCACCTCGGGCATTGCCATCATCATTGCGATGGGGCAGATCGACAACTTCTTCGGCACGGTGTCGGAGGGCGGCTCGAATTTGGAAAAGATCGCGTCCTATGGCCGTCTTGGCTTCCATCCGAACATGCAGGCGGTGCTCATCGGCCTTCTCGTCGTGCTGGTGATGGTCTTCTGGCCGAAAAAATGGGGCGCGCGCGTGCCGGGCTCGCTCGTCGGCATCATCCTTGCGACGATCGTCGCGACAGTCGCGGGCATGGATCAGCTCGCTGTCGTCGGCGACATTCCCAAGACGCTCCTGCTCGCCGACCGCCTGTCGCTCGGCGGCCTGAGCTTCACGATGCTCGAAAACCTGCTCTCTCCCATCGTGACCATTGCGGCGCTCGGCATGATCGAGAGCCTGCTTTGCGGCGCGTCGGCCTCGCGCATGAAGGGCGAAGCGTTCAACGCCGATCAGGAGCTGATCGCACAGGGCGTGGGTAATATTCTGCTGCCGCTTTTTGGCGGTGTTCCCGCGACCGCAGCCATCGCACGCACGAGCGTAGCGGTCAAGTCCGGCCAGCAGACGCGCCTTACGAGCGTGTTCCATTCGCTGTTCCTGCTTGCCTCGATGTTCCTGCTCGGCGGCGTGATGGCGCGCCTGCCGCTCTCGGCGCTCGCGGGTGTGCTGATGGTCACGGCGTGGCGCATGAACGACTGGGAGGGCATCCGCTACATCTTCCGCCACAAGTTCAAGTCCGGTATCAGCCAGTTTTTGATCACGATGCTCGCAACGGTCGTCTTTGACCTGACGGTCGCGATCCTGCTCGGCGTGGTATACTCCGCCATTTTGTACATGGCGAAGTCGAGTCATATCCATGTGAATTTCTCCGATATCGACGCGAACAAGCTGCGCTCGGTGGAGGGCAAGCCCCCCATCCTCGAGACCTCCGGCGTGGCGTACATCACGGGCGCGCTCTTCTTCGGCGCGGTGGATGAGTTCAACCACCGCATGGCGGAGATGCCGCAGTACGACCACATCATCTTGTCGATGCGCGGTATGCCGAGCGTGGACGTTTCGGGCGCGCAGGCGATGCTCGAGCTGTGTGAGGCGCTCAAGAGTCAGGGCAAGACGGTTGCCTGCTGCGGCATGACCGAGGCGGTGCGCACCTACTTTGACCGCGCCGGCATCACCGAGCTTCTCGGCGAGGAGTCCTACTTCTGGAGCGCCGACCAGGCGATCCTTGACCTGCTGGACGCGGAGATCGTGGAATAAAAGACATAGAAAAGCACTTCCCGCCAGCGGCGGGAAGTGCTTTTTGCTGTACATGGGCTGCGAAAGATTTTATTTGCGCCGGTCACCCTCGCGTGCGATCTTGTCGAGCGATTCCTGCCGGACAGCCTGACGAAGCGCCGTCAGGTAGGGCGAAAAGGCGACGTTCTGCTCGCCGTAGGTGAGCTGGAGGTCGTATTCGTGGTCCTCCCAGGTCGAAATGTCGGACTCGTTGTGGGAGATCACGGCCTCGAGCTTGTCGAGCGCCTTGTAGATTTGAGCCTCCTGCGTTTCGAGCGCGGCCATCTCGTCGTAGAGTGTGCGCATCTCCTCGCGGCAGGGGGAGGGAAGCGATGCGACCCACTGGTAGAGCAGCGCTTCCTCCGTCGATTCGTCCTGTGCGGTCTTGTCAAAGGCGGGGATATCGCCCGTGAAGCACTCGCCGAGGTCGTGGATGAGGCACATGCGCGTCACCTTGTCCATGTCGGCCTCGGGAAATTCATCGCGCAGGAAGAACGCCATCAGTGCGATGCGCCAGCTGTGCTCGGCAACGCTCTCGTGCCGCCCGCCGGAGGTGTAGCAGTGGCGGGTGGTGTCCTTCAATTTTTCCGCCGTGTGCAGCGCGGCGAGCAGTTCGCTTGGTCTCATGCGTCTCCTCCATTGTCGTTTTCTGGTATTTTACCAGAGGCGGGAACGACTTGCAAGGAAAAGAAAGAAGAGAGATTCCCATTCCCAGCGGCATATGATATCATGAATGCGAGAAAATTTGGCGCCCGGTGAAACAAAACGGGCGCGGAATGCGTCTAAATAAGCAGAAGCAAGAAGATTTGAGAGAGACCCTCCCATGCGGAGGGCGGAGAGGAGAATTTATGAAGCTTGCGGCGGATTTTCGGCAGGCGGCGCGCGAGGCGCTGCGCGGCAAGTGGCCCATCGCCATTCTGATCGGCCTTGTGGCGGTGCTGCTCGGCGGCGCGGGGAGCGGCGGTCCGGAGGTCAAATTCAATTACGATGTGTCCTCGGGCGTGTCGACGACGTTTGGCTACGGCGGACAGACGATTTACTCCACAGGCTACGGTTTGGACCCGAAGTGGAGCGGACTGCTCGTCGGCGGTGTGGTCTATCTCATCGTGATCGCGCTCGTGTTGGCGGCGGCGTACTTCATCCTCGGCAGCATCGTGGGCGTGGGGTATGCCAAATATAACCTCGGCCTTGTCGACCGCACGGAGCTGGGCTTTGAGGCGCTGTTCGCCTATCTTCCGAACTGGAAGACGACGACGCTGACGCGGCTTTGGAAGGGCCTCTATATTCTGCTGGGGACGATCCTGCTCGTCATTCCGGGACTGATTATGGGCTACACCTACGCGATGACGGACTACATTTTGGCCGAGCACCCGGACATGGCGCCGGGCGAGGTGATGAAGGGCTCGAAGGCGATGATGGAGGGCAACCGCTGGCGGCTGTTCTGCCTGCAATTCAGTTTCATCGGCTGGATGCTCCTCAGCTCGCTGACGTTCGGCCTTGGCAACCTTGCGCTGCGCCCCTATCAGGAGGCGGCATACGCCGCGTTCTACCGCGAGGTATCGCTCGGGTAAAAAGATAGAGAGAAACAAAACGCGCCCCGCGGATGATCCGCGGGGCGTATTTTTGCTGTGATGGAAAGCTTACTTTGCGCTGTCGTTTGCGAGGGCCTGGTCGATCAGCTTCTGGAGCGCTGCCATGTTGTCCTCATTGTCGATGCCGCCGAGCATTGCCTCACCGACGATAGCACCGCTGCGGTCGATGACATAGGTGGTCGGGAAAGCCATGATGTCGCCCGCAAAGTCGCCGGCTGCGCTGTCGGAGGGGAAGTAGATGTTCTGGTAGCTTGCACCCTTGGACTCAAGCAGGTTCTTGGCCGTGCTGATCGCATCGGCATTGCCGTCGAGCGTATCGACGTTGATGCCGACGACCGCGCCGCCCTGCTTCTTGAGCGTTTCATTGAGGGCGTTCAGCTCACCAAGCTCCGCCACGCAGGGCTTGCAGCCGCTGAACCAGAAGTTCACGACCGTCACGGCGTTCTTGGAGAAGAGGCTGTTGTCCACATCGTTGCCGTCAAGGTCCTTGCCGGTGAAGGCGGGGAAGGCCGGGACGGAATCGTTCATGCCGCCGTTTTCACCGTCGCCCGCGGGCTGGAGGGCGGCATACTGCTCCTGCAGGGGCTGGATCTGGTCTTCAAGGTCACGGATCTGCTCGGAACCTTCGGTCAGCGTCTTGAGCTCGTCCTCGGTGAACTTGTCCTTCACAAGGTCGAGGGCGGCAAGCAGGTAAGCGCCGTAGTTCGATTCATCGGGGATCTCGTCGCGCTTTTCGTTCATGGCGGCGAAGAGCTTCTGCCACAGCTCAAGGTTCTCTTCCATGATGGCGTTTTCCTTGTCGGCGAGCTCCTGGATCTGAGCGTAGATCTCCTCGGCGGTCGCGCCCTGCGCATCGCCATCGCCCTTGCCGTCGCCCTTGCTGCCGCAGGCGGCGAGGGAAAGCGTCAGTGCAAAGGCGAGCAGCAGCGTAATGATCTTCTTGAAATTCATGGTTTATTCTCCTTTGTTTTCTTCAATGATCGGTTTTTGAGACAATTTGGAACATGCTCCGCTGCCACCGAAGGCGTAGCGGAAGCGGACGGCCTCCGTCGGGCAGGCGGTCACGCATTTGCCGCAGCGGATACATTCGCTGTGATTCGGCGTTTTGGTCACATCCACGTCCATGGGGCAGGTACTTGCGCACTTGCCGCAGGAGACGCATTTGTTCTCGTCAACGTGCATCGACAGCAGCGACACGCGGTTGAAGAGTGCGTAGAACGCGCCGAGCGGGCAGAGCCACTTGCAGAACGGGCGGTAGAAGACGACGCTCAGCACGACGACTGTTGCGAGCACGCAAAGCTTCCACGAGAAAAGCTTGCCGAGCGCGGCGCGGATGCTGCTGTTGACAAGCGAGAGCGGGATGGCGCCTTCCAGAACGCCCTGCGGGCAGAGATATTTGCAGAAGAACGGGTCGCCCATGCCAGCTTCGTTCACCACAAGCACCGGCAGCAAAAAGACCATCACCACCAGAATGACATATTTAAGGTAGGTCAGCGGCTTTAAGCGCTTGGTGGAGAACTTTTTGGTCGGGATCTTGTGCAGCAGCTCCTGAAACCAGCCGAACGGGCAGAGGAAACCGCAGATGAAGCGGCCCAGCAGCACGCCGAGCAGGATGAGGATGCCGGTGATGTAATAGGAGAAGCTGAATTTGGACGAGCCGACGACGGCTTGGAACGAGCCGATGGGACACGCGCCTGCCGCACCGGGGCAGGAGTAGCAGTTCAGCCCCGGCACGCACACGGTCTTGCCCGCGCCGCGATAGAGCGTACCCGTGAGGAAGTTCGGCAGGTGCAGATTCGTCAGCAGAGCCGCGCAGGCCTGGACCAGTCCGCGCCAGCGGGCGAGCAGAAAGGAAAACGGTTTTTTCTTATCCAATGCCCACACACTCCAGACATAGTTTGATCGCCTTGTTCAGCACGACGCCCGCCTCGCCGCGAGATGCGCCGTAGACGAGGAATGCGAGGCCAAGCAGCAGAAAAAGAATCTGCACCCAGGTCTTTTTGCCAAATGTTTTGTTCAAATTATCACCCTTTCTGTTCTACCGGCGCTTAGACTACACAGGGAATATGAATACAGTATGAACAGCACCTTAAAAGAACCCTAATTTTATCTGGAAATAATAAGAAGTTTGCCCTGTGCGAAGGGGGTTGCACCATTATCCGCGCTTTTGAAAGAGCTTTGAAGCATAACGGGAGACGAGCTCACCGATCACAAGCCCCAGCACCGCGCCGGCGAACACGTCGCTCGGAAAGTGCACATATAAATAAAGACGAGAGAAGGCGAGCAGCACGGCGAGCGGGATGGCCGCATAACCGAAGCGGCGGTCTGCGCGCGTTGTCGATGTCCTTGTCAGGATAGGTCTCGATGTACGGCTCTTTGGCGAACGCCGCGACCGGCAGCGCGGGCAGCCATGCCATCGGATGCGCAGCGGGAACCCAGGCCGTCAGCTCATCGTAGCCGATGGGGAGCCAGTCGTGCCCACCCTCGCGCGCGGAGATGAAGCACAGATCGAGTTGGTGCGCGTTGAGCTGTGTGATCAGCTCTGTGCTGTACCCACCGCGCAGCTGCACCTGAATGCCGCCGTAGCGCGCGTGGAAATCCGATATGATGCGCGCGAGCGGCGAATAAAACGCGCTGTATGCCGTGCCGACGGTAACCGTGCCGACATCCAGCCCGCGCAGCTGCGCGGAGAGCTGGGCGCAGCTCTCGCCCGCGTGCAGTAGGTCGCGGATGGCGGGCAGCAGCTTTTCGCACTCCTTTGTCGGGCGAACGCCGCTGTGCTCGCGCAGCAGGAGCGGAACGCCCGTCTCCTCCTCAAGCGCCGCGACCATGCGGCTCACGCCGGAGGGCGTGTATTGCAGCGCCTCCGCGGCGGCGGACAGACTTCCGGTCTCAATGGCGCAGACGAGCGCGCGGTAGCGATCGAGTCCCATGGCGTTCTCCTTTGCGAAATTGTCAAAGATGGTTTGATGGATCATCGGTTTACGCAATGTATAGCGCGGGTGTATGCCGTTGTCAAATCCTTGGAAATGGGGGAAACTATGGCACGCTCTTACGATCTAACGAGCGGCAGCATCCCGCAGCATCTGCTGCGCCTGGCCGCACCGCTCATCATGGGCAATATCTTGCAGCAGCTCTACAACACGGTGGACGCCTTTATCCTCGGGCGCTTTGCGGGCGATTTGGAGTTCGCCGCTGTCGGCGTTGCGGGCTCGGTGATGAACCTTTTCCTCTTTATGATCACAGGCGCGTGCACGGGCATTTCCGTCATCTTCGCCCAGCTCTACGGTGCGGGCGAGCGCGAGCGCTTCCGCCGCGAGCACTGGCTCTCGCTCTCGTGCGGGCTGCTGGTGACGCTCGCGTGCAGCGGCCTCGGCTTTTTGCTGCTCTCGCCGCTGCTGCGGCTCATCCAGACGCCAAGCGAGCTCAAGACCTTTGTCTCGGTGTATCTGACGATCATTTTGGCGAGCCTGCCCGCGGCGTTTCTCTACAACCTCTACGGCGCGCTGCTGCGTGCCATCGGGCGGGCGAACGCGGCGCTGATGGTGCTCGCCGCGGCGGTGACGGTCAATGTCGCGCTCGACTACTGCTTTGTTGCGCGCTTTCAGTTGGGCATCGCGGGCGCGGCGTGGGCGACGGCGGCGTCGCAGGCCATTTCGGCGGTGCTGTGCATCCTCTACCTGCGGCGCAAGGCACCGGAGCTCATTTTTGCCCGCGCGGACTGCCGTATGGATGGAGAGCTATTGAAGCAGACGGCGCATTTCAGCTTCGTCACGGCGCTGCACCAGTCGAGCCTGTACATCGGAAAGCTCCTGGTGCAGGGCGCGGTCAACACTGGTGGCACGGACATGATCTCGGCCTACACGGCGACGACGCGCATCGAGGGCTTTGCCAACTCGTTTGGCGACAGCGGCAGCGCTGCGACCTCCGTGCTCGTGGCACAGAATCGGGGAGCAGGGAAAGAAGAGCGCGTGAAGGAATCGTTTCGCAGCAGCCTTTTTCTGATGCTTGCGATGGGGCTTGCGATGTCGCTCATCATGTACGTTAGCGCGAGCACGTCGGTCGGTTTTATGCTCGGGACGCGCAGCGGCGCGGCGTTTGAGAATGCGCGCGACTATCTGAAGCTCGTGGCGCTTTTCTACACGCTCTGCTTCACCGGCAACACATTCGCTGGCTATTTTAACGGCATCGGGAAGGTATCCGTCCCGTTCCTCGGTGCGACGAGCCACATCGCGCTGCGAGTCGTCCTCTCGTGGCTGCTGGTCGGCAAAATGGGCCTCCCCGCCGTCGCGCTGGCAACAGGCCTCGGCTGGGTGCTGGTCAACGCGCTGTGGACCTTTGTCAAATGGAGGATGGAGAAAAAGCAGAAAGCAGCAGAACGTGATATTATGTAAACATCAAAAGCCGCGCGCCCTTAGGCGCGTGGCTTTTGATAAGTTTTGTGAGGTATCGCCGCTGATCGAAATGCGCGGCAAAGGGATGACATTTTTGAGAAAGCACGAGGTTTTTGCCTATACAGGAAGACCATGTCGAAAGAGAAAAACTTTTGCGAGAGACGCACTCTGCTTGCTGAACTTCTGTAAAGTGAAACTATTTTACAATTCTTCGAAATGGTAGCGCGGCTTGCCGGCGCTTTTCTTGCCATATTCGATGGCTCTTGTCGGGCAATAGCAGATGCAGGCCATGCACTGTGTGCAGTTGGTTCCCCAGACGGGACGGGCGTTTTGCAGTGTGATGTTATTCAGCGGGCAGAGCTTTTCGCATTTGCCGCAGCCGATGCAGACATCGCTTGCGGTAAAGGAATTTGCCTTCACAAACAGCGGATAGAAAACCGGGTTCACCGCGCTGCTCGCGATGCGGTCGTAGAGTTTTTTGCGCGGCGGCGAGAACATGTGTCCTGCGCGGATCGCGGCGATCGCGCGGTCGATGAACGGCTCGGCTTTGGCGACGATCCGGCGAGCCTCCTCGACGGTTGGCGCGTTGAACATGGCGATGAAATTCTCCGGCATGACGATCTGCGCCGTGCCCATGTAGACGAGGCCCTTTTCGCGGCAGAGCGCGCGGTTGTACTTCGCGGCGTTGCCGATCTCGCTGCCGCAGTCCATGACGAACCACGTTTCCCTCGCGCCGCGCAGTTCTGTTCGCAGCAGATGGTCGCGCACGATGCGCGGGATGCGCCAGGCGTAGGTCGGCATGACGAGGACGAGCCGTCCATTGACGGCGATCGGTGTTATGTCGCCTGATTTGATGCGGTCATTCAGGCTGATGAGCGTATCGTTCAGCGCGTGTGCGATGCGCTCGGCGATGTGGCGGCTGTTGCCGGTGCCGGTGAAATAGAGTACCATGGCGACCTCCTGTGTCTTTGCTCGAGCACTGCCCGAATATTGTATGGCCTCTATTGTACCAGCCGTGGCGCGCGCAGACAAGCGCTTTGTGTAGGAAAACCGGCGGAGTAAAGGGACTTGAACCTGAGAGAAAAATCGCCGCGGCTTTTCTTTTTTAACCGAAAGGGGCGAAAGAGGCATATTGCCTCTCGTGTACTTGCGTTTCCTGCATTTTCTGCTTGCGGAATGGGGGCGGATATGGTATCTTGAACCATGTGTCCGTCTGCCGTTTTCGACCGGCGGTTCACGTTCTCTAACTGAACGACCACCGAAAGGCAGGGCTTTTTCTTATGATGATCAACAAACGGCTCATCGGCGCGGTGCCGGAGAGCAAAAAATATATCGCGGGCAACGTCGCGCTGCAATGGTGCTCGCTGTGCGCGAACATCGCGATGATGAGCGCCGTGACGGCGCTGCTCGCCGCGCTGTTCGCGGGCGAGGTGACGCAGAGTAAGATCGTTACGACCGCCGTGATCGCGCTTGCAGCTGTCGCCGTGCGATACGGCTGTACCGTCGGCGCGTCGCGCATGGGGTATCTATCGTCCAAGGCGGTCAAGAAGACGCTGCGCGGCGCGATCTATGACAAGCTCCTGTGCCTCGGCGCGTCGTATTCCAAGCAGGTCAAAACGTCGGAGGTCGTGCAGGTCGCGGTCGAGGGCGTCGACCAGCTCGAAACGTACTTCGGCGCGTATCTGCCGCAGTTTTTCTACGCGATGCTCGCGCCGCTGACGCTTTTTGTCGTGCTGTGCTTCGTGAGCGTGCCGGCGGCGGTCGTGCTGCTCGTCTGCGTGCCGCTCATCCCCGTCGCCATCGCGGCGGTACAGACATGGGCGAAGAAGCTGCTCTCGAAATACTGGGGGCAGTACACGGCGCTCGGCGACACGTTTCTTGAAAATTTGCAGGGCTTGACGACCTTGAAAATCTATCAGGCTGACGCCTTCAAAAATGATGAGATGAACGTCGAGGCCGAAAAGTTCCGCAAGATCACGATGAAGGTTCTTACGATGCAGCTCAACTCCATCACGATCATGGACCTCATCGCCTACGGCGGCGCGGCGCTCGGCGTCATCATGGCCGCAACGCAGCTGCGCGCGGGGAAGATCGACCTTGCGGGCGCGCTTCTCATCATCCTGCTGGCGGCGGACTTTTTCATCCCCATGCGCCAGCTCGGCTCGTTTTTCCATATTGCCATGAACGGCATGGCCGCGAGCGATAAGATTTTCCGCCTGCTCGACCTGTCCGAGCCCGCACACGGCGGCGTCAGCTGTCCCGCGGGCGACATTGTCTGCCGCTGCCTGCGCTTTTCCTACGAACCGGAGCGCGAAATTCTGCACGGCGTTGATCTGACGATCCCGCAGGGCAAATTCGTCTCGCTCGTCGGCGAGTCGGGCTGCGGCAAGTCGACGATCTCCGCACTTTTGATGGGTAGAAACAAGGGCTACACCGGCTCTGTGGCAATCGGCGGCGCGGAGCTGCGCAACATTGAAAAAGCGAGCCTGATGCGGCGCATCACCTACGTCAGCCACCAGAGCTACCTCTTCAAGGGTACGGTACGCGACAATTTGCTGATGGGCAAGCCTGGTGCGAGCGATGACGAGCTCTGGAGCGCGCTCACGCAGGTCAATCTCGCGGACTTTCTCAGAGGGGAAGCGGGGCTCGACACCTTACTTTCCGAGCGCGGTGAGAACCTTTCGGGCGGTCAGCGCCAGCGCCTTGCGCTCGCCCGCGCGCTGCTGCACGACAGTCCCGTGTACATCTTCGACGAGGCTACGTCGAACATCGACGTTGAGAGCGAGAACGACATCATGGCGCAAATTCACGCATTGGCGGGCCGGAAGACGGTGCTGCTGATCTCGCACCGTTTGGCGAACGTCACAGCGTCGGATGAAATTTACGTGCTGGAGCGCGGCGATATCGTTCAGCACGGTACGCACGATGCGCTGCTGAAGCAGGGCGGCGCTTACGCCGCGCTGTGGTCGGCCCAGCAGGTGTTGGAGCACTACGGAGAGGAGGCGGCAAAATGAAAAAAAGAAGCGGTTTTACCGTCATGGCGCGGCTCATCGGCCTCGTGAAGCCACTGAGCGGCTACATGGTGCTCGCCATTTTGATGGGCCTTGTCGGCCACCTCTGCGCCGCGTTCATCACGATCTTCGGCGGCTTTGCCGTGCTTGACCTGCTCGGCTTCGCAACGCCCGTCGCGCTCAAGACGATGTTCGTCTGTGTGCTGCTCTTCGCGCTCGTGCGCGGCGTCTTCCGCTACGCCGAGCAGTCCTGCAACCACTTCATCGCCTTCAAGCTGCTTGCGCTGATCCGCGACAAGGTCTTCCGCGCACTGCGCCGTCTCTGCCCCGCGAAGCTCGAGGGCCGCGACCGCGGCGACCTCATCTCCGTCATCACGTCGGACATTGAGCTGCTCGAGGTCTTCTACGCGCACACGATCTCGCCCGCGGCCATCGCGGCGCTGTTCACGCTCATCATGTGTCTGTTCATCGGGCATTATCACGCGTTGCTCGGCCTTCTGGCACTCGCGGCTTACGTCTGCGTCGGCGTGGTCATCCCGCTCATCACGTCCCGCCGCTCGTGCGATACGGGGATGCGATTCCGCACGGAGTCGGGTGCGCTGTCGGCCTTCGTGCTCGACAGCCTGCGCGGCCTGAACGAGACCATTCAGTACGATCGGGGCGCAGAGCGCCGCGCCGAGATGGATGCGCGCACCGATGCGCTATCCAAAGAGGAAGCCAAGCTCAAGCGTCTCACGGGCCAGAACATGGGCATCACGAACACGGCCATTTTGCTCTTCGACCTTGCAATGCTGGTTTCTTCCGTGGCGCTGGTGCAGCGCGGAGAGCTGACGTTCGACGGGGCGCTCATTGCGGTCCTTGCGCTGTTCTCGTCGTTCGGCCCCACGGTCGCGCTGGCAAATCTCGGTGCGACGTTGCAAAACACCTTCGCCGCGGGCAACCGCGTACTCGACATTCTGGATGAAGAACCCGTGGTCGACGAGGTCAGCGGACAGAAAGAGGTCGAATTTACCGGCGCGGAGGCCGAGCACGTCACGTTCTCCTACGGCGGGGAGGACATTCTCTCCGATGTTTCCGTCCGCTTCCCGGAGGGGAGCGTCGTCGGCATTGTGGGCCGCAGTGGCAGCGGAAAATCGACGCTTTTAAAGCTCCTGATGCGCTTCTGGGATGTGCAGAAGGGCCGCGTCCGCCTGTCGGGCACGGACGTTTCCAGCATCAACACGGGGGATCTGCGCGAGATGGAGAGCTTCGTCACGCAGGAGACGCATCTCTTCCACGACAGCATCAAAAATAACCTCCGCATCGCAAAGCTCGACGCGACGGACGACGAGATCGTCGCGGCCTGCAAAAAGGCCGCCGTGCACGAATTCATCATGACGCTGCCGCAGGGCTACGACACGCCGGTCGGCGAGCTGGGCGACACGCTTTCGGGCGGCGAGCGCCAGCGCCTCGGACTCGCCCGCGCGTTTCTGCACGACGCGCCGCTGATGCTCCTTGACGAGCCGACGAGCAATCTCGACAGCTTAAACGAGGCGGTCATCCTGAAATCGCTGCACGAGCAGTGCGCGGGCAAGACCGTCGTGCTCGTGTCGCACCGCGCGTCGACCATGCGCATCGCCGACACGGTCTACTCCGTCGAGCACGGGAGAATGAGCTGATGAAGGATATCGAAACCAAGCGCGAGCGCGAAAAGAAGATGGTCTCGCAGATGATCGCCCTCTACTGCCGCCGCAACCACCACACAAGAGGCGCGCTCTGTCCCGAGTGCGCGGCGCTGAACGACTACGCCCGCGCCCGCTCCGAGCACTGCCCGTTCATGGAGACGAAGACCTTCTGCGTCAACTGCCGCGTGCACTGCTACAAACCTGACATGCGTGAAAAGATCCGCGCCGTGATGCGCTTTTCCGGCCCGCGGATGATTTTCTATCACCCCGTCGCCGCGATCCGCCACGTGGTGGAGACAAAGCGCGAAAAAAAGAGACTGGAGAGAGAAAACCGATGAAGCTGAAACGCCTTTTCTTCCTGATCCTCGGCTGCGTGTGCCTTGCGCTCGGCTGCGTCGGCATCGTGCTGCCGGTGCTGCCCACGGTGCCGTTCTTCCTTGCGACGGTGTTCTGCTTTGCAAACTCGTCGGAAAAGCTGCACACATGGTTTCTCGGCACAGAGCTCTATCAAAAGCACCTCGACTCATTCGTGAAGAAAAAGGGCATGACCGCGCAGACCAAGGCCGGCATCCTGATGTCCGTGACGCTGCTGATGGCCGTCGGCTTTTTCCTGATGCTGCGAAAAGCGCTCTACATTCCCTGCACTATTCTCGCTATTGTGTGGCTCTGCCACCTCGTCTACTTCCTCTTCGGTGTGAAGACGATCAAGACAGAATGCGAGGAGCAGATTTGAGTAAAAAAAGCGGCAGAGCCACCGGAATGCTCCGGCGGCTCTGCCGCTTTTTTGAGAGAGGGAAAAATCATGCTTTTTCGGGGCGCAGCGGGCCGTAGAAGTAGTTCGCGGTCGCGCCGCCGTCGATGAGGAAGGTCGAGCCCGTGATGAACGCGCCCTTGTCGCTCATCAAAAGCTCAGCGACGTTTGCGACTTCGTCCGCCGTGCCGGGGCGTTCCGCGGGGCACTTAGCGAACATGTTCTTGTAGTAGCCGCCGCGCGGGCCGTTGAACTCGTCGAGTGCCAGCGGCGTGACGATGATGCCGGGGGCGATGTCGTTCAGGCGCGCGCCGCGCTTTCCCCATCCGACCGCCTGCGCCGTGACGCGCTTCTCGTTGCAGCACTTCGCCATCTGATAGGCATGGAGCGTGTCACGGATGTTCTCGGGCTGCAAAAAGTCGAGGGACAGCAGCTCCTCCGTCGGCGTGGTGGCGAGCTTTTCGCCCTGCTCCGCCGTCAGGGCGGGCATGCGCCAGCGGGACTGGTTCGAGATCGTCACGCCCACGCCGCCGATGACCCTGCCGACCTCTTCTAAAAGTACCGCCGTACCGTAGAGGTCGACCTTCAGGATCGCCTCGATGGGCGCCTGACCGAGCGACACACCCGCAGCGTTGACGAGCATCTTGATCTCGCCGTACCTCTGCCCCCGGCAATGAGGGCCTTGATGGACGAGCGGCTCGAGAGGTCCATCTCGACGGGTGTGACATCGAAGCCCGCCTCGTTCATTGTCTTAGCGATGGCCTGCGCGTTTGCGAGCTTTTTGTCGCCGACGACGATCTTCAGCCCGCGCCCATGCGGCGGGCGATGGCCATGCCGATCTGTCCGGCACCGGCCCATAACATGACGTTTTTCATCGTTTTCCTCCTTACAGCAGCACCTTGACGCTCTGCGCCCAGGCGTTGATCTTGCTTTCCGGCGTTTCCAGATGGTCGCCGCCGGTGACGCTCTGCAAGGACTTTGCGATGCGCTCGGTGTTGCCGCACGACCAGGAATAGTAAACGATCAGGGGCTTTTTCATTTCGTTACCTCCTCGACCCAATGCGCAAGCGCGCTCTTTGCCTCTGCAACGTGGCTGCCGTGGATGGCGAGGCCCTTCGTGACCGCCGCGCCATGGGCAGCCTTGCGGATGTCGTTTTCGGTATCGGAAAGGCCGCTGCCCTCGTGCGTGCAGAAGGGGTGGATGGTCTTGCCCGTGAAGTCGTAGTGCTCGAGGAAAGTGTAGACCGCCATCGGCATCGTACTGCAATAGTTGGGGTAGCCGAGGTAAATTTCATCATAGGCGTCGAGGTCATCGGGCAGATCCAACACCGCGGGACGGGCGTTTTTCTGCCAGTCCTCACGCGCCTGCGCCACACAGGTCTTGTAGTCGTCTGAATAGGGCTCGGCCTGCTCAATTTTGTACAGCTCGCCGCCGGTCAGATCCGCGAGCATCTCAGCAACCTTTTCGGTGTTGCCGACGGAAATGCGGCGGTACGCGCCGCCGAAGTAGTTCTCTCCCGCGCGGGAGTAAAATGCGATCAATGCTGCCATTGTTTCGCTCCTTTCTTATCTCTTTGCGCCAAAAGCGGCGCACGTTTTTTGTTGATGCTACCATTGTAAACCGCCGCGCCGCGGGTATCAATTCCGGTTTTGCGGCTTTTCTATAAGAAAAACTGATATGAAAAAAGGCGGAGCCGTCGGTTACGCCTTCCTTACATGGTCAGGTATCGAATTGTTCTTTCAGCAGCCGTGCGAATTCCGGCACGTAGGGGTTCACGTTCTCCTTTTTCCAGAACGCGCAGTATGTGCGAAGAAGCGGCGCACCGTTTCGCACGAGCGGCACACGGGCAAGCGGTTCGGCTGCCTGCCTTTCGCCGCCCTCCAGCGGAAGAAATCCCCTGCTACCCGCGACCAGAAGGCGCGCCTCCTCCAGATTCTCGGCATACAGGAATTCACTTGGAAAGCCGAGTACAATGCGGCTGAATTCCTGCTCCGCCTCCCGCTCCGGCGGCGGGGCGATCAGAATGCAGGGAAAATTCTTGAGCTCTGCCGGCGCGACCGCCTCCATTTGCGCGATTGGGCTGTGGGCGGAGACTTCAATCAGAGCGGGCCGGACTGCAAGGATCAGATTTTCGTAGGCGTCGGAAAACAAGCGGCGCTGATCGTTGAGCGTGATCTCGACCCGATCCTCGCTCAGCATATCACACAGCTCCCCATGGCTGCCGTACGCGATGGAGACGCTGACGTCGGGATACCTCGCCGAAAAGGCCGCGAGCGCGCGGTGGAACTCTCCCCCTGCATAGGTGCGCAGGTAGCCGATCTTCAAATTCGCCGCCTCGCCCTTGGCGATCTTCGCCGCCTCGGCGCACATGCGGTCGCAGTCCGCTGTGAGCAGCAGGCTCTTACGGTAAAAGTATTCGCCCGCAGGCGTGAGCGAAAATGAGCGATTTTTGCGCACGAGCAGCGCAAAGCCCAGCTCACGCTCCAAGGACTGCACCTGCTGGGAGATGGCTGACTGCGAGATGAAATTTTCCTCCGCCGCGGCGGAAAAGCTCCCGAGACGCACGACGGATTGAAAGTATTTGAGCTGCTTGAGCATGATGCACCTCCTGATGTCTAAATGACGATCCCCTCGCAGTGGTCGATCTCGTGCTGGATGATCTCCGCCGTCCAGCCGGTGAAGGTCTTGAGGCGTGTTTGGAATTTTTCGTTCTGCCACTGGACTTTGACGGTCTGGAAGCGCTTTGCCTTGCGCGTGCCGGTGAGGGACAGGCAGCCCTCCTCGGTGTCGTAGGGGCCGGACTTTTTGACGATGACGGGGTTGAACATGAGCATGTATTCGCCGTCATTTTCAAAAGCGATGATGCGCTTGTTGACGCCGATCATGTTCGCCGCCATGCCGACGCAGCCGTCCTTGTGGGCGATTAGCGTGTCGAGAAGGTCCTGCGCGGTGTTGAGATCGTCCGCCGTGGCGGCTTCGGCCTTTTGGGCGAGGAAGACTTCAGCTTTGCATATTTCACGAATCATGGCGTTCCTCCTGAATCTCATGCTGCGGAGCAAAAAAGCGGGCCTGCGCGTCGGCGAAGCGCGTGTTGAACGCCTCAGCCGCCTGAATGCTGAGCACATCGTCGGGGCGCATCATGTCGAAGGCGTGCATGTCAGAATGATAGACGTCCAGCTCTGCCGGAACGCCTGCGGCGCGCAGCCGCTCGAAATAGCGGACGGCCTCGGCGTAGAATGGCTCGCCGTCGCCGACGAACGAATAGGCGGGCGGCAGATGAGAAAAATCCGTCAGCCGCGCCGGAGCGGCGTAGGGCGAGAGCTGCGCGCGGTCCGTGCCGCGCAGATAAAGCCGCCACGCAAAATGGTTGCGGCGCGTATTCCACACTCTGCCGCGGTTGTCGCGCGAAGATTCCGTATCGCGGTCGTCGAGCATGGGGTAGAGCGGCATTTGAAACGCGACGCTGACCTTACCTTCGTCCCGCGCGCGGATGCAGACGGCGGCGCACAGCCCGCCACCTGCGCTCTCACCGCCGACCATGAGCTGATCGCTGCGGACGCCGAACGCCGCGGCGTGCGCTTTCAGGTAAAGGAGCGCGGCATAGCAGTCGTCGATCGCGGCAGGGTATGGGGTTTTCAGCGCCAGCCGGTATCCCGGCGACAGCACGACTGCGCCAAATTTCTTGACGAGGTCAACCGCGCGGGAGGCGTGTACCATTTCTTTCATCCCTGCGATGTATCCGCCGCCGTGCAGCCACAAAATGCCTGCGGCGTTTTTCGGCGCGGCGAGCGGCGAGAGCAGGAGCGCGGACATGCCGCCGTTTTCCGTCGGGATGCGGACAGCCTGAACGCGGATGCCGGGATCAGGCTTCATCGGGCGCATCGTCATCCTCCATTGCCGCGGCTTTTTCCTTGTAATGTGTGCCCCAGACGACCATGGAATCGAGAATGGGCTTTAGGCTGTAGCCGGTCTTGGTCAGCGTGTATTCGACGCGCGGCGGTACCTCGGCGTAGACCTTGCGGGTGAGCAGGCCCTTGGCCTCCATGTCGCGCAGCTGCGCGGTCAGCACCTTCTGCGTCACATGGCAGATGGACTTTTTAAGTTCACCGAAGCGCTTGGTGCCGTCCATCAGGTCGCGCAGGATGAGCACCTTCCATTTGTCGCCGATGAGCATGAGCGTCGTCTCGACGGGGCAGGTGGGTAATTCCATGGTATGACCTCCTTTGTGTTACAGATATTGACCGGTGATGCTGTCGGGGTTCAATTGAATTTCCTCCGGCGTGCCGGAGGCGACGATCCTGCCGCCGGCCTCACCGCCGCCGGGGCCCATGTCGATGAGAAAGTCCGCGTTGCGGATGACGTCGAGGTCGTGCTCGATGACCACGACCGTTGCGCCGTTGTCCAAAAGCGCCTGGAAGACGCCGAGCAGCACGCGAACATCCAGCGGATGCAGGCCGATCGACGGTTCATCGAAGACGAAGACAGAGTCGGTCTGCGTGCGGCCGATCTCGCTGGCGAGCTTTAATCGCTGTGCCTCGCCGCCGGACAGGCTCGGCGTTTCCTCGCCGAGCGTCAGGTAGCCGAGGCCGAGCTGCTTCAAAATGCCGAGCTTCTGGCTGACGGTCTTCCGGTCCGCGCAGAATTCAATGGCGGAGTTGACGTCCATGTCCATGAGTTCAGGAAGCGAGGCGTTTTCGCCCGCCTTGTTCATGAGCTTCACGCCATAGGCGGCTTTTGCGTAGCGCGAGCCGCGGCAGTCGGGGCAGGGAATGTTGACGTCGGGCAGAAACTGCACGTCGAGACTTACAACGCCCGTGCCGTCGCAGCCGGGGCAGCGGAGAGAGCCGGTGTTGTAGGAAAAATCGCTCGCTTTATAGCCGTGTTCCTTCGCGTCGGGCGACTTGGCGTAGAGCTTGCGCAGCTCGTCGTGCACGCCCGCGTAGGTCGCGACCGTGGAGCGGACGTTGATGCCGATGGGCGTCGCGTCGATGAGCTTGACGTGCGCGATGCCGTCGGCTTCGACCGAGCGAATGTGCGCGGGCAGGGGATTGCCGTTGATCTTCGCTTCCAGCGCGGGGACAAGGCTCTCGAGCACCATCGTCGTCTTGCCCGAACCGGACACGCCGGTGACGACCGTGAAGCGGCCCCTGGGGATGTCGACCTCAAGCGGCTTGACAGTGTGGATCTGAGAAGTAGACAGATGAACCGTGCCGTTTGCGAACAGTTCGTCCTTTTTGGCGCGCTCGCGCAGCTTTGTTTCAGCCTTGCCGGAGAGGAACGGCCCAATCTGCGAATTTGGGTTTTCTTCGATCATTGGGATGTTCCCCTCGGCGATGACATGGCCACCCTTAGCGCCCGCTTCGGGGCCCATTTCGACGATCCAGTCGGCCTCTTTCAAGATCTGTGTGTCGTGGTCGACCAAGATGACGGAGTTGCCGTCGGCGACGAGATCGTGCATCACACCGGTCAGGCCCACGATATTCGACGGGTGCAGACCGATCGACGGCTCGTCGAGCACATAGAGGACGCCAGTCGTGCGGTTGCGCACGGCGCGGGCGAGCTGCATGCGCTGCCGCTCGCCGGTGGAGAGAGTGGAGGCCGAGCGGTCGAGCGTCAGGTAGCCGAGGCCCAAGTCGATGAGCCGCTTTGCCGTGCTCTCAAACGCCTCGCAGATGCTCTCGGCCATCGGGCGCATCTCCGTAGGAAGGCTCTCCGGTACGCCGCGCACCCAGTCGACAAGGTCCGAGAGCGTCATTGCGCAGGCCTCGTCGAGCGAAATGCCGCGCAGCTTCGGCGCGCGGGCGGCACAAGAGAGACGCGTGCCGTGGCATTCGGGGCAGGTCTCTTCCTTGAGGAATTTTTCGACGCGCTTCATGCCCTTTTCGTCCTTAACCTTGGCGAGTGCGTTTTCGACGGTATAGACGGCGTTGAAGTAGGTGAAGTCCAGCTCGCCCGCCTGGTTGGAATTCTTGTTGTGGTAGAAGATGTGCTTCTTCTCCGCGGGGCCGTGGAAGACGATGTCCTTTTCGCTTTTGGTCAGGTCGCGGAACGGTACATCCGTGCGCACGCCCATCTGGCGGCAGATGTCGGTCATCAGCGACCACATCAGGCTGTTCCACGGCGCGACCGCGCCGCCGTCGATGGTCAGGGAATCGTCGGGCACGAGTGTGTCTAAGTCGACGGTGCGGACGATGCCTGTGCCGCCGCACTTTGGGCAGGCACCCTGTGAGTTGAACGCCAGCTCCTCGGCGGACGGCGCGTAGAAATGCGCGCCGCACTCGGGACAGACGAACTCCTTGCCCGCCGCAACGAGCAGGGAAGGTGGGACGTAGTGCCCGTTCGGGCAGCGGTGGCTGGCTAAACGCGAGAACATCAGACGCAGGCTGTTCAAAAGCTCTGTGCCCGTGCCGAATGTGCTGCGGATGCCGGGCACGCCGGGGCGCTGGTGCAGCGCCAGCGCGGCGGGAACATACAGAACCTCATCCACGCTCGCCTTGGACGCCTGCGTCATGCGGCGGCGCGTGTAGGTGGACAGCGCTTCAAGGTAGCGACGCGAGCCCTCGGCATACAGCACGCCGAGCGCCAGTGAGGATTTTCCTGAGCCGGACACGCCCGCGATGCCAACGATCTTACCGAGCGGAATGTCGACGTCGATATTTTTAAGATTGTGGACCTTTGCCCCACGAATGAGCATTTTGTCGATCATGGTATCACTCCATCAGCTGTGAAAAAAGTGTTGAAAATATACAATAGTATCCTTTTGATAACTACGCCACAATATTGTGCTTACTTTACGAAAGTTCTCTATGGCGCTATGATAAGGCCAACGAAAGAAAAATACAACCTTTCGAGTACAAAACATTTTGGAGATATTTATCATGAACAAGACTGCTGACCGTACCGAGATATAACTCTCGCATATAATAATAGGGCCATCGCAAAATGCGATGGCCCTGATCTCTCAATCCATATTGCACCACTATGTGCAACGCCCCAAATTCAGTTAAGCACATGTGATAGACACTTTGTTCTGCTGAATTGCCGATTAGAAGGCAGTTAGAAAGTGAGGAAACAATAGAAGTAATGATGATATTTAATGTATTTTCAGAAATGCACATAGCGACACCTTCTTTTAATCATATAAAAATATCATATACTGTCGCAAATTTCAATTAAACTAAATGCCTTCTCCTCTTTATCTGACGGAATGTGTTAGAAAAGTGTTAGAAAGCGTTATTTTGTGCTTTATAATTGCTGTCGAAAGGTTAGAAAAAGTCCTGAAATCTTACGATTTCAGGACTTTTTTGGTTGCGGAGGCAGGACTCGAACCTACGGCCTCCGGGTTATGAGAGCGCCGAGCGGCCGCTCAATCGATAGCAAGAGCCTCCTGGACAAAGCAGGAGGCTCTTACTATTGTGTGGAGTATTCAGGAGAGATCGCTCTGAAAAGCGTTTTATGCGCCGTAGCCGAGCATCACGCGCGGCAGCCAAAGCGCCACATCGGGGAAGAGCGTCAGAATCGCCAGCATCGGTAGCCAGACAAACAGGATCAGCGAATATGTGGACGGCAGCATCTTCGTCAGCGAAGACTTACCGACGCGGGCTCCCATGAAGAGGACTGACGCGCACGGCGGCGTGATGCAGCCAAGGCCGAGGTTCACGATCATGATCGCCGCAAAGTGAACGGGGTCAATACCGAAGTTGGCAAGCACCGGCGTCAGAATCGGTGCGCAGATGTACATGGCGCTGGAGTCATCCAGGAACATACCAAAGAGGATGAGCAGGATGTTCACGCACAGAAGGATCACGTAGCGGTTGCCGCCCATAGCGTTGAGCAGGGCCTCGACCGCACCGTTGAGGTTCTCGACCATGAAAATACGGCTGACCATGGAAACGCAGAACACCATGAAGCCGCACACGCCAGCCGTGCAGCAAGTCTTGACGAAGATCTGCACACAATCCTTGAAATTGATTTTCTTGTAAACGAAAAGGCCGACAAACGCCGCATAGAACACGGACACAGCCGCCGCCTCAGAGGGCGTGCAGATGCCGCCATAAATCGCGCCAAGTACCGCGCTATCTCTTCCGTCTCGCTGACGCATCACGGTGGCTGGAACACGCTCTCCGTCGCACCGGATGGCAAGCTCTACGCGCCCAGCGCATTCAAAAACCCCTATGGCATCATGACCACGGAAATGACCGAAGACATTATGTTCGAGCTCATCGAAGCCTATGCCCGCGCCGCCGAGATGGCGCCGTACGGCGGGCACGACATGGTCCAGATCCATGGCGCGCACGGTTGGCTGCTCAGCCAATTCATGTCCCCGCTCTATAACCACCGCACCGACAAATACGGCGGCAGCCTTGAAAACCGCGCCCGCTTCCCGTTGATGATCGTGGACGCCATCCGCAAGCGCTGCCCTAAGCTACCCATCGAATACCGTTTCTCCGCAAACGACTTCATGGAAGGCGGCTTCGGCCCCGAAGAGGGCATTGAATTTGCCAAGATGCTCGACGGCAAGGTTGATCTGATCCACATCACCTCGTCCTCGTTCTTCGATCCCTCCTGCGGCAAGCTCTTCCCCAGCATGTTTACCGAGCGCGGCGTCAATATCCCCCTTGCTGCCTCCATCAAGGCCGCTGTCAAGACGCCCGTCTGTACTGTTGGTCGTATCAGCGACCTCAAGCAGGCTGACGAGGCCATCGCCCGCGGCGAAGTTGATATGGTCGCCGCCGGTCGTGCATTCTTTGCCGACCCGAGCTGGGTCGACAAGGCCTACCATGGCCACGAAGATGAGATCGTCCCCTGCCTGCGCTGCGGCACCTGCGTCCCCTGTGCATTCGGTCCTGCGCACTATACTCCTTTCCACGCGCACATCCGCAAATGCGCCGTCAACCCCGTGCTCGGCCGCGAGTGGCAGGTCAACATTATGCCTCCCGGCCCACGCAAGAAGGTTCTCGTCATCGGCGGCGGCCCCGGCGGCATGCAGGCCGCCCTCACCGCCGCAGAGCGCGGACACGATGTCACGCTGTGCGAAAAATCCGATCATCTCGGCGGTCTGATCAACGTTGTCGTGGAAGCGCCGTTCAAGGATGAATACCGCCGCTATCTCAACCTCAAGATCCGCAAGGTCAAAGAGAGCAATATTGATCTTCGCATGAACACTTTCATGTCTCCCGAAGATGCAAAGGCTTTTGGTGCCGACGTCGTCATTCTTGCCATCGGCGCACATCCCATCAAGCCCCCCTTCCCCGGTGCTGATCTGCCGATGATCCACACCATCGACGAAGTCCGCTCCATCGAAGTCGGCAAAAATGTCGTCATCATCGGCGGTGGCCCGCAGGGCGCCGAAGAGGGTCTCGTTCTCCAGCAGGAGGGCAAAAGCGTCACGGTCGTGGAAATGCGCGACCAGATCTGCCTTGGCGCGCCCTACCTGCACTACACCGCCGTCAACAAGGAGTATCTCAAAGAGGGCGCCCCCAAGGCGCTCGTCAACAGCAAGTGCATCAGCATCTCCTCCGAGGGTGTACTGATTGAGAATGTCCAGACTGGTGAACAGACCCTCTGCCCTGCGGATACCGTCCTGCTCGCTATCGGCATGCGCGCTGATCTCGACGAGGTCGAGGCCTATCGCGACTGCGCGCTTGAATTCCGTAAGATCGGCGACTGCAACAAACCCGCCACCATGACCGAAGCTGTCCGCCTCGGCTATGACGTCGCCTTTGGCCTTTAAAATCAGATCCTTTCTCTTCATTTTTGCTCCTACCTAAAAGGGGACGTTGCAAAATAGCGCGCTGAAAAAGAAGAGCAGGTTTCCCCGAAAGGGGTTGCCTGCTCATCTTTTTGCTTTATGATTGAGGTGTGAAACAAAATCCAAAGCAAGATCAGTGTACCGTAAATGAGAGAAATGGTCAACTGGTCTTTGCATTAAACAACGAAATTTTGTTACCGGTGAACGAACCCGCCCGACTGACAAGCGCCCAGCTTGAGGAACTGGATTACAGAAAACTGTATCGCGCCTATTCTGCCAGAGGCAGAAAATTGAAGGTCGACCCGCGAGTGCTGTTCGAGGTAATGGCGTACGGATACCAGTGCGGGATCTATTCCAGCAGAAAGCTGGAGGAGGCCTGTCGGTACCGTGTGGACTTCATGTGGCTTTTGGAAGAAGAGCCTGTGCCGGATCATACAACGCTGGCA
>QWCH01001794.1_pt1 | contig 45606 bp, 41 predicted proteins | sample 1972671 | NCBI WGS metagenome assembly QWCH01 (sample SAMN09866713, study PRJNA288562) | Human gut metagenome isolate term3_stool, whole genome shotgun sequencing... | isolation source: gut | host: Homo sapiens | place: USA: California
GCTGCCGCTGTTCCTCAACGCGAACACGGTAGCGCAGGTGCTGGGCGTGTCCATCTCCAGCGCCTATGAGCTCATGCACGAGACGGGCTTCCCTGCGCTGCGGATCGGCAACCGCATCGTGGTGCCCAAAGAAAAGTTCTGCCGGTGGGTCGATGAGCAGACAGGAGGTGATGCCTGATGTTCCAGCGCTGGCCCAAGCGGGACCCGAACAAGCACTACTACCTTGTCCCAAACGAGGTCTTCAATCTCGGACTCAGTTCTCACGAGATCGCCGTCTACAATTACCTCCTGCGCTGCGAGGATCGCAAAACCTACCAGTGCCATCCCAGCTACCGCACCATCGGCCGGGCGGTGCAGCTGAGTGAAAACACTGTGCGAAAGTATGTGGCTGGTCTGGAGGAGAAGGGACTCATCCGCACCGAACCCAGCACCGTCACAACGAAGGATGGCCGCGTGCGCAACGGCAGTCTCATCTACACCATCCGTCCCGTTCAGGAAGCGATGGAGCTGAACTATCAGCGGCAGTTCCTACAGGTGGAGCGTGACATGGAACGGGCAAAGGCAGAAAAGCGGCTGGCCGAGTTGAATCGACAGAACGAGAAAAATGAGGAAAGCGCATGATGCAGCAGCTTGCAAACTTTATCGTAGACCATGACCCGATGATGGTCCTACGGCACACACAGGACACTGTGCGCTACATCCAGTCGGAGTGGAACAAGAGTCACGCCGAACCCATCGACGAAGGTGAGCTCCGCCTGTTCCTCTGCGACGAACGCTACGGCGATCTGACCGAGGAGCAAAAGAGTTTCATCCGTCTGCGCCGTGATGAGATGCGCACGACCTACGGCGCTGCGGTGTTCCGCCTGATGCTGTGCGAGGAAATGCTGCGCCGAAATATGGTTGCAGACTTCCAGACCTACCGCAGCGTGTTCTGCCCGGAAGGAGGTGATGTGCCGTGGGCGCTTCATCGGGCAGGATAACCGCCTTTGGGGCCGATTGGCAGTTGACGAAAAGAAAGCAGGAGAAAGCCCCGACGCCTATTCGCGCCGGGGCACCCCCACAAATGCCCGCAGTGCGGGCATTTTCAAGGGTTTGTGACCGGGGACAATGCGACGCTCTTTCCGGGCTCATGGACCCACTCTGACGCTGAAAATCCGAAAAAGTCAGTGTTTGCAAGGGTTTCTACCGACGTCATACCGGTCCCAATCCCCATTTTACCCCGATTTCAGGCCAATTTGCGGTTAAAGCTGATAGAAGAATACAGTAGCTATTTCCGCAAAAGTGTGGTAGTTGTTTGTGTTGCAAAAAGAAAATGAATCCAAAGGAAGTGAAATACATGGCAAAACGAAGACCGGCCGGTGACCGGCGAACCGCTGTTCCGCCATGTCTACGCAAAAAATCAAAAAGCACTGCTGGACAAGCTCCACCAGAACATCGAGTGCTATCGCGATGTGGAGCTGACCGAGGACAGCCGCATGACGCTAAGCGAGTGGTTGGACCGCTGGCTCACGGAGTACAAGGCGGGTACGGTACGCCCCGGTACGCTCAAAAACTATCGCTGCTACATCGAATACTACATTAAACCGCAGCTGGGCGACAAGCAAATTTCCCTCATCTCTCAGCAGGACATCCAGCGGATGTACCGCCGCCTGAAAACGGAGGGGCGTATCCACGAGCATCCCGAGATGGATCATCAGCTCTCGGACTCCATGGTCCGCCACATCCACTCCACGCTCCACGCTGCACTGAAAGATGCGGTGCAGGCGCATGTCATTCCCAGGAACCCCACTGAGGGGACAACGGCTCCCAAGCCCAACTATAAACCAAAGCGCATCCTCACCCGTGCGGAGCTGGACACCTTCCTTGCGGTGGTGGAGCGGGACGAGGTGTGGCGGGACTTCTTTCAGACGGAGCTGATGACCGGCCTGCGCCGCGGCGAGATCTGTGGTCTGCAATGGAGCGACTTCGATGGGGACGCCGGTACGCTGAAGGTGTGCCGCACTCTGCCGCACAGCGTGACCGAAATCCTACGGCGGCGAAAAGCGGATGCCATCAGCCAATGGATATTCCCTGACCCGGTGAAGCCGGAAGATCCCGTCGACCCCAATGCAGCCTATCGCCACATGAAAACGCTCCTCCAGCGGGCGGGATTGCCCAGCATCCGTTTCCATGATCTGCGTCACACCTTCGCCACCCACGCCCTCACCAGCGGCGTGGATGCCAAAACCCTGTCGGGGATTCTGGGCCACACCAACGCCTCCTTCACGCTGGACACCTATACCCATGTCACCTCAGATATGCAAAAGCAGGCTTGCGGCATCGTGGGCGGCTTCATGGAAGATATCTTCGGAAAGGAGTTGAAACCGTGGCAAGAAAACGAAAAGCCGGAGACGGAACAGTAAGGTAGCGCAAGGATGGCCGGTGGGAGGGGCGCATCGTCATCGGCTACGATGATAACGGCTATCCCAAAACGAAAAATGTTCTCGCTAAAACGAAGAAGGAGCGCCTTGAAAAACTCCAAAAGCTCAAGGAGGAATGCGGCGGGCTGAAGCCCGAAAAAGTGCGGTCTGAGATGCCCTTCGGGGACTGGCTGACATACTGGTATGAGAATCACTCCAAGCCTAAGATCCGCCCCACCACGCAGGAGACCTACGAGAGCCGCATCCGCCTGCACATCATCCCGGAGATCGGCGGCATCCCGCTGAACAAGCTGACACAGAACGACCTGCAGCAGTTCTACGGTCGGCTCAAGAAAAGCGGCCGGAAGCGCTTCACCGACAAGTACGGCGAAGGACTGTCCGACCGAATGGTGCGCATGTGTCACGCTACCTGTCGCTCCGCGCTGGAGAAAGCGGTGCAGGATGGATTGATCCGTGTGAACCCGGCCATCGGCTGCAAGCTGCCGCCGAAGAAGGCGCGGGAAATGCAGGTGCTGACGCGGGAGGAGCTGCAGCGGTTTCTCATCCAGGCAAAGTTCGAGGGATATTACGAAGTCTTTCTTCTGGACTTGGCCACCGGCCTGCGCCGGGGTGAGCTCATGGCGCTGCAGTGGGATGACCTGAACTTCAAGACCGGCGTGCTGAATGTGAATAAACAGGTCTACGATGTGCGTGGCCAGCTTCAAATCAGCACGCCCAAGACGAAGAACTCCGTCCGCAAGATCGTCCTGCCGCCCGCCGTGGTGGTGGTGCTGCGGGAGTACAAAAAGACGGTGGACTCCCGCTGGATGTTCCCGTCTCCGGTGAAGGAGGACTGCCCCATCACCCCCGGCGTGGTGCGCCGCAGACTGCAGCTCATTCTGGAACACGCAGGGTGCAAGCATGTTAGATTTCATGATCTGCGCCATACATTCGCGACCTTGGCGCTGGAGAACGGCATGGATGTGAAGACGCTCTCCGCCATGCTGGGTCATGTGTCGGCGGCCACCACGCTGGACATCTACACCCACATCACCGATGACATGCAGCGGGCAGCCGCCGAAAATATTGACCGCGGCATCGGCAAGGCAGCGCCACAGGAGGACGCTTCAGAGCCGGGGCGGGAAACCGTCCCGGCCCAGGCGGAAAAGCCGAGAATGACCGACTTCAAGCCCTATGTGGGCCGCAAGCGCAAGCCCGGCACCGGCTGCATCAGCGAGATCAACGACCATCTCTTTGAAGGCCGCTATTCCCCCAAATGGCCCGACGGCAAGAAACACGCCCGCAATGTCTACGCCCACACCCGCGAGGAGTGCGAGGAAAAACTGAAGGTGCTGATCATCGAGATGAAAACCGAACTCGCGGAGCTGAGGCGGCAGAAGGCGGAAGGTACACTTCCGCCACAGGCTCCGGAGGGGAAGAAGGGGCCGAAGAAAACGAAGGAGAACAAGTAAAAAACTCACCGACATGGGTGCTGAGTCATTGGCACTCATGTCGGTGAGTTTCTGTTTGCTATAGTAACGGAAAATCAAACAACGATCACACACATTCCGCCATATAAAATCTTCTGTAGTTCATGCTCGGATGAGAAGAATACTCTGATCTATAGTTTATTTCTTGCCGCTCGTATTGATTGCTTGTCTTTCCGCGACGCCCATCAAATACCGTTAGATATCCTACGAAATGTTTGTCTGGTTCCTCTTGGACGGATGACGCCAGATAATCAATTAATTGCTTTGCGCCTTCGTTTGCTCGTGCATCACGATATTGTGTTTGGCCGGAATCGCCCAGCCATTTCACTTCAATTAATGCAACATTATTTATTGCGGGCCAAGTTACTTTAATGTCAACGGGATGTGTTGCATCAACAATTTGCTCCCGCTTGACAGTATGGTTCCGTAAAATATTCTGTAGGCACTGCCATAAAGAGTCTCGCATGAAATGTTCTGGTTTTTGAACAAATTCTCTTTTAGCCTCGTCTGTCCATATTTGTGAAAGCACTGCGCACGAGGAATCTCGTACATATCTGGTATTGTAATAGTCCATTGCTTCGTCCAGTTCTTTATATGTAGGTTGAGCAAAAATACTGGTTATAGCAGAGTCGTAGTATTCAGATAACTGAAACTGCTTGTCCTTTATGGTTAGGGACTCATTTTGAGGGGCGTTATATTGATAACAAATATGATCACGACCAGAGTAATCCGCCTCGTAAGGTTCAATCAGATACAAATTGCTATCTACAATTATAAATGCACATTCAGATGTAAAGACTTCATTCATTCGATGAAAGTTTAGGATGATTTTTTGACTGAAGTCCCAGTCTCCAACCGGCATAATAACTTTAAACTTCCATGTAATGAGTTCAGGAGGAGTCCGCTCAAAAATGCTGGTAATAAAACGAAAGAGTTTATGAGCGGCATCCAGCTGATATCCATACTTTGAAAGTTCGCTATTCAGTTTTGCATCCAAATTATTTTGCAATAACCGCTCTACGGTCTCTCTATCTAACATTGATATTCTCCTATTGCTTTTGAACAGACAGATAATCAATCCACAAAGAAGCCGGAACAACCAGGTCGATTTGTGGATCTCCGATTATTTCTTTCAATACGCCAAAGTCTTCATAAAGGGCATTTATTAAGCTCGATTCCAGTAATGTGCTTGTTCGATTTATGCTCTCTAAAAGGCTAATACCCGGCTCATTTTGCACAGCACGCACAACTCTTGGAAAAGATTTGGTCAATAATGAGTCAAACACCACCTCGATATATTTGGAACGCCACCCCAGAATGCCGGATTTTGATATTGATAAAATCGAATTGAGAGATGCTGTATCTGAAATTCGATAGTATCCGGAACTATCTTTTGAGAGATAACCTTTTGCGCATAAGAACTCTACTTCTTCCATAAGCTCAATACTCACAGGAGCGCCATATTTATTTCGTGCAAATCCGTATCCCCATTTTTGAGCATTGCATCCGTCATATATGCTGAGCAATTCGGCCAAGTAAAGCATAGTGTTGATTTCAAACAACGTTTGTTCTGCGTATTTATTTCTTGGGTGAGAGAGATAAAACAGAATATCAAAGTTTGCACAAATATTCACATCTATCCCTCCAATTTACTTTCAATTGTTGAAATAGACCTTTCGAAAAGTTCGAAATGTGTATTTTGAACAGACGATAGTTTTGCCCATTTTAACATGCTTATCAATTCGAATTTCTCAAACTTAGTTTTGCCGGCAAGGGTTTGAATCAGGCCAGAAGAATTCAAATTAGCAGTAATAATCATCTTCTGATTTGCCGCAATATACTCATAAAACATTGAGCCAGCATTTGTTTCATACGCAATGTCCAGAGAGCCTTCAGGGGTATCTATTAACATGGAGGTTGAGGCGGTTGTTTTGCTACAAACAAAAGTAACAATGGCCATCCTCAATGCAATGTCAATAAAAAATCGCTGGGACTCGGACAACTCGAACTCATTGTCTCTATTCGTATCATCGATTTGAAGAATGAATTTGAACATTTTTCTGCCATCGTCAGTAACAGAAACTAAAGTCATATCCAGGTCTAATCCAGTGAATTCTTTGGCAAACTTTTTGAAAATGGGCAGAAAGTCTACTTGAACTCTGCGATAGATTTTCTCTAAGCTTACACATAGATTGTCGTATTCCATCTTCAGCTGATCTCGATCTTCGATATGTTTGAATTTTTCTCTCTCAACCGCACTTATCGAATCCTGCAGGGCCTTGATACGGCTGCTCCAGGAATCATCTGTCGCATCATCGAGCAGGAAACTATAACATTTCTTTTCGATATCTTCTTTGCGTTTTTTCAACTCTTCAATTTTCTTTTTCAAATTATCGAGTTGTTCTTCGACTGTTTGCTGACGAAGAATCAATTCTTCAAGCTCGTGCTCAATCTTCGATAAGTTATTGTCAATTTTTGCCAATTTAGCGATAATCTCTGTTTGCTCTGAAGCTGTCTCAGGAATATGCTCTCCACACAGTGGACAGACATTTTGATTGAGAGCTTGTTCGATGTGTTCAGGAAGTTTTTGATGAGCAGTATGACAAATTGGGCACCCATCTGATGTCAATGCCATAATAATTGGATTTCTATAAAAGTGCCCATTTCCGGCGTAAAGCTCGGCGTAATGTTCTTCATACTCTTTTCTTAAGCGAACCTTTTCAACTGTTAGCTCTGTGATTCTGGCATATATCTGTTGCCGTTCCTTTGTATAACCCTGATGATAGGACTCGCCTTCTTCAAGTTCTTTGATTATTTCTTCATATTCATTTTGAGCACTCGCTTCATCTTCACTTGCGTAATGAGGGCGTGCTTCTTCGGTCTTGGATTTTTCTTCAATTAAAGTAGTCAGACGTGCAGATTGCTTTGATATCTCCCACTGCACATTTCGAATTCTCGAATTGACCTTTTGAATTTCACGTGCAAGTTCGTCGGCTCTTTCTGCATTGTCAACGCTTTCACCTAAGCACAAGAAAATCGTGGGAGTAAGAATGGATGGATTCCAGAATAGACAGTCTCGACTTTCATCAAAAGTTAAGACCTTCAGCTGCAGAAATACAAACTGCGCATAGTTATTCAAATTAGCGAGCCGAACCACATCGTCTTCGTAGTTACGAGGATCTTGAGTCTCATTGTCAAGTTTGTATTCAAGTATGCTATTATCGGGAAAGAAGTTGCGCACCACTTCAATTCTTTTATTTCCAAGCATAAAAACAATTCGCGTTGACGCATAATCTTTGTCTACTTCAGAAATTCTACCGTCAAAATATTGTAAATAGTAATTATTTCCTCGATCAAGGGTGTCGATAGATTTCAACTTTTTATTTGTCGGATTTATTCTGCCGGTAATAGCAAAGTTAACACAGTTCAATAAAGTGGATTTGCCAATGCCATTAGCTCCCATAAGACATGATACGGGTTTAGAGAAATCCATAACAACAGATTGCTCACAGTACAGAGAGAAATTTGTGAGCTCCAATTTTATAATATTGGGCAAATAGATATCAGGCATAAGGTTACCTACTTTCTGCAGATAATGAGAGACTCTCTAAGTCGTACTTTCTGCTGGTTTTCATCTACACATTGGCTGGATGTTCTCAACTTCCTAAGTGCATTGACGCTATCTAATTCCCAACCGTGGGTAGTTGCAATATCTGCCAATATCAAGTCAACAGGAATTTCAACTCCTGAATAGGCAGAGGTGCTTACGACAAACCAGAGTTGAGAATTTTGTTTTGCAATTCTATATGATTGCTTTAATACTTCTTCCATATCATAAAAGTAGGAAGAAACCATTTGAGGTATATTGGCATTCCACAAGGTATCTTGTTTGGCTGTGAGTTTTTGTACAATACCTGTTACCCAAGGCGAAGTTGAGCTATCCTTTCTATCCCATTTGCATTGCACATGCGAACGCAGAGTTTGCTTTCTGAGTTGCATTAGTTCGCTATTATCTTTAACGAATTTCCCTAAGAAGAGTTCTGGGCGGTATATATCAGAGTAGTCGAATGAGTTTAAATATGGCGGAGAAAATATAATCAAATCAGCCGAATCGTGTTCTGACGCTTGTAGCAGTTTCCGGGTATCCCCCTGCGTAATATCTCTTGTGCCCTCTAATAGCGGACTTCTTTCTAAATCGGATATCATTTGCAATGCGTTTGCCTTAAAAGTATCTCGCAAGTTCGCGCCAGTATAGTTGAGTGCTTTCCAATTCTTTAAATACCGTAGACATTTTCCATCCTTTTTTGCGTTACAACATTGCATAGCCGATGTGATTAGAGCCAGAAGGAAGAAGTCTTTATATTCAGAAAGAGAAATGTGCTGGTATAGGGCTTCGTATGCCCTGAGTACATCTAAATTAAACAGCCACTTCCCGTTCTCTCCGGAACCAGTAAATGTAGAGACCCCTTCTAAAGGACTCTTCAATCTGAATGGACGTTGAACTAAGATGCGATTTAACTCTTTCGTATAGTCATGAATCGATTTTGTACGTTGTTGGCATTTTGTTTTTCCAACAAAGCTCATAAACGGGTTTACTTCATAGCCTATAGCATTACAACGACTTTGCAATGCTGTGAGTGGACTTGTTCCGGAGCCAGAAAAGGGATCCAGAACAGTGAAGGAAGTTGATTTATTATCCTTCTTGGTCTCTCGTATAGCACGTTCAACCAGAGTTAAACTAAAACCTTCTTTGAATTCATACCAACGATGTCTGGGTTGTTCCATATTGGCGGAAAAATTTGGAATACAATCCTCTCCGTATGAATGTTCCCAAACTGCGTTTATAGTTTCCATGACTTTCACCTTGTACCAATAGATTTTGCGCTGGCATGAGTATATATTACGAAAATATATTTTATCTATTATATCTGAATTTGGTGATTTTGACAATATCTCCTTCTCCGTTTTTCGAAAAAAGATGTCGCTTACTGGAGATAGTTATGTAAATCCCTCAAATCCTGCGCCGCAATAGACAAAGAATAAGAAAATCCCTCTGAAATCAATGATTTCAGAGGGATTTTGGTCCGAGTGAGGTGACTTGAACACCCAACCTCGACATCCCAAATGTCGCGCCCTACCAGTTGAGCCACACCCGGTTATTCACTTTTCTGCCATGATACCACGGCAAGCGGTAAAAATAAAGATTTTTCTGTCTGTGGTCATTCATGTGGTCAAAGCTGCTTTTGTGCCGTTTTCAACGACTGGGGGAAATCCAGCAAACGCAGGTGCTGCAAGGCTTTGCGGCGTTTCGCCTCACCCTATCCCGGATACCGCCACGGCACTCCCAAACCAGGCGCGATACCAGTTTCGCTATACCCGGATATGCGCGTGAGTGCGGATAAGCACTCTGCTATTATAGCGAAAGCGGCGGGGGAGTGCAAGCATTTTCTGATATTAAAGAAAAATTAAGGCTTTCCCCCTTTTCCTTTTAAGGCTGCGGTGGTAGAGTAAGCTCAGGAAAGCCCGAGAGGCGGCGCCGCGTCGGGCAGGGAGGGAAGGAAAGCAATGCACAACATTTTAGTCTGCGACGACGACCGCGATATTGTCGCCGCGCTGAAGATTTATTTATCCGGCGGAGAGTACCGCGTCTTTGAAGCCTACAACGGCGCGGAGGCGGTCGAGGCCGTGCGGAAGAATGACATCCACCTTGTCCTCATGGACATCATGATGCCGGAGCTGGACGGCATCGCCGCGACGGCGGCGATCCGGCGCGAGAGCAACGCGCCCATCATCCTGCTCACGGCGAAGAGCGAGAGCAGCGACAAGGTGCTCGGGCTGAACGTCGGCGCGGACGATTACATCACCAAGCCCTTTGACCCCGTGGAGGTGCTGGCTCGCGTGAAATCACAGCTTCGGCGCTATACGCTGCTCGGCGCAAAGCCGGAGACCGCGCCGGAGCGCGGCATCTACACCGTCGGCGGCGTGACGCTCAACGAGGACGCCAAGAGCGTGACGGTGGACGGCGAGAGCGTTTCGCTGACGCCGCTGGAATTCAACATCCTGCAGCTCCTTATCCGGTCGCCCGGACGCATCTATTCGAGCAGCCAGATCTACGAGCTGGTGTGGAACGAAAATTCCCTCGGCGCCGAAACGAGCGTGGCGGTACACATCCGTCACCTGCGTCAGAAGATCGAGATCAACCCCTCCGAGCCGCGCTACCTGAAGGTCGTGTGGGGCCTGGGGTATAAAATGGAGGACCTTCGACATGAAAAGGAATGATTGGGCGGGCGGCTTCTGGGCCAAGGCGGCAGCCTTTCTGCTCGCCGTAGTGCTCGTGCCGGTGCTTTTGAGCTACGGCACGGCGCTCGCGTTCAGCTACAGCGGCGAGCTGCGCGGAGGCTTTTATGAAAGCAGCATCTGCTCGAGCGCGGTCTACCGCGAGATGAGCCATGTTTACGACAGCTACCACTATTATGCAGAGAACGGGCAGTCAGAGGTGCTGGAAAAGTATGATGACTGGTACCCCGCCGACGACCGCTCCACGAATGTCCGTTTTTCGATCGAGGACGAGGCGGGCACCATCCTCTTCGATAACCACCGCACAGGCGACATTCCCGTGACGGGCTGGTGGGGTGAGATGGCGCAGGACGGCGTTGTGTTCCGCAGCTACATCGCCGCGGACTATCCCGCGCAGGACAACGTCTACCGGGCGCGGGACTTCTACTACACAATGACACGCCTTGCGCCGCACGCAGCGGCGGTCGTGATCGCCTGCGCAGCCGCGGAGCTGTTCCTCTTCATCTTCCTCGCCCGTGCCGCGGGCCGCAGGCCGGGGCGCGAGGAGGCGGTTGCGGGCTGGCAGGAGAAGCTCCCCTTTGATCTCTATGCACTGCTCCTTCTCGGCGGAGGCGGTGTGCTCGTTGTCGCCGCGGTGGAGAGCGCGGAGCAGAGGCTTGACCGCTTTGATCCGATCGCGCTCGCCCTTCTGCTTGCCTTTGCTGCGCTCGCCTATGCGCTTTTTCTTGCGTTCTGGACGACGCTCTGCGCCCGTATCAAACTGGGAAAATGGTGGGAGAATACGGTCTGTTGTTGGCTTCTCCGGCTCTGCCGACGGATTTTGAGGTGGTGCTGGCGCGTGCTCTGCCGCGCGTGGGGAGCGCTGGCCGGCTTCGTGCGCGGCATTCCGCTCGTGTGGCGCACGGCGGTGGGCTGCTGCGCGGTGAGCGTGCTGCTCATCGCCTTTGAGAGCAACCACGCGGCGGGGCCGCTGCTACTGACGCTGCTCGTCCTCTCCGTCGCCGCCTGTCTCTTTTCCATGCAGCTGCGGCGGCTGCAGAAGGGCGGCGAAGCCCTCGCTGCGGGCGACCTCACCTCGAAGGTCGATACCTCGCGGATGTACTTCGACCTCAAGCGTCACGGCGAAAATCTCAACGCCATCAGCCGCGGCATGAGCATCGCGGTGGAGCAGAGGCTCAAGAGCGAACGGCTCAAGACGGAGCTGATCACCAACGTGTCGCACGACATCAAAACGCCGCTCACGAGCATCGTGAACTATGTCGATCTGCTTCAGCGCGAGCACACGCCGGAGCAGGAGCGGGAATACCTTGCCGTGCTCGACCGGCAGGCGCACAAGCTCAAGAAGCTGACGGTGGACCTGGTGGAAATGTCCAAGGCGTCGACGGGCAACATTCCCTGCCACATCGCGCGGCGGAGCGTGCGCGAGCTGGTCGACCAGACGGTGGGCGAGTACGCCGAAAAGCTGTCCGCTGCGCGGCTCGAGCCGGTGGTGACGCTGCCGGACGAGGAGCTTTACTGCCTGTGCGACGGCGCGCTGATGTGGCGCGTGCTGGACAATCTCCTCTCGAACGCCTGCAAGTATGCCTGCGCGGGCACGCGGCTCTACATCGCGGCGAGGCGCGAGGGCGAGACGGTGGCGTTCTCGTTCAAGAACATCTCGCGCGATGCGCTCAACATCGACCCCGACGAGCTGATGGAGCGCTTTGTGCGCGGGGACAGCTCGCGCACGACCGAGGGCAGCGGGCTTGGGCTGAACATCGCCAAGAGCCTTGTGGAGCTGCAGAAGGGCACGTTCTCCATCGCCATCGACGGCGACCTGTTCAAGGTCGGCTTCGTCCTGCCGCGCACGGAGTAACGATTTCGACACAAAGTCTTAAAAAAGGCTTATTGCGCTGCGAAAGCCGAAGCGCTATGCGGTGTGCGCGCCGCGCACGCGCTTTGCCTGCCTCGTTGCTGCGCGCAACGAGGAGGCTGTCATCGGCGCGCTCGTGGAGAGCCTGAAAAAGCAGGACTATCCCGACGCGCTCTACGATATTTTTGTGATCCCCAACAACTGCACGGATGACACCGAGTCGGAGGCCCTCTGCGCGGGCGCGAAGATCTTCCGCTGCTTTGAGCCGGTGCGCTGCAAGGGCGACGCGCTGCACGAGGCGGTCGCGTGGCTGCTGCCGCAGCGCTATGACGCCTTCTGCGTCTTCGACGCGGACAACATCGCGGACGAGCAGTTCCTCGCCCGCATGAACGACGCCTTCTGCGCGGGGGCGCAGGTGTGCAAGGGCGCGATGCGCGCGAAGAATCCCTACGACTCCTGGCTTTCCGGCTGCTATGGGCTGTACTTCGCGCTCTTCGACACATTCTTCTCCCGCGCCCGCATGAGCTGCGGTCTTTCCTCTAAGCTGGTCGGCACTGGCTTTGCCGTCCACCGCGCGGTGCTTGAGCGCTTCGGCGGCTGGAACACCTCGACCATCGCCGAGGACGCGGAGTTTGCCGCGCAGTGCGCGGCAAACGGCGTGCGCGTCTGCTTTGTCCCTGACGCGCTGACCTACGACGAAGCGCCGAACGACTTCGCCGTATCGCTCCGCCAGCGCCGCCGCTGGTGCAGCGGCATCATGGACGTGGCGGTGAGGATGGACGCGCCGCTTGTCTCTGCGCTGCGGGGGAGTGCGCCCCTGCGCGCGCTCGACGCGCTGCTGATCGTCAACGCGCCGTTTTTGCAGGCGCTGACGCTCCTGCCGCTCACGCTCACAATTCTCTCTTCGCTCGTGCAGGGGACGGCGGGGACTCTTGCGCTGACCGGTGCGGTCTCGCTGACCCTGAGCACGCTCGGCCTGATGGCGCTTGCCGCGCTGCTGGCCTACCTCGGCGGCTACCGCGACCGCCGCATCGTGCGGACGGTCGCGGGCTTCCCGTTCTTCATGGCGGCGTGGCTGCCGCTGCAGCTCGTTTCGCTCGTCAGCCGCACGCGGAGCTGGCAGCCCATCGCGCACACCCGCGCCGTCCGCGCGGAGAACCTGCACGATGCAGGTTTCTTGACGACGATTTAACAAAAGTTCACAATTTATTCACGGCCTCCCATACGGATTTTTGTATAATGATTTTTGTATAATATAATCCTATCATAAAGCAAAGAACGGTATGGGAGGTGTAGCATGAGAAAATATGTGCCGAGCTACAGCGGAACGCTGCGCAGCCATGGGCTGACGCTGCCGCACTGCATCAGCGAGTGCAGCGGCATCCGCATTTTCGGAAAGCGCATCAAGTCGATCGCCTTTTCCACGGACGCTGCCATCATCAAAAACATCAATGCCGACGCCATCATCGCGGTCTATCCTTTTACGCCGCAGGCGTCGATCTCGCAGGCGGTCATCAACGTGGCCGACGTGCCGGTGTTCGTCGGCGTGGGCGGCGGGTACACCAACGGCAGCCGCAGTGTGCGCCTTGCCATGCAGGCCGAGCATCAGGGCGCCTACGGCGTGGTCGTCAACGCGCCGATGCCGAACGAGGTCATCGCGGAGATCAAATCCGTGGTGGATATTCCGGTCATCGCGACGGTCGTTTCCGACCGGTCGGACATTAAGGGCCGCATCGAGGCGGGGACGGATATCTTCAACGTTTCCGGCGCGGCGGAGACCGCGAGCATCGTCCGCCACATCCGCGAGCAGTACCCGCACGCAGCCATCATCGCTACCGGTGGGCCGACGGAGGAGAGTATTTTAGAGACCATCCGCGCGGGCGCGAATGCCATCACCATCACGCCGCCGACCACCGGCGAGCTGTTTGCGGGCATCATGCACGACTACCGCGAGAAGAAGCTGTAAGAGTTTACATAACATAAAAAACACGCTCCCGCTGTCGGCGGGAGCGTGTTTTTGCATGGAATCACTTAGTTCGCCGCGTGCTCGATGGCGTCGGCTGCCTCAGCCGCGCCGCCGCAGCGGCGGAAGCTGCCGGCGAGCTTCTGCGCGTTTTCGCGGTAAGAGGGATCGGTGAGCGCGGTCTCGACCGCGCGGCGGATGCCGTCCGCGGAGGGGTCCGTGAGCGGAACGCCCGCGCCGAGCGCAGCGACGCGGTTCGCCACGCCGTGCTGCTCCGGCGTCTGCGGGTAGAGGACGAGCGGCAGACCGTGCCACAATCCTTCGCTCGCGCTGTTCATGCCGCAGTGGGTGAGAAAGACGTCGGCGCAGTCGAGCACCGCCATCTGGTCCACGCTCGCGCGGACGGTGCAGTTTTCCGGAATGGGGCCGAACGCCGCGAGGTCTGCCTGCGTGCCGGCGGAGAGCACGAGCTGAAAGCGCGGATCGCCGCCGAAGGCAGCAAGGCAGGCACGGTAGAAGGGGAGCGCGTCGTTGTTGACCGTGCCGAGCGAGATGTAGATGAGGGAGCGTCCCGGCAGCTTTTCAAAGGACGACTGCGCGGGGCGCAGGAGGGGACCGACGAAGTGGTATTTTTCCGAAAAGGTGTCGGCGCATGGCTGGAACTCCGGCGAGGTGTAGACGACAGTTTCCGTCTCGTTGTCGTTGGCGATGATGTCAAACACGCTCTTGACCGCGTAGCCCGCCGCGCGCAGGCGCTTGAGCTGGCGGTTGATCCTCGGCTGTGCGAGCAGAAATTGCAGGAAGCCCGCGCCGTTCTGCTCGATGACCTTGGCGCTGAAGCGGTTGAAGGCAAAGGTCGTGGTGGAGCTGACAAAGGGGGTGCCGTGCTTTTTCGCGGCGAGCTTCGCCCAGAACGCCATCGAATCGCCCACGATGACGTCGGGGCGGTGAGCGGTCAGCTCGCGGCTGAGCCAGTCGTCGGCGGCGAGCGTGAGATCGACGATGAGCCTGGTGGAAAAGGCGAGGTCGCTGCCCAGACGCGCGCCGTCGGCGGCGGTCATGCCGGGGCGCGCGGCCTCGGCGTCAAAGGGGACAAAGACCGCGCCTGCGGCCTCGACCTTCGCGCGGAAGGCTTCGGTCGTGTAGTAGCGGACGGTGTGCCCACGCGCGGTCAGCTCGCGCACGACGGCGAGCGTCGGGTTCGTGTGCCCGTGGGCGGGGATGCAGAAAAAGGCGATGTTCATTCCGCTTTCCCTCCGAAAATGAGATCAAACAGGCGGGCGAAGTCGGCCTTGGGCGGGATCGCCATGCCCTGCGCCTCGTCGGCGAGGAAAAGCAGCGTATCGCCGGGCTGAATGTGGAAAAGGTCGCGCGCCTCCTTGGGGATGACGATCTGACCCTTGGTGCCGACCGTTACGGTCCATGCGTGTCTGCCGTTCGGAGCGTTCATATTATTCACCTCAGAAGTATGATTTGTTATACAAATCATACCATAGAGACGAAAAAAGTCAAGCCCCCAAAATGCGGGCTTGCCGAACGGCGCCGGATGGGGTAAAATGTCGAAAAACGGTTGCCGCCCCGCGGGCGCGGCAGAACGGAGGAACGACCATGCCGCACATCCCGAGCGCTCCGACCGCGGAGCTTTCCATCCTGCCCTTTGCCGACGCCATGGCGCGCAGCGGACAGTCCGGCGGCTACGACGCGGAGAAATGGCTCTATGTGCCGGATTTTTACACAGAGTACCGATATCTTCTCGGTACGCGCGGGGAAAAGCCGCTCGTGTGCATCGGCATCAATCCCTCGACCGCCGAGCCGGATCGGCTCGACCCTACGCTTCAGTCGGTGGAGCGCGTGGCGAAAAACAACGGCTACGACAGCTTCCTCATGTTCAACGTCTACGCCCAGCGCGCGACGCGCCCGAACGACATGGAGCGCGTGTGCAACGAGGCGCTCCACCGCGCAAACATGGAGGCGTTCGACTACATCCTCTCGCTGTCCGAGCAGCCCGCCGTGTGGGCGGCGTGGGGGAACATCATCGAGCAGCGCGCGTATCTCAAGGACTGTCTTGCCGACATGATCGCCATCGGCGAGCGGCACGGCGCGCAGTGGTACACGGCGGGACGGCGCTCGGTCAAGGGACACCCGCACCACCCGCTCTACCTCAAGGCGACCAGCCCACTGGACGCGTTCGACATCCGCGCCTACTGTGCCGAATGCCTGTAGGCGAAGCCGCAAAAATGTCCGTCCTCTCGGAGAACGGACATTTTTCTATGTACCGCGCGGCGGTCACTTTCTCCTTGCGATGAGTTTTACCACCAGCATGACCGCGCCGAAGAGCACGCCCGCGACCGCCCAGATGAACCAGCTGTATTTCGGCTGCCCGTTGCCCATGGGGCCGAAGGTGTAGAAGAGGTAAACGGCGGTGACGAGCAGCCAGTAGATGCCGCTGACCGCGCCGATGTAGAAGAGGTCGGAGGCGGAGACGCACATGGCGGCGAAGAGCGGCACAGCGCAGGGCGAGATATTCGGACGCCTCCGCCATCGTCACGCGGCGCAGGGGCGAGTCGCAGCCCTCGGGCGCGGGCTCCTCCTCGGAAAGCTCGTCCTTGAGCAGGAAGTCGGTCGTCACGCCGAACAGACGGCTCATCTGCACGATCTTATCAGCCAATATCATAAGGGAAGTCCTCCGATTCCGGCGCGCACGGCGCCTGTTTGATGGGCAGAGCATACCGCTTTTTGCGGTTGCGGACAAGAAAGACGGGCAGGAAATTTGTCAATCGACGGTTGCGCGCAGGGCCGAAAACGGCTCTGCGCGCAGCTTTTTCAGAAATGGAAGCCCTTGGGCATCCATTTGCGGGACTTATAGTAAAGGAGAAAGGCGATGCTGGTGAGCACCCAGGAGATGGGGTAGATGACGGCAATGGTGAGGTTGGAGTTGTGCGAGAAGGCGTAGCCCCAGAGGTAGATGAGACGCACGATGCAGGTAAAGACCATCGTGATGGCGGCGGGGACCACCGCGTCGCCGACGCCGCGCATGGTGGAGGAGAGGACCTCGACGAGCGTGAAGAGCACATAGCAGGGAGCGATGAGCGCCGTCACCTGCGCGCCGATGGCGATGACCGTCGGATCGTCGCCGACGAAGAGATGCATCATCGGGTAGCGACCCGAGAAGATGATGACGGAGAAGAGCGCGGAGGTCGTCAGGTGGATGAGCAGCCCCTTGTGGATCGACTCGTGCACGCGCTCGTGGTCGCCCGCGCCGAAGTTCTGCCCGACGTAGGTCATGACGGCGATGCCGATGGCGTTGGAGATGGGCCAGTAGTAGTCGTCGAACTTGTTGAAGGCGGTCCAGCCCGCCATGGAGTCCGTGCCGAGCATATTGATGCCGACCTGCAGGACGATGTTGGCAATGCCGTACATCGAGCTTTGAAGGGCGGCGGGGATGCCGACGTGGAGCATCCGGCGGAGAATGCCGCGGTCAAGCTCCTCACGGTCGTAGAGCAGACGCTGCTCCTCGGGAAGCCGCCGCAGGGCGCGCACGACCAGCGCCGCGCACACGACCTGCGAAAGAGCGGTCGCGGCGGCGGCTCCCTCGATGCCCCATTGGAAAACGATCACAAAGAGCAGGTCGAGCGCAATGTTGGCTACGACGCAGACGAAGAGGTAGTAAAGCGGACGCTTGGAGTCGCCCATCGCGCGCAGAATGCCGCTGCCCATGTTGTAGAGCATGGTCGGCACCATGCCGAGGAAGAAGATGCGCAGATAGGAGGCGGAGGCGTCGAGTGTCTCGGGGGTGGTCTGCATCCACACGAGCAGCTGCCGCGCGGAGGTAATGCCGAGGACCGTGAGAAGAATGCCGCAGACCACCGAGAGCAGCATGGCGGTGCAGATGCTCCGGCGCACGCGCTGCGTGTCCCTTGCACCGAAGTGCTGCGCGACGATGACGCTCGCGCCCGACGAGAGCGCGACAAAGGCGTTGACGAGCAGGTTGGAGATACGGGCCGACGAGCCGCCGACCGAGGCGAGCGCGGCCTTGCCGAGCGCGCGGCCGACGATGACGGCGTCGGCGGTGTTGTAGAGCTGCTGGAGCAGCGAGCCGAGCATGATCGGCAGCGCGAAGAGCAGCATTCCCTTCCAGATGCAGCCCTCCGTGATGGGATTGCGAGCGGTGACTTTATTTTCCATAAGCGTAGCAGGCTCCTTATTCCGTGAGAGAAAGCAGCGCCCCGACAGAGAGCCTGACGGGACGTTCGTAGAAGTCATTATAGCGTATCCGCGTGAAAAAGCAAGAGCCTTTCGGGCAAAGAAACGAAAAATCGGGGGCGGCCCGTGCCGCTCCCGATTTTCTGCTTATTCCAGCTCGAATGCGCCGGTGTAGAGCTGATAGTAGGTGCCCCTTTCGGCGATGAGCTTTTCGTGGCTGCCGCGCTCGATGATGCGGCCGTGGTCGAGGACCATGATGACGTCGGAGTTCTTGACGGTGGACAGGCGGTGCGCGATGACAAACACCGTGCGGCCCTCCATCAGCTGATCCATGCCGCGCTGCACGATGGCCTCGGTGCGCGTGTCGATGGAGCTGGTCGCCTCATCGAGGATCATCACCGGCGGGTCGGCGACCGCCGCGCGGGCGATGGCGATGAGCTGGCGCTGGCCCTGCGAGAGGTTCGCGCCGTTGTTGGTCAGCAGCGTGTCGTAGCCCTGCGGCAGGCGCGTGATGAAGTCGTCCGCGCCGGCGAGCCTTGCCGCCGCGCGGCACTCCTCGTCCGTTGCGTCCAGACGGCCGTAGCGGATGTTCTCCATCACCGTGCCGGTGAAGAGGTTCGTCTCCTGCAAAACAAGACCGAGGGAGCGGCGCAGATCCGCCTTCTTGATCTTGTTGATGTTGATGCCGTCGTAGCGGATCTTGCCGTCGGCAATGTCGTAAAAGCGGTTGATGAGGTTCGTGATGGTCGTTTTGCCCGCGCCGGTCGCGCCGACGAAGGCGACCTTCTGGCCCGGCTCGGCGTAAACGGATACGTCGTGCAGCACGTCCTTGCCCTCGGTGTAGGCGAAGTCCACGTCGGTGAGGCGCACGTCGCCGCGCAGCTCGGTGTAGGTGAGGGTGCCGTCGCCGTGCGGGTGCTTCCACGCCCAATGACCGGTGCGGCGGTCGGATTCGGTCACGGTGCCGTCGGGCGCGACCGCGGCGTTCACAAGCGTCACATAGCCGTCGTCCGTCTCGGGCTTTTCGTCGATGAGGGCAAACACGCGCTGTGCGCCCGCGCCCGCCATGACGACCACGTTGATCTGCTGGGAGAGCTGGTTGATGTTGCCGGTGAACTGGCGCGCCATGTTGAGGAAGGGCACAAGGATGGAGATGTCCAGCGCCTTGCCGGAGAGCGACACGTTCGGCAGTCCGATGAGCAGGAACACGCCGCCGACGAGCGCGAGCGTCACATAGAGGATGTTGCCGATGTTGCCGATGATGGGGCCGAGGACGCTGGCATAGGCCTGCGCGCGGAAGCTGTCCTCAAAGAGAGCGTCGTTGAGCCGGTCGAAGTCCTCGATGCTCTTCTGCTCGTGACAGAAGACCTTGACGACCTTCTGACCCGCCATCATCTCCTGAATGAAGCCCTCGGTGGAGGCGACCGCCTTCTGCTGGCGGACGAAGTATTTCGCGCTGCCGCCGCCGATCTTCTTCGTGACCGCGACCATGGCGATGATGCCGAGCACGAGCACCAGCGTCAGCCAAAGGCTGAAGTAGAGCATGATGGAGAACACCACGAGCACGATCGCGCCGGACTGAATGAGCGCGGGCAGCGCCTGCGAGACGAGCTGGCGGAGCGTGTCGATGTCGTTCGTGTAGTGGCTCATGATGTCGCCGTGCTGGTGGCTGTCAAAGTAACGGATGGGCAGCTTCTGCATCCCACCGAACATCTCGCAGCGCAGTTTGTGCAGGAAGCCCTGCGTCATATACGCCATGAGCTGCGTGTAGACCGTCATGGAGAGGATGGAGAGCGCGTAGAGCACAACGAGCAGCGTGAGATAGGGCACGATCTCTGCCTTGGCGGCGGCCCAGTCGCGGCTGATGTACCACTTTTCGATGATCTGGATGATGTTTTGCGTGAAGAGCGAGGGAACGGAGGATACGATGGAGGAGAACAGGATGCAGACGAAGGTGACGGGGGCGAGCACGGGGTAGTAGGAAAAGAGCTTCTTCACCGTGCGCCCCAGGGCGGCGGGACCGAGATCGCGCCGCGTGGGATCGGCGTGCGGATTCACTTTAGGCATTCTCGTCGCCTCCGTTCGTCTGGGATTCGTAGACCTCGCGGTAAATCCCGGAGGTCTTGAGCAGCTCCTCGTGCGTGCCGGAGGCGGCAATGGCGCCGCCGTCCATCACGAGGATGAGATCGGCGTCCTGCACGGACGCGACGCGCTGGGCAATGATGATCTTGGTCGTCTCGGGGATATAGGACTTGAAGCCCTCGCGGATGAGCGTGTCGGTGCGCGTATCGACCGCGGAGGTCGAGTCGTCGAGGATCAGGATCTTCGGCTTCTTGAGCAGCGCGCGGGCGATGCACAGGCGCTGCTTCTGTCCGCCGGAGACGTTCGTGCCGCCCTGCTCGATGTGGGTGTCATAGCCGTCGGGGAAAGAGCGGATGAAGTCGTCCGCCTGCGCGAGGTGGCAGGCCTCCTCAAGCTCCGCGTCCGTGGCGTTCTCATTGCCCCAGCGGAGATTTTCTTTGATGCTGCCGGAAAACAGCTCGTTCTTCTGCAGCACCATGCTTACGGCGCTGCGCAGCGCGTCGAGGTCGTACTCACGCACGTCCACGCCGCCGACCTTCACGCTGCCCTCCGTCACGTCGTAGAGGCGGGGGATGAGCTGCACGAGGGTCGATTTGCTTGAGCCGGTGCCGCCGAGGATGCCGACGGTCTGGCCCGAGGCGATGTGGAGGTCGATGTCCCGCAGCGCGTATTTCTCCGCGCCGGCGGAATACTTGAAGCTCACGCCGTCAAAGTCCACGGAGCCGTCCGCGACGGTCGTGACCGGCGCGGCGGGATCGGTGAGCGCGGACTCCTCGCTCAAGACCTCGCAGATACGCTTGACGGATTCGGCGGACATGGTGAGCATCACATAGATCATGGAGACCATCATCAGCGACATGAGCACCTGAATGCCGTAGGTGAGCATGGCGGAAAGCTGGCCGACGTCGATGGTCGTGCCGCCGTTCGTGATGATGAGCTTCGAGCCGACGAAGAGCACGAACACCATATTGAAGTACACGCACAGCTGCATGAGCGGGGAGTTGAGCGCGACCACGCGCTCGGCGTGCGTGAAGTCGCCGCGGATGTTGTCGCTCGCGGCGGTGAACTTCTTCGTCTCGTAGCTCTCACGCGCGAAGCCCTTCACCACGCGCATCGCGCGCACGTTTTCCTCCACGGATTCGTTGAGCTTATCGTACTTGCGGAACACCGCGCGGAACGCGGGCATGGCCTCGCGCGCGATGAAGAACAGCCCGACGACCAGCACCGGCACGATGACCACAAAGGTCAGCGCGAGCCTCCCGCCCATGATGAACGCCATGATGATGGAGAAGATCATCATCAGCGGCGCGCGGACCGCGATGCGGATGCACATCATGTACGCCATCTGCACATTCTGAATGTCGGTGGTCATGCGCGTGACGAGCGAGGCGGACGAGAACTTGTCAATGTTCTCGAACGAAAAGCTCTGTACCTTGGTGAAGAGGTCATGGCGCACGTTTTTGGCAAAGCCGGACGCCGCCTTGGAGCCGGTAAAGCCCGCCGCGCCGCCGCACACGAGCGAGATCATCGCCAGCAGCACGAGCACAAGACCCACGCGCACGATGCCGCCGAGCTCCGCGCCGGCCTTGACCTCATTGATGAGGTTTGCCGTTTCAAAGGGAATGATAACGTCGATGGCGACCTCGGCTAAAATGAGCACGAGCGTCCAGGTCGTCGGGGCTTTGTATTCGCGGATACATTTTGTGAGCTGTCGGATCATTCGGCATCACATCCTCTCCCGCACGGGAATGGCTCCCGCGCGTCGTTCATATTTTTTGCGTTTTCCAGCATCACATCGGTGATGCGTAAAAATTCCGCGATCTCGCCCTCGCTCAGTCCGCGGCAGAGCGCCGTGAACACGCGATCGTCGAAAACACCGATGGCATGATGCAGCTCGTGCGCCCTCTCGGTGGCGGAGACGACCTTGCAGCGGTGGTCCTTTTCGCTGGTGCGGCAGGTGACAAAGCCCTTTTTCTCCAGCTTTTTCAAAAGCTCGGTCATCGTCGGATGCGTGACGTGCGCCGCCGCCTCCAGCGCCTTCTGCGTTACCTCACCCGCGCTCTCGCGCTCCAGACGGCCAAGCTCGCCGAGCACGCCGACCTGCGTGCCGGTCAGGCCCGTTTCACGCACGTATTCATCCATCTGCCGGCGTATGGTTTTTTGCAGGATCGCAAAGCGCAGTCCCCTGGGGACGGATCGTTTGCACATGGTTCCTCACCTCGGAAATAAAATTACGTCGTATGCGACCTATTGACCTGCGTATTGTAGCCGAAACATTTTTTCTTGTCAAGCGGGAAAATGAAATGACACAGAAAGTTCACAAATGAAACGGCCCGCCCCTGCGGGACGGGTCGGATCGGCGGAGGGCTTTATTTGCCGGCGGGCACGGCGGTGCGTCGGCGCAGCACGCGGAGGAGCAGATACATCACGGCGAACACCACGGCGAGAAGCACGGGGTAGCCGAGCAGATGGCTGCCGAAGCGCTCAAAGAGCTTGAGCGGGTTGCCCTCGCCGGCGCGCATGAGGAACATGAAGTTCGTGCCGAACGCACGGTCAAAGAACCAGATCGGCACGGCCATTGCCGCGAGCAGGGCAAAGCAGCGCGGAAACGCGCGCGGCTGCGGGTCCATGTCGCCGCAGAGGGTCAGCGCAAGGGGATAGAGTGCGAGCAGGAAATGCACGGTGAAGCTGTGGATCACCATGAAGTTGAGCGGCGGCAGCGGAGTCCATGTCGGAAAGAGCAGGGCCGCGCAGGCGGCGGGCAGGCAGACGAAATACAAAAAGGTGTCGAGCAGCTTCGGCCGCCGCCAGGCGTGCAGGGCGATGAGAAAGATATTGATGGAGCACAGGTGCAGCGGCAGGTAATCGAGGCTGAAATTGCCGCCGTAAAGAAGGCCGAAGTCCTTGAAGAGCTCGTCCGCGACGAGCAGCAGCGCGACCGTGCGCCGCCAGCGGCGTCGCTTGTCCGTGTCCATGCCGCAATAGCCGCGGCAGAGCACGGCGCCGAGCAGAAGAAAAACGGCGAGCACGGCGAGGTGGAAGGGACCGAAATGCGGCCAGCCGAGGCCCGGCGCGATGGTGTCAACGGTTTCCCAGAAATAGGTCATAGCACAGCGATCTGCCTTTCTTCGCGACTTCTGAACAGTACGCCCTGAGTGTAGCACGCGGCGGTGAAAAAAACAAGGGTGCTTGTGCAGTCTTAAAGAAAGTGGTATAATCTTAAGGCATCGCCGTGCAATTGCGTCTGCGCGTTTCGCCGATCGGCTTGCCAAATTGCGCGGTGCTGCCTTAAAAATCGAAAAGTCTTTTGCGCCGGTCCGCTGTGGGCGGCGCGGAAACGAGGACTGCGTATGAGCGCGATGCTTCCGAGCCGTCAGCTGTGGGCGCAGGGACCGCATATCGTCGCCATTGGCGGCGGCACGGGCCTTTCCACCATGCTGCGCGGGCTGAAAAAATACACGAAAAATCTGACCGCCATCGTCACCGTGTCGGACGACGGCGGCGGCAGCGGTATGCTGCGGCGGGACATCGGGATGCTGCCGCCCGGCGACATCCGCCACTGCATGGAGTCGCTCGCGAACACCGAGCCGGTCATGCAGCAGCTCCTGACCTATCGCTTTGAGAGCGGCACGCTGCGCGGGCAGTGCTTCGGCAATCTCCTGCTCGCAGCGCTCAACGGCGTCACCGGCTCGTTTGACGAGGCGGTGCGCAGCATGGGGCAGGTGCTTGCCATCAGCGGCACGGTCATTCCGGTCACGACGACGGACGTGCGATTGACGGCGACCTTTGAAAACGGCGCCTACGTTGTCGGCGAGAGCAATATCTTCGGCTTCAAAAAGCAGCAGGACTGCCGCATCGACCACGTCGAGCTTCTGCCGGCGCACCCGAAGGCGCTCCCCGATGCGCTCGACGCCATCGCAGCGGCGGACCTCATCCTCCTCGGGCCGGGGAGCCTGTACACGAGCATCATCCCGAACCTGCTGGTGGACGGCGTGGCGGAGGCCATCGCCGCGTCCGACGCGCAGAAGATCTACGTCTGCAACATCATGACGCAGGACGGCGAGACCGAGGGCTACACCGCCGCCGACCATCTGGCGGCGCTGCTGCGCCACGGTACGGCGGACATGGTGGAGCTGTGCCTTGCCAATTCTTCTCCCATCCCGCCGGAGCTGGCGGAGCGCTACCGTGCCGAGGGTGCGGAGGCGCTGACGGTCGACCGCGAGCGCATCGCGCAGATGGGCATCGAGCTGGTCGAGCGGCCCTTGGCGTCGCCGTCCGGCGACTTTGCCCGCCACGATCCTGACGCGCTGGCGAGCGCCGTTCTGGACATCTACCGCGCCCGCGCGGTACACATCTACGGCGGCAGCGAAAGCTACCGCATCGAAAAATAACAGAGCCGCCCGGAGCGGGACTGCCGATGCGGCGGTCCCGCTCCGCCTGCTGGCAGGAATAATTTTGTCATCCGCGAAAAAAGACTTGCAAAGGCGGCGGGAGTATGCTATGGTATAGTTGTAAACCGCCGGTGCGGTTTTTCAAAAGAACATTGGTTAGAGCGCCTTAACCAACAAGACGTGAAAAAGGTCGGGATCGACGCCTTTCTTTTTACCATACGGTTAGAGCTGTTTAACTGATGGAATGAAAGCAGCCGTCGTGTGAAATACTACCGGAGGAGGCGAGAGCAAATGTCTGAAGAAATTCTGATCCGTCAGGGCGCGCCGACGCTCGCGGGCATCAAGACGGGGAGCCTGTTTCCCTGTCCCTGTGAGGACCGCGAGGACCTGCTGGCCGACATCCGGCGGCTGAACCGGCTGCTGGTGCCGAAGGGCCTGTGCCTGCTGCCGATCCGCTTTCTGGAGGGGCAGGCGCTCCTTTACCTCTACCGTCCCGCCGAGCTGCGGCGCGACCTGCAGGACGTGCTGGCGTCCGAGCTGCTGCGCCAGGCGGGCTACGCCAATGAGAGCTGTGCGCGCTGCGTGGCGCAGCTCATCCGCCGCTTCCGCGAGAGCGGAGAGTTCCCGCACGAGGTCGGACTGTTCCTCAGCTATCCGCCCGAGGACGTCAAGGGCTTCATCGACCACCGCGCGAACGGCTTCAAATGCGCGGGGCTGTGGAAGGTCTACGGCGACGAGGCCAAGGCGCAGGCCCTGTTCGCAAAATTCAAGAAATGCACGGAGATCTACTGCGCACTCTGGCAGACCGGCTCGAAGCTCGAGCAGCTTGCCGTCGCAGTTTGATACTATATCATCATTGAAAGGAACATACGAATATGAAAACTGCTGTTGTTTACTGGAGCGGCACGGGCAATACGGAGGCCATGGCGAAGGCCGTGGCCGAGGGCATGACCGCCGCGGGCGCGGAGGCTGTGCTGCTCCCACCCGACAAGGTACAGCCCGGCGATCTGAACGCCTACGACGCCATCGCCTTCGGCTGCCCTGCCATGGGCAGCGAGGTGCTGGAGGAAATGGAATTCCAGCCGATGTTTGACGCGTGCAAGCGCAGCCTCGGCGGCAAGCGCGCGGCGCTGTTCGGCTCCTACGGCTGGGGCGACGGCGAGTGGATGCGCAGCTGGGAGAAGGACTGCGGCGACGCGGGGCTGAACCTTGTGTGCGAAAGCGTCACCTGCTGCGACGCACCCGACGATGCGGCGCTCGAGGCCTGCCGAGAGCTCGGCAGGGCGCTGGCGAAGTAAGGAAGCGGCAATGGACAGCGCGCGCAAAAGGCTTCGGCGCAAGCTGCCGGTCCTTATGCTGACTGCGGCCGTTCTGCTGCGTCTTGCCATCGGCGGATCGGTCGGATAAAGCCCGCGGAGCACGCGGGCAGGGGAAAGAAAATACCGTCGGGGGTCGCTCCCCGACGGTATTTTTTCGCTGTTTGATTCAGTTTCTTAATTCAGGAAGTCCTTGAGCTTCTTGCTGCGGCTGGGATGGCGCAGCTTGCGCAGCGCCTTGGCCTCGATCTGGCGGATGCGTTCACGCGTGACGTTGAACTCCTTGCCGACCTCCTCGAGCGTGCGGGGACGGCCGTCCTCGATGCCGAAGCGGAGCTTGAGGACCTTCTCCTCGCGCGGGGTGAGGGTGGAGAGCACGTCCACAAGCTGCTCCTGCAGCAGCGTGAACGACGCGGCCTCGCTCGGCTCGCTCGCGCCCTCATCGGGAATGAAGTCGCCGAGATGGCTGTCCTCCTCCTCGCCGATGGGCGTTTCGAGGGAGACGGGCTCCTGCGCGATCTTCAAAATCTCGCGCACCTTGTCCACGGGCATCCCCATCTCGGCGGAGATCTCCTCCGGCGAGGGGTCGTGGCCGAGGGACTGGAGCAGCTGGCGGGAGACGCGGATGACCTTGTTGATGGTCTCGACCATGTGGACGGGGATGCGGATGGTGCGCGCCTGGTCGGCGATGGCGCGGGTGATGGCCTGACGGATCCACCACGTCGCGTAGGTGGAGAACTTGTAGCCCTTGGTGTAGTCGAACTTCTCGACCGCCTTGATGAGACCTAAATTGCCCTCTTGAATGAGGTCAAGGAAGAGCATTCCGCGCCCGACGTAGCGCTTGGCGATGGAGACGACCAGACGCAGGTTCGCCTCGGCGAGCTTCTGCTTGGCCTTTTCACCGTCCTTGATTGTCTTTTTGAGCGCGGCCATTTCCTCCTCGGGAATGGTCTCGCCGGACTCCTCGGCGGCCTTGATGCGCGCCTCGGCGTCGTTCTTTGCGTTCATCCTGGTCGCGAGCGCGATCTCCTCGTCGGCGGAGAGCAGGGGCACCTTGCCGATCTCCTTGAGGTACATACGCACGGGATCGTCGATGGAGAAGCTGTCCACCAGCTCGTTGGGGTCGACCAGCTCCTCCTCCTCGATCTCGGCGATGGCCTCCAGCGGCGGCTCGTCCAGATCGTCGGGCTCGATGACGCCGCTGATGTAGTCGACGCCGAGAGCGTCGAGCGAGTTGTAGACGCGCTCGCGTCCGTCGTCGTCGAGGTCGAGCTCGTCGAGGACCTCGGTGATCTCATCGGAGTCGAGCTTGCCCTTCTGCTTGCCCTTGGCAAAGAGGTCGCGGAGCTTTTCGCTCTTTTGCAGCTGCTCGGCGGCGGGCAGTCCGGCGAGGACCTTTTCGTCCAGCGGCGGGGCCTTCTTCTCGGGGGCCTCGTCCTCGGCCTTCTTGCGCTTGCTCTTGCCCGTGTCCGCGGGCAGCAGCTCCTCCATCTCGTCGGCTGCGGCGAGCAGGGCGTCGGCCTGCGCTTCGAGATCCTGAATGGTGAGTTCCTTATCCATGTTGCTTTCCTCCGTGACCCAGTTGGGCTTTGTATTTTTCGGTGGCGGCGGCAAGGGGATCGAGCCCCGCGCCGCTGCGCTTTTGGTATTCTTCCTGAATGATGCGGATGTAGTCGCGCAGGGCCTGCGGCGCATTTTTCAGCGACTCCGGCTTCTGCACGATGGTGGAGAGGTGGCTGACCTCGTCGGGCGTAAAGCTCTCGGCGAGGAGGGGGAGAGAAATGCGGCCCGACTCCTGCCGCTGCTGCCACAGCCGCGCGAAAAGGCGTCCGAGCAGGGGAGAGGAAAATTCCTCCTCCCGCAGCGGCGGCGCATCGCCGAACACGCTGTCGTCCGTGCAGAGGAGCCGCAGCACGCCCTCCTCCGCCATGGCGGAGCGGAGATTGTCGTAGCGGATGGCGCGCTCCTTCGGCTGGACCTGCGCGGCGACGTTGAGGTCGCGCTTTTCCTGCTCCCGCCGCTGGCGGTAGCCGCGGCGCTTGATGCTGCGCTGCACTTCCAGCTTGAGGGCGTCGGGCGAGATGCCTGCGGACGCCGCGGCGCGGGTGGTGTAAATTTCACGCTCCACCGCGTTCGGCAGCTCCGCAAGGAGGTCTGCCGCTGCGGCGGCGTAGTCGATGCGGCCCTGGTCGCTCGTGAGGTCAAAGCCCGCCGCAAGCCGCGCCATGCGGAAGTCCATGCCCGTTTCACTGCCGCTGAGCAGCCGCTCGAAGGCGTCGGGCCCCTGATTCTTGATAAAGTCGTCCGCGTCCTGCTTGACCGGCTGCCCGTCCACGATGCGGTTGGGAAGCTCGAGCACGCGCACGGAAAAATCGGTGTCGTTGAGCAGCTCCAGCGCCTTCTGCGTGGCGATGCGTCCGGCGTTGTCGTTGTCGTAGCAGAGAATGAGCTCCTTCGTGTAGCGCGAGAGCAGGCGGATCTGCTCGGTCGTGAGCGCCGTGCCCATCGAGGCGCAGGCGTTGTCGAAGCCCGCCTGATGGAGCATCACCACGTCGATGTTGCCCTCGACAAGGATGATGTTCTCCCGCTTGCTCTTCTTGGCGAGGTTCAGCCCGTAGAGCACGCGGCGCTTGCTGTAAATGATGGTCTCGGGCGAGTTCATATATTTTGCGCCCGGGTCGTTTTTATCCACGATGCGCCCGCCGAAGGCGACCACGTCGCCGCGTACGTCGATGACGGGGAAGATGAGGCGCTTGCGGAACTTATCGTACACGCTGCCGCCCTTGCCCTGCACGACCAGTCCCGCGGCGAGCAGCTCGGCTTTGGAGTAGCCCTTTCTGGCCATCGCCGTGAGCAGGCCGTCCCACTCGTCGGCGCTTGCGCCGAGCCCAAAGTTGACCGCCGTCCTGCGCGTGATCCGCCGCTGGTTCAGGTATTCCGCGCAGGCCTCGCCGCGCTTATCGTGCAGCAGCTCGTAGTAGAAGCGCGCCGCGTCGCGGTTGAGTTCCAAAAGCCGCGCGCGCAGGCGGCTGCCCTCGCCCTGCTCCTCCTCAGGAACGGGCAGATTCGTGCGCTTGGCGAGAAAGCGGACCGCGTCGGGGAAGGACAGGTTCTCCTCCTCCATGATGAAGCTGATGACGCCGCCGCCCTTCTTGCAGCCGAAGCAGTGGTAGATCTGCTTGTCCGGCGAGACGGAGAACGAGCCCGTCTTTTCGTTGTGAAAGGGGCATAGCCCAAAGTAGTTCGCGCCCTTTTTCGTCAGCGCCACATAGCTGCCGACTACGTCCACAATGTCGCTGCGGGCGACCAGCTCATCCAGAAAGCTCTGGGGAAACGCCATGGCTCGTCCTCCTTTCCGGCAAAATAGCACGATCTCGTACAACTCTATTTATACGCCGCCGATCGGTCCGTTCCTCTTTTTGCGGCAAAAATTTTGCGATGTGCAAAAAACCGCGCAAAAGGCGTCCTTCGCGGTTTGACAGGATGGAACCGCCGCGCTATACTGGATAAAAACGGGAGGGGGGACGCGGCGATGCAGATACAGCTTATTTCCATTCGTCTGGAGCGCCCCTTTACCGATGCGGAGGTCGAGCGGCTGCTGCGCCTTGTCCCGCCGGAGCGGCGGCAGCGCCTTGCACACCTGAAGGACCCCGTGGTCGGTCATGAGCCAATCTGCGCCTACGCGGCGCTTTGGCTCGGGCTCAACGCTCTTTACGGCTGGCGTGAGCTGCCGGCGCTGACCTATAATAAGTATGGCAAGCCCGAGTTTGCGGAGCATCCCGAGGTGCAGTTCAACCTCAGCCACACGCGCGGCGCGGTGCTCGTGGGCATCCACGACCGGCCCATCGGCGTGGATATCGAGCGTATCCGGCCCGTGAGCGAGCGGACGATGCAGCGTCTTGCGGGCGCTGTGACCGAGCGCGAATTCTTCGAGAGCTGGACGCGGCGCGAGAGCCGCGCGAAGTGGGGCGGCGCCGGCCTTGCCGCGATGAAGCGGGAGGCCTCGCCCACGATGCTCGGCGAGCGCTTTGAGTACATCGAGACCTTCCCCGGCTACGTCGCCTGCGTCTGCACACACACGGACGACGCGCTCGCTCCGGTGCGCCGCTTCACGCTGGGAGACATCACATAACAGAAAAAACGTCTGCCGTCGGCAGACGTTTTTTGCTTGCTTATTCCCTCGGCAGGTCCACGACGATGGGCTCGTGACCGACGTGGGGAAGAAATTTTGTGAGCAGGTCGCTCGTTTTGATCTTCAGCGAGCCGTGGTTGTCGCAGGGGTGACAGCAGAAATACTCTGCGTCGTACACGTCGCGGTCCATCACGAGCTGCACCCGATGCTCCGTGTCGAACAGCAGCCCCATCACCGAGGCGGAGCCGGGGTGCGTGTTGAGCAGCTCCTCCATCTTCTCCGGCGGGGCGAAGGACAGGCGGGACGAGCCGATCTGCGCGGAGAGATCCTTTGTGTGGAACGGCTTGTCGCCGGGCATGGTGAGCAGATAAAACGCCGTCTGCTGGCGGTTGCAGAGAAAGAGGTTCTTGCAGATGGTGCCCTCCAGCGCTTTGCCGACGGCGGCGCAGTCCTCCATCGTGGCGGTGGCGTCGTGCTCAAAGCGGATGTAGGGGATACCGAGGGAGTCGAGCGCGGCAAAGACCGTGCCGACGCGCTCGTCGGCAACGGCGGGAGCAGCCGTGTAGACGGGGGAGAGGTACATGAGGAAGCCTTCTTTCTGTCTCGTTAGTTCTCACGCAGCAGCTTTTCGCCGGCCTTGTAAATGTCGCCCGCGCCGACGGTGATGATCAGGTCGCCGGGCTGCGCGGCGGCGCGCAGCGCCTCCGTCACCTTGTCGAGCGTGGGGCAGTAGATCGCGCCGGGGATGCGCCTGGCAAGGTCGTTGGACGAAATGCCGATGTCGTTCTGCTCGCGCGCGGCGTAAATTTCCGCGAGAATGAGCACGTCGGGGAGCTTGAGCTCCCGCACGAACTCCTCAAAGAGCGCCTTTGTGCGCGTATAGGTGTGCGGCTGGAAGGCGCAGACGATGCGCCGGTAGGGCAGCGCCTTCGCCATCGTCAGCAGGGCGTGCAGCTCGCCGGGATGGTGGGCGTAGTCGTCGTAAACGTCCGCGCCGTGATAGCTGCCCTTTTTCTCGAAGCGGCGGCCCGCGCCGGTGAAGGTGGCAAGGCCGCGCTCCACGGCTTCGCCGCGGATGCCGAGGACGTAGGCGGCGCTCGCCGCGGCGAGCGCGTTCATCACATTGTGCTCGCCGCCGACCTCGAGGGCGACGTGGGCATATTTTTGCCCCATGCAGATGACGTCGAACGAGGGCAGGCCGTTGGTGTAGACAAGGTTTTCCGCGTGGCAGTGCGCGTCCGCGCCGCGCTCGCTGAACGTGAAGAGCGAGCCGGTGTAGCCCGCGAGCGTCTCGCGCACGCCGGCGTCATCCCAGTTGGCGACCACATGGCCGTCGGCGGGAACGAGCTCCGCGAAGCGGCGGAAGGAGTGCTCAACGTCGTGCAGGTCCTTGAAGAAGTCCAGATGGTCGGCCTCGACGTTGAGAATGACCGCGACGGTGGGGAAGAAGCTCAGGAACGAGTTGCAGTATTCGCAGCTCTCGGCGATGATGGTATCGCCGTGGCCGACGCGGTAGCCGGAGTGGAGCAGCGGCAGTGTGCCGCCGATCATCACGGTGGGGTCGGTGTCCGCCGCCATGAAGATGTGTGTCGCCATGCTGGTGGTGGTCGTTTTGCCGTGCGTGCCGGAGATGCACAGAGCGTTGCGGTAGCCGTGCATGATCGCGCCCCACGCCTGCGCACGCTCAAAGACCGGGATGCCGCGTGCGACCGCGCCGGAGATCTCGGGATTATCATCGTGGATGGCGGCGGTGCGGACGACAAAATCAGCATCGCCGAGATTGTCCGCCGCGTGGCCGATGGCGACGGGAATGCCCAGCGCGCGCAGGTGCTCCACGGCGGGGGAGCCGTTCATGTCGCTGCCCTGCACGGAGAGTCCCATGGAATGCAGGACCTCGGCGAGAGGGCTCATCGACACGCCGCCGATGCCGGCGAGGTGCGCCCGCTTGCCGGGTACGAGATAGGAATTGATATCCATAGCGTTTTCCTTCCCAAAAGCACACATTCCGACAGCCTTCGGCATTTGCCGAAATCGGCGCGGAAGTGAATTGCAAAAATTTATCCCATATAGTATAATACGAACCGGCGTAAAGTACAATGCTGATTTTTGAGCGGCGAAAAATTTTTTTCGCCGGCTTTTGACCGATTTTTTCAGGGAGGTGGGCGCATGATGGAAAGGGTCCCGCAGCCGGTGCGGGAAATGCTGGCGCTGCTGCGCGAAAGCGGCCATACGCCCTACCTCGTCGGCGGCTGCGTGCGCGATCTGCTGCGCGGCGCAGAGCCGGACGACTACGACATGACGAGCGATGCGCGGCCGGAGGAGGTCATGGCCCTCTTCGGCGCGGACGCGCACCCGACCGGGCTGATGCACGGAACGGTGACGCTCGTGCGCGGCGGCCTTGCCGTCGAGCACACGACCGAGCGCTGCGACGGAGCCTACCGCGACAGCCGTCACCCCGAGAGCGTGCGCTTTACAAGCAGCATCGAAGAGGACCTTGCCCGCCGCGATTTTACGGTGAACGCCATCGCACTTTCGGCGGACGGACGGCTCGTCGATCCCTTCGGCGGGCAGGCGGACCTGAGAGCCGGCGTCCTGCGCTGCGTGGGCGACCCGGCGCGGCGCTTCGGTGAGGATGCGCTGCGCATTTTGCGCCTGCTGCGCTTCGCGTCCGTGCTGGGCTTTTCGGTCGAGGAAAACACGGCGCGCGCCGCGCGGGAGCGGAGGGACGGCCTGCGCGCCATCGCGCACGAGCGTGTGTATGCGGAGCTGAATAAGCTGTTGTGCGGAGAGAATGTGACGGCGGTGCTGCTGGAGTACCCGGATATTCTCGGCGTGGTGCTGCCGGAGATCCTGCCCTGCGTGGGCTTCGACCAGCGCAACCCGCACCATTGCTACGATGTGTGGGAGCACACGGCGCGCGCGGTCGGCGCGGCGCCGCCGACGCGGGTGCTGCGCTGGACGATGCTCCTACACGATCTTGGCAAGCCAAAATGCTTTACACAGGATGCAAACGGCATCGGACACTTTTACGGTCACACCGCCGCTTCCGCGGAAATGGCGGAGGAGATCATGGCGCGGCTGCGCTTCGAGCACGCGCTCGCGCAGGGCGTGCGGGCGCAGCTGGCCTGCTTCGACGAGATGTTTCCGCCCGAGCGCGCGGCGGTGCACCGCATGATGGCACGCTATGGGCGCGAGACGATGTGGAACCTTTTGCAGACCAAGCTCGCGGACAACGCCGCTAAGGCGCCAGACGGACTGGAGCAAGCGCAGAAGCCTTGGCGTGAAGCACTTTTACTTTACAATGAACTACTGGCGGAAAACGCCTGCTGCTCGCTCGCGGAGCTGCGCATCGGCGGCGGGGAGCTGCTGGCGATCGGCTTTTCGGGCCGCGCGGTCGGGCGGGCGAAGCAGCGCCTGCTCGACGAGGTGGCCTCGGAGAAGCTGGCAAATGAACACGGCGCTCTTGTGCACCGCGCGGAGCGGCTGTATCGCAGCGGCTGGCGCGGAGAGACAGACGGAAGGGAGTAAGAAACGATGGCGAACATCATGGATTATCTGGACTGGCGCGGCGACCTGCCGCTGACGGTCTCGCCGTTCAACGAGGTGGACGGCCTGATCCTGGCGGAGCTGAGCTTCATCAACTTCGAGGGCATCGTGCCGCCGCCGGAGCTGGGGCGCGGCGTGCCGCTGCGCGACGCGGCGGGAACGTACTTCGCCCGCCATAACGGGCAGGAGATCGACATGGGCGTGCTGGTCCCGGGGCGCATCCCCGACCTCATGTGCCGCATGGCGCACTCCGTGCGCTTCGGCGGGATGCTGCTGAACAGCTACTGCGAGCTGATGGATGACGCGCGCGAGCAGCAGTTCGCGGCGCTGACGGTCGAGCTGGGCGACGGCAGCATCTATCTTTCCTACCGCGGCACGGACGATACCATCGTCGGTTGGAAGGAGGACCTGAACATGGGCTACCTCGAGGTCATCCCCTCCCAGACGCGCGCGCTCGAATACCTTGGCCGCATGACGCGCCAGTATCCGGACGCGAGGCTGCGCATCGGCGGACACTCCAAGGGCGGCAACCTTTCGGTCTATGCCGCGGTAAAGGCCCCGGCCGCCGTGCAGGACCGCATCGTTCGGGTCTACAACAACGACGGCCCCGGCTTCGCCAGGCCGCTCGTCGGCACGCCGGAGCACACGCGCGTAGCCGACCGCATCCTGACGGTCGTGCCGCAGTCGAGCGTGGTCGGGCAGCTTCTGGAGCATGAGCAGAATGTGGAGATCGTGCGCTCGGACGCCGAGGGGATGCTGCAGCACGACGGCTTTTCCTGGCAGGTCGTGGGCGATCATTTCATCCATCTCGACGGCTTCTCCCGCGAGGGAAAGGTCATCGACGAAACGCTCGAGTCGTGGGAGGGATCGCTCAGCCCCAAACAGCGCGAGGCGTTTGCCGACGCGCTCTATACGGTGCTCACCGCCTCGGGCGCGAAAACGCTCTCCGACCTCAACGGCGACAAGCTCAAAAGCGCGGTGACGATGCTCAAGACCTACTCGAACCTCGACCGCGAGACGCGTCAGCTCCTCTCCGGCTCGCTGCGGGCGCTCGTGGGCTCGTACGCGAAGAACGTGGCGGACGACGTGCAGAAAAACGATCTCGAGCCGCTGCGCCGCAAGCTCGAGCGGCAGCGCAAAAAGGCGGAAAAGCGCGGCGCGAAAAAGAAATGAGGAAGCAACGGCGGCTCCGGCCGCCGTTGTTTTTATGTTTACAAACCGCTGCGCGCGTGTTATAGTAAAGGGTATTCTGGCGCATTATGCGAACGGAAAGCAAAGCCTGCGGCTACGGGAACGCAGCTCCCGAGCGGGAAGGACCCGACGGAGCGTGCACGCCGCCGCGTAAAGGAGAAACACAGATGAAGAGCATATTGAAGAAAGACCGTATTCTTGTGTTTGTTGCCCTGCTCGGGCTGCTGGCCTCGCTGGCACCGCTTGCGGCGCGCACGAAGGCGGAGCAGAGCAACCGGTATTACGATTACATCCTCGATTATTCGAGCCTGCGCTACATGGCGAGCCAGTCCACGCAGTCGGAGGGCGAATGGCTGGATCGGTTCGCCTCGCTCGGCATCGACAAGGCCACGGTCGCGGAAGCGACCGCGCTCGGCCTGAACGGAAGCGCCGGTATCCCCATCCACGCCATGACGGTCAAGGATGCGATGGGCGACTTCGGGTGGGAGTCGAGCTATCCGGACGAGGTCGTCGGCTGGATGCGCGCGAGCACGGACGTGAGCGACGCGATCATCTGCGCCGACACGGCGGAGGCGTTTGACTGGGTCATGGACGCCTTCAACGCCCGCGTGGAGAATTTCACCGCCAAGACCTGCCGCGACGGGGAAAAGGGCTTTATTTTCCTTGCGCAGCAGCCCGGCGGAGCGAAGGGCGAAGGGCTGCTGAAGCTGCGCCTTGGCATCTGGCCGGACATCGCGTCGCTGCTGGAGGAGCACGGCTATCAGATCGTGCCGCGCACCGAGACGATGAAGGGCATGAACGGCACGCGCTTCGCGCAGGCGTACATCGAGGTACTCGAGCAGTATGCTTCGCCGTACTTTATGAACAACGGCGACGAGCTGATCGGCTATGAGAGCGCTGAGGGACGGGAGCTGCTCACGCAGTACCTCCGCGAGAGCGGCGCGAGCCTTGCGATGGTCGAGCAGAACGACCAGAGCCAGAACATCACCTGGCCCGGCACGGTGGAGCTGCTCAACAGCATTGATTACCACGGCATCCGCGTATTCAATGAGTGGGGCTACATCCAGAACCGCTACGCCTACTGCGGCTATACCGGCCCCGAGGAGATCACCAACTCCTTCTTCCGCGCCATCGTGGAGCGCAACTGCAAGGTGATCTGGCTCAAGATGATCCTGGAGCCGGACAACGACGTGAGCTGGGACGCGGATCAGACGGAGTGGACCTACATCACCGATCCCGCAGCCTATGAAAAGATGATCCTGGATCTCGACGCGCGGCTCGAGCCGATGGGCTATACGCGCACCACGGTCCCGCCGATGGAGCTGGAGACGCCCTCCGCGGCTCTGCACGTCGTGCAGGGCATCGGCACGGCGGCGCTTCTGGTGCTGCTCTTTGACCTGTTCTTCCTCGTCAGCCGCCGCGCGAGCCTGCTCCTGCTGGCGCTGGCTGCGCTCGGCATGACGGGCCTTGCGGTGCTCAAGCCTGCGTCCTACCCGTTGCTGCTGTCGATGGCGGGCGGCATCGTGATGCCGTCCATCGCGGCGGTCGGCCTTTGCCGCGTGATGCTGGAAAAGCGCCGGCAAGCGCCGCGCCCGGGGCTTGGACGGCTGCTGGGCGATGCCGCGGTCACGGCGCTGACTGCCATCGCGACGGCGCTCTGCGGCTCGCTGCTTGCCTCCGCCGCGCTCTCGCAGCTCTCCTACATTCTGGAGATCGACCTCTACCGCGGCGTGAAGCTCATGCAGCTCATTCCCATCGGATTGTTTGCGCTGGCCTATCTGCTGGTCTTCGCCTATGAGGAGACCGGTGCGCGCGACGCGGTGCTTGCCCATGTCGGGCCGCGCGGAGAAAAGGGGCGCATCAAGCGCTTCAACGCCTACTTTGCGGAGCTGATGAAAACGCCGATGCAGCTCGGCTGGTTCCTCGCGGTCGTGGTCATCGCCGTCGCGGCGGTGTTCCTGCTGGCGGTGTTCGTCTACTATATTTACCGCACCGGCAATTCCGCCACGACCTCCAGCGCCGAGCTGGCGTTCCGCAATTTCCTGGAAAATACGCTCGTCATCCGCCCGCGCACCAAGGAGATGATCGTCGGCTGGCCGATGCTGCTGCTGTTCGTCTGGTCGCTGCGCCGCGGCATGAAATTCCTGCCGATGGTGTTCGGCCTCGGCATGACCATCGGCCTGGTCAGCGTCGTCAATACCTTCCTGCACATCCGCACGCCGTTCCTCATCAGTCTCCTGCGCACCGGCTGGGGCGTGCTGTTCGGCCTGCTCATCGGCCTTGCGCTCGTGCTGCTCGCCGAGCTCATTTACCGCGCTGTGCGCCATTTCTGCGGGGTGGAGAAGCATGTATAACATTCTCATTTCCGGCTATTACGGCTTTGATAACATCGGCGACGAGTCCATCCTGCGCACGCTCGTCACCTCGCTGCGCGAGCGCATCCCGGACTGCTCGCTGACGGTCCTCTCGCACGATCCCGCCGCCACCCGCGAAAAATACGGCGTGGAGGCGGTGGAGCGTATGTCGCCCCTTGCCATCGCGCGGGCGGTGCGGCGCTGCGATATGCTCATCTCGGGCGGCGGCAGCCTGCTGCAGGACGTGACGAGCAGCAAGAGCCTGCACTACTACCTTGCCATCATCCGCTTCGCGCAGCTGCTGGGCAAGAAGGTTTTCATCTATTCGCAGGGCATCGGCCCGATCGAGAAGGACGCCGACCGCCGCGCCACGGCGCGCGCGCTCAGGCGCGCGGACGGCATCGTGGTGCGCGACGAGCGCTCGGCGGCGCTGCTCGCGGAGATCGGCGTTCCGGCGGAGCGGGTCGTCATCACGGCGGACCCGGTCATTCGCATGAAAAAGACGGACAAGGCGGTGGGGGAGACCATCCTCCGCCGCGCGGGCGTGACGCAGGACGGCCGCCCCGTGGTCGGCTGGGCCATCCGCGAGCGGAACCGGGACAGCCGCTTTGTCGCGGAGGTCCTGCGCTCGATCCGATGGCTGAAGGAGACCTACAACGCGCAGTCGGTGCTCATTCCATTCCACTATGAGGAGGACGGCGAGGTCTGCCGCCACATCGCTTCGCAGCTTCCCGACGATACGGCGGTCTGTCTGGATGAAAAATACCTTTCCGAGGATATGCTCTCGATCATCGGCTGCATGGATCTGCTCGTGGGCGTGCGGCTCCATTCGCTGATCTACGCCGCCATCATGGGCGTGCCGCTCATCGGCATCTCCTACGACCCCAAGTGTACGGCGTTCCTCAACTCCGTGGGGCTCGACAAGCTCAGCACGCGGGACGGCTACACAGCCGAGGCGTTTGAGACGGAGGCCGCGCGCGTGCTGGAAAGCGGAGCGGAGCAGACCGCCTGCGTGAAGCGGCACATGGACGAGCTGTCCCGAAAGCTCGACACGAATGAGGAGATGATCTGCGCGATCATGAAGGACGAAAAGAAAACACAGCCGTCCGCACCGCAGAAGAACGAGAAGTCCGGCGTGCGCACGGCGGGCGCGATCAGCATCGTGTTCCTGCTGACGCTCTTTGCCAAGCTCCTCGGCGTGGTGCGTGAGATGGTGCAGGCGAACATCTTCGGCACCGGTGCGGACGCGAACCTCTACACCGCCTCGTACAATTCGACGCTCTATCTCTTTACCACCGTCTGCTACGCGCTGTGCATCGCGGCGGTGCCGATCCTCACCAAGGAATTTGCCGCCGACCGCCGGCGCGGCGAGCGCGCGGCGAACAACCTGATGACCGTGACGCTGCTCGGCGCGCTGGTCGTGGTCGTGCTCTGGCAGATCCTGGCCTCCACACCGCTTGTCGGCGTGCTTTGGGACACCGACGCGTCGGAGCTTCCGCGGCTGGTGAGCTACATCCGCATCATGACCTGCGCCCTGCCGGTCGTGGCGGCGGCGTATCTGAACGTTGCTATCTTTCAGGCGACCGACCACTACGAGCTGCAGGGCAGCATGAGCATCCCCTACAACGCCTTCCTCGCCGTCTTCCTGCTGACACTCGGCGCAAGGTGGGGCATCAAGGGCGTGGTCATTGCGAGCTCCTGCGCGTGGCTGCTCCAGCTCGGCATGAGCATTCCATACGCGAGGAAGGAGCATTATGTCTACCGGCCGGTGCTCGACCGCGGGGCGGACTATGTCGGCACCTATTTCAAAACGGCGCTCGTCACCGTCCTCACGACCTCGGTGTTCCTCTTCTGCTACCTCATCGACACCTCGACCGCCGCCTCGTTCAACGACAGCGCGGTCAGCGCCTTCTACTATGCCGACAAGCTCTTCACCCCGCTCACGACGAGCGTGCTCTACAGCATCAGCGCGGTCATGTTCCCGCGCTTCAACCGCGAGTTCACCCGTGAGGACGCGAAGGGCTACCTCGGCTATATCTGGAATGTGACGGAGAACACGCTGCTCTTTATCTTCCCCGTCTGCGCGATGATGTGCGCCTTCGGCACCGACATCATCCGCGTGATCTTCGAGGGCGGCAGCTTCACCGCCGCGTCCACGGAGATGACGGGCAGCATCTTCGCCCGCTACGCCCTCGGCATGAGCGCGTTCGCCGTGCTCGACCTTTTGAACAAGGCGTACTACGCGATGAAGAAAACGCTCGTGCCGCTGCTCATCAACCTCGGCGTACTGGCGCTGAACCTTGCGCTCAACCGCGTGTTCCGCACCGATACCGGCGTGGCGGCGGCGACCTCCATCGCGCTGACGATCGGCGCGTTGGCGATGATCGCCCAGCTCTTCCGCGGCACGGGCATCGTCCGTCTCGTGCCGCTTCTGAAAGGGCTTGCCGCCACGGCGGCGATGTCGCTCGTGCTCTACGGCGGGCACGCGCTGCTCGTCACGGCGGACGAGAGCAAGCTGATGCTGGTCGTCAAGTGCGGCCTGACCGGCGTGGCAGGCTGCGCGGTCTATCTCGGCGTGAGCCTGCTGCTGCGCCAGGCGATCATGGCGGAGACGATCCGCAAATTCAAAAAGTGATCGGAAATGCCGATAAACAGCAACGGAAAAAACAATGGAAAAAAAGGAAGCGCGCCTGCGCTTCCTTTTTCCGCTATTTCTGCCGCTTTTTGAAGGTGAGATAGCCCTCGAGCATCAGGCTCGCGGCTACGGCGTCCACCGTCTTTTTGCGCTGCTTCGCGTTCTTGCCGCCGGCCATGAGGATATTGTGCGCGTCCACAGTCGTGCGCCGCTCATCCCAAAGCGTGACGGGGAGACCGGTCGTCTCGCGCAGCAGCGCCGCGAAGCCCTCCGCCTTTTCCGCCCGCGGGCCGCGCGTGCCGTCCATATTCAGCGGGTGGCCGAGCACCAGCTCGGTGACGCCGTGCTCGGCGATGAGCCTTTGGATCTCCGCCGCGACCGCCTCGGGGCGGTAGGCGGTGATGACGGTGGTGAAGCCCGCGAGCGTCAAAAGCGCGTCGGAGACGGCGATGCCGGTGTGCGCGTCGCCGTAGTCAATGGCCATAATTTTCATGCAACAACCTCTCAGCATTTGTAGTGACACCATTATAGCGAAAATTTCTCATTTTTCAAGCAATTTGTGCTTGACGGGACGCTTGCCTTGTGCTACTATTTTACTTACCTGTGAAAGAGGGCTTTCTTTTTGTGCGCTTTTTCGCTTTTCGCGCCGCGAAGGAGAGCCGCTCTTAATTCAAGAGCAGGGAGGCAATCGGCAGTCCCGCAGGACGGGAAGCTGCCATAATAAGGAGGTGCCGTTATGCGCGTGAAGGTCACTCTGAGATGTAACGAGTGCAAGCAGAGAAACTACAATACGATGAAGAACAAGAAGAATACCCCGGACAAGCTTGAGCTGAACAAGTATTGCCGCTTCTGCAAAAAGCACACCGTTCATACCGAAACCAAGTAAGTTAGGAAAGGTAGTGTAACAATGGCAGAAGAGAAGAAAAAGGATCGCGGCAAGTGGTTCCGCGAAATGAAAAGCGAGCTGAAAAAGGTCGTTTGGCCCACCGGCAAGGATACGGCGAAGAACACCGGCACGGTGCTTCTGTGCTCCCTGTGCGTGGGTGCCTGCATCTGGATCTTTGACGCCGTGGCTATGCTGGCCGTCAAGTCTCTGCTCGGCGTGTTCGCCGGCTAAGAGGGCGCAGGAAATGGCTGATAACGCGAAGTGGTATGTTGTCCATACCTATTCCGGTTATGAAAACGCCGTCAAGACCGCCATCGAGAAGTTCGTGGCGAACCGCCATCTGGAGGATATGATCCTCGACATCCAGATCCCTATGGAAACGGTGACCGAGGTCACGGAATCCGGCGCGGTGAAGGAGGTCGAGCGCAAGACCTTCCCGGGCTATGTGATGGTCAAGATGGTCATGACGGACGACACCTGGCATCTGATCCGCAATATCCGCGGCGTGACCGGCTTTGTCGGCAGCGCCACCAACGCCATCCCCCTGACGGAGGATGAGGTCCTGGCCCTCGGCATGGAGCGCCGCGAGATCGTCGTGGCCTACAACGTCGGCGACCAGGTCAAGATCACGGACGGCCCTCTGGCCACCTTCCTCGGCACGGTCGAGGAGATCGAGCCGGAGAAGAACCGCGTGTGCGTGGTCGTTTCCATGTTTGGCCGCGAAACGCCCGTCGAGCTCGAGCTCGATCAGGTCGAAGTGGTCGAAAGATAAGCAAGAATCGCCAGAAGCGATGAGCCGGTATCCCGGCAAAGTGGGAGAGACGCTGTGCGTCTCGCCAAGGGCGGCCCGCCTCCGGGGCGGCCGTTACCACATTTATAATCAAGGAGGTGCCTAAAATGGCACAGAAAGTAGTCGGCTACGTTAAGCTGCAGATCCCCGCTGGTAAAGCAACTCCCGCGCCCCCTGTCGGCCCCGCGCTCGGTCAGCACGGCGTCAACATCGCGGCCTTCACGAAGGAATTCAACGAGCGCACCAAGAACGACATGGGTCTTATCATCCCCGTCGTCATCACGGTGTATGCCGACCGTTCCTTCAGCTTCATCACCAAGACTCCTCCCGCTGCGGTCCTGATCAAGAAGGAGTGCAACATCGAGTCCGGTTCCGGCGTCCCCAACAAGACCAAGGTCGCCACCATTTCCAAGGCCTCCGTTCAGAAGATCGCCGAGATGAAGATGCGCGACCTCAACGCCGCGTCTCTCGAGTCCGCGATGAGCATGATCGCCGGCACCGCGCGCTCCATGGGCGTCGTGGTCGAAGAGTAAGGGAGGTATACGGAAATGTTCAGAGGTAAAAAGTATCAGGATGCTGCCAAGCAGATCGAAAAGAATACGCAGTATGACGCCGCAGAGGGCTTCGGCCTGATCTGCAAGACCGCTTCCGCGAAGTTCGACGAGACCGTCGAGCTGCACGTCAAGCTGGGCGTCGACTCCAAGGCGGACGCTGCCCGCGAGGCCGGCGCCGATTACGTCGGCGAGATGGACATGGTCGAGAAGATCCAGAAGGAAAACTGGTTCGATTTCGACGTCGTCGTCGCTTCCCCCGACATGATGGGTGTTGTCGGCCGTCTCGGTAAGGTCCTCGGCCCCAAGGGCCTGATGCCCTCTCCCAAGGCCGGCACCGTCACGCCCGATGTTGCCAAGGCGGTCAAGGAAGTCAAGGCCGGTAAGGTCGAGTACCGTCTCGACAAGACCAACATCATCCACTGCCCCATCGGCAAGGTCTCCTTCGGTCCCGAGAAGCTCACCGAGAACTTCAACGCGATCATGGGCGCCATCGTCAAGGCCAAGCCCGCCGCCGCCAAGGGCCAGTATATCAAGTCCTGCGTCGTCGCCTCCACCATGGGCCCCGGCGTCAAGATGAGCACCGCGAAGCTCTAAGAGCGCGCAAAATCAATATTTAGGGCTTGACATTTGCCTGAGCCTTGAATATAATATTAGAGCGTTCCAAAGACAGCAGGGGAGGGTCACACCTCGTAAGTCCTGCCGAGGATGGCAAATCGTTATGATTGCTTACACCGTCCTTGTGTCTTTCGGCATGAGGACGGTTTCCTTTTTAGAACGCCTCTTTTCCCCGGGCATAGGGAGCTATGCCGCAAATCTAACGGAGGTGAAAACAAGAATGCCTAACGCAAAAGTCCTGTCTGAAAAGCAGGCGATCGTGGCCTCTCTGACCGAGAAGCTGCAGGGCGCGGCCGCCGGTATCATCGTCGACTACAAGGGCATCACCGTCGCGGAGGACACTGCTCTTCGCGCCGAGTGCCGCAAGAACGAAGTCGATTATGCCGTCGTCAAGAATACGCTCCTTCGCTTTGCTTTCAACAACGTCGGTCTCAATGAGCTCGATGAGCAGCTCAACGGCACCACGGCTCTCGCCGTCGCGAGCGACCCCGTCGCTCCCGCCCGCGTGATCGCCGATTATGCCAAGAAGCTCAACGGCAAGTTTGAGATCAAAGGCGGCTTCATGGATGGCAAGGTCGTCGATATGGCCACCATCAATGCGCTCGCCGCGATCCCCGCACTGCCTGTCCTGCAGGCCCAGGTGCTCGGCACGATGCTCGCGCCCATCACCAGCCTTGCCTGCGTCCTCAAGCAGATCGCTGAGAAGGACGGCGCTCCCGCTGAGGCGGCCGAAGCCGCTGCCGAGTAAATCCGGCATCCAAACAACAAAACAAACAACAATCTAAATCAGGAGGATATTACAATGTCTGAAAAGATCACTGCTATGATCGAAGAGATCAAGGGCCTTACCGTTCTGGAGCTCTCTGAGCTCGTCCACGCGCTCGAGGAAGAGTTCGGCGTTTCCGCCGCCGCCATGGCCGCTCCCGCTGCCGGCGCTGCCGCTCCCGCTGCCGAGGAGAAGACCGAGTTCGACGTCATCCTCGCCGGTTTCGACGCCGCTGCGAAGATCAAGGTCATCAAGGTCGTCCGCGAGCTCACCGGTCTGGGTCTTGCCGAGGCCAAGGGCTTTGTCGAGTCCGCTCCCAAGGCCGTCAAGGAAGGCATCTCCAAGGACGATGCCGAGGCCCTCAAGAAGCAGCTCGAGGAAGCCGGCGCGAAGGTCGAGATCAAGTAATTTCACCCAACCGTTTGAAAAAAGCAGCAGCTCGCAGGAGCTGCTGCTTTTTTAGCACGGGCTTGCGTTTCGGCTGATCTCGTGTTAAAATCGCATTGTTCGCCCGCGCCGCGGGCGTCTTTTTGACCAAATCGGAGGAATGTGTATGGACCGTCAAAGAAAAGCCGACATGATGCTGGTGCTGGCGACCGGCTTTTGGGGCATTTCCAACTGCCTGATCGCCATTTGCCTGCGCGATATGCAGCCGGTGACGCTCAACGCCTTCCGCTTTCTCTCGGCCTTCGCCGTGCTCGGCGCGGTGTTTCACAAGCGGGTGCTCCGCGCGAGCCGCGAAACATGGAGGTACAGCGTTCTCGTCGGGCTGTCGCTCGTGGCGATCTACCTCGGCGCGACCTACGGCGTTTTGTATACCAGCGTATCCAACGCGGGCTTCATCGGCGCGATGACCGTTCTCTTTACCCCGTTCTTTGAGTTCGTCGTTTACCGAAAGCGACCGGACCGCAAGCTCGGCTTTGCCTTGGCGGTGTGCATGGCAGGCATGGCGCTCCTGACGCTCAACGAGGCGCTGCGTCCCGCGCCGGGCGATATCATCTGCCTGCTCGTGCCGACCTTCTACGCCGTGGACCTGATGGTGACGGAGAAGGCGGTTGCCAAGCCGGAGGTCGACCCCATCGCCCTCGGCGTGCTGCAGACGGCGGTGGCGGGCGTGGTGATGCTCGGGCTGTCCCTCCTTCTTGAGACGCCGAGCCTGCCCGGCTCGCCCAAGGTCTGGGCGGCGGCGCTGTTCCTCGGCGTGTTTTGCTCGGGCATCTGCTTTGTCATCCAGAGCGTCGAGCAGCAGTTCACCACGGCGAGCCACGCGAGCCTGATCTTCACGCTCGAGCCGGTATTCTCCGCCGTGTTCGCCTATTTCCTGCTCAGCGAGCGCCTGACGGTGCGCGGCTATTTCGGCGCGGCGCTGATGCTCGTGAGCCTGCTCATCATGGAGCTGGATGTGCCGGCTCTGCTGAAAAAGAATGAAAAAGCGCCGTAAAACGGCCCTTGCCACGTTTGGTTGCGGAAATTCCAGCGTGGGATGATGGCACTTCGGACGAAAATTTGCTACGCTCGGGCCATCAAAACCGATGGAGGAACACGGTATGACATTAGGAGAAAAGCTGCAGACGCTGCGCCGCTCCCGCGGCCTGTCGCAGGAGCAGCTGGCCGAAATACTTGAGGTGTCGCGCCAGGCGGTCAGCAAGTGGGAAAACGGCGACTCCGCGCCGGACCTCGACAGGCTCCGCGCGATCTGTACTTACTTCGGCGTGACGACCGACTATCTCATCTGGGATGAGCCGGAGGATGCGCCGCAGGGCGCGGAGAAAGCGCGCTCCCGGGAGACACAGAGAAAGCCGCTGCGGGAGACGGTGCGGGAGCACAGCGAATGGGCGGGCTGCGCGGTCGCCATCCTCGGCGCGGCGATGCTTTTGCGCGCGCTGCCGGGCATGATCCTGCAGATGCTCCTGCTTGGCTGCAATATTGCGCCGGGCGCGGCAACGAATGGGTCGGCGCTGTTGGGGCTTTTGTCGATGTATCTGCCGTACCTCGCGGTCTACGCGCTCACCATTGTCGGAGGGCTGCTGCTGGCCCGTTGGCTGAAAAAGACCTGCTAAGAAAAGTCAAGTAGAAATTTCAAGGTAATGCGGTGCGCAAAAAGGCCGCGCCAAACCAAGCCGCTTTGCATCTCAAAATGAAAC
>QWCH01001712.1_pt1 | contig 45341 bp, 39 predicted proteins | sample 1972671 | NCBI WGS metagenome assembly QWCH01 (sample SAMN09866713, study PRJNA288562) | Human gut metagenome isolate term3_stool, whole genome shotgun sequencing... | isolation source: gut | host: Homo sapiens | place: USA: California
TGACTTAGACAAAAGTCAGCGGCTGATTTTGTATTTTGAGAGAAATTCAAGAACTTTCAGTGTGATGGAAACAGTGGCATATATGCAGCTGCCAATAAAGGTAAGCAACAGAACGATTTCTTGAAAAGTCACACATTCCCCTCCTTTGAGATTTGGAGGCGACAATCTAAGGCAAGATTATACCAGAAGGGAGAAAGCTTGCCAAAATAAAATTTGTAGAATAAGAAGAAAATGACAATGCAGCGATAAATATTGGCTATGATATTTGTAGCGGCTTTTTCAACGATTGCGCTTTAAACAATATTGATTATATATATCGTTTAATCAATAGAGCTTTTTTATCGGCAATATATTGGGTTTATTCCGGTATGGTGCACCGCAAGAAATCTGCATTGCGCTAATGCGGATGCTCCGGATCATAATCACTGGACTCCAAGAGAGGTTTGCCGCCATCATCAAGGATGGGCCGCTTCAGTTCCGTCGCCTTCTCCGCGTTGTCCCAGCCGGTGGGGTATTCATCCGTACCAATGGCATGGTAGGTGATGCGGTAGGCACTGTTGCAGTATTCAAACGTATCAATCGCACCTGGCGTCAGGGTGGGGCTTCCAGGACCTGCCACCGTAAAACGCCAGGTGATTTTCTTGTTGTTGGGGTCAAGCTCGGAAAGCTCCCATATTTGCTTTGCCATATCATTAGCAGTCTTATCAGCCGGTTTATCATAAATAACGCCGTCGCTGGACACAAGCTGCTCCTTGGCATATGCCTCAGACACAGTGGTCTGCGCTGCCGTCAGAACGGTGCGGGCTTCGGCCAAAACCTTGGCCTCGTTGACTTTGTCAATGTACCCGGTCAATGCCGGGACCAGCAGGGCGGCCAGAACGGCAAGGATCGTCAGCACGACAATCAGTTCCACCAGCGTGAAACCGCGGCGGCGGGCAGGGAAGGTACGCATAGAAATCACAGCTTTCTTAGTAAAGTATAAATCCATACAAAATAAGTATAAAAACCAACCGCATTCGACGTCAATGCGTAAAAGTAACAAAATATCGCCGTAAAAATTGGTAGAAAAGACTTTTGTTTGCTGAACATGGACTTTCCGCGCAAAGTATGGTATACTTTTAAAAGATATGCTATAAATACGCGCAAAGCGTGAGGAACGATACCATGAACAAAAACTTGAAAATCGCGGTCGCGGGCACCGGCTATGTGGGCCTGTCCATTGCGACTCTTCTTTCGCAACACCACGAGGTCTGGGCCGTGGATATCATCCCGGAAAAGGTCGACCTCATCAACCGCCGCAAATCGCCGATCCAGGATGAATACATTGAAAAATATCTCGCCGAGAAACCACTGAACCTGACCGCTACGATGGACGCCGAAAAAGCCTACACCGGTGCGGATTTCGTCGTCATTGCGGCCCCTACCAACTACGACAGCAAGACCCAGCACTTTGACACTTCCGCGGTGGAGGCCGTCATCAAGCTGGTCATGCAGTACAACCCCGACGCCATCATGGTCATCAAGTCCACCATCCCGGTGGGATACACGGCCAGCGTGCGGGAAAAATTCGGCACGGACAACATCCTGTTCAGCCCGGAATTTCTGCGGGAGTCCAAGGCACTGTACGACAACCTGTACCCCTCGCGCATCATCGTGGGCACCGACCTGAACGACGAGCGCCTTGTGGAGGCGGCCCACACCTTTGCGGGCCTTTTACAGGAAGGTGCCATCAAGGAAAACATCGACACGCTGTTCATGGGCTTTACCGAGGCCGAGGCCGTCAAGCTGTTTGCCAACACCTATCTGGCGCTGCGCGTGGCCTACTTCAACGAGCTGGACACCTACGCCGAGAGCAAGGGCCTGGACACCCGGCAGATCATCGACGGCGTCTGCCTGGATCCGCGCATCGGCAGCCACTACAACAATCCCAGCTTCGGCTACGGAGGCTACTGCCTGCCCAAGGACACCAAGCAACTGTTGGCGAACTACGCCGATGTGCCGGAAAACCTGATTGAGGCCATCGTGGAATCCAACCGCACCCGCAAGGATTTCATTGCCGACCGCGTGCTGCGGCTGGCGGGTTACTACGGCTACGGCGAGGACAACGAGTACGACGAAGCGCAGGAAAAGCCTGTCACAATCGGCGTGTACCGCTTGACGATGAAGTCGAACTCCGACAACTTCCGCCAGAGTTCCATCCAGGGCGTCATGAAGCGCATCAAGGCCAAGGGCGCGACGGTCATCATTTATGAGCCGACGCTGAAAGACGGTGAGACCTTCTTCGGCTCGCGGGTCGTCAACGACCTGGATGCCTTCAAAGCGCAGTCCCAGGCTATCATTGCCAACCGCTATGACGCCTGCCTGGACGATGTAAAAGAAAAAGTTTACACCCGCGACCTTTTCCGCCGCGATTAAGGGAGAAAAAGTTATGTATGATTATCTCGTAGTCGGCTCCGGCCTGTACGGTGCCATTTTTGCCCACGAAGCCAAAGCCAATGGCAAGAGCGTTCTCGTCGTGGACAAGCGCCCGAACATTGCGGGCAACATCTACACCGAAAACATCGAGGGTATCAACGTCCACAAGTACGGTGCCCATATTTTCCATACCAACAACAAAAAAGTATGGAACTACATCACAAAATTCGCTGAGTTCAACCGCTTCACGAACTCGCCGGTGGCCAACTACAAGGGTGAGCTGTACTCGCTGCCCTTCAATATGTACACCTTCAATAAGATGTGGGGCGTTGTGACCCCAGAGGAGGCCGCTGCAAAAATCGAGGAGCAGCGCAAGGAGATCACCAACGAGCCGCAGAACCTCGAGGAGCAGGCGATCTCCCTGGTGGGCCGCGACATCTACGAAAAGCTCATCAAGGGCTACACCGAGAAGCAATGGGGCCGCGACTGTAAGGATCTGCCGGCCTTCATCATCAAGCGCCTGCCGGTGCGCCTGACTTTCGACAACAACTATTTCAATGCCCTCTACCAGGGCATTCCCATCGGCGGCTACACCAAGATGATTGCCAACCTGCTCGATGGCATTGAGGTTCGCCTGAACACCGATTACCTCGAGAACAAGGCGGAACTGGATGCACTGGCGGACAAAATCGTCTACACCGGCCCTATCGACGCCTACTTTGGCTACGAGCTCGGCACGCTGGAGTACCGCTCGGTCCGCTTCGAGAACGAGCTGCTGGACAAGCCCAGCTTCCAGGGCAACGCCGCCGTCAACTACACTGACCGCGAGACACCGTGGACCCGCATCATCGAGCACAAGTGGTTCGAGTTCGGCAAGGACGAGAACGGAAACGACCTGCCCAAGACCATCATCAGCCGCGAGTACAGCAGTGAGTGGAAACCCGGCGACGAGCCGTACTATCCGGTCAACGACGCCAAGAACGGCGCACTCTATGCCGAGTACAAGAAGCTGGCAGACACCGAGCCGAAGGTCATCTTCGGCGGCCGTTTGGGTGAGTACAAATACTACGACATGGATCAGGTCATCGCCGCTGTGCTGGACCGCTGCGAGACCGAACTGCAATGATCCGCGTCGCCATCGTAGAGGATGAGGCCGCTGTCCGCGACCAGCTGATGGGCTATGTGCAGCGCTATATGCGCCAGTACGACGCCCAGATCGAGGTGACGATGTTCACCGACGGTGTGGAAATTCTGGAAGGATATCGGCCTGTTTACGACATTATTTTCTTGGATGTGGAGATGCAGCACCTCGACGGCATGGAGACCGCCAGCCGCATCCGCGCATTGGACAGTGACGTGCTGCTCATCTTCATTACGAACATGGCCCAGTACGCCATCAAGGGGTACGCCGTCGGCGCACTGGATTACGTGCTGAAGCCGGTGCCGTATTTTGCCTTCTCGCAGCAGCTGCAAAAGGCCGCAGGCCAGCTGGCCCGGCGGGCGCGGCGGTATCTGGCCGTGCCGGTGGACGGTGGTATGCGGCGGCTGGATGAAGCATCGGTCTATTACATCGAGAGCGAGGGCCACCGCATCCATTTTTACACCGAGGACGGTGATTTCTCCGCTCCCGGCGCACTGAAAGCCTGGGAGGAAAAGCTGGAACCCCATGGCTTTGCCCGCTGCAACAGCGGCTATCTGGTCAATTTGGCGTATGTTTCCAGCGTGCAGATGAACACCGTGCAGGTCGGCCCGCACCAGCTGCAGGTCAGCCGCCCTCGGCGCAAGGCGTTTTTGGAAGCGCTGGCCGATTACATCGGAGGGAACGGCGCATGACGACACTGCCGGATATCCCGCGCCTGTACACGGCCTTGGCAGAGGTGCTGGCGGCGGTTTTGTATGCCCAGGCCATGCCACCGCGCATGGACAAACGTCTCTGCTGGGGCATTACCGTCGTTTGGGCGGGGCTGCTGGCTTTCTTTTTGCAGCTGACCGGCGACGTGCCGCTGGTGTGGTGGATACCCTGTATGACGGCGGCCATCGGGTGGATTTATCTCTACTTGTGGGGCACGCGGGCCATGAACCTGCTGGAAGCCGGGTACAGCTGTGCCCGAGCGTTCATTTTGGCCGAGCTGGCCGCCAGCGTGGAATGGCAGCTGCATTGCGTTTTGTGGCCGCAGCAGGGGGCGGGCAAGCCGCTCTCGCTGGTGCTGCTGGCGGTGGTCTATGCGGCACTATATGGATTTTTGTATCTGTTTGAACAGCGCCGAGCTACGGCGGCCCGGCTGACCATCACCACGGCAGCCATGCTGATGGCGGTGGTCATGGCGGTCACGGTCTTTGCAGTCAGCAATCTGAGTTTTGTCTCCAATGGCGAGGCGACGATGAGCGTTTTCTACATCCGCACGCTGGTGGACTTTGCGGGCGTGCTGATTTTGAGCGTCCAGCATGAGCAGCTGCGGGAGAACGCCCTGCACAGCGAGCTGACCGCCATGGACAATGTCCTGCGCCGCCAGTACGAACAGTACAAACAGAGCAAAGAAAACATCCGCCTTATCAACCGGCGCTACCACGAACTGAAAATGCAGATTGCGGCCATCCGTGCCGAGCGCGATCAGGCCAAACAGGACGCGGCCCTGGCCGAGATGGAGAGCGGCATCCGCAAGTATGAGGCCGAGAACAAGACCGGCAACCCGGTTCTGGACACGCTGCTGACCGCGAAAAGCCTGTACTGCCAGCAACACGGCATCAATATGACCTGCGTAGCCGACGGCAAGCTGTTGGATTTCCTCTCGACAGGGGAGATATGCACGATCGTCGGCACGGCGCTGGATAACGCCACCGAGAGCGTTTCCGCCGAGCCTGACCCGGAAAAACGGCTCATCCGCGTGGCAATTTATGCACAGAACGGTTTTGTGATGCTGCGGTTTGAAAACTACTGCGCCAGCCCGGTAGAGCTGGCCGCCGACGGTCTGCCCAAACGCAGCGCCCATGGTGGGTACGATTTAAAGAGCGTGCGCGCCGCCGCCGAAAACCATGGCGGCACCCTGACCCTGCATTGGGAGAACGAGTGGTTCACCCTGCGGGTACTGTTACTACAAAAATAACAGGAAAGAAAAATCCATCCCAAGCGAGAAGCTTGAGATGGATTTTTGTGCTTTATGGGACAAAGGCAATCTTACAGATAATTCACCGCCATAATCACTGCGCCCAGAATCACCAGCACCACGCCGGTGGCGCGGTTCAGGGTGGCAGGCTCGGCCTTGTTGGCGAACTTTGCGGCGATGCGAGCCCACAGCAGCGTGCTGAGAACGCAGCAGACAAGACAGAACAGATCGGGTGCGCCACCGATGGCAAAGTGGCTGACCGAGCCGGTGAACGCTGTGAATGCCATGATAAAAACGCTCGTACCGACGGCGGTTTTCAGTTCATAGCCCAGCACCGACGTCAGGAGCAGCAGCATCATCATACCGCCGCCCGCGCCGATAAACCCGCAGATGAAGCCGACACCCGCACCGCAGAGCAGGGACTGCACAAACCGCTTTTGGGCACTGACAGCGTTCATGGCGTTTTTCGTCGTCATGACCGGCCGCACAATGAACTTGACGCCCAGCAAGAAGGTCATGAAGGTCGAGAACCCGCCCATCGTCGTGCCGGGCACCAGGCTGGCTACATAGCTGCCCACCAGCGTGAAGCAGAGTACCGCCGCCATCATGACAGCGCCGTTTTTGATATCCAGATTCCCGTTTTTGCCGTAGGTATAGGCAGAGACGGCGCTGGCCAGCACATCGCTGGCCAATGCAATGCCAACGGCCATGTAGGGGTCCATGCCCAAAAACGTGATGAGCATGGGGGAGATGACCGCCGCAGCGCTCATGCCCGCGAAGCCGGTGCCCAGCCCCGCGCCGATGCCTGCCGCAAAGCAGACGATAAACTTGATCAGGTATGTCATACGGTTACTCCTTTTGTAAGCAGCGCAGGATGTTGGCATCCATGCGGCGCAGATAGTCCTGCAAGGCCTGCTGTTCCTCGAGCGTAAAGTCGGCAAACAGCGGCTCGATGCTGCGGCGTTGGATCTCGGCCAGCGCCGCAGCCATCGTGCGGCCTTCGTCGGTGAAGCCCAGCAGCCGCTGGCGGCGGTTGCCCGGTGCAGGGGAGACGGTCAGCACCCCGCGGCTGCGCAGCCGCTCCACCGCCGCAGACACATTGGACTTTGCCAGCACGCGGTAGCGGCAGATGTCGCTGGCCGTGCAAAGCTCCGGGTTATTGTGCAGGAACAGCAGAATGTCGATTTCCAGCTGATTCAGCCCATACGCGGCCGCCGCGCCCTCAAACTGCGCAGTATAGTACTTTTTGTAGTGCTGCGCGTAGGATAAAATCGGGACCAAGCGCAGGACCTCCTTTGCAATACTTCGATTTAGAACGGTTCTAATTATAACTATTTATTTCCCAAAAGTCAATCCACAAAACCGGCAGCAGGCATTTTGCCCACTGCCGGTTTTGTAAATCTTGTGCAAAGCGGTCTTTAAAAATTTGTGCAATCTTATGATAAAAATAAAAATCCCCACCGCAACACGGTGAGGATTTATGGTGGACCCGGAGGGATTCGAACCCTTGACCTCTCGGATGCGAACCGAACGCTCTCCCAACTGAGCTACGGGCCCACGTCATTTGACTAAACTAGTTTAACCCTTTTTGCGGGAAATGTCAAGGGTGAAACACAAATTTTGTTGTGCGAAGGCGGACATATCCTGTAACATACGATTTTATATTGTCATAGCACCACTTTCGTATCTATCTTGCACATCTCTATATAAAATGCTATAATACTATAAATCTTGCGCTTGCCGTATAAAAACGTATACGTGGTGCAGATTGAATCCCGCACATCGGTTGAATTATAGTAGGGTAATAAAACCATCGCAGTTTACGCTGCGAAAGTATGTGAGGGGGAGCCTTTATGCAAGCCAAACCGATTGCAAGCTACCGACGGGAACTGTCCGCGCTGGCAGACCTGCAAAATGCCGGGACAGTGACCTACACGCTGCTGCGCGAAGCCGATGCCTACTGCATCCGTGCCCAGCGGGACACAGCCCCGGCGGTGGAGTGTATGGTGTGTGATACAGGGGAGGAGCGCGTCGGGATGCTCACACGTTTTCTGTATGAAAATGCGGTGGAACCCGCGCAGGTGCCCGCTGTCCTGTACGACCTCTGCGGATCGGCGGTGGGCTGATGGCGGTACTGTTGCATGAACGGCCGCAGACGGCCGGCGGAAAAACGCGCAAGACCCCGAACCTGCCCAAAATCTCTGCCGTGGTGGCGCTGTTCGCCTTCAGCTCTCGGCTGGACCGGGATACGATGAGCCTGTTTGCCAAGACCCACAGCGATGAAGTCCGCGCGGCGGCCATTGCGGCCACCGGGCAGGAGGTGCTGGAACTGCTGCACGGCGGGCTGCGTCCCAACGTATTGGTGCTGGACGCGCTGCTGACCAAGCCCGGTGTGACCGAGGTCTTGCAGGAGATCGGCACGATGCAGCTTGACCCGGAACCAGCTGTTCTGGTGCTGGTCCCTGTGCCGGAGGAAACCGCCGCCCGCAAGGCACTGCGGCTGTTCTCCCAGTACCAGATCATGCTGCGCCCTTACGGCATGAAAAATCTCTTTGATGAGGTCTACCGCATGGGCACGAACGAGGATGAGCACCAGCTGTACTACCTGCGCCAGTGCTGCGACGATGTGCTGGATGCCTACGGCGCGCCCGAAACGCTGAGCGGCTACCGCTATGCCGAGCGGATGCTGCTGTACGCTCTGTACGCGGACAAACCGCAGCAGATCGGCAGCCTGCAGCAATACGTGGCTGCGGAGGAAGGCATCGAGATCGGCACCGTGACTTCGGCGCTGAATCGTATGTCGGCAGCCATGGCAAAGCGGGGCGAAGAACCTTACCGGGCGTTATGCCTGCGCAGCGGCCGCCCGGCGGACGGTGTACTCTCCAATGGACAGTTGTTCAAAGGGCTGCTGAAAGATTTACGGGATAAAACGGAACGGTACTTATAAGGTGCGGGCGGATATGAGATCCGCCCCTGCGGCCGGTGCGGCTCGGCACCGCACCCTGAAACTGAAATGAAATAAAGAAGGTGTCCACCATGGTTCATCAGGAGGAAAACGCGGCACTGCTGGCGCTGCGGGGCGGGCTGCGCGGGCGGTTCCGCCGTTCGTTCGACTGCATGGAGAATGCCTTTGAGGTCCTGCAGGACCGTCTGGATCACACGGCTACCCCGGCGGAACGCGCCGAGCTGACGCCGCTGCTGGAAGAATTGCAGGCGCAGCTGCTCTGCCTGCGCCGCCTGGGCGACCAGGCATCGGACGCGGCCACGGCGGCATTGCTGCATGGCACCTGTGAGCCGCGGCCCATCGACCTGCTGGGTCAGCTGCGGGAAATCTGCGAAATTTTGCGGGAGGAAGCCGCGCAATACGCGCTGCCTTTCACGATAGAATTGCAGGCCGCCGGGCTGGATGTGCTTCCCACGCTGGGGGATGCGTCGCTGCTCAACGGTCTGCTGACGAACCTTGTCTCCAACACACTGGCTGTTGACCGGGCCGCCGCCATCACGCTGGTCTGTGCGCCGGGGCAGTTCTGTTACCGTGATAACGGCCCCGGTCTGCCGCCCGACGCAAAAGCGCTGCTGACCGACGGACAGTGGAGCGACCGTCTGCTCCACGCGGGCGGGCTGGGCCTGCCGCTGATTGCCGCCTATACCCGGGCCATGGGCTGGGGTCTGGCCGTGGGGGAGGGGCCTGGCACGGAACTTTGCTTCACCCTGCCCGCTGCGCCGCCGCTGGACGGCCTGACGCTGGAATCCCCGATGGAGCGCCGCGCCGAGCAGCAGACCCGGCGGCTGGTGCTGCGAAGAGAACTGAAAATTATAGCCGCCCAGTAAGAAATGCCTGCCGTATGCGCCCGGGCCGGGTATGCCCGGCCCCTACAACACAACAAAGTTTCAGGCCGTCCAGCTTGGGCGGCCTCTTTTTTTCCTCCACCGCTTTACTTTATCCCGGATTTATTGTAAAATGTACTACAAAAAGAATGGTTTACTATGCCTGCAGGGCAGGGTAGACCGCCAAAATACTTACAGGTGGTGTTTTTTATGGCAATTCAGTATAAACGTATTCTTCTGAAAGTCAGCGGCGAGGCACTCTCCGGCCCCAAGGGAACCGGCTTTGATGAGGAAACCATCGCCTCCATTTGCACGGGCATCAAGGCCGCGCACGATCTGGGCACCCAAATCGCCATTGTGGTGGGCGGCGGCAACTTCTGGCGCGGCCGTTCCAGCGGCAAAATGGACCGCATGGACGCCGACAAGATCGGTATGCTGGCCACCGTTATGAACGCACTGGCCGTCAAGGACGCCCTGCACCAGCAGGGGGCGGACGCTGTCGTTATGACCAGCTCCTTCATGCCCCAGGTGGCCGAGTGCTTCACCAGCGACAAGGCCATCGCCGCGCTGGAAAGCGGCAAGATCGTCGTTTTCGGCGGCGGCACCGGCAACCCAATCTTCTCCACCGATACCGCCAGCGCCCTGCGCGCACTGGAAATCAGTGCCGACGCCATGTTCAAGGCCACGATGGTGGACGGCGTCTACGACAAAGACCCTCACAAATATGCCGACGCCGTGCGCTACGACATGCTGACCTTTACCCGTGTGTTGGATGAGCGCCTGGCTGTCATGGACTCCACCGCTGCCACCCTTTGCCGTGACAACGGCCTGCCCATCCTCGTGTTCGACCTTGGCAAGCCCGAGAACATTGCCAAAGCCTGCGAGGGTGAGATGGTCGGCACCCTGGTCAAAGAGTAAGGCCCGAAATTGAAAATTTCATATTTTCCCCCTATACTACTTTAAAAATAAGGAGAATCACCTATGAGCAGCACGACGAAACCCTTTGAAGAAAAAATGAACGCCAGCGTCAACCACCTCGTCCATGAGCTGGCCTCCATCCGCGCAGGCCGCGCCAACCCCGCCATTCTGGACAAAGTCACCGTGGACTACTACGGCAGCCCCACGCCCATTCAGCAGATTGCCGCCGTCGCTGTGGCCGAGGCCCGCATCCTGACCATCTCCCCCTGGGACCGCTCGATGCTCAAGCCTATCTCCAAGGCCATCCAGACCAGCGATATCGGCATCAACCCCATCGATGACGGCCAGGTTATCCGCCTGGTGTTCCCGGCCCCGACCGAGGAACGCCGCAAGCAGCTGACCAAGGAAGTCAAGAAGCAGGGCGAGGAAGCCAAGACCGCCGTGCGCAACATCCGCCGTGACGCCATGGATAAGTTCAAGGCCATGAAGAAGGCCGGCGAGATCACCGAGGACGACCAGAAGAAGCTGGAAGACGAGACCCAGAAGCTGACCGACAAGTACGTCAAGCTCATCGACGATACTTGCACCGACAAGAACAAGGAGATCATGGAGGTCTGATGCCTTCATGAGCGATAGCCTGTGCGGGGATATCTGCGGATATGCCCGCATAGGCTGTTATTGCAATAAAATCTATTCCGCGAAAGGGAATCACCGTTTATGAAGACCCGCATCATCACCGCCGTTGTCGGCCTGGGTGTCCTGGCTGTCGTTCTGGGCTTTTTTGACACGTTTTTGTTCGATCTGGTACTCAGTGCCATCTGCTTGATTGCTATTCATGAGGTTTTTTCCGCCATGGGCTTTGGCAAAAAGCAGTGGTATCTCTACGCTGCCGCTGTGCCGCTGACCCTGCTGGTCATGCTCAGCACCTCGCAGATGGTGCGCAGCCTGCTGCTGCCCGCCGCATTTTTGACGGTGCTGTTTTACAACGTCTGCCAGATCGCCCATGTCAAAACGCTGGATTTCGGCAAGCTGACGGGATTTGTCTACTTTTCGGGCGTTATTACGTTCTGTTTCTACTCGCTCATCCACTTAAAGCGGATGCTGCCTTTTGACCAGTACCGCTATGACGCCATCTACTTTATCCTGTTGATCCTGTGCTTCGCCTGGGGCGGGGATACGGCCGCGTATTTCGCGGGCCGCGCTTTCGGCAAGCACAAGCTGGCCCCCATCGTCAGCCCCCACAAGACCGTAGAGGGCGCGGTGGGCGGCGTTCTGGGCAGTATGGCCGCCGGCTGTGTGCTGACGCTGGTCTACTCGCTGCTGTCCGCCAGGCATAACGTCCTCAGCATCCAGGTACAGCCGCGCCACTATCTGGTGCTGCTGGGCATGGGCGCGGTGGCGTCGGTGCTGGGCATCCTGGGCGATTTGTTCGCCTCGTCGGTCAAGCGCCAGGTCAGCATCAAGGACTACGGTACGATTTTCCCGGGGCACGGCGGCATTCTGGACCGCTTTGACAGCGTCATGTTCATTGCGCCGTTCGTCTGCATCGCGGTACGCTATTTCTTCTATCTGTTGTGAGGGAATACAAAATGAGTAAAGTTATCACCCTGCTGGGTTCCACCGGATCCATCGGCACCCAGAGTCTGGATGTCTGCCGTATGCACGGCTATGAGGTGTTCGGTCTGTCGGCCAATTCCAGCGTTGACAAGCTGCTGGCCCAGATTGCCGAGTTCCACCCGAAGTACGTTGCCGTCACCGACCCGGCAGCCTTTGAAAAGCTGTCCGCCGCGCTGGCGGGGCAGGCAAACGCACCGAAGCTGCTGAAAGGTGCGGACGGCCTGCGGGAGCTGGCAACGATGGACGGCGCGGGCACCGTGCTGAATGCCGTCGTCGGCATTGCGGGCCTGGATGCCTCGCTGGCCGCCATCGAGAGCGGCCACGACCTGGCGCTGGCGAACAAGGAGAGCCTTGTCACCGGCGGTCACCTCGTCACCGACGCTGTCAGGAAAAATGGCGTACACCTGCTGCCCGTGGACAGCGAGCACAGCGCGATTTTCCAGTGCTTACAGGATCAGCACAGCGCCAAAACGCTGGAAAAAATTCTGCTGACGGCCTCCGGCGGCCCCTTCTACGGCATGACGACCGAAGAGCTGCGCGGCAAGACCAAGGCCGACGCCCTCAAGCACCCGAACTGGAACATGGGGGCAAAAATTACCATCGACTCTGCCACCCTGATGAACAAGGGCCTGGAGCTGATCGAGGCCGCCTGGTTGTTCGGCCTGCCCGAAGATAAAATTCAAATTGTCGTCCAGCGGGAGAGCATCATCCATTCGGCCGTGCAGTTTGCCGACCACTCGGTCATTGCACAGCTGGGTGTGCCGGATATGCGCATTCCCATCCAGTACGCACTGACCTGGCCCGAGCGCCTGCCCAGCCCGGTGCCCGAACTGGACTTTGCCGCGCTGACACATCTGAGCATCGGCACGGCGGACGACGAGACGTTCCGCTGCCTGAAAGCCTGCAAGAAGGCCATCCGCAAGGGCGGCTTGGCCCCCTGCGCTGCCAACGGCGCAAACGAAGCCGCCGTTGCGCATTTCCTGCGGGATGAGATCGGCTTCCTTGATATCGGCCGTCTGGTCGAGGGCATCGTAGACAGCGACACCTTCGGCGGTGACTACACCCTCGCCGACGTCCACGAGTGCGACCACATGGCGAGAGCCTATGTGGAAGCACATATCTGATTGGAACTGCCCGGTAGGGGCCGCACATGTGCGGCCCTCAGCTTTCCGGCAGACTCCTGCCTGCCATACACGCGCGGGCCGGGCATGCCCGGCCCCTACGACTCTATGTCCAATACTTTACTTGTGAGGTGCCTATGACTGCATTGCTGACCGGGCTGGCATCGCTGCTCGTGTTCGGCGGCGTTGTTCTGGTGCACGAACTCGGCCACTTTATGGCCGCGCGCCACTGCGGCATCCATGTCGAGGAATTTTCCATCGGCTTTGGCCCGCGCCTGTGGTCCAAAACGAAAAACGGAACGACCTATTCCATCCGTCTGCTGCCGCTGGGCGGCTATAACCTGTTCAGCACCCCGCCGCCGGAAGATGACGATGAGGCCGAGGGAGGGGAGATACCCCCGAAACCACCCCGCAAAACGGCGCTTTTTCCGCTGGCAGTCAGCGGCCAGAAGTTTGAGGATGCCACCGCCGGACAGCGCTTTTTTGTCACGCTCTGCGGCGCATTGATGAACTTTGTCCTCGGCGTTGTGGTGCTGCTCGTGCTCGTCCTCTCGCAGGGCAGGCTCGGCAGCACGACGATCGCCGATTTCAGCGACGGTGCCAAGAGCGCCGAGACTTTACAGACCGGCGATACGATTTTACAGGTGGACGGCAAGCCCTGCTGGACCATCTACACACTGGCCGATGTCTTTGACGGCACCGAAAAGACCCACACGATGAAAGTCCTGCGCGGCGGCGAGGTCGTGACCCTGCCCGCCGTCACAGTCGGACCCACGCTGAACGAGGACGGCAGTGTCAGCCATGCCACGGATTTCCGCGTGGCAGCGCAGGAACTCAGCGTACACAGCGTCGCCGTCGTCACCGGGGAGATGTTCCGCTATTACAGCGGGGCCATCCTGGGCGGCTTCTGGCAGCTGTTCACCGGCCAGGCAGGCATGGAGGAACTGTCCGGCCCCATCGGTACGGTGTCGGCGGTCAGCCAGGCTGTGCGCTATGGCTGGCGGGATGTGCTGTCCCTGATGGCGCTGCTGACCATCAATGTCGGCATTTTCAACCTGCTGCCTATCCCGGCGCTGGACGGCTGCAAGCTGCTCTTCCTCGCGTGGGAGGGGCTGACCGGCCATCCTGTGCCGGACAGCGTGCAGGGCTTTGTCAACACAGCGGGCATGGTGGCCCTGGTGTGGCTGATGGTTCTGGTCACATTGCAGGACCTTACACGATTCTTATAAAGGAGAAACAACGATGCAGCGTCAACTGAAAAAGGAAGTCAAGATTGGCAATATCAAAATCGGCGGCACGAACCCGATTGCCGTGCAGACTATGCTGAATGTGCCGGTCAAGGACATAGCGGGCAATGTGGCCCAGGCCCAGCGCGTGGCGAAGGCCGGCTGCCAGATCGTCCGCGTGACGGTGCCCACCCCGGCGGACGCCGCCGTCGTGGCCGCCATCAAAGAGAAGGTGGATATCCCGGTCGTGGCTGATATCCACTTTGACTACCGCGCTGCGCTGGCCGCCCTGGACGCGGGTGCAGACAAAATCCGCATCAACCCCGGCAACATCGGCGGCGACGACCGCGTCAAGGCTGTGGCCGACGCCTGCAACGCCAAGAATGTGCCCATCCGCATCGGCGTCAACGGCGGCAGCCTGGAAAAGCACATCCTGGCGAAATACGGCGCGCCTGTGCCGGAGGCTATGGTGGAAAGCGCCATGTACCATGTGCGCCTTTTGCAGAAATATGACTTTGATAACATCGTTATATCGATTAAATCCAGCAACGTGCCCCGCATGATGGCGGCCTACCGCCTGCTGGCAGGCCAGACGGATTACCCCCTGCACGTCGGTGTGACCGAGGCAGGCGGCAACCGCATGGGCCTGATCAAGTCCGGCATGGGCATCGGCGGCCTGCTGATGGAGGGCATCGGCGACACGCTGCGCGTCAGTCTGACCGACGAACCCGAGAACGAGGTCTACGCCGGATATGATATCCTGCGCGCGGTGGGTTATGCCGTGGCAGGGCCCGAGATCATCAGCTGCCCCACCTGCGGCCGCACCCAGTACCCGATGATCGAGATTGCCAACGAGGTCGAGCAGCGCCTGCGGGACGAGGGCTTTAAAAAGCCGCTGAAAATCGCCATCATGGGCTGTGTTGTCAACGGCCCCGGCGAGGCATCCGACGCTGATATCGGCATTGCCGGCGGCAAGGACGAGGCCCTGCTCTTCATCCGCGGTGAGAAGATCCGTATGCTGAAAGGCGATATTGTCGGCCAGCTGCTGGACGAGATCCATAAGATGTAAACACTCCCAAAAGCCTTCCCCCTTGGGGGGAAGGTGGCCGAAGGCCGGATGAGGGGCGGCGTACCCGCAACAACCCATTTACGGGTAATATAGGCAGCGTTGCCCCTCATCAGTCCGCTTCGCGGACAGCTTCCCCCGAGGGGGAAGCCAAAACTCCGTAGGGGCGGATTCCATATCCGCCCGCGGGGCGTCGGGGACGCCGCCTCCTATAATATGCTATCCACTTGTGAGGTAAAATTTCCTTGAAACCATTTGTCACTCAGGTCTGGCCGCAGTTTACGGCGGACCAGCAGTTCTGCGCGGCGTTCGGTAGCGTGCTTGTTGACCGCGTGGAACTTTACCGCACAAAAAGACAGGTCGTTATCTGCCTGCGCAGTGCTGAACCCCTGGACCAGGCGCTGTGCGGGCGTCTTTGTGCGTCCCTGGCCGAGGTGTTCGCCGGGTATGAACTGCAGGTTCGCAGCTACTTTGCTTACCCGAATATCACCCCCGAGGCCGTGCGTCTGATGATCGAGGAACTGAAGGGGCAGGGGATGCCGGTCAACGGCTTTTTAGATAAGACCGAGCCTGTCACCTTCGGCGACGACGGCATCACCATCCATGTCAACGCGGGCCGCCCGATCCTGGAAAGCGTCGAGCTGCCCCGCGTGCTGGCCGAACTCATCCAGGAGCGCACCGGTTCGCTGCCTATCGTGCGCCTTGCCGACAGCGGAAAGGCGCGCACGGAAGAAGAATTTGAACAGTACTTGCAGGAGAAAGTCCCCGCCGTCAAGTTTGAGGCCAAGGAGACGCCGCCCGACTTTACGATTGAGGGACTGGCCCTCACGAACAAGCCGGTCAAGCTGTTCTACGGCAAGACCTTCAAGCCTGCCGACATCCGCCATCTGAACGATCTGGGCGATGGCGGTAAGGTCACAGTCTGGGGCGATGTCTTTGCCACCGAGGTCAAGGGCAGCCGCCGCAAAATCTACTTTACCTCCATCACCGACTACTCCGGCTCCGTCAACCTGAAAGTCCTGGGCGACGAGGACGCCGATATGTCCAAGTGGGAGAACCTCAAGCCCGGCACCACCCTTATCGTGCGCGGCAACTATATGTACGATAAGTACGAGCACGACTTTGTCATCCTGCCCTATGACGTCCTGCAGGTTGAACGCCAGCAGCGCCAGGACACTGCCCCCGACGGCGAAAAGCGCGTCGAGCTGCACCTGCATACCAAGTCCAGCTCAATGGACGGCTTCAACGACCCGGGCAAAATTGTCCGCCTGGCCCACCGCATGGGCCACCGCGCTATCGCCATCACTGACCACGGCGTCTGCCAGGGCTACCCCGAGGCCATGCTTGCCACCGACGCCATCCACGAGACGGACCCGAACTTCAAGCTGATTTACGGCTGCGAGGCCTACTTTGTTGACGATATGATCCCCGCCGTCTACGGCGGGGCGCAGATGCCGCTGTCCGGCTCGTTTGTCGTGTTCGATACCGAGACGACCGGCCTTGATTCCAACACCGAGCGGCTGACCGAGATCGGCGCCGTCTTTGTGGAAAACGGTAAGATCAACGAAGAAAAGAAGTTCTGTACCTTCGTCAACCCCGGCAAGCCCATCCCGCAGAAGGTCGTTGACTTGACCGGCATCAATGACGCCATGGTCGCCGACGCCCCCACGCCGGAGGAAGCCATCCGCGCCTTCAAAGAGTTCTGCGGGGACAACATCCTCGTTGCCCACAACGCACACAGCTTTGATATGCTGTTCATCCGCAAAGCGGGGGAGAAGGCGGGTGTCAGCTGGGACAAGAATACCTATATCGACACGCTGCCCATGGGCCAGGCGCTGTTCCCGGGCCTGCGCAACTATAAGCTGGACACCATCAACAAGCATCTGGAGATCCCACCCTTCAACCATCACCGCGCTGTCGATGATGCCATGGCGCTGGCCCGCATCTTTGAGGTCATGCTGACCGACTTGCAGGAGAAGGACATCCACACGGTGGAGGCCATCAACACCGGTCTCGGCGGCAATAAAGAGGTGCTGAAAAAGAAATACTACCACCTGATTATCCTCGTGCAAAACCAGGTGGGCCTCAAAAACCTCTACCGCATTGTCAGCGCGGCGCACACCCAGTATTTCTTCAAAAAGCCCCGCGTGCCCCGCAGTCTTTTGAACCAGTATCGCGAGGGTCTGCTGCTTTCGCCCGCCTGCGAAGCGGGCGAGCTGTACCGCGCCATTGTGGCGGGCCAGCCCTATGAGCAGCTGCTGCGCATCGCCGATTACTACGATTACCTTGAGGTGCAGCCGCTTGGCAACAATGAGTTCATGGTTCGCAACGGCCAGGTGGATTCCATCGAAGCCATCAAGAACTTCAACCGCACCGTCATAAAACTGGGCGAGGACCTGCATAAGCCGGTCGTCGCCACCGGCGACTCCCACTTTCAGGAGCCGGAAGATTGGATCTATCGTGCTGTTTTGCAGGCTGGCAACGGCTTCAAGGACGCCGACAACCAGGCCCCGCTCTACTTCCGCACCACGCCCGATATGCTGGAAGATTTCAGCTACCTGCCGCAGGAAAAGGCGTATGAAATTGTGGTGACGAACCCCAACAAGATCGCCGCCACCATCGACAACAACCTGCGCGCCATCCCCAAGGGCACCTACCCGCCCAGCATCCCGGGCGCCGAGCAGGAACTGCGCGACGACACCTGGAAACACGCGGCCCGCGACTACGGCAGCCCGCTGCCCGATGTGCTGCAAAAGCGGCTGAAAAAGGAGCTGGACTCCATCTGCGGCCACGGTTACGCGGTTTTGTACGTCATCGCCGTGCGTCTGGTGGCTTACTCCAATGCGGGCGGCTACCAGGTCGGCAGCCGTGGTTCCGTCGGTTCGTCGGCTGTGGCGCACTTCTCCGGCATTTCCGAGGTCAACTCGATGCCGCCGCATTATCTCTGCCCCAACTGCAAGCACAGCGAGTGGATCAACGACGGCATCCACTTTGACGGCTTTGACCTGCCGGACAAAAACTGCCCGGTCTGCGGCAAAAAAATGATCGTCGAAGGCCACGACATTCCCTTTGAAACCTTCCTGGGCTTCTACGGAGACAAGGAACCCGATATCGACCTGAACTTCTCGGGTATGTACCAGTCCCACGTCCACCGCTATACCGAGGAACTGTTCGGCAAGGAAAACGTCTTTAAGGCGGGCACCGTCTCCGGTTTGCAGGACAAAACGGCCTACGGCTACGTCAAAAAGTACCTCGAGGAGCGCGGCAAAACCGTCAACCGTGCGGAGGAAAACCGCCTTGTCATGGGCTGCACCGGCGTCAAGCGCACGACCGGGCAGCACCCCGGCGGCATGGTCGTCGTGCCGGATACGTTCGATATCTACGACTTCTGCGCCATCCAGCACCCGGCGGACGATGTCAAGGGCGGCCTGCTGACCACCCACTTTGAATTTAAATATCTGCACGACACGCTGCTCAAACTGGATGAGCTGGGCCACGATGTGCCGACCTTCTACAAATTCTTTGAGGAATACTCCGGCATCCCCATCGACTCGGTTCCGATGAACGACGAGAAGGTGTACAGCCTGCTGACTAGCCCGGCGGCGCTGGGCGTGACCGAAGAGCAAATCGGCTCCAAAACCGGCACCTTCGGCATCCCGGAAATGGGCACAAACTTTGTGCGTCAGATGCTTTTGGACGCACAGCCGAAGAATTTCTCCGAGCTTATCCAGATTTCCGGCCTGTCCCACGGCACCGATGTCTGGACCGGCAACGCCGACGAACTTATCCGTTCGGGCACATGTACCATCGCGGAAGTTATCGGCTGCCGTGACAGTATCATGCTGTACCTGCTGCGCAAGGGCCTGGAACCGAAGATGTCCTTTGACATTATGGAGGCCGTGCGTAAAGGTAAGGTTGCCAAAGGAGGCTTTAAGCCCGGCTGGGAGGAAGCCATGCGCGAGCACGACGTGCCCGACTGGTATATCGAATCCTGCCGAAAGATCAAGTATATGTTCCCCAAGGCCCACGCCGTGGCCTACCTGATGGCGGCCATCCGGCTGATGTGGTTCAAGGTCTACCATCCGGCCATCTTCTACGCGGTGTACTTCACGGTGCGCGGCGCGGATATCGACTACGAGGCCGCCGTTGGCGGCGTCCGCGTGGCGAAGCAGCACCTGAAGGACAACGAGAAGATCCCAAAAGACGAACGCACCGCCAAGGACGATGACGCCCTTGTCAGTTTGCAGCTGGAAAACGAGATGCTGCAGCGCGGCTGCGAATTTTTGCCCATTGAACTTGGTAAAAGCTACGCCAGCAAGTACGTGGTCGAGGACGGCAAGGTCCGTCTGCCGTTCACGGCCATCCGCGGCCTGGGCGATGCCGCCGCTGTGGCGCTGGAACAGGCCACGATGCACGGCCAAGAGTATATCTCGGTGGAGGAATTGCAGCAGGCCAGCGGCGTGGCGCAGTCGGTCTTTGACAAGCTCCGCGCTGTCGGTGCCCTGGGCAATCTGCCCGAGACCAGCCAGGTGGATTTGTTCAGTATGATATAAAGGAATTGCCCATCCGCGGGGCGTCGGGGACGCTGCCTCCTACAAAATCCACCGCAGTAGGGGCGGCATATATGCCGCCCCCTTGACAACCCACCTGAATTGCGGTATAATAGCAGTCACTGATGCGGGATTAGCTCATCCGGTAGAGTGACTGCTTCCCAAGCAGTAGGTGGCGAGTTCGAGACTCGTATCCCGCTCCAAAATACCCTGAAGCATTTCGCTTCAGGGTATTTTTTGTTGCGAGGTGCGCAGAGTATGCTCGATGCTTTCCCCATTTACCACTGGTTCCACAACGGTAACCCCTATTCCGGGGCCGAGGGCGGGATGCGCTATGTCATCACGCCGGGCAAAAAGCCCGACCCCGGCGACGAGAGCGGCAAAAAGAAAGTCGAGTACCTGACGGCCCAGGTTTGGCCCGGGCCGTGGAGCATTGAACATACTGCCGAGGAAAAAATCGAAACGCAGGAGTTTGAAGGCAATCAGGCGGGGCTGGACGCCGCTGTGGCCTGGCTGCATGACCGCTACCACAGCGAGCCGGAACGCTGGGAGAACATCCCCTCGATCCTGGATTGTGAGCCGGATCGCTGAAAATTTAGCAAAAGCAACACCTTTTCAGCCAAAGGGCGTTGCTTTTTTAGTGAAATCTTGTCATAATACATATATATGTAAAGGGAAGGGGACAGCGCCATGGCAAAGATCGCCGTAGTCGAGGATAACACCGCCGTGCGGGAAGAACTGTGCGGGTTTATCGCAAAGTACGCGCAGGAGAGCGGTTGCAAGCTGGATGTGACCCCTTTCGCGGATGGCTCCCAGATCGTGAAGCCGTATCGCCCCGGCTTTGACATCATCTTTCTGGATATTGAGATGCCCCGCCTGGGCGGTATGCCCACGGCCGAGCGCATCCGTCAGCTTGACCCCGAGGTCGTGCTGATCTTCGTCACCAACATGACCCAGTATGCCATCCGCGGGTACGAGGTCGACGCGCTGGATTTCGTGCTCAAGCCGGTCAGCTACTACCAGTTCAGCACCAAGCTGGAACGCGCCCTGCAGCGCATCCAGCGGCGGCGCGGCGGGCAGGTGGCCCTGCAGGTCGGCGGCGGGGTTCAATTACTGGACACCGACGATATTTTGTATTTGGAGACCCGTGACCGTCTTTTGCACTACCACACAACTGCCGATACCTGGTCGGTGCGGGGCAGCCTGCAAAAGGCCGAAAAAGATTTGATTGCCTACCACTTTGCCCGGTGCAACCAGTGCTACCTTGTCAATCTGCGCCACGTCAAGGGCGTGCAGGATGATTTGGTGCTGGTGGGGGAGCAGCGGCTGGAAATCAGCCGCCGCCAGCGCACGGCCTTTTTGGCGGCGCTGGCCGCCTATGTCGGGGGTGCGCTGTAAGTGGATGCACTTCTGACATTGCTGGTCTGCGCGGTTGGCCTTTGCAGCGCAGAGCTTGCCTACTGGCTGCCATTGAAAAGGCGTGAAAACTTTGCTCTGCGCATCATCATCAATTTTATCACGGCGGTGCCGTTTGCGCAGGTCATTACCTGGGCAAACAGTGGTCACACCAAGTCGGTAATGCTGCTGGTGATTTATGGGGGCTATTTCACCTGGGCCATGGTATCGACCCGGCTCTGCACCCTGTTGGACTGGCCAGCCAGTGCCTATTGCAGCGTTTGGATCGTGTTGACGTCGGAGTCGGCCTACGAGCTGTGGCGTGTTCTGATTTGGGTGGCGCAGGCGCTGGGAATGCGCCATCTGCCGCTGCACAGTACGCCGATGCTGCTGGGACAGTTGGGTTTTACCGTTATCAGTTGCATCATTATACGGTATACGGTGGCACGCACGATGCCGGAGGATGGAATCTATCACATTGGCCCGCGGCAATTAAGCAGTGCGGGGCTGCTGGGTGTGATGTTTGTCTTTCAGTTTTTTGCGCTGCATACCAGTCTGCGCGTTGGGCTGGAGCCTTCGGCGGTGGTTGCGCCGTCGCTGCTGACCCAGCTGTATTGCTTGACGCTGCTCTATTTGCAGACCGAGCTTTTCAAAAAATCGGCGATGCAAAAGGAGATGGACGCGCTGAACCTTTTGTACGACCGTCAGCGCAAACAGTACCAAATCGCGCGGCAGAACGTGCAGATCATCAACCGCAAATGCCATGAGCTGAAGGTCCAGATCGCCGACCTGCGCCGCCTGCACCCCGATGAAGCTGTGGCCCAAAGCCTGGACGAAGCCGAGCAGGCCGCCCGGATGTACGACGCCAACGCTGCCACCGGCAACGAGGTCGTGGATGTCGTCCTGACCGAGAAGAGTCTGCTGTGCGAGGCCCAGCATATCCGGCTGAACTGCGTGGCCGACGGTACTTGCCTGGCGGCGCTGGAACCCGGCGACCTTTACGCGCTGTTCTCAAATTTGCTGGATCAGGCCATCGATGCCGCCGCCCAGCAGCGGGACGCCGACCACCGTATGATCGACCTGCTGGTCTGCAAACGGCAGGGCTTTGGCGTTATCAATGTCATTGGTCCCAACCCGGCGGAAAGCCAGCCTGACCATGGGCGCCGCCACGGATATGAGCTGAAAGTGGCCCGCCGCGTGGTGCAGAAATACGGCGGCAGCATGGCCACCGAACCCCGAGGCGAGTTGTTTGCGGTCAAAATCGTACTACCGCCCGTCCAGAGCTGAATGTAAAATTTTCCGCCCCATCTTTGTGCAAGCTGCACAAAGATGGGGCAGGCTTTTTTGTGGGCAAAAAACCGAATATCACACCAGAAATACCACTTTTCGCAAACCTATTGCGAAGAATTTAACAGTTCGCTACAATACAAATACGATAAAAAACAACACAGGAGGGCGCAATGCGAAGTACGACCAAGCTGATGAAAAACTGGCAGTTCACCGGCCCTGACGGCAAGACCGTCGCCGTCGATCTGCCGCACACCTGGAACAACATCGATGGTCAGGACGGCGGCAATGATTATTGGCGCGGCACCTGCACCTATAAAACGCAGTTCGCGGCACCCGCCTTTGATGTTGCTGCCCAGCAGGTCTGGCTGCAATTCGAGGGTGTCAATGCCAGCGCAAGAGTTACGCTGAACGGCGTGGAGGTCGCCAGCCACAACGGCGGTTACTCCACCTTCCGTGCAGATATCACCACCGTATTGGGCGAGAACAATGAGCTGACCGTCGAGGTCGACAACAGCAAAAACGACCGCGTTTACCCCCAGAAGGCTGACTTCACCTTCTACGGCGGCATCTACCGCGATGTGACGCTGCTGGTCGTCAACAAGAACCACCTTGCGCTGGATTACCTCGGCGGCCCGGGCGTGCAGATCACCCCCACCGTCAACGGCTCCAACGCCGACATCCATGTCAAGAGCTGGACCGAGGGCGACGGTGAGGTTGAGTTCACGGTTTACGAGGCTGACGGCAGCGAGGTCGTCTCCGGTAAGGGCAGCGACACCACCGTCACGATCGAGCACCCGCACCTGTGGGACGGCGTGCGTGACCCGTATCTCTACACCTGCGTGGTTCGCCTCGTGCTGAACGGCGAGGTGCAGGACGAGGTCAGCCAGCGCTTTGGCGTGCGCAGCTTCTCGGTTGACTCCAAGCAGGGCTTTTTCCTCAATGGCCGTCCGTATCCGCTGCATGGCGTCTCCCGCCATCAGGACCGCAAGGGCCTGGGCAATGCCATCACGCGGGAGATGCACGACGAGGATATGCAGTTCATCAAGGAGCTGGGGGCAAACACGATCCGTCTGGCGCACTACCAGCACGACCAGTATTTCTACGACCTCTGCGATGAAGCCGGTATGGTCGTCTGGGCCGAGATCCCCTACATCTCCGAGCACATGCCCAACGGGCGTGAAAACACGATCAGCCAGATGAAGGAGCTGATCGTCCAGAACTACAACCACGCCTGCATCGTCTGCTGGGGCGTCTCCAACGAGATCACCATCAGCACTAAGGACAACCGCGATATGCGCGACAACCATCACGTGCTGAATGATCTCTGCCACGAGATGGACAAGACCCGCCTGACCACGCTGGCCTGCTATGCGATGTGCGGCCCCTTCAACCCGGTGGCCCATATCACTGACCTGGTCAGCTGGAACCTGTACCTGGGCTGGTACGTGCCGGGCCTGTTCCTGAATGATTTGTGGATGGACTTCTTCCACCTCTGCTACCCGAACCGCCCGCTGGGCTTCAGTGAGTACGGTGCCGAGGGTATGCCCAACCTGCACAGCGACCACCCGCACCGCGGCGACCACACCGAAGAGTATCAGGCCATCTACCACGAGTACATGCTGCGCTGCTTCGACCGCCACAAATGGCTGTGGGCCACCCATGTGTGGAATATGTACGATTTCGCTGCCGATGCCCGCGACCAGGGCGGTGAGCCGGGTATGAACCACAAGGGCCTGGTCACCTTCGACCGCAAGACCAAGAAGGACAGCTTCTATATCTATAAGGCGTGGTGGAGCGACGAGCCATTCGTGCACATCTGCTCCAAGCGCTTTGTGGATCGCACCCAGAGTGAGATCGAGGTCAAGGTCTACTCGAACCAGAAAAACGTGACGCTGTATGTCAATGGCGAAAAGCTGGCCGAGCAGGCAGGGGAGCACATCTTCAAGTTCCGCGTCAAGCTGAACGGTGAGACGAAGGTTCAGGCCGTGGCAGGGGACAGCATCGACGATGCCGTTTTCCGCAAGGTCGATGCCCCGAACCCCGCCTACAAGCTGCATAAGACCAAATCCAAGAGCGCAAACTGGGTGTGAATTTCGCCGAGCTGTAGGGGCCGCATATGTGCGGCTCGCAGCCGAATGGCAGACGAGCATTTGCGGGAAAGCCGCGGGCCGGGCATGCCCGGCCCCTACAAACCTCCCGGAAATCGCATCGTATTCTTTTGAAACACGCCGCGCCGTGCGGCTGTTTATAGATTTACCAAGGAGAAGAGAAACATGGCAAAGAAGAAAAAGGGCAACGGCGTTGCGCTGTGGGGCTCCCTGACGGGCATTACCGCAGTGCTGACCGCAGGTGCGATCGTTGGCACCACCGTTGCCAATCACTACACCACCACCGTGAACAACTACCTCGGTGCAGCGACCTACAAGATCATCAAGGGCGAGACCACCGGTGATACCGAGTACTTCAAGAGCGATTTTGCCTCCGACGAGGAGCGCGCCGCTTACGAAGATGCTCTCTGCGCACAGGTTGAGGCCGAGGGCGCTGCCCTGCTGAAGAACGACAACGCTGCGCTGCCTCTGGCCAGCGGTGCCAAGGTCAGCCTGTTCGGTCACGGTTCTGTTGACCTGATGTACGGCGGCACCGGCTCTGGCTCCGTCGATACCTCCAAGGCTCCCAGCTTCAAGCAGGCTCTTGAGAGCCGGGGCATCACCGTCAACGAGACGCTGTGGAACCTGTACAGCTCCGACGACATGATGAAGAATTACAGCCGCGTTACCCCGGCTGCCATCTCCGACACCCTCGAAGCCAACACCCAGTACGCCGTCAACGAGGCTCCCTGGAGCAAGCTCTCCGGCGCTGAGTCCAGCTTTGCCGAGTACGGCGACGCTGCTATCGTGGTCCTCTCCCGCTCCGGCGGCGAGGGCGCTGACCTGCCCAGCGGTGAGAACGGCACCAGCGACTCCTGGATCTCCGGCCAGGAGGGCGACGGCAACTACCTCGCTCTGTCTGCTGAAGAGAAGGAACTGCTCGCAAACCTCAAGACCCTGAAGGACAACGGCACCTTCAAGAAGATCGTCGTCCTGATCAACTCCTCCAACGCCATTGAGCTGGACTTCCTGAACCCGGAGATCTGCGGCGAGGACTACGGCATCGACTCCGCTATGTGGATCGGCGACGTGGGCCAGACCGGCATCAACGGTGTGGCCCAGCTGCTCTCCGGTGAGGTCACTCCTTCCGGCAGCCTGGTCGATACCTACCTGTACGACAACATGGCTAACCCCGCCATGTACAACTTCTACACCCAGGCTTACCCCAATGCCGCCGATTACGACCTGATGACCGACGGCGCTGACGTGCAGGGTATGTACAGCGTCTACCAGGAGGGCATCTACCTCGACTACCGTTACTACGAGACCCGCTACGAGGATGCCGTCATGGGCACCGCCAATGTCGGCGACTATGATTGGGCGACCACCGTTGCCTATCCCTTCGGCTACGGCGACAGCTACACCACCTTCGATTACAGCAACTTTAAAGTCACCGAGAACGCCGACAGCTTCGACGTCAACCTGACTGTCACCAACTCCGGCTCCACCTACTCCGGCAAGGAGACCGTGCAGGTCTACTTCCAGAGCCCCTACACCGACTACGACAAGGCCAACGGCATCGAAAAGGCTTCCGCCGAGCTGTGCGGCTTCGCCAAGACCGACGTGCTGGCCCCCGGCGCTTCCGAGAATGTCACCATCAACGTTCCTAAGAGTGAGCTGCGCACCTACGATGCCAACAACGCCAAGACCTACATCCTGGATGCCGGTGACTACTACTTCACCGTCGGCACCGACAGCCACAACGCTGTGAACAATATTCTGGCTGCCAAGGGCTACACCGTTGAGAGCACCGACGGCCGCATGACCGCCGACGGCAACGTCGACCTGACCTACGTCTGGAACAACGCCGCCCTCGACACCACCACCTTCGCTACTTCCGAGGCCGGCACCGCCATCACCAACCTGTTTGATGAGGCTGACCCCAACAAGAGCAGCTCCAACCCCGGTTCCGTTACCTGGCTGAGCCGCTCTGACTGGAACGGCACCTTCCCGACTGCTCCCGCTGCCCTGACCGCCAACGAGACCCTGGCCGCCAACCTGGCCATCACCCGTTATGACGGCAGCCTGGCTGATTCCGTCGAGATGCCCACCCTGGGTGCCGACAACGGCCTGACCCTGGCCAGCATGATCGGCAAGAGCTACGATGATCCCGATTGGAACACCCTGCTCGACCAGCTGACCTTCAATGAGATGGTCAATACCATCACCCTTGGCTTCCACAACACTGCCGCCGTTGAGTCCATCGGCAAGACCGCTACCAAGGACGAGAACGGTCCGCAGGGTCTGACCGCCAAGCTGACCGGCGGTATCTCCGGCATGTGCTACACGTCTGAGGACGTCATGGCCGCCACCTTCAATACCGACCTCATCAACGATGTCGGCCGCTGCATCGGCGAGGACTGCCTGTCCCTGGGCTTCTCCGGTCTGTACGGCCCCGGCATCAATATGCACCGCACCGCTTACTCCGGTCGTAACTTCGAGTACTTCTCCTCTGATCCGTTCGTTGCCGGCACCATCGTTGCCGCCGAGGTTCAGGGCATCCAGTCCAAGGGCGTTTACGTCTACCTGAAGCACGTTGCCCTGAACGATTCCGAGTCCAGCCGCCGTGGCGTCAACACTTGGCTGAACGAGCAGACCGCCCGCGAGATCTACCTGGAAGTTGCTGACAAGGCCGTCACCGATGGCGGCGCCTGGAGCGTCATGACCGGCTTCAACCGCTGGGGCGCTTACTGGTGCGGCGCTTACGACCAGCTGCTGACCGGCTTCCTGCGCGGCGAACTGGGTATGCGCGGCATGATCATCACCGACTACTCCGGTTCCAGCGCTTACATGGATTTGGCTGACGGTATGATCGCCGGTTCCGACATCTGGGACTCTCCCGACCCGACCATCCACACCACGCTGGCTCCCAAGTATGAGAACGACGCTTACATCGTTACCCAGATGCGTGAGTCCATGCACAACATCCTGTACACCGTCGTCAACTCCAACGCCATGAATGGCTGGAGCGCCAACGACCGTCTGCAGACCATCACCCCCTGGTGGAAGACTGCTCTGATTGCTCTCGACACTGTCCTGGCCGTCCTGTGCGCCCTGTGCATCTGGCGTCTGGTCGTTGCCATCAAGCGCAAGAAGAACACCGCCAAGGCTGAGGATCAGCAGTAATTAAGTAAGTCCCTCTCCCTCGCCGCCGCTTCGGTGCGGCGTGGGATTCTTTGTTAAAACGAAGGAGCAACCCTATGAGCGAAAACGCAAAGGCGCAGAGTGTCAACCGCGCCAAACCTTATCAGCTGGTCTTGTTCCCGCTGAACAACGGTGCCACGAACGTGTATTACGTTCTGGTTCTGTCCTACATCGCGACCTTCGGCAGCAAGGTTCTGGCATTGTCCATGATCTTTGCCTCCGTCATGGTCACCGGTATGCGTCTGTTTGACGCTGTCACCGACCCCATCATCGGCGCACTGATGGACCGCACGAACGGCAAGTTCGGCAAGTTCCGCCCGTTCATGGTCATCGGCAACCTCATCATGGCTGTCAGCATTCTGGTGCTGTACTGTGTGACCCCGCTGATTCCCGACACGATGATGTGGGCCCGCTATGCTGCCTTTATCGGCCTGTACGCAGTCTGGGTCATTGGCTACACCTTCCAGACCAGCTGCACCCGCTCCGGTCAGACCGTTCTGACCAACGACCCGAAGCAGCGCCCGCTGTTCACCATCTTCAACACCGTCGGTTCTCTCTTGGGTATGGGTGCGATGCAGTTCTTCGCGCCCATCCTGGCTAAGAACTACGAGGGCGGCTACGGCTCCGCCAGCTTCTTCCGTATGCTGGCTCCCGTCGGCATCGTCATTTCCATTCTGCTCACCCTGCTGGCCGTCATCGGCATCTGGGAAAAGGATCAGCCCAAGTACTTCGGCATCGGCGGCGAAAAGACCGAAAAGCTCAAGGTTTCCGAGTACGTCCAGATCATCAAGGAGAACAAGCCCATGCAGCGCCTGATGGTTGCCGGTGCGGGCTGCAAGCTGGCGCTGTCTATCGCCACCAACACAACGGTCCTCTGTATGCTGTACGGCTGCATGATGGGCAACTATGACGGGCTGTACCTGCCCATGATGGTGCTGGGTTACGTCTTTAGTGTTCCGTTCTTCCTGCTGACCGTGCGCACGAGCCAGAAGAAAGGCCAGAAAGCCAGCCTGATGCGCTATGTCAGCGTGGCGCTGGTGTGCTATGTGGGCGTGCTTGTCCTGCTGATGCTCTGGGGCAAGGGCGACGGCTTCACCCTGTCCATCATGGGTGAAAACGGTCTGGCGCTCAACCTGTACACGGTTCTGTTCATCCTGCTGTTCGGCGTCGGCTACGGCGCGTACTATGCCACGGCGGATATGCCCATCCCGATGGTCGCCGACTGCTCTGACTACGAAACGTATCAGTCCGGCAAGTATATCCCCGGCATCATGGGCACGCTGTTCAGCCTGGTGGATAAGCTCGTTTCCAGCCTGTCCGCCACCGTTGTCGGTGTGGCGGTCAGTTTCATCGGCTTGGAGAGCCTGCCGACCCAGTACGATCCGTACACCCCCGGTATGAATATGGTCGTCATCGTCCTGTTCTGTGTCATCCCGATGGTCGCTTGGGCGGCCACCCTGATCGCCATGAAGGGTTACAGCCTGACCGGCGAGAAGATGAAGGAAATCCAGGCTATCAACGCCTGCCGCCGCGACGCCGTGGCAAACGGCATGAAGCTGGAAGAGGCCATGGAGAAGTATGCCACCATCGACCAGCTCCCCGCGGAGTACCGCGCGTAACCCCTAAAACCGCTATTCTCTTTGTCCTTCCATAAACGCACCGCCGCCCCGGAAGAGGAATCTCTTCCGGGGCGGCGGTATTTGTGTGTATAGCGCTGTGTATTCCGATAAAACTTTCGCAAAACGCTTGACTTTTAGGGGTGAATTGTGTTATTATATCTCTCGCAGTCACTGCAATAAGCGGAAGTGCTGGAATCGGCAGACAGGCACGTTTGAGGTGCGTGTGTCTATGACGTGTGGGTTCAAGTCCCATCTTCCGCACCAAGAGAACTCCCACAGCGTTTCGCTGTGGGAGTTCTCTTTTTCTCAAAAAGAAAGGATGTCACGATGCAAAACCTGATTTTCAGCCTGAATGCGACGCTGCCGGTGTTTCTGGTCATGGTGGCGGGGTATGCGCTGGGGCAGGGGGGCTTTTTGCCGCCGGAATTTTGCAGGGCGTCGGATAAGCTGACCTTTAAAATCACACTGCCCATCATGCTGTTTCTGGATATGGGCAGCGTTGACATCCTGCACGATTTCCAGCCGAAGTTCGTTCTGTTCTGCTTTGGCGCAACGTTCATCGGCATCCTTGTTGTGTGGGCAGGGGCAAAGCGGTTCCTCAAAGATAAATCGCTGGTGGGGGAGTTCGTGCAGGCGGGTTACCGCAGCAGTGCGGCTGTGCTGGGCGTGGCGTTCATCCAGAACATCTACGGCAACGCAGGCATGGCCCCGCTGATGATTCTGGGCAGCGTGCCGCTGTTCAACATCTTTGCGGTGCTGATTTTGATGCTGGAATCCCCGCAGCAGCGCGGTATCCCCACGCCAAAGCAGCTGCTGCGCGGCGTGGCCACCAACCCGATTTTATTGGGTATCGTGTCCGGCACGGTCTATGCGCTGCTGCCGTTCACGCTGCCCGCAGTGCTGACCAAAACGCTGAACAATATTGCCTCCGTCACTACGCCGTTGGCGCTGCTGTCCATCGGTGCCTCGTTTGAGGGGGCCAAGGCCATCAAAAAGCTGGGGCCGACGTTGGCGGCGGCCTTTATCAAGACCGTGGGGCTGGCGGCGGTATTTCTGCCCTGCGCGGTGGCGCTGGGGTTCCGCGACGAGGAACTGATTGCGCTGCTCATCATGCTGGGCAGCCCCACGACTCCCAGCGCCTATGTCATGAGCAAAAACATGGGCCATGAGGGTGTGCTGACGTCGAGCTGCATCGCCCTGACGACGCTGCTCTCGGCCCTGACGCTGACCGGCTGGATATTCCTGCTGCGCAGCGGGGGATACCTGTAATATCCCAAAGGCTTCACCCCCCCATTGAGAAAGGCGTTTTTTTATTCCTCCGGCTCCGCCACCGGCACACCGCGGTGCTCTACCGGGGTCGAGAACACAATCTGCGTGCGCGTGCGGCCAAACTGCTGTAAGTGGTTGATGAACTGGTCCAATTCCTGCGTCGTGCCGAACAAAACCTCAATCAGCATACTGTAATCGCCGGTGACGCAGTTGCACTCCACCACATGGGCGCAGCTCTCAATATAGGGGTAGAACTCCGGCTTGCGCTGGGGGTCCATGTCCAGGTTGATGAATGCCTTGACCATGTAGCCCAGCTTGGGTGCGTCCACCTGGGCCTGATAGCCGGTGATGGTGCCGGAATGCTCCAGCCGGGCAATGCGGGCCGACACCGCAGGGCTGGACAAAAATACCTGGTCAGCGATTTCTTTTAGGGGAATACGCGCGTCGTGCTGCAATATGTCAATGATCTTGCGGTCGATGTGATCCATGGTAACACCTCATTTTAGGCAAAAAGCTCCCGTTCGTGTGCGTCATTGCACCTGAACGAGAGCTTTTGTAGCTTTACTATGGAAAGAATTTTACCATATACAAAGTAAAAAGTAAAGTGTTTTGCAAAAGAATTGTAGAATTGTAGGGGCGGATGCTCGTATCCGCCCGCAGTGTTCCGGCAGGCAGCCAGTTATCTTTATGGCAACACCGCATAATTCCCGCCTTACGGCTTAAGCACCGCTCCGGCGGCTGCGGCACGGCATCTGCGTTGCCAAAATGCTCGATAATACACAAAGTATCGGCACTTAGAATTATGCGGTATTGCCTTTTATATATCCGGGAACACATTTCTTGCGCTGATCAGTGCATTGTTATAATACATTTCAAAATGGCAGTGGTTGCCGGTGGCGGTGCCAGTCGCCCCCACGTAGCCGATCAGCTGGCCCTTCGTCACGGTCTGCCCGGTCTGCACCACAAAGGACGACATGTGGCCGTACAGCGTCTTGTAGCCGTTGCCATGGTCGATCTCCACATAATAGCCCCAACTCGCGGTAGGGTGATTGTGCCACTGGGCAGCGATGACCGTGCCCGCGTCGGCGGCGTAAATCGGCGTGCCGTAGGGCGCGGTGATGTCCACCCCGCGGTGGCCATAGGGTAGATTAGCCCACCGGCTGATGCCCGAATACCCCGGCACAGGCCAGAGAAAGCTGCCGGTGCCGAGCTTGCCGATCATGCCGCTTTTCAGCCGTATGCCCCGGTGGATGATTTCCGGCACAGGGGCCTGCAAAAGCTGCACGTCCACGGCCTGGCAGCTGACGACCGCGCCGTCCACGGTCACAATTTCGCTTGTGACCTGCTCACTGCCGCTCTGCCCGGTCTGTACCGTCTTGGTCTTGCCAAAATCCAGGTCAGCGTCCTCGACGGTCTGCGTCTCAAAGGGCAGCTCTTTTGTTACCGTCTCGTACCGGGTGACTTTGACCTGCAAAAGCCCGCTGTCCCGCAGGGCGTCCAGCAATGTGCCGTAGGGCGTGACGGCGACAGCGGGGTAGATGCCGTCTACCAGGCGCAGTGGGTGGACGAAGTCAGTCTGCACCCCCTCGGTCTGCCAAAGCTGGCGCACGGCGTACAGGCAGCGGCGCAGGTGGTCGCCCTCAGTGGTGATGTACCGCAGCGTGCCGTCGATGTAAACGGCGGTGCCTTCGGTAATGTCGCCGCCCGCCGCCCGCAAAATCGCGTCGGCGGTCTCGCGTTCGGTCATCGTCTGCACGCCCGCACCCCAGACAAGGGTGTACTCGGGCTGGATATCCCAATCCGCCGCGCCGCTGATGCGGGCCTGCACGTCGGCGCGGGCGGCCTCAAAGGCCTGCTCGCCGGGCAGATAGCCGACTGTCTGGCCGCCAACCTCGACCCGCAGCACAAAAGGCTGTGCCAGTGTGGTGCGCACGTAGAAAACCAGCGCCGCCCCCGCCGCCAGCGGAAGCAGCAGGCCGACAAGGCGGTGCGGGTGGGTGAGCGCTGCACGGAAATCTGCCGCCGCCCGCACCAGGGGCCGCAGCACCACGGCAGCCAGCCGCACCAGCGCCCGGGCCAGTTCCCGCAGCCAAAACGCCGCCCCGCGCCCGACCCGCACGGCGGTGTATTCGACATGGAAGCCGACAAAATATAAAACATCCCCGAAAGTCAAAACAGCCAGCCTCCCTACAATGTCGGCACATACCCCAACGGATTCACTCTGCCGCCGTCCACCCGCAGTTCCAGATGCAGGTGATACCCGCCGCCTGCGCCGTAAACATTGCCGGTATTGCCCACGTACCCCAGCAGATCACCCTTCTGCACGGTGTCGCCCTGGGCTACGGCGATGCTGCTCATGTGGGCGTACAGGCTGTCATAGCAATGGCCGTCGTCGGCAGTGCCGTGGCTGACCTGTACACAGTTGCCGTAACTGTTCATGGTCCGCGCGGCGCTGACAACGCCGTCGGCAATGGCGTAAATCGGCGTGCCGCCCGGCGCGGCAAAGTCGGTGCCCCGGTGGGGGATGCCCCAGGGGTCAGGCTCGCCGAACTGGGTCGTGATGCGCCCATAGCTGTCCAGCGGGCAGCGAAAGGCTAGGCTCGTCAGGTGTAAATCTGCCGTGGTGTAGCGCTGGCTCTGCGCCCGTACGTAGGCGTCCAGCGCGGCGGTGGCGTCCTCGTAGGCTTTTTTCGCGGCGTCGGTCACGGCGGCCTGGGCCTGGGCGGCGGCTTGCTGCGCGGTCAGGGCGCTGTTCGCGTCCAAAAGCGCCGTCTCCAACTCGCACTGCGTGGCTTGCAGCGCGGCCTGCTGGGCATCCAGCGCCGCTTTCGCGTCGGCAGCCTGTTGGGCGGCGGTTTCGGCTTCGGCGCGGGCCTGTTCAAGCGCTGCGGCCTCGGCGTCCAACTCTGCCAGTACGGCGCTGTTTTTGGCGCTCATCTGCCGCAGCACCGCGTCAAAGGTCAGCACCTGGTACAGGCTTTTTGCCTGTGCCAACAGCCACAGCGCCCCGCCGCCGTCCAGCCGCTGCATGGCCCGCAGCTGTTCCCTGCACAAGGCAAGCCGCGCGTCATATTCAGTCTGCTTGGCAGTCAGCGCCGTGCCGGCGGCTTCTGCGGCAGCCCGGCGAACATCCAATTCGGTCTGGGCGGCCTGCACGGCGGCAGTCACGTCTGTGATTTGCCCCGCCAGTTCCGCCGCCTGCCCGGTGAGCGCGGCAACCTCGTTCTCGGTCTGCGCCTGGGCGCTTTTTAGTTCGTTTAAGGCTGCCTGTTCGGCTTCATATTCCTGCCGCGCTTCGGTCTGGTTTTGCGTTAATTCGCCCTTTTTATCATCCGCATAGGCGGCAAAACCCGAAAAAAGGGTACAAAAAAGCAGCCCCGCCGCCAATACAGCGGCGGGGAAGTGCCTGTATTTCATCTTGTTACTCCGCTAATAGGGCAGTCCCGGTCAGGTCTGCGGGCGCGCCGTCCTGCCGTGCCTCAAAGTGCAGATGCGGCCCGGTGGAATTGCCGGTGCTGCCCACATATCCCAAGACCTGGCCTTGGACCACGGACTGCCCGGCAGAAACGAGCAGGGACTTCATGTGCTGATACTCCGTTTCCAGCCCGCCGCCGTGGTCAAGGACGACATAGTTGCCCTTTTCAACATCGTAGTCGGCGGCGGTCACGATGCCACCGGCAACGGCGTAAATCTCCGCGCCTTCCTCGGCGGCAAAGTCAATGCCGGGGTGGCCGTTTTCGGGGTCATAGCCGCTGACCTGCGGCGGGGGCGCGACCGGCAGGGTAAAGAGATCCACGCCGGAAAGGGCGGCTTTATCGGCGGCAGTCACCTGGTCGGAAGCGGCACGGCGCACGGCCTCGGCCAGGATTTCATCCGCCTTTTCCTGTGTCAGCTCGGCGGCATCGCTGCCGCCGTAGGCGGTAAAATACCGCGGCTCCACCAGCGTGCCATTGACCTGCATCTCAAAATGGCAGGCGTTGCCGGTGGTGTTCCCGGTGGAACCCACGTACCCGATGACCTGACCGGCGGTCACGGTCTGCCCGACCTGCACGGCGCAGGACTGCATGTGGGCGTACAGCGTGACCCAGCGCAGGCCGTCCGCGTCGGTACCGTGGTCGATCTCCACAAAATTGCCCCAGCTGTAATGCTCCTGCGCGGCCAGCACAACACCGTCCGCGGCGGCGTAAATCTCGGTGCCCTCGGCAGCGCACAGGTCGTCGCCCCGGTGGCTGTTCTCGGTGGCAAAGCGGGAAATATATTTGTACTTGACCGGGCAGACAAAGCGCGGGCTGTTGGCGGCATCGCTCAATGTCGGCAGGGCAGAGGGCTGCACCGCCGGCGCGGGCGTTTCAGCTGTCTGGGCGGTCTCGGCGGTGGCCGGGCTTTCCGGTGCGGCGGTCATGGTCTCGGGCTGTGCGGACAGCTCCGGACGGACCATGCAGGCGGCAAAGCAGAGGCCGACCACGGCTATGCAGACCGCCAGCGCCCCCGCGCCCAGACGGCGGTAGTGCAGCAGATGCACGATGCGCCCCTTTACGCTGCCCTGCCCGAAGGTCAGGCTGCCCGGCACCCGCTGCCCCTGTACAGCAAACTGCAGCAGCGTTTCGCAGTAGGCGCTGCGCTCGGGCAGGGGGCGGCCCCGCACGGCGGCCTCGTCGCAGGCCGCCTCCATGTCGCGCTCAAAGGTGCAAAACGCCAGCCAGGCCAGTGGGTTGAACCAGTGCAGGCAGGCCACGGCGTAGAACAGCGGCTTGGTCAGCGGGTCGCCGCGGCGGATGTGGGTCTGCTCGTGCAGCAGCACGGCCTGCCGGGCGGTTCCATGCAAATCGTCGGGCAGGTAGACGCGCGGGCGCAGAATACCTAAGGTAAACGGCGCAGTCACGCAGGCTCCGCCGTAGCAGCCGTCCGATGTTTTGCAGGCCAGCGCCACATGGCGTTTCAATTTTATGTACCCAACGATACCGCGCACGGCCAGCACCGCTACGCCAACCGCCCACACGGCGGCCAGCGCGTGCCAGGGCGTCAGCCGGGCGTACCACGGCAGCGCCGCAGCGGGCGCGGAGACAGCGGGCGAGGGCGCGACCAGCGGCAGTTCGCCCAACTCCTGCACGGTGTCAGCAGCTGCGGCCAGCTGGGTGTTCTGCGGGCGGGGCAGGGAAAGTGGGATGCCCCAGGGCAGCACGAACCGCAGCCCCACGGCAAGCCACAGCCAGCACAAAAGGCGGCTGGGTGCGTGGGCGCGGCGCAGCAGCTTACAGACGGCCCAGGCCGCCAGCGCGGCAGCGCCGCCCCGGGCACTGAGCAGCAAAAACGCGAACACGGTACTGCGCATAACTATCCCTCCTCGCGGTGGGCGGCGTCGAGCAGTGCGCGGATCTCGGAGGCCTCGGCGTCGCTGATGGGCTGGGTGTTCAAAAAGGCAGCCACAAAGCGCGGCAGGCTGCCGCCAAAGGTCTTATCCACCACGGCGGCGCTCTCGGCCTGCTGGATATCTTCCTTTTTAATAAGGCTCGTCACCTGGCCGTCGGCGTTTTGCAGAACGCCCCGTTCGCAGAGCTTTTTCAGCACGGTATAGGTCGTGCTCTTTTTCCAGCCCAGCGCGTCGGCGGCCAGCGTCACCAGCTGCCCGCTGGGCAGCGGCTCATGGTCCCACACAAGGCAGGCAAAACGGTATTCACCCTCGGCAAGGCGCAGCGGTTCATGGTTTGGCATAGGGAAAGCTCCTTCCTGGTTTATTGCAATAGACCTGTCCTTGCTTATAGTCTACTACAATAGACCGAAAATGTCAATAAAAATTCCCCGCCGCAGATATGCGGCAGGGAACTTGGGGCATAGGGGCAACAGCAAAACCGCCCTCATGAAAACTCACGAGGGCGGTTCATAAGCGGAAAGAAAGGGATTCGAACCCTTGAGGGCTTTAGGGGCCCTACACGATTTCCAGTCGTGCGCCTTAGACCAGCTCAGCCATCTTTCCACATATTCAGTTGTGCAGCGCCTGACTGCATGAGCTATTATAGCAATCGGTGCGGCAAATGTCAAGCAAAAATTGCAGAAAATTCTCGAAAATTTTCCCGATGGGCGAAATGCACGCAAAATATGCGCTCGAACTGCATATTTTGTACGTTTTATCCTCTTGCAAACCGCCGTGCAAGGTGCTAAAACTATATAGGTGTGAAACATCTTCCGGGCATTGCGCCCCCCTGCAGATCAAAAATGCGTGCATCGGGGATGTACGACTTCCCAATTTCTGTGGGTGCACGATTTCACCCGGACAAAAGGAGAGGATATTTCATGTATTCCATTTTTCGTGACCTGGCGATCATTATTCTGAGCGCTAAATTCTTTGCGCTGGTCGCCCGCAAGTGCAAGGCCCCGCAGGTCGTGGGCGAGATCATCGCCGGTCTGCTCATCGGGCCGTGCCTGCTGAACTTGGTACAGACTAGCGATTCCATTTCCATCTTCGCCGAAATCGGCGTCGTGCTGCTGATGTTCACCACCGGCCTGGGCACGAACCTGAAAGAGCTGATGCGTGCCGGCCCCATCGCTACGCTGATCGCCTGCGTGGGCGTGTTTGTGCCGCTGGTGGGCGGCACGCTGCTGTATGGCGCGTTCTACGGCTTTGCGGCAGTGGGCAGCCCGGAGTTTTACCGTGCGCTGTTCATCGGCACCATCATGACAGCCACCAGCGTTTCCATCACAGTGGCAACGCTGCAGGAGCTTGGTCATTTGAAGAGCTTCCTCGGCACGACCATCGTCAGCGCGGCGGTCATTGATGACGTCATCGGTATCATCGTATTGACCTGCGTGCTGGGTGCCAGCTCCGGCGAGGGCACCGGCATCAGCGGCGTGCTGATCCAGACTGTGCTGTTCTTCCTTGTCGCCATCGGTGTGGGCGTCATCATCCACTACGCCATGAAGTGGCTGGACGCCCGCAACCCCCACACCCAGCGCATCACCGTTGTCAGCCTGGCGTTCTGCTTCGCCATGGCCTACATTGCCGAGCAGTACTTCGGCATTGCCGATATCACCGGCGCGTATATTGCGGGCATCGTCCTGTGCACGATGAACGACGCCTCCTACGTCGAGCGCCGCGTGGACATCAGCAACTATGTCATCTTTGCACCGGTGTTCTTTGCGTCCATCGGCCTGAAAACCGATATCAGCGGCCTTACGCCGGAAATCTTCCTGTTCTGTGTCTGCTTTGTCATTGTAGCGCTGGCAACCAAGATTATCGGCTGCGGCCTGGCGGCCAAAATCTGCCGCTTTAATTGGGGCGATGCTCTCAAGGTCGGTGTCGGCATGATGACCCGCGGTGAGGTCGCGCTGATTGTTGCCCAGAAGGGCCTGGAAGTCGGAGTCGTTGACCCGGTCTACTTTACGGCGGTCATCCTGCTGATCGTTGTGTCCAGCGTCGCCACACCACTGGCGCTGAAAGCCCTGTTTACAAAAATGCCGCCCGTCCCGCATCCGAGCCAGGCAAAGGCGTAATTCGAGTAAAAGCCTCCCCTTTGAGGACAGCCGCCCCCGATACGGGGGAGGTGGCGCATAGCGCCAGAAGGGGAGCGGCGGCCGGGAACTGACTGTTTATACCGCGAGGCTGCGGCCCACCCCTCACCCGCTGCGGTGGGAACTCCCATCAAAGAGGAACTAAAAAAGGCAGACGCTGCTTTGCGCCTGCCTTTTCATTTTTTATTCTGCATTATGCAGATGATTGTCCACCCATTTGATCAGCAGCTCCAGTGCCACCAGGTTGTGCCCGCCCTCGGGCACAATCAAATCGGCTTTGCGCTTGCTCGGCTCGACGAACTGCTCGTGCATCGGCTTGACGGTGGTCAAATACTGGTTGACCACGCTGTCCAGCGTGCGGCCGCGCTCCTTGACGTCGCGGACGATGCGGCGCAGAATGCGCACATCGGCGTCGGTGTCCACGAACACCTTCATATCCATCAGGTCGCACAGCTCGGGGGAGTCGAAGATCAAAATACCCTCGACAATGATGACCGGCGCGGGCTGCACGAGAACGACCTTGTCGCTGCGGTTGTGGATGGTGTAGTCATACACCGGCACCTGCACCGGGTGGCCGGCGCGCAGCTCCCGCAGGTGGGCGACCATCAGCGGCGTGTCAAAGCTGTCCGGGTGGTTGTAGTTCAGCTTGCAGCGCTCCTCGTAGGGAAGCTCGTCGTGGCGCTTGTAGTAACTGTCATGGTTGATGACGCTGACCTCGTTCGCACCGAAATGATCCCGCAGCTTCTCGGTCAGGGTCGTCTTGCCGCTGCCGGTGCCGCCTGCAATGCCGATGATGATGGTTTTCATATCCACAGCTCCTTATACGTCCAATTTGATCTCGCGCCCGGTGGGCTGATACGCGCGGTATTTCACGCCGGTCATGTTGAACATCCGACGGCTGGCAATGCTGGCGTGCGTGTCGTGATATTTATCCGATAAATAGATCAATTCCTTGATGCCGCTCTGGATGATGGCCTTGGCGCACTCGTTGCAGGGGAAGAGCGTCACATACATCCGCGAACCGCGCAAATCGTGGTTGGGACTGTTCAAAATTGCGTTCAGCTCCGAGTGGCAGACATACATATATTTTGTGTCCAGATCCTCGCCCTCGCGCTCCCACGGCATATCGTCGTCGCTGCAGCCGATGGGCATACCGTTGTAGCCCAAAGACAAAATCTTATTCTCGGGGCTGACGATACAAGCGCCGACCTGGCTGTTGTTGTCCTTCGACCGCATGGCCGAAAGCATGGCAATGCCCATAAAATATTCGTCCCAGCTGATGTAATCCTGCCGTTTCATAGGTACACCGTCCTTTTGGCTTTTTCTTTATTATACTGTGCCGTGCGGCGCGGTGCAAGATGGTTCGCGCAAATATTTCCGCCGCGTGGCCTCGCCGCCGCGCAGGTGACGCTCGGCCTTGTTTTTCTGCACGACGGCCTGCACCTCGGCCCACAAGCCGGGGTTCTGGCGGCGCAGCCGGTGCTGGTCCTTCCAGATCGTGGATTTACTCACGCCGAACACGGCTGCCGCCGCCCGCACGGTTGCGCCGCTCTCCGCGATATACCGTCCCACCGCCGCCGCGCGCTCCTCAGGGTCGCCCTTCATAGCCTGACCTCCTCACATAGGAATTTCTGTCAAATCCTATGTGGGAAAGAGGCCACTTACTTTATCTTATACACCCGGCATCCATCATTCTCGTACCACACCGGATACCGCGCGGCGTACCAACTCTCGTCTGCATCGGCAAATTTGCCGTAGACGGAGGAATCAAACAGCACATACCCCACATCCCACGCCGCCAGTGTGCTCTCGTTGGGATGCTCGTACAGCGCTGCCATGGCGCTGTACTCGTCGGCGTAATCCATGCCGTGGTAATAGACATAACTGCCCGACCCGCAGAGTATCCGCCGCCCGGCCAGCGCAAATACCGGCGTGACATGGCTGTCGCTTGTCAAAAACAGCGCGTCGCTCTCGGCGTTCGCATCAATATAGTCGGCCAGTGCAATGTCATTCGCGCTCCAATGCTGGTAGTCGCTGAAAATCTCCCGCCCGACGGTCAGCACACTGCCGAACATGGCCGCAAAACAGCACGCCGCCAGCCCCAACGCCCGCCAGGGCAGGGCACGGACCTTGGCAAACAAATCGACCAACAGCTGCGCCGCTAAAATGCACCCCAGCATATGCCAGACGTAAAGCAGTTTGTTATTGTCGTAATTGTTGGGCTGGAACACAACGAACTCCGCCAGCGCCAAAATTGCCAGCCCGCCGCCGTAGAGCCACCGCTGTTTGGGCTTGGCGTGGATAAACGCCGGAACCAGCAGCAGATACACAAGCCCGATATTTTTGATGTAAAACCAGAAATAATTGTCCTTCAGCGTGCCGTCGTCCTGGCCGTTGATCCAGTTGAAGTGCAGCCGCAGCATGTGCTGACCGTCCAGGCTTTGGGCCAGCACGGTGGGCAGCATCTGCGCCAGCCACGCCGCGCCGCACACCGCCGCCAGCCCCAGCCAGGGCAAAAGCGCTTCCCGCCGTGCACCCTGCGCCAGAGTGTATACGCCGCCCACAAGGCACAAAAGCACCAGCGCCAGCGCCAGCAGGGCCAGCCATGGCCAAAGGCGGCGCTGGCCCTCATAGCAGAACCGCCACAGCAGGTACACGGCGGGAAAGAGCACGCACCAGCCGAACAGCGTTGCCCGCTGGGGGATGAGCAGATCGACGATGGGGTTGACCCACTCGATGTTTTGCTCTACAAAATTTGTCGGTGTGGTGTAGAACCCGGTGAAGATGCCTGCAAACTTTTCAGCACTGCCGAGAAAATACACAAAGCCGAACCCGCTGCCCATAAAGAACAGGTAAAACGCAAGGCTCGCCTTGGCGGCGCTGTCCGCCACCCGGCGGGCCAGCTGCCAGAACATACCGTACACCGACAAAAATGCGGGAAGCATCGGCAGAAGATACGCCGTGCGCAGGTCCGCCCCCAGCACCAAAAATACGCTGGAGACAGTCTCGCACAAGAACGGATACCCGAACCGGTGCTCGCCGCCCAATAGGGGATAGCACGGTAAAAATTCACCACTCTGCGCGATATATTTAATGAACCCCAGGTGCATCGGCATATCGCCGTAGCAGCTCTGCCCGGTGTGGTACGCGCCGTTTACCATGTGCAGTACATGGGTGTGCAGCAGGTACAGCGTGATGAGCGCGACCGGCAGGATGCAGGCCCACAGTGCGCCGCAATCGGCATCTTTTGCCATGCCGCGCAGCCGCACACCCCGGTGCAGCAGCACGCCGCCCAGAACGCCTGCGGCTGCAGCCGCCAGCAGAACGGCGGGCAGCGTGAAGCCCAGCGCAAGCGCAAGCACCGCAGGCAGCACCGCCAGCAGCGACACGCCAAACCCGCAGCCCAGCGGCAGAATAACGGCAGCGCTCCCATCCGGCACCGCCCGGCGGGCCAAGAGCAGGCCAACGCATATGAATAAAGCAAGATAGAGAATCGAAAGCAGCATCTTTACACTCCTTCCAAATCAAACGGCGGCGTGTATTCCTCGCGAGCGCTGCTTTTTTCCTGCATATAGCCGTCGGTCAGGCCCAGGCGCACGGCCTCGTCAATGACCTGCCGGTACTCATAGGTCGTGATGCGCCGCCCTAAACCGTGCTCGGCCGCCTTATAAAAAGGGGTAAACTGGCTCATCAAACTCGGGATAAATGCGACGCCCGTTTCCGCCCGCAGTGCGGCCAGCCGCTGCAAAACGGCCTTGCTGTCCGCCGCATGGCCGGGCAACGCCAGATGCCGCACAATGACACCCTTCTGTAAATAGCCGTCCGCATCGTACACCGGCGCACCGGTCTGCAAAAGCATCTGGCGAAGGGCGGCGTCGGCCACGGCAGGGTAGTTCTGCGCGGCGGAAAGCTCGGCAGCCAGCGCACCGTCCGCATACTTGTAGTCCGCCAGCCAGATGTCCACATACCCGGCCAGCGCCTTGACGGCCTCCACCGTTTCATACCCGCCGGTGTTGTAAACGACTGGCAGGCAGAATCCGGCGGTCCTTGCCTGATCCAGCGCCGCCGTGACCCAGGGCAGGTATTGCGATGCCGTGACGAGGTTCAGATTTTTCGCCCCGCCGTTTTGCAGATTCATAAAAATCTCGGCCAGTCGCTCTACGGAAATCTCCTTGCCAACCTCGCCCTGGCTGATGGGGTAGTTCTGGCAGTAGCAGCACCGCAGCGTACACCCGCTGAAAAACACCGTGCCGCTGCCGGTTTCGGCACTGGGGTCGCCGCTTAAACACGGCTCTTCCCAGTGGTGCAGGGCGGCGCGGGCTACCCGCAGGGTATCGTCGGCCCCGCAAAGGCCCCGCTGCCCGGCGGCGCGGTCGGCCCCGCAGGCCCGGGGGCAAAGGGTGCAATGGTGCGGCAGCTGCATAAGAATCCCTCTTTCACAAAAATCTTTCATTTAATTTTACCACAAACTGCGAAAGTGTGGTATACTATACCTACAAATAACCTAAAATAAAGGAGTGTGCTCTTATGTCTACCCCTCATAACCGCGCCGAAAAGGGCGATTTCGCCAAGACCGTGCTGATGCCCGGCGACCCGCTGCGCGCTAAATTCATTGCCGAGACTTTCCTCGAGAACCCGCGCGTCGTCACCGATGTGCGCGGTATGCTCGGCTATACCGGTACCTACCAGGGCCGCCCCATCAGCGTGATGGGCAGCGGTATGGGTATGCCGTCCATCGGTATTTATTCTTATGAGCTGTTCAGCCAGTACGGCGTTGAGAACATCATCCGCATCGGTTCCGCAGGCTCCTATACCGACAAGGCCAAGCTGTTTGACGTTGTGCTGGCTACCGGTGCTTACTCCGAGAGCAACTACGCCGTGACCCAGAGCGGCGACACCGACGACATCCAAAACCCCAGCGCCGAGCTGAACGACGCCCTGCGTGCCAGCGCCAAGGCCGCGGACATCCCTCTTATCGAGGGCAACATCCATTCTTCCGACGTGTTCTACCGCCAGCCCAGCGACGCCAAGCCCGCCTACTGGGAAAAACTGCGCGACGAAAAGGGCTGCCTGGCCGTTGAGATGGAAAGCTTCGCGCTGTTCCACAACGCGAAGGTGCTGGGCAAGCGCGCCGCCTGCCTGCTGACCATCTCCGACAGCTTTGTCTCGCCGGAGATCACCACCGCCGAACAGCGCCAGACCAGCTTTACCGCCATGATGAAGGTCGCGCTGGGCGTGGACGCCTTTTTGGAGAAGTAAGATGGAAAAAGCTGAGATCCAGGCCCTGATCCGCGAAGCCTTTGAGGGCCAGAAGTTTGCCTATGTGCCGTACTCCCGCTTCCATGTGGGCGCGGCGCTGCGGGCCAGGGATGGCCGCGTGTTCAAGGGCTGCAACATCGAGAACGCAGGTTACACTCCCACGAACTGCGCCGAGCGCACGGCCCTGTTCAAGGCAGTCAGCGAGGGGGTGCGCGAGTTTGACGCTATCGCCATTGTGGGCAGCAAAGTGGGGGAGAAGAACACCCTCGTCACTGGCCCCTGCGGTGTCTGCCGCCAGGCGCTCTATGAGTTCGGCGGGCCGAAACTGACCGTCATTATGGCGAAAGACGAGAACGATTACATCGTGACCACCCTCGGCGACCTGCTGCCCTACGGCTTCGGCCCGGCAAATCTGGAGTGAAAATTCTTTGGCTCCCCTTTGAGGGGCGGCTTTTCAGAAAACCAAAGGAGTTCCCTTAACCCATGAAGAAATTCTTAGCACTGTTCCTGACGCTGGTACTGCTGGCAGGGCTGACCGCCTGCAAGGCGGCTGACGCCGCCGACCCGGCGCAGGAACAGAATACCGTGACCGCCCCCACCAACGACGCAACGTTCGTCTACCAGCCCGATGACCCGGCGCTGATCCCGGCAGGCGGACAGACCATTGCACTGGTGACAGGCCCCTCCGGCACAGAGAACGGGGCAGACGCCATGCTGTGGCAGGGCGTGCAGACCTTCGCCAACACGTACGGCTACACCGCCGATACCTATGCCGCCGCGGGTAATACGGCCGATGATGCCGAGACTGCTCTGCGTGCCGCCGCCGAGAGCGGCGCAAGGCTTGTCGTCTGCCAGGGCGAGGCTGCGGGCGAAGCACTCTACCGCATCCAGGACAACTACCCCGATGTACACTACCTGCTGTTCGACGATGAACCCCACAACGCCGATTACAGCGCCTACAAGACTGCCGAACTCGTCCACTGCGTCCTCTTCCAGGAAGAACAGGCCGGGTATCTGGCGGGCTACGCCGTCGTGACCGAAGGGTACACCGCCCTCGGCTTCATTGGCACGCGGGAAGTGCCCGGCATTGTGCGGTACGCCACCGGCTTTTTGCAGGGGGCAGAGGCCGCCGCAGAATTACAGGGCGAGGACGTGACCTTACAGACCTGGTTCACTGACACCGACGAGAACAGCGATGCCATCACCCAGCGTATGGTGGACTGGTACAATAACGGTACAGCGCTCATTATGGTCAGCGGCGGCAACCTGTACGAGGGTGCGGTCTCCGCGGTCAACCAGACCGGCGGTAAGGCTGTCACCACCGATGTGGACAACACCGCCCTGAGCGACCGCGTGCTGGCAAGCGCGGTCAAGTGCTATAACGCCGCCGTCCAGCGGGAGCTGTACAACTTCTTCACGAATGGCAGCTGGGACACCCAGAGCGCGGGCCAGACCGAGAAGGTCGGCTACACCACCGGCGAGGTCGCGCTGGAAGCGGGTGCGCCTTGGCGGTTTGACACCTTCACCCAGGACGATTACCGAAAACTGTACGAGGATCTGCGTACCAGCGTGCGCAAAGTGGATGCCTACGCCGACCTGGACACCCTGCCCGACACCCCCAATGTGACGGTGAATCGGACCATGTAAACCCTTTGTTATGCTTTTGTAATTCTTTTTGTCATCTTTTTTCATTGAATTGCCGCCGCAGATGCGGTATACTGAAGGTACTGCGGCGGGGAACTCGCCCCGCTGCGCAACTGAAAAACAACCTAAGGAGATCAAAACCATGAAAAAGTTTCTTGCTTTTGTAATGGCTGCCAGCATGGCGCTCTCTCTGGCTGCCTGCGGCGGTTCTTCCGCCAGCACC
>QWCH01001051.1_pt1 | contig 45301 bp, 34 predicted proteins | sample 1972671 | NCBI WGS metagenome assembly QWCH01 (sample SAMN09866713, study PRJNA288562) | Human gut metagenome isolate term3_stool, whole genome shotgun sequencing... | isolation source: gut | host: Homo sapiens | place: USA: California
GTATCGTGGTAACACCTGAAACATATTCACCGGCACCCGTCGATAAATCTATCCACGAGACCGGTGAATATTAAATTACACGATTACTCCCCGTTCCCCGTTTTTGGGTTCTCCCGGGAAGTATCCAGTATATTAAAACAAGCCAACACGCTTTTCCGGTAACAGTCCCCCACCGGGAACCATCTCTCCCCAACCCGCAAGGAGTTCCCCGCCCACGTGTCGACATAACGCAGGTTCAGGATAAAACCACGGTGTACACGAACAAGATAGGCGTCCAGTAGCTGCCACTCCACGTTACCCAAACGGCACGCCACGGTAATCCGGGATTTATCTTTAAAATGAAAATAACAATAATTACCCGATGCCTCTATCCAAACGATTTCGGCATAAAAATACTTCTTGTAATACTCGTCCTGACGAATAAGCAAGCCATCTGCCACCAGCGGTGACACCCTCAAAGATGCACTTACACCCGATAAATCTGTTTTCATTGACAATTAAATTTATGTCTCATGAAAAAACTCACCGACGGGCGGAAACAATAAATAAAAAGGGGGGAAAGCCATTTTTCTTGACTCCCCCCTAGCACGCACCAATTATGAAAACACGATTACTTCTTCTTGCTCTTTTTCAACAATTTCGCTACCGTGTCACGAAGGGCATCCCCGCGGAGGCCTTTCGCCACGATACGGTTCTCCGCGTCAACGAGGAATGTTGCCGGGAGTTCGTGTACCATGTAAAGACGGGCGATCGGGGAGGCGAAGCCTTGCAAATCCGAGCCGTTCGTCCACACCATGCCGTCCATACCGATGGCGTTGCGCCACTCACCACGGTTCTCGTCAAGCGAGATGCTGACGATTTCCAAACCCAGCGGGCGGTATTGCAGGTAAAGTTTCACGAGGTCGATGTTGTCCTGACGACAAAGAGGGTTCGTTGAAACCCAAAAGTACACCAGCTTCAACTTGGCGGGAAGGTCGTGCAACGAGAAGGTGTTCCCGTCGGGCTTCTCCGTGGTGAAGTTAGGAGCCACCTCGCCAATGGCTAGTTTCTCGTACTGCTCGAGGGCGGCGGCGATCCGCTTGCCGGGAACGGTGGCACGGGCAGCCTCCCCGAGAAGGTCATACTTCGAGCGCAAGCCCTCTTCCGTTTCACCGCTGATGCCGAGGGCGATCACGTGCGCCGTGGCGTACTCGTCGGGATTCGCCTTGATCAATTCCAATGTAGCCTTCATTGATGCCTCGTAGGCCTTGTTCACCCTATCTTGTAAGACTGGGACGTTCGCCCCGGGCTGCTGTGCCTCTGCCGCCACCTTGGCTTGTTCTGCCAAAAAAGCTTGACTGATACGAGTGAAGCGGGTCAACAATTCCTGTTGCTTGCCACCTTGGATCAGCACCCCGGCACCATTCACGTTCACCATAAAGTTAGCATTCTCGAGAATCAACGGGATCATCCCGTTCCCATCAGCAGAAGCAAGATATGCCACCACGGGACAGTTCACTTTTCCCGTGAAAACGAAAACACCGTTTTTAACCGCCACAGAGCCCAGCGTGTCGGGCTTCTCGCCACTAATTAACAGAAAGGTTCCTCCCGTCATCCCATTCACCTTACCACTGATCTGGTAACTTTCCTGAGCCTGGCACATTCCACATCCAAGAGACCAACAGATAAATAGCGATAATAATATCTTTTCCATAGAATGAAATTCAATTTACAGAGGCTGTCCGGTGATTTTTGGCTTAGGACAGCCTCTCTATGAATAAATTAGTAAGGTATAAAGTCTCCTAATTGCAAACTAAACTTTGGCTGTCCTCCAATATTACCTATATGACGACTAGCCATTGTCAAACGAATATACCGCCATGATTTTCCTTGCACATCGCCGGCAACTTTAATAAAAGTCGTTTCTCCCAGCGAAGCACCAATGGTACTCCCACCATCCTCGTAAGTGGCCTCTACATAATTGTAACCATCTTCAGACACCTCAATTTTCAAAGACTGTAGTAAATATTCTGGTCCTGTCCACCAACCTGTTGGCTGTACAACTTTAAACCCATGTAATGTTTGTGACTTTTTCATGTCGAATTTCACTTCATATATCGTGGCTCCAAGAGTTTCACCCGGCTCAAAATACGTCGTGGGATCATCATCGAGCAACCAAGCACCACCACCATCTTTATCACCATTATACGTGGTATCTGAACAAGTCACCGTCCAATCCTTTGAATCGAGAGGCGTGATCGAGGCTAACATACCGTTTACATTTGGATTTCCCATCTCCTTGATCAATCCACTCTCTATTTTTCCCGCAGCCTCTAACACTTCCGCGTAAGTATTCCACATTTCCTCATCCGCAATGCCAAAAAAGTAATGCTCGTTATAACGTTCCACGGTAAATTCTTTACCACTTTCCTCCGCAATTGTCTTTAGAAATTGTAACGTCATCAGCCCCTTATATTCATCGGTAACGCTAAGATTAAGGTCTTCCTGATCCCACTCGTCTATCGTTTCCTGATCCATATAACGATTGTTACCAAGTACAACCTTTTCTAATTTCGGGAAATACAAAAGATCTTGGAACGTAGACATATCATAATCCAATTTTACTTCTTTAATGGAGTTTATCTCGCTTTCCCAATTCGGCCCGTAGGTTTTAGTAAGCCATAAAATAAAACTGGGAGACCATACTTTTTCCTGCAAATCCAAATCTTCGTCCTTGAAATTAATTTCATCAATACATCCGGTCAGTTTACCTTCCCGTTTTACCACGAGCGGCTTGTTAAAATCAATACCATGATTTTCTCCTTCCCCGGGTAGCAAGAACATATAATTTCTCATAAGGCAACGATCTCCATTAATATCATAAATCGAATCAGTCATATGTTCTTTTATGTTCCAAACATGGGATTGCTGATCTGTTCCCCAGTAATGTAACTCCATTTCTTTCAAATTTTCGTTATCTTCATCCACGACAACCGCCAACTTATCACCCAAAACATAGAAGTTGACAATCCCACGGGTAAAAGTACGCAGATCTTCGTGTTCCAATGTATAAGGACGACCGTATCTCTCTTCCACGATCGATTCCGTGCTATCCGCCGAAAGATTACTCACCTTCACCGTGTAAATAGCATCTTGAAGATTCTCCAAATAAATAGTATCCATTAAATCCTCCCCCTCCCCAACATCTTGCCGTTCGATAAAGCGAACGAACGGCTGGCTTTCCTTTTCAGATTGCCATGTTATCTTCACACGTTTAACGGTTGCATCAAGATTATTTTTCCACACGACTCTTAAACGTTCCCAACCCGGTTGCACATCCACGTTCGAACATTTACCCAAGTAGCGAATCATACCGTCGCCGGCATACTCGTCATACGTATCTTCAAGATCCTCACATCCCACGGCAAAGAGTGCCGCGAAAAGCCATGCCATATAATATAGTTTCATTTTCATCATCTCTCCCTATTTATTGTTACTCTGCTTTTACACATACTTCCAACTCATTAAATGTAACGTATTCCAGTGCATTCTCCTCCTGTCCATTCCAACGCGCACTATCGAAAGTATCCTCGACCACAAAAATCAGATATTGATACTGCTCTCCTGTATAATTACATTGCATATCTAGCACAACAGGCTCTGCCGCCTCCAATTCACTCTCGGACTTATTCAAATAACTGTTTTTCCATGTCAAATTGGATGAATAATCGGTATATGCAGCCCAAGAGTCAAGAAAATTTCCATAACTGGGTGAATAATTCAAAGAATACAAACGCGCACACGAACCGAGATCAACGTTTTCCGGATTCTCATTCGTTCCGTAAAGCGCAATTTTACATGGCAACCGAGACATATAATATCCACTCCATACCTCGCTCACGAGAGGATAACTCGCTAACCGGTAAGGCCAATCTGTTTCATAATACAAAAAAGCGTGAAGACGCACAGCCGCGGGAACTTTTTTCTCTCGCAAATCCACGATAAAACGTTCGCCGAAAGCATAAGGACCCGCCACAAACGTGGAATATTTATACCGTTCACCGGCAAGCCGATTTTTACGGTATTCCACCCCTTTCCCGTCTCCGTCGAAAAGATATTTTTCTCCAAGCTGATGAGTCGCATCTTCAACAATTTTCCCCGTGAATTTGAAGTCAAAATCAGAAGGTTCCAAGGTAACCATTGAAAGACACGGCACCGTTGTGATTTGTTGTTTCACGCGAAAACCCTTGTAATCATCCGTGCGCACAATCACGTCAACGGAACCCATCGGTTGCTGCAACACGAAGTTGAGCGTATCTCCCCCCTCAACAATAGGCACACTCGACATTAATATGGAATCGAGTTGTTGGGTCATCGGATTGATTCCGATATAAAACACGTGGATCATACCACTTACCGTTTCCGGCGAACGATAGGTCACATTAAAACCTCCCCAAAACGGATTGACAGTCAAACTATCAAACACCGCTATAGTGGCAGAATTCTCCGTGTCAAATGTCATATCTATTGACTCGGATTCTACCATATTACAATTAAAGAACGAAACCTTTGCAGGCACATTCTCCCGTGCCTCCGTGAAACCGCCCAACACAACCGAATCAGAAAGATAGGTACCATCTTTTGTCAACAACTCGCCCCAAGCATTAGTATATCTCACGCGTACTCCAAAAATATCGGAATTATCGGGTAGATAGTATTTCATCACCGCTCCGCCCGGTGTCGGTCGGAAACGAAGATCTCTCCTAAACTCAACAGGTACATCAAACCGCAATTCTTCATCCTCCTTGCAAGCAAAGAATCCGGAAAATAATACCAATAAAAACAATATCTTTCGTATCATAATTTCAAATTTTCAATTAAATCCACAATCTAAAATCGTAAATCTACAATCATAAATTCATTTACCATCCCAAGTTTTGGACACAACCCGAAATCAATATCTCTTCACTCCGAATCGGCCAAAAATAATCCCGCGGTGCCACGAATTTATTATTGGATTTCACTATTATCGGACCTTTCCCGTTGTTATAAAAGCTTTTGCTATTATTACCGATAACATTCCAACCGTACAGTTTATCATTTAACTCGAGGTGAGCGGTTTTCCAACGGCGCAAGTTCCAAAAACGATACCCCTCGAAAGCGTACTCGATATTCCACTCCTGACGAATAATATCACGCATACCGCTTTGATTCTTCACCTTATTCTTGTCACGAGCCATTGCCCACGAAATCTCGACATTAGGGATTCCCGCCCGTTTACGAATAACGTTTAAATTATCATATACCCGATTATCCGGAGTTTCTAAATACTCGTTCCAAGCTTCGGCAGCAATCAAATACAACTCCGCCATCCGGATTACCGGGAAAGGAGAGTCGCCCATGGCACCTAGATCACCCTTGTAATTGGTCAACTGAGCTTTGGAAGTACTCCATTTTTTCACCCAGTAACCGGTTAAATTCTCGGGCACGGTAGATGTCAATCGTTTAGCTTTCAAACCGAAGTCTTCACCCTGATAAGCAGTCACTTTATAAAGGTCGTTCACGTTACGCCCCAGACGCCAATAACAACGGTCGGCAGCAATATCAGCATAGAAACGGGGTTCCCGACGAGTGTGCAATATCGGAATATCCTCATTTATCGCCACCACATCGGTATATTTAGGATCTGTTTCCTTCGTCAAATTATAAATATTCCCACCTCCATACGTCGGATCCTGGTCAATAGGCAAACCATTTTCAGTATAAAACATTTCCACCATTTTCATACTTGGACTGACAGTCGTTCCCGGCAAAAAATGATTATTATCCGAATTAATATTAGGTAAGGTCCAATTCCAAAAATCATCTTCTTCCGCATAATTTTCCTTCACCATCCACAAAACTTCGTCACCGGAATAATTATATGTCTGGGTAGAAACCTCGATATTAAGCATATAAGTTTGCAAAGTAGTCGTTGCCACTTGATCATCCACCAATTGCTTCCCGCCATTTATACATGCCTGAATAGCAGCCTCGGCAGCCTCAGCAGCATGACACCATTTTTCTTTATCCTTGGTAGTACTGAAAAGCGGCTCCCCGTTCTTGTTCGTAAAAGAAGCGTAATCGGGATTACCGTTAAAAAGATCCGAAGCCTGATAGAGCAACGCTCTTGCCTTGAGAGCCAAAGCCGCTTCTTTATTAAAATAGGTGCGACGATTAGTCTCCTTCTGATTAAAATAAGGAAGATCTTCAGCGGCCTCGTCACACAAACGAACGATGGCATTAAAACAGCTATCCACATGACTGCGTGCAACTTTCATTTCATCGATGGCAGCATTGGGATCAATATTCTCCGGCACTAAAATAATCGGACCGTAATGGCGTACCAACTCAAAATAAAAGTAAGCTTTCAGTGCTTTTATTTCAGCTTTCCATTCATCCTTCTCGCGAGCCTCCATGTTATACACCTGATCAATTTTTTCGATAAAGATATTACACATATTAATTGCCGTATAATAATCACTTCGCCCCTCGTACGAACCATAGTTAGGATCCAATTCTTTTTTCGACCATTTATCGGCATAAGGATCCAAGGAATTCTGCATTCCGGTAGCGATATAAGTCCCGGGAAAAGCATCTTGATTCCGGTTCTGCAAGTAATCGCCGTACACTAATTCATCAGCCCCAGTAAAAGCCTCATTATATTTGAAAGAAGGAACCGGCTCCATTAAAAAAACATAACAGCTATTAAGCCAGGTACTCGCCTCATTGCGTGTTTCAAAATCCGTATCAATAGTCGTCATATCCTCCTTCGGCACGATATCCAACCAACTATCGCAAGCCGTAAGCAGGAAAAACGGTATTAACAAAACTAATAATAAACGTTTCATATTGTATTTACATTAAGTTAGAAACTGATATTTACTCCTACAGCGTAGGTTTTTTGTATCGGATAATTGAATCCGTTCTCGCCTAATTCAACATCCCATATTTTAAAATTAGTAAACATAAAAGGATTGTTGGCTCGAGCAAAGATTTTTATGTTTTGCATACGAAGTTTCTGTCTAAGAGATAATGGCAAACTATACGCCAATTCCAAAGAAGTACAACGCAAGAAACGACATTCACGCATAAAATAAGTGGATTTACGCACTTCGGTCGCGCTCTCGTTGTACCAATCCTCCTGGGGATTGTTGACCGTGATACTTTGCGTGGACAAACGAGGCCAGAAAGGGTGATTGGCAGTGTTATCCTCGGTCCAGTGGTCATCGTAAATGGCTTTCAGCATGGCATGGTCGCCCACGAAAGGTGATAATGCCGACGGGTTCAGAAAGAAACCGCGTTTACCGGAACCTTGGAAAGAGAAGTTAAACTCCCAGTTCTTGTAATTAATAAAACCACTGAATCCATACACGAGTCGCGGGGTTTCCGGGAAACCGATATGCACGGCATCCTCCGTATCAATTACACCATCCCCGTTCACGTCACGATAACGGATATCTCCGGGCATCGCGGAAGGTTGAGCGGGAGCATTATCAATCTCTGCCTGATCACGAAACAAACCTTCTGCAATGTAACCCACTTGTTGGGAAATCTCATGACCTGTTTTCCATTGCCAACGAGGTTTATCAGTCGCCTCTTCCAATTCTTTATAAACGGCCTTATTATATGTCACCGTCCCGTTAAGGATTACCCAAAAGTCTTTTGAAAAAGCATGTTGCACTTTAGCCGAAAGGTCAACTCCCCGGGCACGTACCTTACCCATATTGTCCAATGGAGCAATTTCTATACCCATGTTAGCAGGAATTACCGTACGATTTTCTATAATATTGTGGCGGACTTCTTGGTAAAAATCAGCATTTAACTCTAATATATTTTTGAATAACTTGGTTTCCAAACCAAGATTTATTTGTTCGGAAACCTCCCATTTTACATCTGGGTCACCATAATTTTTAATCTGCTTACGTTCAAAACCGTTAGTATTTCCAGCCTCTGGATGATTTCCTGCTGCGGCAACAGACGACCCGATCTCCGGCATATAGACAAAACGAGGCTTACTAATAATTCCATCGTTACCTACTTTTCCCCACGATGCCCTCAACTTGAAGAAAGATATCCAATTACTGGCATTTCTCATAAAATCCTCTTTCGATACCACCCAAGCAACTCCCACTGCCGGGAAAAAACCCATCCGGTTATTCTTGGTAAAACGCTCAGAACCATTATAACCGAAACTGGCTTCCGCAAAATAGCGATCCAAAAAACCATAGGAACCACGCATAGAGAAACTCAAATTACGACGCTCGAGACTTTCAAACATATCGGTATTCGGCGCTGAATAAGCCTGCTGTGCCTGAAATACAACTGTCAACGAAGTCTGGTGACGATCGGCACTTACCCCTCCCCAAGCTGCAGTATGAAGTAATTGTCCTTCATATACCCACTGCGTACTTGTCGAAGCACTACTCCCGCCCCTCGGAATTTGTAATGTCCGACGTCCGGGCTCATAATTAACATTCGTCAAAGTATGTTCCCCGGTTTCAAAATCATAATTACTCTCGGGATCCAAGTAATAATAGAAAGGAGAAGTCATATATTGAGTTGCATCATATCCTGTTTTCGTAAGTGACACACTTGCACGAAGTTCCAGACCTTTCAACAGAGTGGAAAGATTATGAATATATTCGGCTCGGGAAGCTACGGAATAACGCCCACGATCCTTATATCCAGCTTGTATTTGCGCGTAAGGATTAATAACTCCATTTTGGGGACCTCCGGGAATATTACCAAATCGCAGATGCGGCCAACTATATTGCTTATCACCCGGATAGGTTGGTGCAAAATTCACTGGTGAAGCATTGAAAGCCATCGCGTAAGCCGCCGTCACATCTGCTGCTGGACCATGATACTTATCAATAGAAAATGCCGTATTGACTAACAAACGTATTCCGGCATTCAGATTCACGTTCAAATTTACACGCGAAGAAAGAGTAGAATTTTTGATATTGACATCAAATTGATTTAAACGATCTGTTTTCAACATCCCTTGATCATTCACATAATTAATTGATGCATAATATTGTACCAACTCGGAACCCCCGCGAACATTCACGCCCACGCGATGATTGATAGAATAATCCTTAAACAAAATATCGTACCAATCATTTGCCGGATAAAGCCAAGAGGGATAACGCGAATCACCCGTACGCTCGATTCTCGTGAGAGAATACGCGGGAGAAGCCAACGGATTACGAGTCAACAACGCTTCATTATACATGAGCATATAAGTTTTCGGATCAACTATTTCGATCTCCCGAGTCGGCATAGAAGCCACCGCTTCATAACGTACTGAGGTATAAACACTCCCTGCCACTCCTTTTTTCGTGGTAACCAAAATAACGCCATTAGCCCCTCGAGCACCATACATAGCCGTAGCTGAAGCATCCTTCAACACACTAAACGCCTCGATATCTTCCGGAGCCATTCGCGCTAAATCAAGACGAGAAGATTCTACCCCGTCAATTAACACTAACGGTTCAGAAGCCCCGTTGGAGGAACTAATACCCCGGATGTAAAATTTCGTATTCATCTCCTCCTCGGTCAAAGCACCGGGAAGACCTCCCGTTTGCCAACCGATAATACCGGAAATCTTACCCACGAAACTAGAAGTCAAGTCACTACTGGACGATTTCAAGTCCATCGGGCGAACGGTCGTGATGGATGAAACCACGCTCTCCTTTTTCTGTTCCCCAAACGCAACGACTGTTACCTCCTCCAAATTCTCTTCCGTCGGATTTAAACGAATGTTTAACTTCGTTTTTCCTTTAACATCCGCTGTTTCAGTCTTGTAACCGATAAACGAAACCCGTAACACATCATCCGGCTTAGCCGCAATCGTGTAGTGTCCTTCCGCATCGGAAGCCACCCCTTGTGTCGTTCCCACGATAACGATTGTCGCACCAGCAATAGGATTCCCTTTCTCGTCCACGATACGACCGCTAACTTTTATCATATTTACAGCTTTAGCAACTTCTTTTCGCTCTATAATAACTACCCGATTCTTCTCAAGAATAAAATCATAAGGACTATCTTTCAGTAAAATCGTGAGTGCTTCCTCGACAGAAATTTCTTTTACGTCTATTGTAAACTTTCTGTTTTTATCTACTTTCCCATTACTCTGGAAACCATAATCCACTCCCGTCTGTCGATTAATTTCCACGAGAATCTTCTCTAAAGTGGCATCTTTCATTGAAATAGTCACCTTTTTCTGGATATCATCCAAAATAAAATTCGTTGTCCCATACATATTCAACGGTATGAAACTAAGCGTTGTGAATATCAATAACACGCACAACATACTTTTTTTTAGCGATAGATGTACCGCCCTTCCTTTTTTTTGCATAAATTTGTAGTACTAATTAATTTAAATAGTAAATAATATTTACTGCATCAATGTCGCGATCGATAAAGGTCCAATTTTATAAGACCGCGATTTTGTTTTGAAGATTATCCCGCCTAGCGGGATATCTTTTTATTCACTGTTACTTCTTTACAATGTAATGCCCCCTTTCCTTTACAAATTTACAATTTGTCATCAACTCGATAAATGAAATCACCTCCTCTACTGGAGTCCTCTTGTTCAGATTCATAGTAACCTCAATCATCGTAATATCAGTTTGTATCTCAAATTCAATCCCGTACCAGACAGAAATATCCTCCAGTACAAGATTCAATTTTTTATCCTGATATTTAAACACACCATCCATCCATGCCGTAGCATAACGTGTATCCACCTGTCGAACATCGACATTCCCGGAAGTTGCGTTATACGATACCTGTTCGCCGGGAACAACTTTCACTTCCTCCCGACCGGGTGACCGGAATCCGATTTTTCCCTCCACCAATACCGTTTCTACGGTATTTTCACGAGAGGTCTTCACATTGAATAGAGTCCCGTAAACCCGGATTTTAGAATCAGAAACACTTACCTCGAAGGGCTTTTCCGATTTGGTCACATCGAAATACGCTTCCCCGGACAACTCTACCTCCCGCCTGTCCCCGACGAACTCAACCGGGTATTTCAAGCGGCTTCCAGCGTTGAGCGTTACCCGAGTACCATCGGCAAGCGTAACATTATAAGTGTACCCGGCAGGAATCACTAGCATATTGTATTCTACTTTTTGAATATTTGACACGGAATCATAAGTGATATGATCATTCGCCACCCGAATATTGGATTCTTGAATCTTCTTTTCAACCTTTTCCGCTTTCAAATTCACGCTATTTCCGTTCGACAATATTAACGTCGGGACTGTTACGCTAGTATCTATCTTTATCACCTTAGCCACTTCTACCGACTTATACTTGCTATTATCTTGCCAGAATAAAGTGAATATAATTCCGAGCAATACCACTGCCGCAGCCGAACTTGCTCCCCCAATCATTCGACGACGTAACTTCATCCGGCGGATTCGACGTTCGAAACGAAGTCCCGCAGATTCAACCTCTTTGTCCGAGGGAATCTTTATCGTATCTAATAATTCATCTATCTTTTTTTCCGTCTTCATGGTCGATGCTTTTACACATATATAAATCGAAACAAGAAAAACTACCGTGAAAAAATCATTTTTTTCAAAAAAAAGCTACATTTGTAAAAATCGAAGGAATATGAAACCTCATTCAGACGAATCGGATGATGCACTTTTAAAATCGTTCAACCAACGGAATGCCCATGCATTCGGCGTTGTTTATCGTATGATATACAGGGAACTATATCTATACGCAACTCGTTTGTTTGAACCTCTCAACATCCCGTCTGAAGATATTATCCAAGATGTCATGGCCGATATATGGAAGCGAAGTTCTGTTCAATTTCCCACGCTGGCATACATTAAGACATTCTGTTTTATCGCCCTGAAAAACGCATACAAGAATAAATTAAAACATTTGGGACACCAGCAACGTTTCGAATTGGAGTGTAAAGTAGAATATGAATTCTCGGACGATATGGAACGTGTAGAGCTGTACAAAACCCTATACGATTCCCTTCAAATCCTGCCCGAAGATTACGCCACAGTGATTCGTATGTATCTCGAAGGTTGGAAACCGGAAGAGATTGCATCAAAACTGGGTATCGCTCTCCAAACCGTCTATAATAAACGGCGGGAAGCGGTCATCATCCTACGAAAACACATGGTGGATAACAATCTATGAACCGAACAAATCCCTGCAAATATCTCCTATTCGGGACACGAATTTCACGTTTATATGTGCCGGAGTTTTGACAAGCGCCTTTTTATTCCCCGACGGCACGAATATCTGTTGAAACCCCAGTTTCTCGGCTTCCAATACTCGTTGCTCGATACGACTAACGGCACGTATTTCACCCGAAAGCCCGACTTCCCCGGCAAATACCGTGTCCGACGGTATCGGGGCGTCAATATTCGAGGAAAGTACAGCCATAACCACGCCGAGATCCAAGGCAGGGTCACTTACCCGAATACCTCCCGCAATATTCAGAAAAACATCCTTTGCCGCCAAACGGAATCCTACCCGTTTTTCAAGCACCGCCAACAACATATTCAAACGACGAGTGTCAAAGCCCGTCGCAGACCTCTGGGGCGTCCCGTAAGCAGCCGTGCTTACCAATGCCTGCACTTCCAACAAAATCGTTCTGACGCCTTCCATCGTGGCGGCAACCGCCACCCCGCTTAAATTCTGGTCATGATTGGAAAGGAGCAACTCGGAAGGATTTGCTACCTGACGTAAACCGGATTGCAGCATCTCGTATATCCCGATCTCGGACGTCGAACCGAAACGGTTCTTCATGGAACGCAGGATGCGATACATGTGTTGTTGGTCACCCTCGAACTGTAACACGGTATCCACCATATGTTCCAAAATCTTGGGACCGGCCAGCTGACCGTCTTTCGTGATATGTCCGATCAATATCGTGGTAATTGTATTTTCTTTGGAGAAACGCAACAATACATTCGTGCATTCCCGTATTTGTGAAAGACTTCCCGGGATAGCATCCACCGTTTCGGTAGACAATGTCTGAATGGAATCGATAATCAACAGTTTCGGTTCCAATGCACGGGAATGTTCCAGCACCGCTTCCAGTGAATTACCGGAAAGAAACAAACAATCGTCATTCTCCGCACCCAAACGTTGTGCCCGCATCTTAATCTGGGATACACTTTCCTCCCCCGACACGTAAAGCACCTTCCCGTTATGATTATGCAAGGCAAATTGCAAGATAAGAGTGGATTTCCCGATGCCCGGCTCTCCGCCCAACAAGATCATAGAGCCCGGTACAATTCCGCCTCCCAACACCCGGTTCAATTCCCCGTCGCCCGTATCCATCCGTTCGTCGGCATTGGTTTTCACCTCCGATAACCTCAACGGGCGGGAAGAACTGTTCCCGATAATAGAAGCCGCCCGTTTCCCCTTCACGGAAACTTCCACTTCCTCCACAAAACTATTCCACTCTCCACAAGTGGCACATTTCCCTACCCACTTGGATTCTTTCGCCCCGCAATTCTGGCAAACGTAAACGGTCTTAGATTTCACCATAACAATTGAAAATTGAAAATTGAAAATTGAAAATGATTAGTTTTCAACGTTCAATTTTGTTGTTTTTACTATACTTGCTGTAAGCCGGATTAATTCACGGCTCTCCTCTATGATAGAATCAAACTCTGACTCGGTTAAATAATCTGTTTCTTTCAGCAATAGAAGCCAATATTCCGTTTCATTGGCCTCTTTTAAAGCTATATTCACTTTATTAATGAAATCTGCTTTAGACTGCGCGTGTTCACTCTCTCTAATCAACGCTCCAATCGACGTCCCACTCCTAAGCAACTGTTTCGACAACACAAACTCCTTACGCTCTGCACATAAAAACTTGTACAAATTAACTATCCGTACCGCAAATCGGAAAGACTTCCCCGCAACAATATTTTCCTCTTTCATTTTCAATTTTCAACTTTCAATTGTATCAGTCAAAAATTTCATCCACGAAATCGGATTCCGTGACCACCTCGTCACCCTCATCATCACAATCAAGGACTTTATTCACGCCATTCGGTTTTTCGAAATCTCGTTGCGGAACGGCAAGCGATTTATCGGCATATACTTTTTGCATAAACAATGCCCAAATCGGGAGAGCCATACTGGCACCTTGACCATTCGCCAAGTTCTGGAAATGGATGGAACGGTCTTCAGCTCCAACCCACACTCCCCCGGCAAGATCGGGAGTGATTCCGATAAACCAACCGTCGGAGTGATTCTGTGTCGTTCCGGTCTTTCCACCGATCGGATTGGTAAATTTATAACGATAGCGCAACCGGATACCGGTTCCTTCATCAATAACACCTTTCAAAAGATTCGCCATCAAATAAGCCGTATTCTCCGTGATTACCTCTCGGGATTCGGGCTGGAACGTCGCCAATAAATTACCATACTTATCCTCTATCTTGGTCACCATTATCGGCGAATTGTACACTCCTTTATTCGCGTACACGGAAAAAGCGGAAACCATCTCTTTCACGGAAACTTCCGAAGAACCCAAGAATATAGCAGGCACCGGATCTATAAAACTGTTAATACCCATTCGATGAGCCATCTGTACCACTGCCTCCGGGGTAAATTGTTTCAATACCCAACCGGAAATATTATTTACCGAGTTCGCCAACCCCCATTTCAAAGTAACCATCTCACCCTCACGCTTATTTGTCGAATTGCGGGGCGTCCATGTAGTCCCGTCCGGCAACACGAAAGTTTGCTGCACGTTCAACACTTTCTGACAGGGCTCCAATCCCTCCTGCATCGCCAAGGTGTAAAGAATCGGCTTAATAGTAGATCCGATCTGCCGTTTACCCGTGCTCACCATATCATACTGGAAATAATGATAATTAGGACCTCCCACGTACGCCTTGATATGTCCGGTAGCGGGTTCCATTGCCATAAATCCGGCACGGAAGAATGATTTATAATGCTTCAGAGAATCCAACGGACTCATTGTCGTGTCACGCACTCCATTCCACGTGAAAACAGACATGGCCATTGGTTTTTCGAACTCTTTCTTGATCTCGGCAAAACTCTTGCCTGCCTTGTTCATGGAGCGATAGCGCTCCGTGCGCCGGATAGAAGTATTCAAAATTTCATTAATCGCTTCCTTCGTCAGGTCATTGGAGAAAGGCGGATTCGCTTTATGCTTTCTTTCCGCCATAAAAGTCGGTTGCAACGTTCCCCCTAAATGCTCGGTCATCGCTTCCTCCGCGTATTTTTGCATCCGGGAATCCAGTGTCGTGTAAATCTTCAGTCCGTCGGTATAAATATTATAACGGGAACCGTCGGATTTCAGATTCTTGTTACACCACCCGTAAAGCGGGTCCCTCTCCCATGCCAGCGAATCGACGGCATATTGATCTTTATTCCACTTGTAATTCTTCTTTTCCGGTTTATTAGCTGTCAGGTACAAACGCATATATTCCCGGAAATAAGTAGCGATACCCTCTTTATGGTCTTCTTTATGAAACTCCAGTCCCAACGGCAAATTCTTCAAAGAATCGTATTCCGTTTCGGAAATCTTGTCATATTTCAACATCTGGCTCAACACCACGTTCCGGCGCCCCAACGTTTTATCCGGTCGGCGCACGGGATTGAAAAGTGAAGGATTTTTCGCCATACCCACCAACATGGCCGATTGCTCTACCCGCAATGAATCGGGAGAAGTGGAGAAATAAATATTTGCCGCGGAGTTAATACCAACCGCCAAATTTAAAAAGTCAAATTTATTGAGATACATAGTGATGATTTCCTCTTTCGTGTAGCTCTTTTCCAACTTCACGGCAATCACCCATTCCCGGAATTTACGGACAGCCAACTCCACGAAGCTTTGGTTTGCCTCTCTGGGGAATAACATCTTTGCCAGCTGTTGAGTAATCGTGCTACCTCCCCCGGCTGCCGAATTACCTGTCGCCATTCCTTTTGCCACACGGAACAGACCGCGCACGTCAATACCGCTATGTTCATAAAAACGTACGTCCTCCGTGGCTATCAACGCGTCAATCACGCTCTGGGGAATATCTTTATATTCCATGTAACGACGGTTCTCGCTACCCTCGAAATATTTCCCTATGATTTTCCCGTCAGCAGAATACACCTCTGTCGCAAAACTATTATTCGGATTTTCCAACTCCTCGAACGTGGGCATAAAACCTAATTTCCCGTCGGAAACCAAGTAAAAAAAGAAAAATATTCCTCCCACGAATATTACGAACAACCCCCAAAAAATGACAAAGTCTTTCCAATATTTCTTTAATATCTGCATCCTGTTAAATATTTATTACCTATTTTCATTCCACTATCCACTCCCCGATATTTCGAGTTTTATTGTCAAAATTAATTCCTATCCGGAACAACTGCCGGGAATCAGCCTCGAACGGGCGAGCGTAATGCTTCTCCTCTATCTGACGCAGAGCCTCCTCCGCCGTTCCGTCCAACTTGAACTCCATCACGTAAATATAACGGTCTGTCTGCAACACCAAATCAACCCTTCCCTCCGACGTGTGATACTCGACTTTCACGTAAAAGCCCACCAAACGAAAAACAATGAAAAGTACATTCTGGTAATGCACTTCCAAATCCCGGATAATCTCGTAAGGCGTATCGGCAAAAAAACTCTGAAGCCTACACAAGAAAGCATCCGGCTTACCGGTTTCAATCTCTCGTGTAAACTGTTGTATCTCGAAAGGTGTTTCCACCTTGTTCACTCTCGTGTAAAACGGCATCAAAAACTTGACAAATCCCTCCTCCACTTCACGATTCGGGAACCCAAGAACATAATTCTCAAAGCGGGGGTCATAATCCTTAATCGTGAGATACCCGCTTTGATAAATCACGGGAATCGGGCTCTCGTCCGCGTAGATACTGTTCAACACCTCTGCGCTCGTTTCCTCCCGGGACATTTGTTCCAAATTATAATGGTTCTTCTGTAACAATTCCACCAGATAAGTCGGGGTTCCCGTTTCAAACCAGTAACTACCGAATTTCATCTTGTAAAAGGTGTTCAACACGCTAAAGGGATTGTAAATTCCCTCGGAATTTTCCACGAAATGGTACCCGTCATAAGACTCCTTCAATCGGGCGCATACCTCCTCGTACGTCATGTTCTGGGCAGAAGCCAATTCGTGCAAATCAGCCTCGAAATAATGATGAATCTCTTCCCCCGTCATCCCGCATATAGCGACATACCGGTTATCCATGGATATATCATTCAGATTATTGAGGTCACTGAACACGCTGACTTTCCCGAACTTGGTAACACCTGTCAATAAAGCGAACTTGATATCCCCGTCCATGGTTTTCAAAACCCCGTAAAACGGTTTCAACGTATTACGAAATTCCCGTTGCAACCCTTCGTTATTGATGGCCTGCAACATTGGCTTATCGTACTCGTCAACAAGAATTACCACCCGTTGCCCCGTCCGCTCGTGAGCCCGACGAATAACCCCGGCGAATCGTAACGAGAACGACACCTCCGACGCTTCCCGCCCGTAAAGGTTCTCCCACCGGGTCAAGTTGTCATTGAGAATATTGCCCAAGCTCTCGACGGAATCATATTTCTCGATATTCAAATCAAGATGCAGAATAGGATGTTGCAACCACTCTTTTTCCAACTCCTCCATGGCAAGACCATGAAACACCTCACGTTTTCCTTGAAAATAAGCCTCAATCGTCGAGATAAGCAAACTTTTCCCGAACCGACGCGGACGACTCAAAAAATAGTAACGCCCTGATTTTACCAGCCTATAAATCAACCTTGTTTTGTCCACGTAAAGATACCCGTCTTTCCGCAGGCTCTCAAAATTCTGAATACCGATAGGATATAACCCGTTGCTCATTTCTCTTGCATTTAAACCACAAAGTTAGGCAAAATCAACGAGATTTAGAACATTATTAAGCAAGACAATAAAGATATTACAATTCACGTTAAGACCTCAATCAGCCCCTTCTCTCGTTCTTCAACCGTTATTCCGTCATTGTCCAGCCGTTTCGAAACGACTGAACTCCGATAACCCGACGTGAGAACATCTTTTCCCTTTCCCGTGCTTGACCTTTCCGTATCTTGATATTGTCAGACTTTCAGTCCTTATGGACGAGAGGGTGTGTCGAAACACACCCTCCACATTTTCAAATAGTTATTAAAGAAACAAGCCTATTCCGTTCCTTTCAAAGCTGCGGCAATACACTCTTCCAACGCTTCTCCCCTCAGGCTTTCAGCTATAATTCGATTGTTTTCATCCAACACGAAAACATAAGGAATGCCGTGAACTTCATACAGGTCGGAAGCCACGCTACTCCATCCTTTTAAATCAGACAAATGAATCCAGTTTAATTTATCCTCTTGAATCGCCCGTATCCATGCCTCTTTTTTGGTATCAAAAGATACACTTACGATTTCTAATCCCGCGTCTTTATACTTGCGATAAATTTTCCGGACATTAGGATTTTCCGCACGACAAGGTCCGCACCAAGAAGCCCAAAAATCCAGTATTTTTACTTTTGCTTTTATATCATACAAAGAAAGCGAATCTCCTTCGGGAGTTACCACTTTGAAATCGGGAGCGGTTCCCCCGACGATGATTCGTGACTCTTTATCGACATACGGCTTCATTAAAAGCCCCGGAACTGTTTTACGAGCGTTTTCACCCAGCAAAGCATATCTCTCGTGTAGACGTTTTGCCCTGTAAAAAGTTTGCATACGCCCGTACACGACGGCAGCACCGACAAGATTATCGTGTTGACGAACAAAATCACTCTCAACTTCATTATAACGCTCATCCATTTTAGACAATAAACCACGTATTTGCAGTTTACCGAAGTAATCATTGCCGTAAATTTTCTCGTATTCTAACCGCATGGAATCTTTTTGCACCTTTATCTCCAACTCTTTTTTCCGCAGTTCATTCCGTTGCTGTTGCAGGACTCCCCCTCCATCTATGGCATAAGTTGAAACATCCGGTATATTCGCTTCCACTTTAAACTCGCTATTTTCAACAAGTATTGGCACTCGTAACCTCGTGTCCGGAGCCACAATTTCCGCCATAACCGGTTCTTTTACACTCCCTTCAAAGAGGAACGTGCCATCTGTCGACAATACATTTCCCAAGGTATCCCACGTTCCCGTCACTCTCGGGGTAACCAACAATATTCGCCCCTCGTAACCGGTTATCTGTCCCTCTACCACGTAACGAGGAGAGGGCTGGCAGGCAGCCAAAATCATACTGCCTAACCAGACTATCCAATTCATTTTCATCAATATTTAATTTCTATCAGGTTCTTTATACGTGATATCCACAATATTTCCCAGTTTATCGTGTTTTTTATGTAGTTCAAACTTACCTTTCCGCAAATCTTGAGGAGTATCGTAGGTCCGCATGACACCACATTCCGATTCATCCATACCATCCACCACGGACCCCACGATTAATCGCCAAGCGCGTTTTCTTTGCCATGAATCAGTAGCACCCCAAGAATTATTAGACACTAAAGGTTCAAATTTTATCACTTTTATCTTTTCTCCCGGGAATGTCAATACCGGTGTCGCTTCTTCGTCGGGATAAGCAACGTCAAAAGCATAAATCGTGTTGTTACTGAGATAATAAATATGATTATAGTTATTACTAAAGGCAAATTGAGTCGCATTTTCCAAGCCGGGACCTTTAATCTCCTCGTAGAACCTTTGTTCGTTTTTCTCATCGTATCCCATGAGAATCCCATAAGCGTAATGCCTGCTCGTGTTCGGATCTTTCAAAACAACCCAATTGAGCCCTTCGCCTAACGAACTATACGTACTCGCCCCTGCCACAAAATCCCGCCCGGTTCGTGCATCAAATTTTTTATCCCCGGAAAATTCCATCACGGTGGGATAAGTTTCTTTTTGCTTAATATTTACAAACTGACGATTCGTGGCATCATATAGCATTACCGGAACCGGGTCCGAAGCACCAACGATATAAATCCAGCGATTCATCACCCCGACGAAAGGAGCCGCCTCGAACCGTTCCCCCTTGATAAAATTCACCGGATACCCGAAAAAACCGACCCCGTTAGCGGCAAGCTCGGAATAGACATCCCCGCTTTCCGTAACAAGTGTCCAACGGTCTTCTCCTTGGGTACAACGTTGCGAGAATTTAGCCATCTGAAGATTTACCACTTCCGGAACAATTCCAAAAAACCATTTGAAATCAGTATCTTCACCCACGTGCATATCCGATTTATCAATCTCGTAAGTACCTTTTTCCGAAACAAGTAACATACGAGAATGTTTATTACGGAACCAGCAAGGAAGTAACTTCAAGGGTTTCCCCACTGAAAAATCTTGGTTTGCCCAAATATTCTTGGCAATAATATCCTTTGTTTCATCCCTATTGACTACCATATCAAGACGAGCTTCTCCCCCCATGTCACAAAGCACCAACCATCCTTCACTCGTCATTGTTGTCAAACGTACGGAAAAACGCTCCCGATAGGCAACTCCCGTTGATTTGTCCGTCACGATATAAAACCCGTCATAAGTACCGGCATTCGCCTCGGCTAACCATTCCAAGTTTTTATCCCGACCGATAACAAAATCCTCCCCGTCTTTCACTTCATTAATATCTATTCCATTGGGAATCAATTTCCATTCATACTCGTACTCGGATTCATCCTTTTCTAAAGTAGAAGCTATTTCCGGTTGCAGACGAAGTACATCCGCGAAAGCCATCAGCGTGTAAGTCGTATCCCTACCGATTCCGGCAATGGACAACTCGTTAATCTCGCGATAATCGTAATTTCCCTTGTCATCGAAACAGGAGGAAAATGCCCACCACCCCAATAATATATAAAACAAATATCTTTTCATAACGCTCTTATTTAGCTATATTTAAAATTATTTCTGCGCATCAGGTCCCATTGTCATCGGTTCTCCATCCTCATCCAATTCGGGATGCTCTTGAAGGTATTCATGCAAGTATCTCGCGGCAAATCTCAACTTACCTTCATTCAAACCGCTTTCCACGAAAGAAGCAACAAAATCCTCACGATCGTACCCCATTTGATCGCAAATAAATATAGCCTTTTTCGTTGAGAATTTACCAAAGAAGTTTTCGCCATAAAGCGACCACCACACGGGGACTTGAAAACGTTCATCCATGTGTATGACACGTTGATAATCTATCGCTCGTAGTGAAGTTACTTGAGCAGTATCAATTAATGTTTGCATACGAGAATACAGGAATCCCAATTCCGGAGTTTCTTCCAGTCGTAACGTAAAACGCCGGGGACGTTTGATAAGATCATCAGCCCGCAACAACTCGATTTCCACCAACGCATCCGCTTTTCCCGCGAGAATCGCGTATTCTTTTTGTAGAAGACGGAAATCTTCGCCCTCCACGGCACTCAAAGTATCTTGTTCATCCGCGATTACCTGAATCGTGAATTTTCGGTCATAATCAGCCACATCTCCCAACAAGCACACTCGCAGATTCATATTTTGCGTCTTTATGTCTGAATTCTTCAATCCCCATGGCACCACAATCGTGTCCAACACGGCTTCCGTCGGGTCAAAATAAATCCCACTTGAACCCTCGTATACATCTATTTTTTCCTCGCATGCTCCCAAAAAGATCATGAACAGGATAAGCATATAAATAATTCGTTTCATAACTTAAACTTTAATTATATTTTGTTTCCCCGTCTGGAATGGGTAATACATATCTCAACAGATTGATTGTTTTCGTTCCGTACGGATCGTATGCCGATTGAATCTCTGTTTTCATTTTCCGTTTGTAATAGAAAAACAATTGCCCCTCTCCATATAACTCCCTAAGCCATTCCGCTTCCAAAGACTGTTCTACTTGTGTCGAAGAGATCTCACGCAATCCCCGGTTTACCCGCAAGGTATTAAGATAGTCGGTTGCTTCCTCGGGATCTTCTGTCACCTCCGTGGCAATCATATACATCTCGCTTGTTCTTAACATAGGTATCATTTGCTGGTACAATGAATCTTGCCCTTGATAACGGTCATAAAGTGCATAACTCTCTCCATCAAAGTCAAATGTAGCGGAAGACAAAAAATATTTATACCGGTAATCAGCTCCCGAGCCTCCTGCTTTTTGAAAAACTTGTCTTACAACATCGAAACGGGGAATCAGTAATGATGATTGCAATTTCAGATTTTGCGCGTCAAACAGAGAGGTAAATATTGAATTACGATTCAAATTTTGCAATGCGAATAATACCTCGGTCGAAAACATCCTATCGGGAATAGTCCCATCAGTTCCCATCGTCATCGGATCCACCCACGGGAATAACTTTTCCGATATTTCAATAATTTTCAGCGCATATTCTTTCGCTTTCTCCGTATTTCCGATATACATGTAAACCCGGGCTAACAAAGCCTGTACTGCATAATAATTAAGACGTAAATTACGATATTGGAAAAAGACATTTCTTGAATCGCCTTGGACTCCATGCGTAATAATAGGATCAATCTCCAACTCTTTCTCCGCGTTCAGTAAATCATCTATCACCTTACCCATAAACTTATCGCTCGGCAAAGAAGGGTTTACATCTAACACGAACTCTTCGTAATAAGGAAGTGTTTCCGAGGAAGCCCCGTAAACCGGTCCGAATAAACGGAATAAATCAAAATGCAACATTCCGCGTAAAGCCAATGCTTCACCCCGGCACAAATGATAGTAATCGTCCGAGAGAACAGCACGGTTTACCTCACAATTCTTTATCAACAGATTAGTATTGGCAATCAAGCTATAAGCCTTTTGCCAAATAGATTCAATTTTACTCTTGGAATAAGCTCCATCATACTCGTAATTCGCTAAAGAATAGAGACTCTTATTCTCTTCCGGGATAGCGTAACGCTGTGCCAAGATTTCCACGAATTCACATGTTAGTGCTCGACCGTACAAGTTATCGTTGTTCAATTCAACATAAATACCATTTAACGCTTCTTCAAAACCGGCAACAGTCGAAAAAGCTGTTTTTTCCGATATTCTGTCACTGGGTTTTACATCCAACCAATCGGAACATCCACTACATATTCCAGCTAACAGGAGAAAAACAGATATAAATTTCGTTTTCATAATTGTCAAAAATTAAAAATTAACCGAGATAGCAAACGTAACACTTCTCGCGAACGGATAATCAATACCGCGTTCGTCTTTCAAAGAAGCAATCCGGCAAATATCATTCATGTAGGCACTTAACGACATTCCTGAAAAACCCGTCTTCTTTATCCAATTGTACGGCAATTCGTATCCCAATCGAACGGACTCCAGCACGATATAATTATTTTTCTGCACGAAACGAGATGACATTTGGGTAACATCCGTCAAGGCGATTCCTTTGAATCTGGCCTTGTCCCCCGGTTCTTTCCAACGGTCATACAGTGCGCGTTTGTCTTGATTCTTTTGTAAACCTTCTCTCGAAATATTTTCCACCTTGTTGTACAAAGTAGAGTTGAATGCATCAGCCCCAAAACTATATCTGAAATAAATACTAGCCGAAAGACCTTTAAAATACAAGACATTGCCGAATACCCCCTCCAAATCCGGACGAGTATCACCTACAAGTACTTCATTTTCATAATCGTAAGTAAATGTTCTACGTCCGTCTTTTGTCAAGAAAATTTCTTTTCCCGTGGCAGGGTCAATTCCCTCCGAACGAACGGTCCATAAAGCTGTCGGACTACCGCCGTCAAAATAACGGGACAAATTTTTCCCGATATTCTCGTTGTTGTATTTTCCCAATTTCGTTTCGATGCCATCATAATACGCCTTGCTTCTCCGGAAAGTCAAACTCGTTGTTAGATTTACACGCTCTTTAGGCTTATAAATGAAAGAGTATTTTATCGTTCCGTTAAACCCTTTGTCAACTTGCTTTCCGATATTTGCCAAACGGGAAGTGACTCCCACGGACATGGCAACCCCGATGGAGGCTAATAAAGGATCCGTCAATTTGTGGTAATAATCAAAAGTAACATGGAATCGATTATTGAACATACTCACATCCGCGCCAATATTTTTATCCAATGTCTTCTGCCAATCCAAATCCGGATCACCAAAGGCGTCTACCAAAATACCCGTGCCAAAATTATTCTGCATCCAGTTGTTAAACTTGTAAGTATTAATCGTTTTGAATGAACCGAAATTCTGGTTACCCGGGTTACCGATAGAAGCTCTGATTTTCAACATGGAAAACAAATTCGTGTTATTCTTTATAAAATCCTCGTTATGAAGATTCCATGCCAACCCGATAGCCCACGTCGTGGTGAAACGCTTGTTAGACCCAAATACAGATGAACCGTCAGCTCTTAAATTGACATCCAGCAAATAGCGATTCATGTAAGAATATCCACCGTTAAAATAAAAATTAACCGCTCTCTTTTTGGCATCGCTATAACCGGGTTTACTGTTTTCCGTGTACGAATTGGCAAAACCGGGTGTAGTATAATCTCCGCGTGGGAAACCTATCGCGGAAAAAGATTTAGAATCACTGGTGCTTTCCGAAAAAGAAAGCCCGAGAACAGCATTGATTTGATGCGCATCTGCCAATAGTTGCCCGTAAGTTACTGTTAAAGAGCCGTCATACCCGAATGATTCGGAATGGCTATCAGAATAAGAACCTTTTTTCAATGACTCTGTTTCATCGAATTGCGTGTCTTCCGGTGAACGAAAAACTTCTGTTGTCGATACCGATTTCGATACCCCGATACGTCCGCGAACATACAAAAAATCCCAAGGACGATATTCTATATCCAGATTATTGCGCATATCATAAGTATCCCCCTCGTTATAACTGTTCAATGAAGCATTCCAAAGTGGATTCGGCACGTAGATTCCCCCGTCTGAAGCTTGAGTATCACCTGCACCCGGTGTTTCCAGCCATTTATCTATTCCCCCGAACTCGTTGTATTTAGGGTAATACGGGTTTGCTCTTGAATACTCCGAGAAAGGAACTATCGGGTCCGTGGTCTTCGTGAAATCAAGAGTTAATTTATTTTGGAAATTCAATTTACCAACCCGGTACAACAAATCCAAGTTTCCACTTACCAACTGACGACGCGACTCTTTCATCACACCTTCTATATTCGTGTAATTCAGCCCCAACCCGAAACGAATCTGCTGGTCACCTCCTTGCACGTATAAATTATGACGTTGGTTCAAACCTATTCGCAAAGGTTCGGACATCCAATACGTGTCAACACCTTTCTTCACGTTCGCCAATAAACGATTATAACGCATTTGTAACTCTTCTTCATGAGTTACAACATTTGAAGAAAAATTTCCTGCCAAACGTTCAAACTCCAACTTTTCCGCCGCGTTCATTAGGTTATAAGCGCTCAAATCGGCAAACGACACATCAAAACTCCCGTTATACGTTAATCTTATTTTACCGGCTTCCGGAACTTTTGTTTCCACGACAATAACCCCGTTGGCAGCCTTTGCACCGTATATGGCAGTGGAAGCCGCATCCTTCAATATAGTAACGGAAGCTATCCTATCCATACTCAAGTCCATAATTGTGCGCAAAGAACTCTCGAAACCATCCAGAATAAATAAGGGTTGATTAGGATCTTCCCCGAACTCCTCCTTGAAACCGACGATACTACTCTTTCCCCGGATTTCCACGTCGGGCAAACGATTGGGGTCGGAACCGTATTGATTATTTTCAAGAATAGCAAAAGCGGGATCCAGTGTTTTCAAACTTTGCAATAAGTTTTGATTACCGACTACTTTCAATTCTTCCGCTTTATAAGTTTGCGAAGAGCCGGTAAAACTTTCTTTCTTACGGTTATAGATACCGGTCACAACAACTTCTTCTACCTCGGTTTTTTCTTCTTGCAGCACAACATCAATAACTTTTCGCCCGTCAACAGCAATTTCCTCTTTTTTCATACCAATGAATGAAAAAACTAAAACCGGATTCTCCACGCCGGGAATCGTGAGCGAGTATTTTCCGTCCATATCCGTCGTGATACCTAAAGTTGTTCCTTTCAGCAAAATCGTAACTCCCGGCAAAGGAATATTATCCTTATCTGTTACTTTACCCGTGATTGTGATTTTTGCTACTTCAGGCGTTTTAGCACCTTTCCGCTTGATTACTACCGTATTCTGTTGAATAACATACTCAAAACCGGTATCTTTCAACACGATTTTCAAAACCTCCTCCAACGGCATTTGCTTCACGCTAAGCGTAACGGGTTTCAGTTGTTCCAATTGCGTCTTCCCGTAAGCGAAATTCACATCCGTTTGTTTTTGAATTTCCAACAACACCTCAATAATGGGGGCATCTTTCAATTCAAGTGTAATTTTTTTAGATAAAACGTCTTGAGCATTCACGCTCGTAACTCCCAATAGCAGGCAAACCCACAAGCATATCTTACAAAAAGAACCGCCCCTATTGCGAAATAGTAAACTTTTTTTCATAACTTTGTTTTTAAATATTTATCGAGTTAATTAACCGGTTCGTGATTTTCGAGATACACACTGAACCATTAATTTATTCTACAGGATGCACGTCGGCAAACGGGTATCCTGTTTTTCTTTATACATGATGCTATTTCCGGGTAATCTCCACCTCCTTCCCGTCGATTACGAATTTAACATCAGCAACAGACTCTATCACGTCCAAAACCTCCCGAAGAGAGGAAGTACGTTTCACCGAGAACACGTATTCCCGCGTATCCGGAACTGTGCCCTCGTGTACAAAATCAACATCATAATATAATTCAAGGCTTTGCACGATTTGTTCTATCGTTTTGCCGTTGAAAAGGACATAACCATTCCGTTTTGCCTTGTATTCTGCCAAATCCACCTGCATCACTTTAATATCTCCCGCTTCGTCAATAGAATACATATCCCCGGGATGGAGTATCGTTTCTTCGGTACCATTTCCGGGAGTGATTCCCACCCGCCCCTCGACCAACACGGCTTCAACCGGCATCTTTTCCCGGGCAAAAACATTAAACGTGGTCCCGTACACCTGCAATTTCATTCGCTCCGTGTTCACGGCAAAACGGTTGGATGATTTAGTCACCTCGAAATAAGCCTCTCCCCGAAGAGTAACTTCTCTCGTGGAACAAGAATCAAATTGCACGGGATAAGTCAACTCGCTGGAAGGTCCGAGTAACACGAAAGTCCCATCAGCCAAAACCAACTCGAAAGTCTTACCCCGCGGCACGATTATCGTGTGCCTCGGTGCCTGTTTTTCCACACGGGTAGCATCCTCTTCACTCGTGTTCTCACGCGCGGAATATTCCAATTTATTATCGGCAACTTGTCTCGCGATACCGGAATCCAATTGCTTGGCTGTAAACTTATCGCCGCTCTCGGTAATAATGATTACCTCCGCCGCATGAACGGGAACATGTGCTTTACTCTCGTCGTGCATATTCCCGGTATAATACCACCAAACACCTGCTGAAAGCAACAAAATAACAGACGCTGCCACCGTTGTCCTTTGCCACAACGCACGCCGTTTCCTGCCTCGTTTACTCTTCAACATCTTCTTGTAAAGAATATCCAATTGTCCTTCCGAAAAAGATTCGTTCCGGGTTGGACTATTCGCATAATAATCCCGGGTACGCCGGTAAAACTCTTCATTCCGGGAATCCTTTTCACGCCAACTTTCCACTTCCTCGATAGTCTTCCGGTCCGCAAAACCGTTGATATATGAAAATAATTTGCTCCAATCTATCTGCATAAAACCATTTGATTTTTATAATAAAACGCTTAAGTGAAAAAATGGGCCCCCCTTATTCCAATATTTTTTTATTATTTCCAACAATATATTTTTACCCCAACAAGTCCAAATAAAAATTTTATCGCATATATTTGTGATGTGGTTTTGGAAAAAAACAGAAATTTTAAATCCCGAATATGCCCGAGGAGAAATTTGAACATATCTTCAAAAGCTATTATAGTGATATATATAACTTCATTTATCACTATATAATGAATAGAGATGATACCGAAGATTTGGTTCAAGACGTGTTTATCTGTTTTTTCGAGAAATATCAAACTATACCGGAAGAGATAAACACGAAACAATACCTGCTGGCGATGTCTAAAAATCGTTGTATCAGCTTTCTCCGTCACAAGAACGTGATAGACCGCAATAACCTGAAGTATTTCGAATCGCTCGTTTTCAGTACCACTTCCGAATATGACACCACGTATGACGACTTGTTCACAAAACTGAATCTGGCAATGGATAACCTTTCCGACTTGCAAAAGCGAATCGTAGAAATGAAATTAGCGGGCAAAAACTACGACGAAATATCGAATGAGCTGAACGTAACACATTCCCAAGTTCATAAAAACATCAAAAAAGCATACACGAAAATCCGGACTTATATCGGTAAAAATCCGGATAAATCAATTCATTGCCTGTTATTTTACCTTTTCTTTCATCTTTTCTGACTCGTTACCCTTCGACTTCGATATGGATTTCCACATCGTTCACTTCGCAATCTTTAGAACGTAACTCGATAATCATCCCCGGGTGTGTCCAAGTTGTCTGGAAATCGTAATCTTTGAGTTCTCCGGCTTTCAGCGGGAAAGAACGACGGAAACGAATGGCATTTCCTTCCCCGTTTTCCTTGATAATCAATATAGCATCACAATCTAATTTCCCGTCAAAATGTACACGTATCGCTTTAGGTAATTCTATCTTCGTGTTATACTCGAAAATCGCTTCCTGTTGCCCTTTTATCGTGAACGTCTTTTCCTCCACTATTTTGGACGTCTTCATCCAAATGAACAGCCCTAACGCAAACAACACCAGAATAGCACATAAATAAAGTATCCCTTTCAATTTCTTATTCTTCATAAGCACCTATTTTTTGTAATGGTGATTACAAAAATACAAAATTGCCGATTCAAAACAGCAATTTGTTCAAAAAACGCTACTTTAAATCGGCAATTTACTCAACTTTTAGTTTTTATCTCTCAGCTTTCCCCGTATTCGTCCCAACTCTTGATAGCGATTTCGTCAGGATTGACTTTGCAGATTGCATAGATAAACGCGCTTGCCAAACGGGCATTCGTGATTAGCGGGATATTATAATCCACCGCAGCACGACGGATTTTATACCCGTTATCCAACTCCCGTTTCGTGTGATTCTTTGGGATATTAATCACGAGGTCTATCTTACGGTCATGCAAATATTCCATGATATTCGGTTCCTTATCCTCATCCGGCCAGTAAAGAATATTCACGTCGATATTATTTTCCTTGAAGAATTTAGCCGTTCCTTCCGTGGAATATATCGTGAATCCTTTCTCTATCAGCATCCGGGTAGAATTCAACAACTCCACTTTGGAACGCGTGGGACCCGAGGAAATCAGGATATTCTTCTTCGGGATACGATGTCCCACGGAAAGCATACTCTTCAATATTGCCTCGTAATAATTCTCACCGATGCAACCGACTTCCCCGGTCGATGCCATATCCACTCCCAACACGGGGTCCGCTTTCAACAGGCGGGCAAACGAGAATTGAGAAGCCTTCACTCCCACGTAATCCAAATCGAAAACCGATTTGTTCAACGCCTCCACTTTCTCCCCCAGCATAATCCGGGTTGCCATGTCAATAAAGTTGTATTTCAAGACTTTCGACACGAACGGGAAACTCCTCGAAGCCCGCAAGTTACACTCGATTACTTTTATATCATTGTCTTTCGCCAGAAACTGCATATTAAAAGGACCGGATATATTCAATTCCCTCGCTATCGACCGGGCAATCTTTTTAATCCGGCGAATCGTTTCCACGTACAATTTCTGGGCGGGAAACACGATTGTAGCGTCACCGGAATGCACACCGGCAAACTCCACGTGTTCACTGATAGCGTAAGCTTTCACCTCCCCTTCCTGTGCCACGGCGTCAATCTCGACCTCTTTCGCCTGCTCGATAAACTCGGATACTACCACGGGATGCTCTTTCGATACTTCCACCGCCAACTCAAGGAAATGCAATAACTCGTCTTTATTCGACACCACGTTCATGGCAGCCCCCGAGAGCACGTAAGAAGGACGAATCAACACGGGGAAGCCTACCTTATCCACGAAAGCGTATATATCCTCTATGCTCGTCAATTCGCTCCACCGGGGCTGATCTATTCCCTGTTCATCACACATGGACGAGAACTTCCTACGGTCTTCCGCCCTGTCAATCGATTCGGGCGAAGTACCCAGTATATTCACGTGCTGCCCGTGCAAACGCATCGCCAAATTATTCGGTATCTGTCCCCCCGTGGAAACAATCACTCCCTTCGGCACCTCCAATTCGACAATATCCATTACCCGCTCGAAAGAAAGTTCATCGAAATACAAGCGGTCGCAAGTATCGTAATCCGTGCTTACCGTTTCGGGATTGTAATTAATCATGACCGAGCGATACCCCATTTCCCGAATCGTGTTCAAGGCACTCACCCCGCACCAGTCAAATTCCACGCTACTGCCGATACGATACGCCCCCGACCCCAACACGATAACCGAACGACCGTCACGCTCGTACGCCACGTCATTTTCAGAGCCATTGTACGTGATATAAAGATAGTTCGTCATGGCAGGATACTCCCCCGCCAGCGTGTCTATTTGCTTCACGACGGGCAAAATACCCAGTTTTTTACGGTATTCTCTCACTTTTAACATCTTCTCGTGATGCGAAAGAGGTGTATTTTTAATCGTCAACCGACCTATCTGAAAATCGGAAAACCCGTATTGCTTTGCCGCGCGCAATAAATCTGCGCTAATCTCCTCCTCGCCATTCAATTTTGACAACTCTTCTTTCAACAAGTGAATATTCTCCAAACGTTGCAAAAACCAATGGTCTATCTTTGTCAAATCGTGAATCTTCTGCACGCTGTACCCTTTATCGAAAGCCCCGGCTATGGCGAATATTCTGGCATCCGTCGGGTTCGCCAACTCCTCATCTATATCTCTCGATTTAAGCACATTACCCACGAACCCGTGCATCCCTTGCCCAATCATCCGAATCCCTTTCTGGATAGCCTCCTCAAAAGTCCTACCGATAGCCATAATCTCCCCGACACTCTTCATCGAGGAACCTATCACCTTGGAAACCCCCTCGAATTTATTCAAATCCCAACGGGGAATCTTACACACCACGTAATCCAACGCCGGTTCAAAACAAGCCGTGGTCACTTTCGTTACAGAATTTTTAATCTCGTGTAACCCGTAGCCCATGCCCAATTTCGCCGCCACGAATGCCAACGGGTATCCCGTTGCCTTTGAAGCCAAAGCGCTGGAACGGGAAAGACGCGCGTTCACCTCTATCACCCTGTAATCCTCCGAATTGGGGTCCAAGGCATATTGCACGTTACACTCTCCCACTATCCCGATATGACGGATAATCTTGATAGCGATTGACCTCAGTTTATGGTATTCACTGTTACTCAACGTCTGCGAGGGAGCTACCACGATACTCTCGCCCGTGTGTATTCCAAGAGGGTCGAAATTCTCCATATTACACACCGTGATGCAATTGTCATACTTATCCCGAACAACCTCGTATTCCACCTCTTTCCAGCCTTTCAAAGACTCTTCCACGAGAATCTGCGGCGAATAGGAAAACGCGCTGGAAGCCAGACGTTCCAATTCTTCTTTGTCCGAGCAGAAACCGGAACCCAAACCGCCCAACGTGTAGGCAGCCCGGATAATCACGGGGAATCCCAACTTATCCACCGCCGCGAAAGCCTCCTCCATGCTATTGGCGGCAATACTTCTCGGTGTTCTCACGTCAATCTCAGCCAGTTTCCCGGCGAATATTTCCCTGTCTTCCGTGTCTATAATCGCCTGCACGGGTGTCCCCAACACCTGTACATTATATTTTTCCAATACCCCGGATTTGTACAACTCCACCCCACAATTCAATGCCGTCTGCCCGCCGAAAGAAAGCAGTATCCCTTCCGGACGTTCCTTCTTAATCACCTCTTCCACGAATTCGGGAGTAACCGGCAAATAATATATCTTATCCGCCACTCCCTCGGAAGTCTGCACCGTGGCAATATTCGGGTTAATCAACACGCTATAAATACCCTCTTCCCGCAGTGCCTTCAACGCCTGCGAACCCGAATAATCAAATTCCCCCGCTTCCCCTATCTTTAACGCTCCCGAACCTAGAAGCAAAACTTTCTTCATATTTATTGATTTTAAATTTTAGATTTTAGATTGAAAAATTTCATCATTTTCAATTTTCAACTTTCCATTTTTAATTGTTTCATCGAGGCGATGAAATCATCGAATAAAAACTCCGTGTCTACCGGACCGCTCGACGCTTCCGGGTGAAATTGCGCGGAAAAGAACGGCTTTTTCTTGTGCCGTATTCCCTCGTTCGTACCGTCATTCACGTTCACGAAAAACGGTTCCCAATCTGCCGGAAGAGTCTTCTCGTCAATGGCAAACCCGTGATTCTGTGAAGTTATATAACAACGCGTTCCCCCGGGTTTCATCACCGGTTGATTATGGCTTCGATGCCCGTACTTCAATTTATAGGTCGAAGCTCCTGCCGCTCTCGCCATCAGTTGGTTTCCAAGGCAAATCCCCATAATCGGGATATTCCCTTTCAAGGCCTTCCGTATATGTTCGATAGTTTCGACGCACATCGCCGGGTCACCGGGTCCGTTGGAAAGGAAAAGCCCGTCATACTTCTCCCTCGTGAAATCGTAATTCCACGGCACTCGTTTCACCGTCACGTCACGTTTCAATAAACATCGCAGAATATTATTCTTCACCCCGCAATCCACCAACATCACTTTATACTTCCCGTTCCCGTACTCCATAATCTTTTTGGTAGAAACCTCAGCCACGATATTATCCTTATTCGGGTCGTAGAAAGGCACGTCCTCATCATCAAACAAAATTTTTCCCACCATCGCACCGTTATCCCTCAACTTTCGCGTCAAAGCCCGGGTATCTATACCAAAAAGCCCCGGAATCTGTTGTTCTTTCAACCAATCTCCGAGGCTTTTTTGTGAATTCCAATGACTGTACCGGGAAGAATAATCGGAAATCACCAACGCCTTGCAATGAATCCTGTCCGACTCGAAAAACTTCGATATCCCGTCCCGTTCATCATCCACCGGGACCCCGTAATTCCCTATCATCGGGTAAGTGGGAACCAGTATTTGCCCCTTGTAGGAAGGGTCCGTCAAACTCTCGGGATACCCCGTCATTGCCGTATAAAAAACAACTTCCCCGGACACCGATTTCTCGTAACCAAAGGAAGTTCCTTCATAAACCGTCCCGTCTTCCAGAACCAGACGAGCTTTCTTTAATTTCTGCATATTTATTCTATCAACTAAAGATTATATGTAATTATACGCGAAAATAGAACTAATAATCGACACTACAAAGAATATTTATGTGTTTCGATAAATAATTATGCATAAATATATTCATCCATTGAAAATCAAACATTTTTGATTAGTTTTGTAGGGCGTAATATTAACACCTATGAGAAATAAAACAAAGCGCTTGTTATCTATTAGAAAGCTCATCGAGAACGAGCAAATATGTTCACAGGAAGAACTACTGTTCAGACTGAAAGAACTGGGCGTGGAAGCAACTCAAAGCACCCTGTCGCGTGACTTGAAATTCATGAGAGTGGCAAAAATACCTCACAAGGACAAAGGTTACATTTACATCATACCGGAAAGCATCCAGAACGAACAGGCTGACGAAAAAGCATCGGCTATCGTCACGGATTCCATTTCAAGTATCGATTTTTCCGGCAACATCGCCGTCATGAAAACCCTTCCCGGTTATGCCAAAGCCGTTACCGTTTTAATCGACAACGAGAACTATTTTGAAGTTTTAGGCACCATCGGGGGCGATGACACTGTTTTAATCGTGATGCGGGAAGGCGTTACCCACAAGGAATTATTGGACGCCCTTTCCTCCATACACCCTAATATTCACTCGCTATTTAAGTAATCATTTTGAATTTTCAACTTTCAATATGGTATTATCTCGAAAATAGTTTGTAAACTTGCACCCCGTATTTTCAAGATTATAATCATGAATATTATTACAAAGAAAGCGGAATTAACCACCACGATAGAGAAGCTGAAACAAGAAGGGAAAACGGTGGGACTCGTACCTACAATGGGTGCACTTCACGAGGGACATATCTCTCTGGTAAAAGCATGTAAAAAAGGAAACGACGTGGCTGTTGTCAGCGTGTTTGTCAATCCCACGCAATTCAACGATAAAGAAGACCTCAAACGCTACCCGCGCACCTTGGACAAAGATGTCGCCTTACTCGAGAAAAACGGGTGCGACTACGTGTTCGCTCCCAGCGTCGAGGAAATGTATCCCGAGGAAGATACCCGGGTATTCAATTTCGGGTACGTAGAGAGCGTCATGGAAGGAGCCAAACGCCCGGGACACTTCAACGGCGTGGGACAAATCGTCAGCAAATTATTCGATGCCGTTCAACCCCACCGGGCTTATTTCGGGATGAAAGACTTCCAGCAAGTAGCCGTGATTAAAAACATGGTAAAACAACTGCACTATAATTTAGAAATCGTGCCTTGCCCCATCATCCGCGAGGCAGACGGGCTTGCCATGAGTTCCCGCAACACCCTGCTGGAACCGGAATACCGGAAAAACGCGCCTCACATCCATGCCGTTCTTCAAGAAGCCACTAAACTAACTTCCGAAATGAGCGTCGATGAATTAAAACAATGGGTAACGGAAGAAATCAACAAAAACCCCTACCTTGAGGTCGAATATTTCGAAATCGTGGATGACACCGAATTAAAAACCATCCGGGATTGGAAAGAGAACAACGTGAAAGTCGGCTGCGTGGCAGTATACGCCGGTAAAATCCGACTGATTGATAATATTGTATTTTAAACGTATATCAAACTGACGCGAAGATGTTTATAGAAGTAGTAAAATCTAAACTTCACAAAGTTACCGTTACTGAAGCCAACCTCCAGTACGTGGGTAGTATCACTATTGACGAGGCTCTTCTGGAAGCCGCCAACATGATAGAGAACGAGAAAGTTCAAATCGTGAACGTCAACAACGGCGAGAGATTAGATACCTATATCATCAAAGGTGAAAGAAACTCGGGTATTATCTGCTTGAACGGACCGGCTGCACGCAAATGCGCCGTGGGCGACGTGATAATCATCATCTCTTACGCCTCCATGGATTTCGAAGAAGCCAAATCACACAAACCCGTTCTCGTATTCCCCGACACGGCTACAAACAAACTAATCTGACACGCCAATGGACTTTTTACCTTACATAGAGAAAAAAATAGCTCACACGCCAGAAGAAGCCTCCAAAACCATCAGCATGTGGAGATACAGAAACGACAAAATCGTCTTCACCAACGGCTGCTTCGACATCTTGCATAAAGGACACATCGAATACTTGGCAAAAGCCGCTTCTTTAGGAACTAAACTCATTATCGGTTTAAATACCGACAGTTCAGTAAAAAGATTGAAAGGCGATTCCCGTCCAGTGAACGATGAAAATGCCCGGGCTTTAGCGTTAGCTTCATTGATTTTCGTTGACCAAGTCATCTTCTTCGATACCGACACCCCTTACGATTTAATAAAAACGGTACAACCGGACGTACTGGTAAAAGGAGGGGATTACCGCCCGGAAGACATCGTCGGGTACGACGTGGTGAAAGCCAAAGGGGGAGAAGTAGTTACCATAGATTTCGTGGAAGGTTATTCCACTACTTCCCTGATAGAGAAAATGAAATAAAATAGTTGCTCGTTATCAACTATTCCTTACAGGAGGATGTATCTCGAGATACATCCTTTTTTTATCAGTTAAACCTTAAAACACAATGAATAATTCGATTACAATCCGGGAATACAAATCAATAGACAAAAGTTCCGTGATGAATCTAATCAGGTTAAACACGCCCGAATACTTCGCGCCGGAGGAAGAGAATGATTTTAGCAACTACTTGGATAATGAAAGAGAACTCTATTACGTTCTACTCTTTAATGAAAAAATTGTAGGATGCGGTGGAATCAATTTTGCCGAGAATAAAACGATAGGAAAAATCAGTTGGGATATTTTACACCCGGAATACCAAGGAAAATCGCTGGGAACCCGATTACTTGAATATAGAATCGAAAAACTTGAATCCATCAAAAGCGTTCAAAAAATAACCGTCAGAACTTCGCAAGTAGCTTATCAATTCTATGAAAAACAAGGATTTGAACTAAAAGAAATCAAAAAAGATTATTGGGCTAAAGGATTTGATATGTATAAAATGGAGTATTTATACCCAAAACGCAAGTGAATCCGTCTGCAATAAGGCATCACTTCCGGTTCAGTAGTACATATAAAGTTTTTTATACTCTATTGTAATCCTATTAAAACGCTATTGTAGTATAGGGTTTTAATAGCGCTTTAATAGGGAACTAATAGCGTTTTACACGGAAGTGATGTGGAAGTGATACCGAAGTAATGCTATATTCAGCTATAAATCCTACATGTTCATTCTATAAACCGATATATGAATATATAGACATTTATTTGTTAGTATCCCCGTTAGTAACTGTGAATAAAAAAAGAACTAAAAAGAATAACTTCATTTGCATTTCACGAAAAGAGAAGCAAGTAATAATTGAAATCAAAAATCCAAGAATAGTTTTTTAAATTAACCCTGCTTGTTTCTACAAATTACTAACATCGGTTTTCTATCATTTCACAAAATACTTTTTCCGAATCATTATTACTAACAATTGTGGATAACTCAAAAACAATTTTGATTATCAGTACATAATCAATACATACATTGTGAGTAACCTTCAAACCAACAAATAATAACTACAAAAACAAGAGAAATCCATTTATTTTATCACAATTACTCACAGCCTATAATCATCTTCATATCTTTTTTAAAAAAATAAAAGATAATATATATATGATATTGTTGTTGAGAACTTCTTACTTTTGTCACTTCAATGAACTTGAAGCAAAAGTAGAAAAAATATGAACCCACTGAAAAAACTAATGGGAGAAACCGTGATATACGGTTTCACGACAATTATCGGACGATTTATAAATTGGTTGCTGGTGCCTTTGTACACGAGAGTATTTATTGCAGACGAGTACGGGATAGTAGTCAATTTAATGGCGTACACTTCTATTTTAATGGTGCTGTTGACGTATGGTACGGAAACCGGTTTTTTCAGGTTCGCCACGAAAGACGGTAAGGATAGAGTTTTCTCCACTCTATTGACTTCTTTGAGCTTTACTTCCATACTTTTTCTTGTTCTTTGTTTTTCTTTTCTTCCTCAACTTTCTGTTTTATTGGAAGTTGAAGATTATCCGATTTACATCTCTCTATTAGCCGTGACATTGGCTATCGACGTGATTACTACTTTGCCTTTCGCTTTGCTCCGTTTGGATAGCCGTCCTATTCGTTTCGGAATCATTAAGTTAGTGAATATAGGAATCAATGTAGGTTCGAATTTGTTTTTCTTGTTATTGTGTCCTTATCTCGAAAAGCAAGGAATACATGTTCCCTTTTATAACCCGGAGGGAGGGGTTATCTACGTTTTCATCTCTTACCTGTTGGCTTCGGTTGTAACGCTGCTTATGTTACTTCCTTATATAGTGAAGTTTAAATTTGTTTTTTCTTTCTCTTTGTTGAAAGATATATTGAAGTATTCTTACCCGATTCTAATCGTGAGTTTAGCGGGAATTATTAATTTGCAAGGTGATAAAATATTGATGCCAAAGCTTTTGGAAGATGAAGCTACCAGCATGGCGATGACCGGGATCTATGGGGCAAACTATAAGCTTGCCTTAATCATGTATATATTTACCCAAGGATTCCGTTTCGCTTTTGAACCTTTCTTTTTTAATTATTCCAGAAACTCTGACTCAAAAAAAGTGTACGAGGATGTTTTACTCTATTTTACCGGGTTTGGTTTGATGATATTCTTGGGGGTCATGTTCAATCTTGATCTTTTGAAATATTTCGTGAAATCGACTTATTTCGAGGGATTGGCTATCGTGCCGTGGGTTCTCATGGCAAATCTCTTCCAAGGGATGTATTATTCGCTTTCCTTGTGGTATAAATTGACTGATAAAACGATATACGGTGCGTACATGGCTATCGCGGGATGCGTGATAACCATTGCCGGTAATGTTATTTTCTTGCCTAAAATCGGTTTTATGGCTTCCGCTTATTCCGTGTTTACTTGTTTTTTGGTAATGACTATACTTTCGTTTATTCTGGGAAGACATTTTTACAAGATTAATTATGATATACCGAAAATTCTTTTCTATTTCGTTATTTGTCTGGCGTTTTATTTTGCAGGGCGAATGATTAAATTTGACGGGGATTTGGTAACTTGTTTAGTTCGTTTGCCGTTATTTATACTCTTCGTTTATATCTTCGTGAAAAGAGAGATGAGTTTTTTATTGACAAAAGATTTTATGTACAAGTTAATTCATAAAAAATAGCTATCTTAGCACGATTTATACAAATAAGGTGTTGTATAACTAACTATCAAAGTAATAGAGAGAAATGAAAATAAAGATCGTGAATAAGTCGAAGCATGCGCTTCCGGAATACAAGACAAAATCATCGGCGGGAATGGATATTCGGGCAAATTTGGATGCCCCGGTTATGTTGAAATCGTTGGAAAGAAAATTGATTCCTACCGGGTTATTTATTGAATTGCCCGAGGGCTACGAGGCTCAAATGCGTCCGAGAAGCGGGTTGGCTTTAAACGAAGGGATTACTTTGTTGAATACGCCGGGAACGATAGATGCCGATTACAGGGGAGAGATTGGTGTTATTTTGGTTAATTTATCACACGAAGTTACACAAATCAATGACGGTGAACGGATTTGCCAAATGGTGATTAATAAAGTCGAACAGGCTGAATTGATTGAAGTGGAGACTTTGAACGACACGGAAAGAGGAGAGGGAGGCTTCGGTCACACGGGTAAAAAATAAACAATTTAGAATGAACAAATTAGTTAAATCGTTATTTGTTATTCTGTTTCTTTTATGTGCCATTCAAGTATTTGCAGATAAAAAGAAAGCAGTTGAACCAACTTTAGAAGGTGAAGCTAAAGTGCAGTTTGACTATGCTTTCATGGAAGGAGTCCGGTTTAAAATATTGGGTGATTTGAAGTCGTCTTTGACTTATTTCGACCAATGCATGAAAATTTATAACCGGAGTGCCGCGGTGCGTTACGAAATATCCAGTATACTTTCTTTGGGTGAAGATTTAAACCTTCCTCTTCAGTTGATGCGTGAAGCGGTTCAGCTCGAACCAGATAATATTTGGTACAATCTTTTGTTGGCGAATATCTTGCAGAAAAAATCAATGATTGAAGAAGCCTGTAAGGTATATGATGAACTAATCGCCAAACATCCTGAAAGAGAAGATTTTTATATTATTCAAGTTGATCTTTATACCTCGACTGAAAAATGGGAGAAAGCGATAGAGGTTTTGAATAGATACGAGAAACAATTCGGAGTAAATGAACCCGCGATAATAGAAAAAGCCAAATTGTATTCCAAAATGGATAACGTGAAGAGAGCTTCTTCCGAGATCATGAAATTGATTAAAAAATACCCGGAGAATACTGATTATTTGGGATTATTGGCGGAGTTGTATTTGTCACACAATCAGGAGAAAAAAGGATTACAACTCTTGAATAGGATTGTGAAAGATTATCCCGATAACGGTTTCGTTCAATTTTATCTGGCTGATTATTATCGAACCAAAAAAGATTCTCTGAACACGGAAAAGTATATTCGTCCCGCGTTGGCGAATGATAATATAGACAACAACTTGAAAGTTCAATATTTATTGAAATTACTTGTTAATCAAGCGGATTTAAGTTTATCGACCGATCATATTTACAGGTATGTTCAATTATTATTGGAGAAATATCCGGGTGATCTCAGTGTAAGAACTTTGAATGCTGATTTTTTAAAGAGAGAAAATAAATTGGAGGAATGTAAGAAAGAACTCGAATTTATTATCTCTAAAGAGAAGAATAATTATCTGGTTTGGGAGGAATTAATGCTTTTATCCAACCAATTGGGTGATACGGCAGCTATGAAAAGTGAAGGGTTGGAGTGTTTGAATTATTTCCCGAACGAGTCGCTCCCTTATATGATGATAAGTTTACCTATGTTGATTGAAGGAAATTACGCGAAAGCAACGGGATATCTTCAGAAAGGGCTTGAATTGGCCCCGGATAAATCTTTTATAAAATCTCAATTGTACGCTTATTTGGGTGAATGTTATTACAAGCAAGATAGTATAGAAATCGCTTTTTCCATGTTTGATAGTGCGATAGCTATCAATCCGAATGATATAATGACTTTGAATAACTACAGTTATTATCTTTCTTTAAGAAATGAGCGTTTGAATCAGGCTGAAAAAATGATTTCAACGGCGTTGAGTGCTGATCCTAATAACGCTACTTTCTTGGATACTTATGCTTGGGTACTTTTTAAACTTAAAAATTATTCTTTGGCACGTTTTTATATGCGTTCTGCCATAGAAAACACGGAAAAGCCTAGCGGAGTGTTGTACGAGCATTACGGTGATATTCTTTACATGAATGGTGATAAGGAGGAAGCATTGAAAATGTGGAAAAAAGCATTGGAATTGGGTGATGATATTAGTGATAATTTGAAAAATAAAATAGTGAATGGTTTATCGGTAGAGCATGAGGAATAGTTTTATTTTTATTTTGGTTTTGATCTTATTAGTGTCGTGTAAGTCTGTTAAAAAAGTAGTTGAAATTAAACGAGAATTACCGAATATAACTGAAGGAAGATTACTTAGAAATGTTTATTTCAACGAATTGGACTATAATACTATATATGCCAAGAAAATAGATTTGACGTTGAAGGAGAAAAAGAAATCCCATAGTTTGAAAGCTATGATGCGTATTCAAAGGGATAGTTTTATCTGGGTATCGGTGACTGCCCCGATGGGGATCGAGGTTGCACGAATTTTATTGACTCCCGATAGCGTGAAGTTTATCAGTCCGAGAGATAAAAAGTATTTTGTATCGGATTATAACTATTTTATAGAGCGTTTCGATGTCGGTTTTACTTACGACTGTTTTCAGCGAATGTTGACAAACCGTTTCTTTGATTTTGAATCCTGTACTACCGAAATGGATAGAAATAAGCGATTCAAATTTGATAAGTCCGGTAATGACTATGTTTTGTACACTTTGGAGGAGAAAGCAATCGGTAGAAAGTTGAAGAAATTATACAAGAAAAAGAGGAAAAACAAAGAATTTTCCTTGATCTTGCAGAAAATACATATAAATCCTGATTGTTTCAGACCTTGTCTGGTGTCTATCGAGGATATGGAAGAAAGAGTAGGGATGAGTGTTAAGTACAAGAATATTAAAGATTTTGAAGGGAAAGTTTTTCCTGAACGGATAGTTTTTAATATCTTTACCGATGATGACAACTGGGAAGTCCAACTGGATTTCAGCCGTGTAGAATTTGATGTTGAAGTATCATCTAACTTTAAAATATCGAGCAAATATAAACGGATGTATTAACATGAATGTTTTTCGCGTCATATTGATTTTAATCTTTTTCTTCACCTTTACGGTTGCTTATACGCAATCTATAGAGGCGATTAAAAAGAAAAATGCGAAGACCGAAAAAGAAATTGCTTACCTGAATAAATTATTAGATAACGCTCGTAATGATCAATCGGCTACTATTCAGAAAATCACGATTATTAACCAGAAAATTGTAAAAGGAAAGGAAATGATCCAATCCCTCACGAATGAAGTTAAATATATAGAGAAACAAATATCGAGCAACGAGTACGTTAAATCTGATCTGGAAGCGAGTAAGCAACAAATGTTGGATTTCTATGCTAAAATGGTTTACGAAACTTGGAAAAAAAGAAATACATCCGATAAGTTGGTATATATATTCTCTTCTTCCAGTTTTACTCAAGCCTATGCACGATATAAATATTTCGAGCAGGTACAGGATTATTCCAAACGTCAGTTAGAGAGAATAAAACAAACGAATGATTCGTTGACTTCGATCAATAATCAACTTACTGAATTGATGGCGTTGAAGAATGCGACGCAATCTAAAATATCTGCCCAGAACAACGAGTTAATCAAGGAACAGAATCAAGCTAATAAATACGTCGGGGAACTCAAGAAAAAAGAGAAAGAGATTCTACGAAAACTGAATATCGAGATTAAAAACCGGGAACGGTTTAAAAAAGAATTGGAGAAACTTATTGCTGCTCAAGCGAAAAAGTCCGGGAGTAAAAATTCTAACTATAAATTAACACCGGAAGAGAAACTTATTTCCGACGATTTCGCTAAAAACAAAGGAAAGTTACCTTGGCCTGTTGAACAAGGGTTTGTTTCCGAAAAATTCGGGGTGAATATACATCCGGTGTTCAAACAGGTGAAGTTAAATAACGCGGGAATTACAATTACTACATCGCGTAATGCTGATGTGAGAGCGGTATTCAAAGGTGTGGTAACTGAAATAATGTTTATTCCGGGGGATAATAATGTTGTTATTGTGCGCCATGGAAATTATCTGACGGTATATTCAAATTTGGTGGAGATCTTTATAAAGAAGGGCGACACCGTGAACGTGAAACAGAAAATTGGTAAGTTGGCAAGTAGCGGGGAAAACAGTACACTAAATTTTCAGGTATGGAAAGATAAGGATAATATGGACCCACAATTGTGGTTAACGCCGTGGTAAATTATGGATATAAAATTTTTATATTTATCGGAGTTGATAATTAGAAATATTTTGCTTACATTCGCTAAACTGTAGTTAGTGGGGTATTTTGGATACGTTTACGTATGTTTGGTTTAATAATTAATAGGAGTTATTTAGTTTATGATTTTGTCTAAGATTTTAGATATTAACTGTAGAAAGCATGGACAAACTGGAATTTTCAATTGCCTCGGAAATTGGCAATATCGTTAAAGTTGAGAATTTTATCGATTATTTTTCGGACGTTTATAATGTTGAACCGGACGTGTTTGGCAAAATAAGTTTATGCGTCATTGAAGCCGTAAATAACGCTATTCTTTACGGTAATAAATTGGATCCTATGAAACATGTGAAATTCATAGTTCATGAGGAAGATAAGCGTTTGTTCGTTGCTGTAAAGGATGAAGGCGAAGGTTTTGATTATTCATATATACCTGATCCTACTTTGCCCGATAATATTGAAAAAGATGCCGGGAGAGGACTTTACCTGATGAAAACGCTTTCTGACGATTTGATATTTGAAGACGGAGGATCCAAAGTGATCATGGTTTTCAATTTATGAATGGATTAGATGAGTGAGATTTTTTTTTTCAACGAGGAATGTGAATTTCCTGCTTTTTTCTCAAAAGAGAGGGTGACTCAATGGCTTCAACTTGTTGCTGAAGATTATTCATTGAAATTGGGTACTATCTCTTTTATTTTTTGTAATGATGATTATATACTGGACGTGAATAGAAAGTATTTGAATCATGATTACTATACTGATGTAATCACGTTTGATTACAGGGAAGGGAAAGTACTTTCCGGTGATGTATTTATAAGTCTGGACACGGTTCAATCCAATGCTTTGGAATTCGGTACTACCTATGAAGAAGAATTGCATAGAGTGATAGTTCATTCTGTGCTTCATTTAATAGGTTTTAAAGATAAATCGGATAATGACGCGCAAGAGATGCGTCAAAATGAAAATCATTGCTTAGAATTGCTTAAAACACTTTGATATGTCGCAGTTGTTACCTGAATATGATGTTATTGTAGTGGGAGCTGGTCATGCCGGTTGTGAGGCAGCTTGTGCGGCAGCTAATCTCGGATCAAAAACTTTACTTATCACTTTGGATATGAACAAGATAGCGCAAATGTCTTGTAATCCGGCAATGGGTGGTATTGCTAAAGGTCAGATTGTCAGAGAAATAGATGCGTTGGGTGGATATTCAGGTATCGTAACGGATAGAAGTACAATTCAATTCAGAATGTTGAACCTTTCCAAAGGACCTGCTATGTGGAGTCCGCGATCTCAATGTGATCGTATGGTATTTTCTTCCGAGTGGAGGGATATTGTAGAACATACCGATAATCTCGATCTTTGGCAGGATGATGTTATTGAATTGATTTTGGATGATGGGAAAGTGGCAGGGGTGAAGACTCAATTGGGTGTTTCCTTTTCAGCTCCTCGTGTAGTGCTCACGAATGGAACATTTTTAAATGGTCTGATGCATATCGGTCGGGTAACTTTTCCCGGTGGTCGTATTTCTGAACCTGCTTCTCATGGATTGTCCGAGCAATTGTTTGATCATGGTTTTACCGTGGGACGTATGAAAACGGGAACACCTGTTCGTATTGATGGTAGAAGTATCGATTTCTCTAAATTGACCAGACAGGACGGGGATAATGATTTTCATAAATTCTCTTTTCTGAGTTTCGCGTATACAAATTCACTCGAGAAACGACCTTGCTATATCGCTTACACGAATAAAGAGGTTCACGATATATTGCGTGAAGGTTTTGACGATAGCCCTCTTTTTAACGGGACTATCAAGAGTATAGGTCCTCGTTATTGCCCGAGTATCGAAACTAAGTTAGATACTTTTTCCGATAGGGATAGTCATCATTTATTTTTGGAACCGGAAGGGGAGAGGACTACGGAATATTATTTGAACGGGTTTTCTTCTTCTTTACCTTGGGATATACAATTAAGGGCGCTTCGAAAAGTTGAAGGTTTTGAAAATGTAAAAATATATCGTCCGGGTTACGCGATTGAGTATGATTTTTTTCAACCGACACAATTGTACCCGACTTTGGAAACGAAGTTGATTAAGGGACTTTATTTTGCGGGGCAAATTAACGGAACGACCGGCTATGAAGAAGCCGCCGCTCAAGGTTTGATGGCTGGGATTAACGCGCATCTTTCTTTACATGAGAATAGAGATTTTGTATTAAATCGGGATCAAGCTTATATAGGTGTATTAATTGATGATTTGGTGACAAAAGGAGTGGATGAACCTTATCGTATGTTTACCTCTCGTGCCGAATATCGTATTTTATTGCGACAAGACGATGCCGATGTCAGATTGACTCCCTTGGGATATTCTATAGGTTTGGTTAAGGAAGATCGTTACTCTATTTTTGAAGACAAAATTTTAAAGCGGGACAGGTTAATAGACTTTATTTCCAATTTCAGTATTTCTCCGGATGAAAT